>Ga0187833_10000204_pt1 | contig 67657 bp, 73 predicted proteins | sample ETNtaG_37_FD_167968 | JGI IMG/M metagenome (GOLD analysis project Ga0187833, IMG submission 167968) | Marine microbial and viral communities from oxygen minimum zone, Eastern Pacific Ocean - ETNP2014_SV_400_PacBio MetaG (Illumina Assembly) | ecosystem: Environmental > Aquatic > Marine > Hypoxic...
TATCATTTCTTCTGTCGGGATATTTCTCTTCGTTCTGCATATTATCTTTCTTCCTAACAACTTGTTTTTACAAAACACCTTCTACTGCAGAACGATATGCACAAAAATCACAATCATCGTTTGCATCTGGAATCTGGTTGCATATGAGGCATGAGTGAATCTTTATTATAGTTTCTTCTATCCAGGAATCATCTCCCGCATAAGGGATCAAGGTAATATCAAACTCCAGTCTCTCATTGAACATCTCTCTATTAGTCTGCCCGTTGCAATAGAGAAAATAACCGGTGTTGGAAACTGAATAACCATTCCTTCTCAACAACCACTGGTAGATTTCCATCTGCCTCCTGTAGCCTATTTGCCAGTCAAGGCTTACGTTTGTTATCCTCTCGTTCTTTGATGTTGACTTATAATCGACTATGATATACTCATCATTAGAATTTATCCATAAATCATCAATAGCGCCAAAGATGATAAGATTAGTAGGTTCATGCAGGTGTTGAATACCGGTAAAGTTCTCTCTCCATTTTTCCAGTTCTCTATGAGATGCCGGTTGTGCGTCAATACCATGTTTTTCCAAAAGAGGATGGTTTTGATTGTTGGCACGATAATAGTCAAACTCTTTTTTCAGCAAGGCATCAACCGCGCTGTTTAAATTAAATGGAAAGCCCGGTACGCGGCCTACTCCAAGCCGACGGTCAATATAAAAACAACGCGGACATTCCAGGAAAAGATCAATCTTTGTGCGACTGAGTTTAAAAGGCTTCTCGTCATCCGGATTAAAGATATTTCTTTTTCGTTTTGGAGTATAATATTTAGACATAAAGTACTTACAAAGTCGATTTTAGGGTAGTGACTGTATATTCTTCTTTGCCATCTCTATTCGTTTGGAAATGGGTGGATGGCTGTATAAGAGCAATTCTACTAGCCTATTGGGGGTCCTGTCTGCAAGGTTTTGCTCTGCCAGTTTGTCCATTGTGGAGATGAAAGCTTCAGGATCATTGGTCTTCTCAATCGCATATCTGTCACTCTCCCTTTCAAACCTCCGGCTAATGGCATTCTGAATCGGCATCAGTATAAATCCTAAAGCTACCAAAATTATACATATAACAGGAAATGCAGCGATATCATGTATACTTTGAAATCCAAGAATTTCTATCATTTTTGACAGGACATAATGACATATCGCAAACCCAAAACCACCTGTGATTGTACCTATCACTAACATTTTCCATATATGGTGATAAACATGGTGTCCCAACTCATGGGCAAATACTGATTTTATCTCAGCCAACGAATAGGAATCCAGGAGTGTATCACCCAGAAGAACCCTCCTGGTACTTCCCATACCGGCAAGTGCGGCATTTGCCTTCTTTGTATTCTTGCTCAAGTTAATCTTGTAAACCCCCTGAATATTGATTCCTGTACCCTCTGAAAGAGATTCCAACTCCTTCTTAATATCCTCATTCTCTATGGGCACACTTTTATAGAACAGGGGAAATATAAGAACAGGGGCCAGTTTAGCCATGACAATAGAAAAGAATATCCAGATAATAGTAACAAATATCCACCAGGAATTTGGAAAATTTCTGAGAAATATGTACATTATCTCAACCAGAACTACAAGAAGTACCAGTGATAACATGAACTTCTTTATTTCATCCTTAACCCACCCAAGAAATTTTTGATTTGATAATTTAAAAATGTGCTCTAAAACAAATCCTCCGTAAAAACTCAATGGAATGGTGATGATGTCAATAATTATAACAAAGACTAGAATATAAAGCGCTATCAAGAGGTATTGATTTGCCGTAATCTGCGAGATAAGATGATTCAGGATATTTGAGCCAAACAGGCACATAAACACTAAATATATCAGAGCTACTATTATGCCGTTAACGGCTAATATATGTTTTTGCAAAGAATATTTCTTTGATGATTCCGCTGTTTGTTTTTTTGAGATATCAGACATTTGTCTCTGTCACCATTGCCAGCCATACTACTTTGGGTTTTCTTCCTCCAGAAATTCTTCCACTTCTCTGAGATCAGGGATTGCCGTTCTACCGCCAATCTCCCGGCACTTAAGCGCTGCTGTGGCAGAGGCAAACCTCATTATTTTATTTAAATCCCATCTTTGCAGTAATCCGAATATGAATGCACCATGAAACACATCTCCGCAACCGGTTGTATCTACTGCCTTAACCTTAAATGACGGTTGATAAAGATAGCTTTTCTTGGAAACACTTATGCTCCCCTTTTCACCCAGTGTTACTATTACGGTCTCAGCACCCAATTCTAACAAATCCATTGCTGCGGCTTTTGGGTCATTACCATTGTAATATTGCCTGGCAAAATCTTCAGATGCAATAAAGTAATCGGACATCTTGATAAGCTCCAGTGAACCCTCTCTCATGCTGCCCGCATCTATGACAACAGTTACTCCCGCATCCCTGGCGTGTTTAGCAGCCTCCAGGGAACCTTCTTTCATAAGTCCATCCAGAAGCAATATTTTTGCAGTGCTTATTAAATTCCTGTTTACCTCATCCGGCCTTAGTGGCGTAACTGTAGCCTTCGACCAGAATATAGTTCTCTTGCCGGTTTCCTTTTCTATTGTAATGAAAGCGAATTGAGACCTTTTGTCCTTTTCAACAATAATATTATCTATGTTTACAAATTCGCTTGTTAAGCTCTCTTTAATAAGATCACCAAAATAATCGTCAGATATCTTCCCAACAAATGCAGTTCTGGCACCCAATCTTGCCAACGTAACCATTGCTGTTGCCACAGGCCCTCCGCCTTGGACTGTAAGATCTCTGATCTCTGACTTCTCATTGATATCCGGATATTGTCCAACAACTCCCAGATAATCAATACAGCATTGCCCTAAACCAACAACATCATAATTCAATGTTTATGCCTGTCTCTCTCTTCGAATGTAAACCCTAAATCTCTTATCATTTGCAAATCATCATCAGACGATTTACCCTTAGTGGTAAGGTAATCGCCTATCATTGTACTGTTAGCCCCTGCGTAAAACATCCAGCTCTGAACATCCCGCAAATTCGTTTCTCTACCCCCGGCAACCTTTAACTCTTTATCTGGGAAAATATGACGATAAACAGCTATAATCTTTAAAATCTCCATCGGTTCCAGGGGCTTTTCTATAGAGGAAGGCGTGCCTTTTACGGGACTGAGGAAATTAAGAGGTATTGCCTCTACACCAAGCTCCTTCAGCCTGAAAGCAAGGTCTAACCTGTCCTCAATACTCTCACCAACTCCAAAGACCCCCCCACTGCAAATCTTCAAACCCGCTTCTTTTGCAATCTTAATAGTCTCTACTCTGTCGTTATATGAATGTGTTGTACAAATGTTTGGATAGTATGATTCTGATGTTTCAAGATTGTGGTTAATCATTTCTACCCCGCTTGAAACAAGCTTCTTTGCCATTTCGTTCGTAATTGTACCTATTGATGTATGGATGGGAATGCCATCTTCCTTTGATAATTCATATGCGTCTTTACATATCCTGTCGAAATCCTCACTACCATCCAGACTATAACCACTCGTCACTACTCCGACACAATTTGATTTGTATTCTTTCCCTCTTTCTACTGCTTCCGAGATCTCTTCTCTTTCAACTAATGGAAAAGTTGTAGTCTCCGTCTGGTAACGACTGGATTGAGAGCAGAACCTGCAATCTTCTGTACAACTCCCCTGTCTGGCACTTATTATAGAACACAAACTGATAACGTTTTTGAATGAGTTGTATCGTATACTGTTTGCCCAATAAAGCAGGTCGTATATTTCATTCCCGTCTATCTTCATTAGAAAATGGGCTTCTTCATAGGATATTCCTTCTCCTTCTATTACTCGGTTTGCTATCTTTTCTATCTTTGTATTCATATTTGTACTTACTCTGGTTTACGCAATCCTTTGTACTCTTTACTAATATTGTCCCACACAATTTCAGGGCGGTCAGAGCTGATATATGTCATACATGCTCCTCCTTCAAAACACCAGGCGGCAATATTTCTCACACCTGAATTAAAAGCTGTCTTAATAGCAGTAGAAACCTCCTCTTCTCTCCCTTCCGGGACCCTGAACCCCTGAATCCATATCTGAGGCTCTTTATTATAACGTTCACACAGACGTACTACCTCTCTGGATACTTTCTCTACAAAACCACTCACACTCTCATTATAGGAAAACCAGTATGGGTCGCTTCCAAATATATCAATATTATTCAGCTTAACCAATTTATCCCACTGATATATACCATATTTAGGCTCGCTGATTGGAAATACACAAACCGCATTTTTTAGCCCCTTGCTTGAAGAATGATCTGACAAGTATTCCAGGAAATTCAGGATAGTTTCCTGTCTGAACTCCATTACGTCATCAGTAAATTCCATAGGCATGTCATATCCATAACTGTTTTTGAAAATATCCTTACACGTCGAGCACGTACAACCCCATATTATTTTAGTCTTAGCAAACAATTCAGTAAATTCTCCGTAAAACAGATGAGGTTCGTCCCAGAAAACTCCGTCAGCACTGGTACTTGCAGCGTGATCTACCCATTCCAACATCTTGTCCCTAAAGGCTTTTGAATTTATACATGCCTTGTTCACTTTAATTTCGCCTTCAGCAAAACTCAGCTTCTGTCTTGCTTCCGGAAATAGTTTTACAAACGTAGAAAATGATTCACCACCAAAAACTCTGCCGATCCCCCATGGATCTAAAAAGACCTCCAGCCCAACCTCCCTACTCACCTTAACAATATCAACCATGGTTTGAGAATGGTAAAGAATATCGTGTTCACTCATAGTATGAACAACTTGATTACAACCATCATCAACCATTTTCTCCATGTCAGTTCTGACATGCTTTAATGTCCTGTTACCGAAATAACTGGCACCTAATTTCATTTATTGAGGACCTTTCCTATGATTTTTATTAATTATCAGTTTGAAAGTATGAAGAATTTTTATCTATTTTCCTTCCAATATCTCTGCTTGCTGTTATATATTCATCCCAATGTGTGTCAACTGAAAAACTATTATCTCTATAGGCATTTGTATCCATTCCTGCAAAATATAAGGAAATACCTCCAATACCGATGTCCTGCTCCCCATTAAGCATCTGGTGCCTTTCCATTGTAATCACGTCAGATAATAGTTTAGATAGACGTCGTACCAGATCAGATACCTGCCTGTTTTTGACCATTCCAACTCTCAAACTCCTCACAAAATCATTTAAATCAAGAAGAACACAATAAGGTACATATTTACCGGCAATATGCGCGTTAATATGAAACTTATTTGTAATCCTTTCTACAAGCATCAGTTTCTTTGCATTCTCACTCTTTAACTCTAATAACAGTGAAGAAAGGATATCTATCTCCTTTACGACCTCTCCTATCAATTCAAGATTTACAACTGATAATGTCAATACATTACTCATCTCTGAGGGATTTCCTTTAACTGAATCCAGGTATGTATCTACTATGCTTGTTGAAAATAGTGAACTATCCATTTCAGGGTTATTAATGATCGTTTCTATTAACTTATCATACGGCCATCCATCCAGAGCCTCTTCGTTTTCTGAGGAAACAAGATAATCAGCGTAGTCCTTTACCTGATACATAACCTCCAGCATACCCATATAACAAGCATCTAAACCCAGAACATCAATCTTCTCATTTCCGTTAACCGCGTAAATTTCCTTTGAAATAGCCTTCAAACCATATTCAAGTTCGTTTAATGAAAGGATATCTGTCTCTCCCTGCCCATTATTCATATCGTGCATGAGACCAATCCATCCTTCTCCATACCCTCCAAGGATAACAAAATACTTCTTTGCCGGATATTCTCTTACCGCCCATGATGCATAATTAATGAACGTCCCGGGGTCTCCGGTATTAAGCTCACTCTCTGTCCATGAATAATTTACAATTCTTGTCGGCACTCTAACTAGATCGTCTTTGTTGACTTCAAATATTTTCGTTTCGTCATCAGTTGTGTCCAGAAACGCAATTACGTTTACGTTGTCACTTGAACCTGCCTTGATCAACTCCTTCATATTCTCCTTCATAAACCAATCTAGAAAATTGTCTCCAGCAAGATAACATATCACGGTCCATTCCTTAAACCCTTCCTTTTTGTTACTTTCTGCATTCACATTGCCAAATAATATAAAAGTAAGATTTAGCACCGAAAGAAATATGATAATACAGTATTTTTTACTCAGCATCTTTGTTCCTAAATATAATATAAATGCTGAAACATCCAGCTTTAATAAATTTAAAATCTTAAAGAATAGTACTTTCGCAAAATAATTCTGTCAAGAAAATCTATAGCTATAACCAGCAAATTATATATTAATATTTAATATAAATTATGCTTGAATTGAATAATTACATTTGATATAAGACAGACATACAAGGTTCTGCTGTGTACGTGAAAGAAGCAAAATATTTTTTAAAACCTACAAGCGTCTAATGGGAGCTTTTTTTTGCTGGCCTTTTTCTTTACGTAGAGTGGAGAATGGTTAACAAAGAGTGCCCACCTTGAAAAAAGGGTTGACGAAAAAATCCTTCTCACGGCATCGGCGGAGCCTTTTATATTTTGTCAAATCTCGCAATCAGGTCATATATATACAGGAACATATCGAGATAACCAGTCAAAACTGAGAGGTTTAGTTCTTAAACAGGCTTATTACAACCCCATATAATCTGAATTCGTAAAAACATTAAGGTGTTTACCGAAAAAGCCAGAAAAACAGCTTCTGAAGACCCCCAAAGATTAATAATAAAAAGTACTTGACAAATTCAGGTAACGCAACTAATATACACAAAGTTATTTACCTCATAATCCATCAAAGAATAATACATTCCTTGACACCGTAATTGACAAAATAGCTAACGTCTACATTTCCAAGTTAAATTAATATACCTAGAGCTAGTTTCTAAGCAATCTAAGGTAAAGTGAACATTGGAAACTTAAAAGTCAGTAATATTCTTCATATTAGAACAAATGATTATATAATGCATAAGCAAGATCTCCTTTAAACTTTTCAAGCAGAAAACCTCTCAATTAATTGCTTATCTCCAAATACAAGAATAACTATTAAAACCAGTATCGAAATATTCAAATCTCATAAATCCATAAGTGTCAGAGAATTTCTTTATAATAGATGGACATTCACAATTATACCAGGCCTACTATGCAATCACGGGACTAACTACTCCCAAAGGCCAGCCAATTAATGCAGTATATGGTTTTACAAGAATGCTGCGTAAAATTATAAAAGAGGATAAGCCCTGTTACATGGCTATAGCTTTCGATACCAAGGGGCCTACATTCAGACACATTGAGTATAAGGAATATAAAAGTCATAGAAAGCCTACACCAGATGATCTGGTCTCTCAAATACCACTATTGTATGATGTAATAAATGCTTACAATATACCATTATTTGCTATTCAGGGATTCGAAGCCGATGACATAATTGGAACTATTAGCAAGAAATTGTCTAAAGAGAATATCGAATGTACAATTATAACAATAGACAAAGATATGGATCAATTGATAGATAAGCACATAAAGATTTTTAATCCCAGAAAGAAAGAAATCAGAGACACAGAGAAGTTACGCAAAGAAAAAGGAATTGAGCCTGGAAACGTTATCGATATTCTAGCTCTCGGGGGAGACTCAAGTGACAATATCCCAGGCATCCCTGGTATTGGCTATAAGACAGCCTTAAATCTCATTAGAGAATGGAAATCGTTAGAAAATGTAATATCAAATGTTGACAAAATTAAAGGTAAGAAAAAACAGGAAAACTTACTGAAATATACAGAATTGGCCAGACTTTCAAAGCGCCTGGCAACCATAGATACAGAAGTTCCGTTGGATTTCAATCTTGAAGCTTGCCGTTTGACGAATTTTAACAATATCAAGCTTAATGAATTATTCACCAACTACGGCTTTAAATCATTCATTGCTGACAATCACGATAACAATTGAATGAAGCAAAGGATCAAAGTAATTGGTATCACCGGTGGCATAGCAAGTGGAAAGAGCACAATAGCAAAAATGCTGGAATCATTGGGAGCAAGCGTTATTAATGCTGACGAAATCTGTCACCGACTCATTAACACTAAATCTATATCACAAAAAATCATCAATAGATGGGGAGATCATATACAAGACAAGTACGGTAGAATAGAAAGAGATAAGCTTGGTGAAATCGTGTTCTCAGACAGGAAGGAAATTTCTACATTAAATAAAATGATTCACCCTGAGGCAATAAAACGAATTAAAAACCGTATTACTAAACTGAGAAACCAATCTACAACAGTAGCTATAGTACTAGATGCTGCCCTACTAGTAGAATCAGATTTAATAGATATATGCGATATAATACTATTTGTTGACACCAGGAAAAACACATGCAAGGAAAGGGTGAAGAATAGTAGAAAGTGGCCTACAGGCGAAATAACTAAAAGGGAAAAATTTCAAAGATCATTAAGGGAGAAAAAGAAAATAGCAGACATTGTTATTTGTAATAACCGGTACCAGTCAGACACATTAAAACAAGTGAAAGACTTTTGGCAACAATTTATAACTAAAAAGCAATTTGGAGAAAAACATGGTTACAACTAAAACAAGAAGGAAAACTAGCGCAACAACAGCAGAAAAAACTGCTAAGCCTCCTAAAGGTACTAAGGATACTGAGGAGACTAATGAAAAGTATGAAGAAATTAAAAAAGGCGATATGCACATCACTGCACTGCAAAAGATGACAATAAAGGGACTGCAGGATGCAGCTAAAAGAGAAGGCATAAAGGAGTACTCCGGCCTTAAAAAACAGGAATTAATATTTAAAATACTTAAGGAGCGTGTAAACCAGAATGGTCTCATGTACGGCGAAGGTGTAGTAGAGGTATTACCAGAAGGGTTTGGTTTTTTACGTTCTCCAGACTATAACTACTTACCATGCCCTGACGATATATATATATCACCATCACAAATAAGACGTTTTGGCATTAGAACTGGCGCAACAGTTTCCGGACAGATACGTCCTCCCAAGGAGAATGAAAGATATTTTGCTCTCCTCAGAGTAGAGGCCATAAACTATGAGAATCCGGACCTTTTGAATGAAATGACTGTCTTTGATGATCTGACACCCTTGCACCCTGATGAACGTCTTATACTGGAAGTAAAGAAAGATGAGACAGAGATGCGGATAATGGATCTGGTTACTCCAATAGGAAAAGGACAACGCGGCTTGATCGTTGCTCCTCCTCGCACCGGTAAAACAGTTCTCATACAGGAAATTGCAAACAGCATTACAAAGAATCATCCCGACGTCTACCTGATAATTCTTTTAATAGATGAACGTCCTGAAGAGGTGACAGAGATGGACAGAGCTGTCGACGCTGAAGTAATCGGATCAACATTTGATGAACCGGCAAGTCGTCACGTTCAGGTCGCTGAAATGGTAGTCGAAAAGGCCAAGCGCATGGTAGAGTACAAAAAAGATGTAGTTATATTGCTTGACTCCATCACACGACTGGCAAGAGCATATAATACTGAAATCCCACATAGCGGAAAAATACTCTCCGGTGGTGTTGATGCAAGCGCACTGCAAAAGCCTAAACGTTTCTTTGGCGCTGCAAGAAATATTGAAGAAGGAGGAAGTTTGACAATTATTGCTACAGCCCTTATAGACACTGGCAGCAGAATGGACGAGGTTATCTTCGAAGAGTTTAAAGGTACAGGGAACATGGAACTACATTTAGACAGAAGATTAGCAGATAAGAGACTATTCCCTGCAATAGACATAAACAGATCTGGAACAAGGAAGGAAGAGTTAATTCTTGACCCTGAAGAGTTAAAAAGAGTATGGGTACTGCGAAGAGTTCTGAACGAAATGAACCCAACAGAGGTATTGGAATTACTCAGCAGCAGACTATCTAAAACTCAAACTAATGCCGAATTTTTGATGAGTATGAACATGAAAAGATAGAAGATTTAAAACTCCCATACAGATCAGCCCTTACAAAGTTTTTGGTTTCTGCGTGTTGTCCTCTCAAGTAACTACCGATTGAGTTTCTTTCTTACTCTTACTCACCAAATATACCATCAGTATTGAAATATCAGCTGGTGACACTCCAGAAATACGTGAAGCCTGCCCCAGTGATACAGGGCGAAATCTGCCTAGCTTCTGTTGGGCTTCTTTCCTTAACCCCGGTATGCTGTCATAATGAAAATATGGAGGAAGGGAAAGCTTTTCCATCTTTTTAAACTTTTCGATTTGTTGTTTTTGTCTATTGATGTAGCCTTCATATTTTACCTCAATCTCCACCTGCTCCTGTACGGGAACAGAAATATTTCTTTTCCTTAAATCGTTATCGATTTCCAGCAAATCTTTAAAACACATGTTGGGGCGTTTCAACAGCTTTAACAATGAATCTTCCCCCCTTTTGCTGTACTCAAGGTATTCGATAGTTTCAGAAATACTTTTCTCTCTCTCCAACAACTCAGTCAATTGCTTCTTATTAATCAAGCCATACCTATGGCCATATTTCATCAGTCTCCTATCGGCATTGTCATGTCGCAGAACAAGTCTATACTCAGCTCTTGAAGTAAACATTCTATATGGTTCTTGTGTACCTTTTGTAACTAAGTCATCAATCAAAACACCGATATAAGCTTCAGAGCGGCCCAGGATAAATGGTTCGCATCCCTTGATCTTCAACACGGCATTTATTCCCGCCATTATTCCCTGTGCGGCGGCCTCTTCATAACCGGAAGTACCGTTTATCTGCCCGGCCAGAAAAACATTCTCAACATTCTTTGCCTCAAGTGAAGGCTTAATTTGAGTCGGTGGTACATAATCATATTCTATTGCATATCCATAACGTGTAATATCTGCATTTTCTAATCCTTTTATCGAATGAATCATTGCTTCCTGTACATCAAAAGGAGTACTTGTAGATATACCATTACAATATACCTCTGAAGTGTCCAATCCTTCAGGTTCGAGAAATATTTGATGATGATCTTTATCTGGAAACCTGGTTATCTTATCCTCAATGGAAGGACAATATCTTGGCCCTACCGCCTTAATCTGCCCGGTAAAATTTGGAGAACGATCTAGATTTGACCTGATAATTTCGTGTGTCAGGCTATTCGTATAAGTTATATAACATTTGATTTGAGGTCTGTGTATCTTCTCAGTAGAGAAGGAAAATGCCGTGGGTTGCTCGTCACCAACTTGTTCCTGCAAAACGCCATAATTAATACTGTTGCCGTTAAGGCGTGGCGGTGTTCCTGTCTTAAGCCTGTCCAGTTCAAACCCTAACTTCTGTAAACTATTTGACAGTTTATCAGCCGATGGTTCGCTGGATCTGCCACCCTTTGATTGAGAGTTGCCAATATGAATTAATCCATTCAGGAAGGTACCGGTGGTAATAATTACAGCCTTTGCCCTGTAATTTGTCCCGCTTTTACCGGCTAATGCCAGTATTCCTTTATCATGAACTGCAATATCTTCAATGCTATCCTGCCTTAATGAAAGGTTGGCTTGCTCTTCTAATCTCCCCTTCATCGTAAACTGATACAGTTTTTTGTCTGCCTGTGCACGGGGTGATCGTACTGCATGTCCTTTACTTGCATTGAGAAGTTTGAACTGAATACCTGTCGCATCAATCACCTTCCCCATTTCGCCACCAAGGGCATCCACCTCACGTACTAATTGACCCTTTGCAAGTCCACCAATTGCAGGGTTGCATGACATTTGAGCAATAGTATCAAGATTCATTGTCAGCAGTGCTGTCTGCATACCCATTCTTGCAGAAACCAATGCAGCCTCACATCCAGCATGACCACCACCTACTACAATAACATCATAACTAATTTGCATCATTTAGCCTTCTGCACTACCCGTTTCTCTCTAATCACTGTAACAGTAACTTCTCCAGGATATTCAAGTGCTTCTTCTACTTCTTTTGCTATGTCATAGCATATTTTTGATGCTGATTTATCACTAACTTTATCTGGATGGACTATAACCCTTACTTCTCTGCCAGCCTGAATTGCGTAAGCACTTTCAACACCACCGTAAGACATTGCAACACTTTCCAACTTCTCCAGGCGTTTAACATATTTCTCAAGAGTTTCCCTCCTGGCCCCTGGCCTGCTGGCAGAAATTGCATCTGCAGCATTTATCAACACGGAATATACTGTCTCGGAAGGAACCTCTTCATGATGTGAAGCAATTGCATTTACTATCTCAGGTTTTTCGTCAAACCTTTTAGCAATATCCGCCCCTACAATAGCATGAGTACCTTCAACCTCTGAACTAACCGCTTTGCCGATGTCATGCAGGAGACCACATCTTCTTGCCGTTTGAGCATCCAGTCTCAATTCACCGGCCAGTATACCTGCTAAATTAGACACCTCTATAGAATGCTGAAGCTGATTCTGTCCATAGCTTGTACGATACCTTAAACGCCCTATCAAATTGATAATTTCAGAATGCAAATCATGTATTCCCAGCTCAAAACTTGTCTGTTTGCCGGTTTCCTGAATTATCTGTTGGATATCTTTTTCTGTTTCCTGCACTACTTCTTCAATACGTGCAGGGTGAATTCTGCCGTCCAGGATTAATTTCTTCATTGCCAGCCTGGCAACCTCCCTGCGCACACCGTCAAAGCCAGAAAGAACAATAATTCCCGGGGTATCATCAACAATTACATCTATACCAGTTGCCTTTTCAAAAGCGCGAATATTTCTACCTTCACGACCAATAATCCTCCCTTTCATTTCATCACCAGGCAACTCAATCGAACTCACAACATTATCTACTGCGTTATCTGAAGCACACCGCTGTATTGCAGTACACACTATTGAAGCTGCAACCTTGTCGGCTTCATCTTTAGCCTTTTTAGTATGCTTTTCTATTAAGTTAGCACATTCCTTATCAAGTTCTTTCTCCAGGCGGCTCATCAATAGTTTTTCTGCTTCTTCTCCGGATAACCCTGAAACCTTATAAAGATTGTTTTTTTCTTCCTGTATCAAATCATCAAGCTGTATTTTTTTCTTACCGAGCTCGCTCTCCTTGTTTGACAGGTTTGAAGCCATGCTTTCAATGTACTTCTCCTTCTTTGTGAGTATATCAATCTTTCTCTCCAGATTGTCTTCTCTTTTACTTAAACGCTTTTCCAGCTGACGTAATTCATGTCTCGTTTCCTGTGTTTCCTTCTCAATGCGCTCTTTTCTCTTGTACAAATCTTCTCTGGCTGTAATATCGGCGCTCTTTAATATTCTCTCTGCCTCTGATTTCGCCTCTACAATAACATTCTTTGAAGTCCTCTCCCTGCTAACCTGACGCAATCTGAAAAACAAGTAACAGATTAAGAAGCCGAATATTATACCTACCGGCACTACCAATACATAAAACATCGTTGGAATGTTTTCAAATATATCGTTAATAGGTCATCACCGCCTTTTTTATATAAAATTAAAAAAAAACAAGTAGATGCAACTGAAAATTCTGAAAACTCGAAGATTAAGAGGATTGAGGTTAGGAAGAAAATAAATAGCAAGTATTTATTTTTGTCTCTTGTGCTTTATCGAAAGGATTTCGACTGGATATGGACTTAAGATCCCATTGAAATGATTTTGCTTATAAGAAGAACTATCTATATTAATTGGTATATACGGGTTAGCCTAACACTAGAATTCTTTTAACCTACCCAAAATGTTATATAAAGCTCCCTTTTTTATAATAAACATTCAAGACAAAAATTTAATCAATATACCAACATACAGGATTTAAATCTTTTCATCTTAATGGAATCATTTAATAACCAGTTAAAACACAATTAAAAGACTGTCCCCTATTAATAGTAAGAGGAGTTTCCTTACTCAATCTTCATTCATGTAAAACTAATCTATAATACAACTTAGACTAGTACCACCTTTTATGCTTCACTATTATAGCCGTCGTAATAACTGTTTCAGAAAAAGCGAAAAACTTACGCATAATTGCAGCACTAGATATTTTTTTAAGAAGCACTGCGATTTTATATAACAAACAAGCGGAAGTCAAGTAATTAAAACAGTTAAAACAAATAATTTGGAGGCCACAACGTATAGTTTTCTTATTTAGCGATTTCCTTCTTCTTAACTGCCACACTATTCTCATGTGTTCAGCTTAAGAATAAAATACAAAGAAAGCAAAAGAATTTGTAAATACTTGCACAAATGTTATTATAGTCAAGATTTTGTTTTTGAACAGCTATCTTAGTGCAATATACAAAACTTCGCTACTGGCAGCAAAATAATACCATGAATACAATACAATCTGAACAAAACATGCTCATCAGATTCTTTTCCATCCTAAAACTAATAAAATTTTCACATACTATTTTTTCTTTGCCATTTGCCGTGATGAGTGCCTTTATTGCTGCAGATGGCCTACCTGGCACAAGACAGCTTTTATTAATAATAGGTGCACTGGTAATGGCACGCAGTTGTGCAATGACTTTTAACAGGCTTGTGGATGCCAGATACGATATTCACAATCCCAGAACATCCTATCGGATTCAGCTCCAGGGTCTGATAGGAAAGACAAATCTCTGGTTTTTTACAATCTCCTGCTCACTTTTGTTTATTGTTTTTGCTGGAATGTTAAATCGCCTCTGTTTGTTCATATCTCCGCTAGCCCTTCTGATAATTTTTGGATACTCATACACCAAGAGATTTACCAATTTGTCACATCTTGTTCTGGGATTATCACTTGCTTTGTCTCCAATAGGCGCCTGGATAGGTATAACGGGAGAAGTTGCAATTGCCCCTTTTATACTGGCACTTGCCGTACTACTATGGACTGCGGGATTCGATATTATTTATGCATGTCAGGATTTACAACATGACATAAAGTCAGGACTACATTCTATCCCAAGTAAATTGGGCATTAAGAACTCTCTAATACTATCTTCAGTACTGCATTTTCTTATGGTAATCGTATTATTTATTTTTATGTACTTTACGAAACTCAACTTTGTTTATTTTGGAGGAGTTTGTTTTGTTGGTATAATGCTGATTTACGAACATTCGTTGATAAAACCACACGATCTGTCAAAGATAAGCCTGGCTTTCTTTACAGTTAATGGCATTATAAGTATGATTTTGATGGCTGTAACTCTTGTAGATATATTTATCTTTTATTAAAAAGCCAAAAAATAAAAGACAATACTATACTGATAACAATACATGTTGTAACGGGGAAATAGAAACTGTAATTTTTCCTCTCAATTGCTATGTCTCCGGGTAGTTTGCCAATGAATGGCAACTTGTTTCCCACCATGCAAACAAGTCCTATTGCAACCAGCAAGAGGCCAATGAAAATAATTATCTTACCAATGTCGCCTGCCATTAAAGTATCTCAAGATTTGTTTAAACTTTTATCCTGGCTTTCTTTTTTCTCATCTGTAATGCCCCCTTTATTCCCATTGCCTTCGTAGGTATTAAAGGAACTTTTGGCTCTTATATCGCTACTTAGAAACTTTTCTCCGAAATATGATTTTCTTGCCAGTGGATCATCAAGTAACTTCTCTGTCGTCCCACTAGTTATAATATTTCCGGCACTCATAATATAAGAATGATCAGTAATGCTTAATGCTTCCCTCACATTATGGTCTGTCAATAATATCCCAATACCGGTTTCTTTCAGGCTTATGACTATGTCCTGAATCTCTGCAACAGCTATTGGATCAATAAATGAAAATGGCTCATCCAGAAGAATTAGAGATGGTGATGTTGCCATTGCTCTTGCAATCTCAAGTCGCCTCCTTTCACCGCCAGAGAGTGTAAACGCCATTTTCTTTGATAAATGTGTTAGCCCTAATTCCCCTAAAACCTGGTTCAGTTTTTTAATTCTTTCTCTATAATTAAATTTAATTGTCTCTAACACTGCCAAAACATTTTCTTCGACTGTTAAACGTTGAAATATTGATGGATTCTGAGAAAGATATCCCATCCCCAGCCTTGCACGCATGTATATTGGCAATTCTGTAATATCCTCACCACGAAAGAAAACCTTCCCATGATCCGGCTTAATCAAACCGATCACCATTGAAAATGCAGTACTCTTCCCAGCGCCATTTTGTCCAAGAAGACCTGCAATCTCCCCGGAATGCACCTCGAAATTGACACGGTTTACAGCGGCTTTTCTACCGTAATTCTTAGTTATTTCAACGGCCTGTATGAGTTTCATCTTTCAACCCTATAGTGTTCTATCTGACAAATTTGATTGTACTTGGTGGCCAGAATACCATAAAAGCCTTCCCCACCATATTACTCTCAGGAACTATTTTCCAGAACCTGCTATCGTTACTATTTCTACTATTATCACCAAGAAAGAAATATTCTTTATTGCCAATCTCAACCGCCTTAAGTGTTCCCCATTCTCCGGCATCTGAGTAGTAAACATCTCGAAAGATTGAGATATTCTTAAATACTGCATCTGTATTTTCCCCACCAAACTTCAACTCACTGAATTTAGTATAATCTTCAAGCGATGACAAATCAGTATCAAAAGTATGAGAGAAAACTACTAAATCATTAAGTTTCAAGATAATTGTATTATCAACATTTGCAAATCCTATATTATATTCTTTTCCAGGCTCTATAAAGACTTCAGCATCACTTTTAACAATCGAACCAGATACTTTTAAATACGATTTTTTCTTCCCTGCTCCGGTACTGACAAAGGCCTCAATTTCTTTTTCATTCTCCTGCAGTATAATAGAAACACCTCCATTGTTCCCAGAAACCGAAACATCAAATTTTATCATAATATCACCATTTATTGCATTACTAATCTCGTTGTTGTAAACAGTGAAATCTGTAATCTTTCTTTTAAACGATATATACGATTTCTGTTCTGTTCCATCTGGTATTTGTAGTTGTAACTGCTTAGCACTGACAACCCAAAATTCATCTTTTATCTCCCAATTCTGAACTATATCCTGTTTTGGCGGATAATTACTATTAAAAACATGCACCCAAAGTGCCTCCTGAACCTTTTCCGGCTTTCTCTCTATTTTGTCGTCAATATAAATGTCACCATTCAAAATCTGAAGTTTTTCGTCCGGCAGACCAATCAAGCGTTTTATATAATTCTTGCGAACAACATGCACATTTGTAGAACCACAGGAATTACAAAGAATAGCATCTACTTCGTCACATGACTCGCATACTACCTTGTGGTATTGGCCAACACCAAAAGAGCCTTTTATACTATTAATCTTAGCCTTGAAGTAATTTTCCTTCTTCACGGTATTAGTGCATTTCTCACACAACATTGATTGGCTTGAGGAAAAGCCGCATGACATGCATGTAACTTCATTAAATGGGTATTTAAATACTGCAACATCCCATCTTTTTGGTTTGCCAAAATCGTAAATAAACTTATTTACGAGAATCCTGTTTCCTCCCCTTCTTATGTAATCAGATAAGCGTATCTTATAGAAACAATTCGAGCATTTCACATGATTTAAGCTGTAATTGGTTTCGAACTTCCATGCACAGTTAGGGCACTTAACAGTCTTGTGCTGTCCCAACAATGTTGGCGCCATTGATCCTGTAGGAATTTTAAATGCCTCTACCACAAAAATCCTTAACACAAACGCCAATGCGACAGCAATAAGAATCGATTCGATATTTTCACGAAAGAACCCCTTTTTCTTTTTGCCTTTCTTTTTCTCATTAATATCTTTTTGATCTGCCTTACTCATATTCTTTATTTATCCGTTGACAATACTGATAAAAATGCACTTTGTGGAATCTCAACACTTCCGACATTCTTCATTCTCTTTTTTCCCTCTTTCTGTTTTTCAAGAAGCTTTCGTTTTCTGGTCACATCACCTCCATAACATTTCGCCGTGACATTCTTTGACATTTGACGTATTGTCTCTCTTGCAATAACTCTGCCCCCAATAGCTGCCTGAAGTGGAATCTCAAACATATGCCGGGAAATATCTTTCTTCAAATTTTGTACCAGCTTTCTACCCTTAGCCTCAGCCTTCTTTCGATGAACGATACATGAAAGAGCATCCACTTTCTTTCCTGCAACCAATATATCTAATTTCACAAGGTTCTCAGGCTTGTATCCAAGGAACTCATAGTCCAGCGTACCAAACCCCCTCGTCATGGACTTTAATTTATCATAAAAATCAAAGATAATCTCTCCCAGAGGAATCTCATACGTAAGTATGGCCCGCTTATCACTCAGATATTCTGTACTTTTATATGTAGCCCTTCTATCATCAACCAATTGCATAATTGCCCCGATATACTCTGATGGAAGGATAATCTTGGCTTCAACTATCGGTTCACGAAATTCCATTATTGTGTCCACTGAAGGCAATTTCTCCGGATTGTCAATATTTATTACATTGCCATCGTGAGTTAATATTTCGTATGTCACGGTTGGAGCAGTTTGCACTATACCAACCTTACTCTCTCTCTCTAAACGTTCCTGAACAATTTCCATATGCAAAAGGCCGAGAAAACCGCATCTGAAACCAAACCCAAGAGCTTGAGATGTTTCTGCCTCGAATGAAAACGAGGAATCATTTATCCACAATCTTTCAATCGCATCTCTCAATGGCATGAAGCCTTTGTTATCTGTAGGATAGAGGCCACAGAAGACCATAGGGAGAGGCTTGCGATAGCCCTGTAAAGCATCCACAGATTTCCTTTTCGATAGCGTTATCGTATCACCTATGTGGACATCATGTATAGATTTGATACTGGCAGTACAATAACCAACACTTCCTGCGCTTAATTCGTCTACACTGGTCATCTCAGGCCTGAACACTCCCAACTCAGTAACCTCAAACTTCAGGCCTGTTTTCATCATGAAAATACTATCACCGACCTTGACTGAACCATCAAAAATCCTTATATAGACAATCACACCACGGTAGTCATCATAAACTGAATCAAAGATCAGGGCCCGTAATGGAGCGTTAGCATCACCCTCAGGCGCGGTCATTTTTGTTATTATAGCGTCGAAGATGCCTTCTATCCCCTGACCTGTTTTTGCACTCACACTCAGAACATCTTCGTTCTTTACACCAAGAATGTGAACTATCTCCTCACTCACCTCTTCCCGCCTGGCTGATTTAATATCTATCTTGCTGAGAACCGGTATAATCTCGAGATCTTTCTCCATTGCCATATACATGTTGGTTAATGTTTGCGCCTCTACTCCCTGCGCCGCATCAACCAGAAGCAAGGCGCCCTCACAGGCACTGAGACTCCGCGACACTTCATAACTAAAATCTACATGCCCGGGGGTATCTATCAGATTCAAAGAGTAAGTCACTCCATCCTTAACATAATCCAGGGAAACTGCGCTGGCCTTTATTGTAATGCCCCGCTCTCTTTCCAGATCCATGCTGTCCAGCATCTGATCACGGAATTTCCTGGGACTAACCGCCTTTGCCTTTTTAAGCAGGCAGTCGGCAAGCGTAGACTTGCCATGATCGATATGAGCTATTATACAAAAGTTACGTATCTGCTTGATATTCAAATGAAACCTCTATTGCCTCCTGTTAACGGTTATTTGCCCGGCAGGACTCCCAGGCGGAAGCATGGGGGAAAATAAAACCGGATAACTACTGTTTGTTTTCGCACAGGGTACTAAACCCTGTGCGAAACACTTAAAATGGTTTACTGAGCGAATGCCCTGACACAAGGGACCATTGCCTTAATCTCTTCTTCTGACAACATATCCCCAAATGGTAAGTAGTTAGAGTTATCAGGGTTACCATTTGTGATTGAGTTTACGAAGTCGTCTTCAGTACGTGTTGCCTGCCACGCTGCATCAGTGAAATCTTTAGCTCCAAAATCAATACCTGTCGGCGTGCCTTTACCGTCTTCACCATGGCACAATGCACACTTTTCAGCATAAATCTCAGCCGTGTCGATTTCATCAGCCAATATGTTTGAAAGGCTTAAACAAAAAATCAAGCCTGAAAATATAAAACATACTATTGCCTTGCTTCTCAATGTACTTCTCCTTTTCTAAATAAATTAAATTATAAAAAAATAAAACCTGTACATTTAAGCGTACAGTACTTACTAAGTCAGTTCTTTCAATCTTTCATTAAAAAGCCGCAGGGCTAATGCCCTGTGACTGATCCGGTTCTTCACCTCAGATCCTAATTCTGCCATAGTGAGTTCATGTTCAGGCACATAAAATATAGGATCATATCCAAAACCATTGTTCCCTTTAGGTTCATTACTAATAATGCCTTCACAACTTGCGCTTACAACAAATTGCAACCTGTCAGGTTCTGCAAGGGCAATTGCACAACGAAACCTTGCTGTCCTCTTTTCAAAAGGAACTCCTTTTAATTCTTCAAGCAACCTCAAGCATTTTTCCTCATAACCGGTATCTTCGCCGCAATAGCGGGATGATAAAATACCGGGGCGTTTATCCAGTGCATCAATCTCTAATCCCGAATCATCCGCCATAACACACATTTTACAGAATCCTGCCAGTTCGAGCGCCTTCTTTGTCGCATTATCTTCAAAGGTAACACCATCTTCAATTACATCAGGAGGATTCTCAAAATCATCCAAATCCAGCAACCTTACTGGTATTCCGCTTAGAATCTTCCTGATCTCTGTTTTTTTATTATTATTATAAGTCCCAATTACGATTTCCTTCAATTTCAACATATTTTGAGGTGCTATTTCCCCAATGCTTCATTTTGCATTCGGGTTAATTCGCTTATGCCCTTCTTAGCCTGTCCGATCATAAGAGCAAGCTCTTCCTCTGAGAACGTCTGTTTTTCCGCAGTACCCTGTAATTCTATATACTCACCAGCTCCCGTTAAGACTATATTCATATCAACACTTGCCGAAACGTCCTCTTCATAGCACAGATCAATTAAAGCCACACCATCTACTACACCAACACTTATAGCCGCCACGCTCCCCAGAAGAGGTTCGCCAGTAAGTTCATCATTTTTTCTCAGCCAGTTGATAGCATCAACTAATGCAACGTATGCACCCGTAATAGATGCCACTCGTGTACCACCGTCAGCCTGAATCACATCACAATCTATCCATATTGTCCTTTCTCCAATTGCAGACAAATCCACTACAGCACGCATAGAGCGTCCTATCAACCTTTGGATCTCATGTGTACGTCCACCTACCTTTCCACGTGAGGATTCCCTTGAAACCCTTTTAGGCGTAGAACCTGGTAATAATGAATATTCCGCCGTAACCCATCCCTGACCTGTATTTCTTTTATGAGGAGGCACACCTTCGTCTACTGAAGCCGTACATATCACCCTGGTATCACCGACCTGTATAAGCACAGAACCATGTGCAAATTTCGTATAATTTCTTTCTATCAGTACCGGACGCATTTCATCCGATTTTCTTCCGTCTTTTCGCATTATAGACCTCTATGGAAAATCTTATTATTCCTACTTACATATAAGAAGCTTTAACAACGCCTTCTGGACGTGCAGCCTGTTTTCAGCCTGATCATAAACTATGGAATTCTGACCATCAATAACATCATCAGTAATTTCCTCACCACGATGAGCCGGCAGACAATGCATCACCAGAACATCACTCTTTGCATGAGACATCAATTCACTATTAACCTGAAATCCTTTAAAATGATTACGTCTTGTCTCAGCTTCCCCTTCTTCTCCCATACTGATCCACGTATCGGTATAGATAACGTCTGCATCTTTAACCGCCTCTTTTGGATCTCTAATCAGTTCAATGCATTTATTGTTGCCTTTTGTTGTCTCAGTAGCATCTTTCAAAAACTCTGCTGTCAATTCATAGTTTTCAGGTGATGCAGCCGTATATGAAACCTTGAGTTTTGAACATAATAAGGCCAATGATCTGGCAACATTATTTCCATCACCTATGTATGCTATTTTAACATTGTCAAAACTCCCTTTTTTCTCCCTTATGGTGTATAAATCCGTAAGGCCCTGACATGGGTGTGTATAGTCAGAAAGTGCATTGATTACAGGAACGGAGGAGCAGTCAGCAAGCTCAACAACCGTTTCATGGTCATAGGTTCTAATGGTAATACAATCTACATATCTGGATAAAACTTTAGCAACGTCCTTTATAGATTCGCGCTCACCAAGGTTTATATCATGCTTGGTCAGATAAATTGCATGCCCCCCCATCTGCGTCATCGCAACTTCAAAGGAAACCCTTGTCCGCATCGAACTTTTCTCAAAGATCATAGCCAGAGTTTTACCTGCAAGACAGTGGTCAACCTCACCTTTTTGAAGAGAAGCTTTCATCTCGGCCGTTAATGCAAACAACTCATTGATATCTTCACGCTCTAAATCAGAAATTGAAACCAGATTTTCACACTGCATAATTTTTCCTGTAATTACTTAAGTTATTAATTAAACGGATTTCAGGATATCCTTCAGGATTCCCAGGCCCTCATCAATATGTTCCTGTTCCACATTGAGTTGAGGCATGATTCTTATTACTGTATCATGAGTACAGTTCAACAGCAGCCCGGCGTCCATACACTTTTTTACAGTCTCGGTTGCAGGGATCTTAAGTTCAATGCCTATCATCAAACCAATACCTCTTACTTCCTTAATGACATCAAGCTCTTTAGCCATGTTTCCCAATTGATCAAAAATATAATCGCCCATCTTGGCCGCTTTGTCCAATAGACCCTCAGCCTCGATTGTTTCAAATACTGCAGCTGATGCAGCACATGCAAGGGGATTACCTCCGAATGTAGAAGCATGACTGCCCGGCACAAGGCTTTTAGCGATTTCTTTAGTCGTTTCCATAGCACCCACTGCCGTACCATTTCCGAGTGCTTTAGCAAGCGTCATAATATCGGGTGTTATATCATAATGCTGATATGCGAAATACTTACCTGTCCTCCCCATCCCGCACTGAACTTCATCAAGAATCAGGAGAATGTCATTGTCATCACAAATCTTTCTTAATCCTTTCATGTAATCTTTGCCGGCTACATTAATTCCGCCCTCTCCCTGAACAGTTTCAAGCATTATGCCGCAGGTCTTATCATCCACGGCATCTTCCACCTCACCAAGATCATTAAATGAAACATACGAAAAACCTTCGACAAGTGGAGCAAAACCTTTATGATACTTTGGCTGTGCTGTAGCCGTGACGGTCGCCATGGTTCTTCCATGAAAGGAATCCTTCATCGTAATAATCTTATATTTCCCTTTCGGAAAGCTGTGAATCCTTGCCAGTTTTATGGCTGCCTCATTCGCTTCCGCTCCGCTGTTACAGAAAAAACATTGGCCGTTAAATGAGTTTTCAGAAATATACTTTGCAAGACGTCCCTGCGGCTCAGAATAGAAAATATTAGGCACATGCACCAGGGTTGCCGCCTGATCCTGTGTCGCCTTCGTCACATCAGGATGACAATGTCCCAGCGAACTGACTGCCCATCCGGAGAAAAGGTCCAGGTATCGTTTTCCGTCTTCATCCCACACATACACCCCTTCACCCTTAACAAGTACAATAGGGTAACGAGGGTAATTTGGAATTACGTATTCACCATAGTCTTCAATTATTTTACTTTTCTTCATATCTAAATTCCCATAAGCGGATTTCCTGCGATGTGAGGAAACTGAAAAAAATGGAAGGGTTTAATTTTGTGTGCTCTTTTTGAAGTGGGTGAATACCAAAAAGACCAACTCTCAAAACACCTAATGACCTAAACTATAATCTGGGTTCCAATCCCCTTATCAGTAAATATCTCCAGCAACAGAGAATGTGGAATATGACCGTCAATAATATGGGCTTTCTTTACGCCTTCCCTCAATGCCGAAATACAAGCTTTTGCTTTCGGGAGCATGCCACCACTTATTATCTCACTTTCTATCAGCTTATTTACCTCATCCTCGTGTAACGTAGACGTAAATGACTCCGGATCGGACGGGTCAGTTGATATACCATGAGTATTAGAAATAAATACTAATTTCTCTGCCTTTAAGGAGCCTGCAATAAAGGAGGCTACATTATCCGCATTTACATTAAAGTTTTCATTACCAGCCCCTTCGGCAATCGGTGGTACAATTGGGATATTATCACCTTCACATAAGTTATTAAATCTTTCATGATCCATCCCCGTAAGTTCTCCCACATAACCAAGATCATTAGCCTCTGTCTTGTCCTCACCTTCACAGACAAATTTTCTTGCCTTTATCAGACTCTTTTCCCTGTCCCACACACATACGCCTTTTGCTCCCATTTCGTTTATTTGACTTATAATTAACTTGCCAATCTGGTTTATGAGTACATCAATAACGATCTCCAGCGTCTCTTCGTCAGTTACACGATATCCGTGTATAAAAAGAGGCTTTTCCCCCCTCTTCTCCATCTCACTACTTATATGCGGACCACCACCATAAACTATCACCGGCATCATACCGATAGTCTTCATAAAAACCACATCCTGAAGGATGCTTTTAAATGTTTTTATATTGACCATAGCACTACCACCAAACTTTACTACAACCACTTTACCCTTGAATGATTGTATATATGGTAATGCCTCTATCAATGCCCTGGATTTACGAATTGCCTCTTCCATTGATAAGTCCTTTGCGTATCCTCTTTTCAATTTTTCAGCATCAACTTCAGAGGAAAAAACACCCTCATATAAAATATCTGAAGTCTCGCTTTTTTTCGTTTTTTTGCTTGTTACCTGCAAACTCATATTTCTCTTAATAGCTTAATACATAATAAATTACAACAAACTGAAACTAAATTCCTGATCTGAAAATTATAACTTCTAGTATATATCTGTCAAGGCTAAATCACCAATTTGCTTCTATGACAATGACATATAGCAATTGCAAGAGCGTCAGATGCATCATTCTTTTCTGGCACCTCAGATAAGGACAGAATGACCTTCACCATTTCACCTACCTGTCCCTTTTGAGCACTGCCCACGCCAACAACTGCCCTCTTGACTACGGTAGGTGCATATTCGGCCATCGGGATATTTGCTGAGGCCGAACACAGAATGGCTATGCCTCTGGCCTCACCTATCTTGATCGACGATTTTACGCTTTTACCATAAAACACTTCTTCTAATGCGATAGAGTCAGGTTTATATTCTTCTATAACCTTATTTAATCCATCGAAAATCAATTTAAGCCTGACCGGAAATGAATCTTTCCTCTTGCCTTCAATTGTACCATGAGTTACGTGAGTCAACTTACCCTTGATATCATCAACAACGCCATAACCGGTTACCATTGAACCGGGATCTATTCCTAGAACTCGCATAGTAATAGTAAACAAAAAAAATTCTTAAAATAAGTACTTCCCGGCACCCATTAAAAGCAAACCCAACATCAGGCTGGCCAGATTATAATATTTTCTCGGATTGTGTTGATGGACAAATGGCAGGAGATCACTAATGGCAATATATAAAAAGGTTCCTGCTGATATCCCGATTGCCCAGGCCAGAATGTTTTCATGTAGATTACTCAAAACAAAGAAAGCAATAACCGCTCCTATAGGCGTGGTTAACGCAAAGATTATGACGAGCTTAATAATCCTAGCCTTTTTATATCCCCCTTGAATAAGAATACCGGTAAGGGAGAGGGCAGAAGGAAACTTGTGAACTATAATCGCAAGAAATATCATCAATCCAATATCCTTTACCATGAAACCTGCTCCCATTGACAGGCCATCTATTAAACTGTGAAATGTTATTCCCAGAAAGGCCGATATCCCTATTGTATGAAAGTCACAAACATCCTCTTCGCAGGAATGCACCATTATGAATTTTTCCATTATGTAAATAATAAAAAACCCAATCATTATGGGTATTCCAACATTACCTCCCAGAGACGGTGTGATTGCCGGCAGCATGTGAAAAAAACAAGTCCCAAACAATACACCTGCACCAAAACTGATTATCAACCTGAAACTATCTTTGGACCAGCTTTTTACCAATGGAAGCAGGCCGCCTATAGTGGAAATTGCAAATATAAGTAACAGGTACCATAAAAAAGTTGTCATATTATTTCCCATTGGAAACAAAGGCTGAAATATTCTTTTATCGATTGTAAATAAAAAACACATTTTCTATCAAAAGTCAATATTTTAAGAACAATCAAAAATATACCTTCAACAAACCCTGCCCTTTTGGTATACTCCGAAAACCTTATTTACAAGATTTGTTGTTTTTTTATCTATATCCTGTAAATCCTGTCCAAAAAAATATGACTACACCAAACCTCACCATTGACCTGTGCGGGATCAAATTATCAAACCCAACCGTTCTCCCATCCGGATTTTTAGGTACCTCTAAATCTCTGCTTAAACGGGTTGCCGACAGTGGCGCCGGTGCAGCTACCATAAAGTCGGTCAGTTTTGAAGCAAGAGAAGGACACAAAAACCCGACCGTTATCCCTTTTGAAGCAGGATTATTGAATGCAGTCGGGTACTCAAACCCCGGTGCGGAAGAGACAGCCAGGGAGTTCGCAAATTTAGAAGACCTCTCAATACCAGTAATAGCAAGCGTTATAGGCACAGAGGCGGGAGACTTCGTACGCGTTGTGGATAAGTTGTCAGCAAGTGGTTTCTCTGCTATAGAGCTCCCACTCTCATGCCCTCACACACCCGGATTCGGCCTGCTGGCCGGGCAGGGAACGCCGGAGAGCACGAAGGACATAGTCTCAGCAGTCAGGAAGGCCACCAAACTCCCTATTTTCGTTAAATTATCACCTAACATCCCAGAAATAGGGAACTTAGCAAAAGCAGCAGAGGATGCGGGCGCCAATGCAATAACGGCCGTAAATACACTGGGCCCGGGGATGATTATAAACATAGAGGCACGTAACCCAGTACTTTCCTACAGGGTTGGAGGGGTCTCAGGACAAGCCCTGAGGCCGATTGCAACCCGATGTGTATATGATATCTACGAAGCTGTTAAAATACCTATAATAGGCACCGGTGGGATATCCACGGGCAGGCACGCCATAGAGATGATTATGGCCGGAGCAACCGCTATCGGGGTCGGCACCGGTATATACGAAAGGGGAATTGACATCTTCCAGAAGATATGCGGAGAAATGGAGACGTGGATGTCTGAAAACAATTTTAACACTATCGATGAAATGACAGGAATTGCCCATGAGTAAAGGATTCGAACAACCGGTAATGATGAAGATTGACAAGATCATCAGCGAATCTGAAGACGCAAAGTCATTTATGTTCAGGAACAATATTGATTACAAGCCCGGGCAATTCATAATGGTCTGGCTACCCGGTATAGATGAGAAGCCGTTTGCCGTATCATATTCCGGTGACGACTTCTTCGGTATAACAGTGCTTGAGAGAGGTAAATCTACAAAGCACATGCACGGTATGGGTGTGGGAGAACAGCTGGGTATAAGAGGTCCTTTCGGGCATGGATTCAGTATTCCAGACAGTATTAAGGATGGCAGTGCAAATGCATGCATAATCGGAGGTGGATGTGGCATGGCGTCACTTTCCGTACTTATTGAAAGTTTGCAGGATAATAATCCCACAATACTCACTGGAGCAACTACAAAAATAACGCTGTTATTTAAAAACCGTTATAAAGACATAACGATATTTACTGATGATGGGAGTGAAGGCACTAAAGGATATCCCACTGACGTCCTTGAAGATCTGCACAAAGAAAACAATTACAACATTATATACACCTGCGGTCCTGAGATTATGATGTCTAAGGTATACGAATTCTGCAAGAGGCATAATATACAATGCGAAGCGTCACTGGAAAGATACATGAAATGCGGAATAGGTATTTGCGGGCAATGCGTCTGCGACGGACAGATGGTGTGCAAGGACGGGCCTGTGTTTGACTCACAGGCACTTGATAATATGAGTGACTTTGGCTCATACTCACTGCTTAAGAGCGGCAAGAAAGTTTCGCTCAAAGAGTATGGTGATTGGAGAAGCTGTTAGTTGCAAAAACAAGATATTGTGATTTACGAATTACGATTTACAAATAACAAATGACCAGTAACATTGTATTTTGAAGAGGATTGTTTAGTATGGAGACTCCAAAGTTTACTACAGTTTTAATTATTACCATTATCTCCCTTGCGCTACTGATTCCCGGTGTCACCCAGCCCATGCTTACCCTGACCGGGACGATTGATAAAGCAAAGATGACTGAGACGGGGATAGACATTATTGTCGATACCATGGTTGAGAAGTCGATGAAGAGAGGTACAGATAAGTCAGGAGACGACGAAAGAGGTAAAGCCAGGCGAATGATAGGTATGATTACCGGAATGTTAGGACTTAATAATATCAAAGGAGAGATTGAGGCCTACAGTAAGACAAGAAGTATAAAGGGGACAGTCAAAGAGCTTTTCCGCTCCGGTAACGGTGTTGTCGGCTTCCTGGTGATGCTTTTCAGCATAGTAATTCCTATTACAAAGATCCTGCTGATGCTGTTGGGTGCTTATTTACGCGACTCGAAGCATAACAGGAAAGCATTCCTGATAAGCAGTGTGATAAGCAAATGGTCAATGGCTGACGTATTCGTAATAGCCATTATTGTTGCATTTATGGCGGCCAATGCCTCCAATATGGGAGGCTTATTGAATCTGGGAGCCCGATTTGAATATGGTTTCTACTTCTTCCTTGGATACTGTGTTTTTTCAGTTCTGTCTATACAGGTAATTACAAGGAAGAGTAAGGCCTTAAATAGTTCGGAGTAGGTAGAAGCTATTAAATGACTCACCGCTGAGAACACAGAAAATGACGAAGAGATCTGCCTGCCCGCCAGTTTGGTAGGCGGGGGTGCAAATTTACACTGGTAAGAATAGAGAACAAAGGAAGCCATACCTTTTTGTGGCATCTTCTACTTCAAACTGGTGTTCGCATTTGGAACATTTAATTTCCACAATCCCCTCTTATCTTCCTCTGCTTCCTGATATGCTTCCAACAACCTATCCTTATATTTAACATTAGGCGGTACAGTCATAATCATAGCATAACCAGCCTTTACAATCTCCTCATTTAACATCTTACCATTTGATAGATAAACATAGCCTAACAGTCTTCCATACTTATCCCACTTCTGTACGTCAAACTCTATCGTTATCAAGTCTCCACGTTTAATCAGACCATTTACATAAGCTTTTGCCTTTTTACCCATTTCGATTATCGTCTTTAAATCATGTTCGCCCATGTTTTTATCCTTTTTTGCCTTCCTGTTTGCTCTACTCCCAGGCGTATCTATGCCTATAAGCCTGATCCTTTTTTCTACTCCCCCGTAGAGAGCTTGTATTGTATCTCCATCTATTACCCTTGTAGCCATGGTTCTCTGTTGGGCATAAGTAATAGTAGATAAAAAGAGAGATAAAATTACAAATAGGATTGACAGCTTTCTTGTTGTGGTATACATATCTATACTATGGCAACTATTCTTTGAAAGGAAAGGTTGTTAAAAGACTCAACGCAGAGAAAAACTATAATGTAGGTAAAAAACGGAAGACACTAATGACTAATGACAACTTAATTTACAGTATCAATCTCCTCGCGTGCTTTATTTAACATATCTGAATACGTTTCAAATTTCGTGGCAACATCTTTATCTGTCCCTCTTATATCATCTGCTTTTAATCGACAGATCCTGCTTAAACAGGCAACCACTTCCGGTATATAATATTCGTCAACAAGAAATTCAAGTTTTTCCATGTCGGTATCGTTCATTTTTCTGCTCCCCATAAAAAGGTTAGAATTTCGTTCTAGCCGTGTTCTTTGTTAGCAACCATATTATACCACTTCAAGATTCAAAAAACCCTACTCTAAATATGTTTCTATGTGTAAAAGATTTTACCAATATTTTAGTTTTTCTCTGCGTTAAATGTCTCTTTTGCCTTTAGCTTCATTGTTTATCAGGATTCACAAAAAGGCCAATCCCTTAGCAACCGTAAACACCACCAGGCCGTGCATAATGATAAGGATGATAAGCGGACACAGGATCCAGAGACGGGCTGTAACTACCTGATCGGACGGGCTTGAACCCGTGCCGTTGGTAGTGCGGTCAGGCATATAGAAATGTCCGGGAAAAAGAAAAACAACCAAGCCTGTGATCAGGAACAGGCCGTTCCAGACCAGTAGCCAACCGGGATAACTACCATCAAAAGTCCTGTGTGTTTTAACATTAAAAAGAGAAAAGCACATCAAGGCTGCTCCCGCAGTTCCAAAGAGTGTAATCCCCAGAGCCTTCTTGTATTGTTTTAAACATCCGATCCAGGTCCAGTCGCCTGGTGGCATCGTTCTAAGGCCAACAAGAGTAAGGACCCCAATAACGGTTGCTGCAGAGTTCATGATCATATCCCGCCAACCATAAAATCGCCCGGGCAGAATCCCCTGCATCATTTCATCAACAACACCTAGTGAAGCACCGCATATAAAAACAAGATAAAATATCCCTCTGCCCTTGTAATCAATAGAAATGACCTCAAACAGAATCCATGACATGACCACATATTCAGGTATGTGGATATATTTGTTCGGGTTGGGTTCTAATGAAATAAGGAACCAGGCGATGATCGCACAGGGAATTAACAGTATCAGGGTCTTTATATTCTTTTTCAGGACCAGGACCACAATAGAAAAAACAACCCCCATAACGATGATGATGGTGAGGGGAACTTTTCCGGCAATTGCAGCTGAGAAGTGCTTAACAATAGCATTATAGACTACAATTAAATATGGGAGCAAGAAGGTATAGACTGCCACTAAAGTCCACAACAAGACTCGTAGCATGGAGACGATTTCTTTATGCCTCGTTTGAGAGGTCATGTCTGTATGATATGGTTTGTGTGTTATTAATACTTATTCAATTATCTGGCACTTGTTAACATTACATCTAAACGGCACGCCACTTTTTGGCGTGCCGATTTGGAGATTATGGGTCAGTTCATTTTGTTTTTATTTTCTTCCTTGAAGTTTTCTTTTTAGAGGCAGATTTTCTGGCTGCTTTTTTTTCTAATTGCTTAGGTTTTGCTCCATTTTCTTTCTTATTGCTTTGCTCAGAGAACACCTCAGCTATAGATTCACAATGAGGGCACTCGCCAGGAGGGCTATCACCCTCATGAACGTAATTACATATAGAACATTTCCATTCTCTCATATTTTAACCTCCTTTAACGTTAACATTATTTGCCATTAAAATGATGGTTTTGAAAGGAACCAGACACGCTCGTCGCTTCTGCGGAATCCAACAATGCCATATGTTCGGGCAATATCATATACATACTTCCAGCTTTCTACTTCCTCACTGCCTTGAATATCAGTAGGGTCACCCAGAATACGTGTCACATCTTCTTTGGTCATATCTTTGTCTACCTGTGACCACATGTACTTAACCTGTTTCTTTGTTATTGTTGTTGAGGTTGAAATACCAGGATCCCGGGGCTCCATCAAATAACATCCGGTGGCAGACAATATTATTATAAACAATAGTATACTTTTCATTGGTTTAATAATGGGAACCCGCCAAAAAGCACGTCGGGCAATCGTAAATCCCAAATCTTCCGTTCCTTTAACCTACATTATAGTTTTTCTCTGCGGCAGAACTCAATTGTTCCTTTAATTGATTCTGATCCGGTGGATCCTCAATACCAAGAGCTTCAAGCTCCTTGCCTATGTCAGCTACTAGCTCTTCAAGCCCACCTGTAGAGACATCACAGTCCAGCAGGACTGTCTTGCCATCTTCCGCTAGTCGCAGATTGAATTTCTTGTGATTTTCCCCCATGGTGAAACCTCAGAACGCAAAATGATTTATAGAGTATTAAAATTATAATTATTTATTGTGAGGAATAGACAGAATAACAGGTAGAATGGGTTGCACGTCCCTGACAGCTTGTCCGACAAGTCTTTTGTCGGAAATGCAGTTGCACGCCAGAATGACTTGGTCGGACGGGAGCTGACGACCGGAGTCATCCGGGCGACAGCGAAACAAACCCATCAATTTTATGTTTGTGGATGATAGAAGGTAGTTACACCCCTTTAGCCGCATTACACAGTTACAGGTCTTCAGACTACATGCAGCTCAGGTTTTGAATCAATTATTTATTAAAAATCAAGAATTTCTATTATTTTTTCGTTTTTGACTTACTGGCAGTTTTCCTGGTCTTTGTTGTTTTTGGAGCTGCCTTTTTCACAGCCTTTGGCCTGGCGGCTAAAACCTGATCAAGTTTCCTTGAAACCTCGGCTTGTTTTCTTTCGAGCCTTTCTATAGAGGTTTGCATCTGTCTCCTTTTGCCTGCTTCTGAGAGTTCAGGCGTTCTTGCTGGCCCTACGTTGTTTTTATCACTTTCAGCCCGAATACGCCATGCTATTAATACAACACCTAAAATACCTAACATTAATATAATTGCGAGAAAATCGCTACTCATCCTTCTCCTCCATAAAAAAGGTCCCAGGTAATATCAAAATATGAATAATGAATTATAGAATCTTGGGCTAAATCTTTGATTATGTTATTGAAGCCCTCCTGCCAAAAGCAAAAGGTTGGTGATTATATACTAAAATACTCTGAAATGTCAAGTATTAAGTATAAGAAGCGAGACAGTTTATGGGATTATATTCTGTAAACTGCCTATGTAGCAGGTCTTTTCCTGATCACTGATCCTGTATAACAAAATTAGCGCCGTCATCTGTTGCCGGTAAGTAGGATCCTATAGGACACAGCACTTTACTGTCCTTATCGCAGCGTATAACAAGTTTCCACAATGCATCAAGGTTTTCTTTCTCATGTTCGGATTCTGGAACCAACTTTATCCTTGTGTCACTTTCAATTGAAATCTTCATTAATAGCCCCTTTCAGCTTTTCTAAATACTTTAAAGTTATTTATCTGCCATTGGCAATTATTGCATTTTACTGCAGATAGCATTGATTTCAATTAAAATAATTGTGCATACAAGGTTCATATTGATACTTCTCTGACTCGCATTTTTCGAAGAAATCTATAAATAGTCGAAAAAGGCACATTTCCTTGATGAAAAGAACAAATCTTACAGGTATTATATTGAAATATTAAATAATGAATGATACTATTCGATATCAGTTCTATAACACCAACAATAATCTAAACGCCATAAATCATGTTTGGAAAAAAGAAAGATAAAAAACCGGCTCCCTCTGTCCCAAAAAGCCCGGAAGTTCCTAAACCATCAAATGATATCCAAAGAGAACTCAGAGAAAAAAATAAATTAGAAATGGATGCAAAAATGGCATATCAAACACCTGACTGTAAGATTTCAGGTACAATCAAATTTGGTGGGCAAATGAGGATTGATGGAAAGGTTGACGGAAAAATAACAGCTAACAACGGGGAGCTTGTCATTGGTGAAACAGGCACTGTCAAGGCGGCCATTAATACAAAAAGTGCCATTGTTGAGGGCCGGGTGGATGGGAGAATCACAGCATCCGACAAAGTAGTACTTAAGAAAAAGGCACACCTTACCGGTGATCTACAGGCAAAAATATTGGTTGTAGAAGAAGGGGTTGTTTTTGTTGGACGATGCAATGTCAAGCCATGAATGAATTATACATCACTTTTTTAGATGAAAGTAATCATATATAGTATTTGCGTCTTTAGCAGTAATACTTTTAACTTTACTCAACCCGCTTAGTGAGGCATTCCGTACCTTCTGCGTGTCTCCGAAATGCTTTAACAGGTTCTTCTTCTTAACCTTCCCGATTCCCGGTATCTTATCAAGGGGTGATTTGTAATACTGCTCCTTCCTCAATTTCTTATGATACGCTAAAGCAAACCTATGTGCCTCATCACGAACATTTACCAAAAGCCTTAGCTCGGGAGATTGCTGATTTAAAATAATCGGATTAGCCCTATCACATATAAAAACACGTTCATCCAGTTTCTTCTTAGAACCATCATTTCCTAGATCCTTCATCTTGCCTTTTGCAAGTGCTATAACATCCACCCTGTCAACACCAAGTTCATCAAATACTCTCCTGGCTATACGCAAGTGCCCCTTCCCTCCGTCAATTACCGCAAGATCAGGAAAATCATCTTCCCTGAATGCCCTTGAATACCTCCTCGTTAAAACTTCGTACATCATTGCGTAATCATCGGATTTAGAAACCGTCTTAACCTTATACCTCTTGTATCTACTCTTTACCGGCTTGCCGTTCTCAAACGTAACCATTGAGCCTACAGCTTGCTTTCCCCTGATATTGGATATATCAAAACACTCCATTCTCTTCGGTATGTTTGTCAGTACCAGGTGTTTCTTCAATGCAGCCATAACCGCTTCTATATCGTCATCAGTTCCCTGGTGAATTTTGAATGCATTCTTAGCATTATTTATAGCCATCTCCAACAGCTTAAGCTTCTCTCCTCTTTTTGGACATAGCACCTTTGTCTTATGCCCTCTTTTCTCACTCAACAGTTCTTCTAATATTCCCTTATCTTCACTTTCAACAGGCATCACTACCTCATCCGGGATAAATCTTGTATGGCCGTAAAACTGATTAATAAAGGAGCGGAAGACGTTGTCTAACGTATTATTCATGGTTGAGAATCTGTACGATGCTATATCCTCAAGATTACCGTTTCTTATAAACATTGCCTGAATCTGTATACGATTCCCCTCTCCGAAATATCCAAAAACATCCCTGTCCACAAATTTCATCGTACTAATCTTCTGTTTCTCCACGGTCTTCTCTATTGCCGTTATGCGGTCCCTGAACTTTGCCGCTTTTTCATATTTCATCACCTTTGATGCCTCATCCATTTGCTTTCTCAGTACCTTCAACAACTCCATATTTTTACCTTTGAGAACCAGGACAATCTCATTTATTAACCCCTTATACGCCTTCTCATCGATCATATCACAGCACGGCGCCACGCATTTTCCTATCTGATGATACAGGCACGGCCTCACCCTGCTTTTAAACACATTGTTTGAACATTTCCTGATAGGAAATATACTATTTACATACCTCAATGTATCGCGCACTGCCCTTGCAGAAGAATAAGGCCCGAAGTAAAGAATACCGTTTCCTTTCCTCGACCCCTTACCTCTACCGGAAGACGGTTCAACCTGCCTGACAGTAACCGGAAAAGGAAACTTCTGGTTCATATCCAGCTTGATGGATACAAATGTTTTGTCATCACGCAGATTAATGTTGAATCGAGGTTTGAATTGTTTAATCAGGTTGTTTTCAAGAATGAGAGCCTCTTTCTCTGTATCCGTCAAAACAAAGTCAATGTCAGCAATCCTCTTTACAAGGAATTTAATAAACAACCTTTCATCCCCTGAACTCTGAAAATAGCTCCGGACACGGTTTTTAAGGTTCTTTGCCTTGCCGACATAAATAACCTCATTCCTGAAATCCTTCATCATATACACGCCAGTGCCTGTTGGAATAATCTCCAGCTTCTTCAGTAGTTTCTTATTCTCAATCTTTATCATTTTCTATATTTCGTAAATATATATATTGTAACTAAGTAATTTAACGTATTTAATAATACCAGAATACTTTCCAACTACAAATCAGTTTTAATACATTAGACAGGTATAACAGGACTTACAGGATTTTTATTCTTTTTTTAATGAATTATTTAATTTATAATTTACATATCTATATTTATCATATAACCTTATCCTGTATTTAGCGCAAAATGAAGGATCGTTCAAAACTCATTACCGAACAGAGGAATTCAAAGACACTCGACATTGATAGTAAAACAACGTCAGAAATTGTAGATATAATCAATACAGAGGATTCAAACGTAATCGATGCCATTAATAAGGAGCGTCAGAGTATCACAAAGGCCGTAGACTTAATTGTTGCATCATTCCGCATAGGAGGACGTCTGTTTTATGTAGGAGCCGGTACAAGCGGAAGGTTGGGTGTACTAGATGCCTCTGAATGCCCCCCTACTTTCGGAACGGACCCTGAATTGGTCAAGGGTATAATTGCCGGAGGGAATGATGCACTTACAAGATCAATTGAAGGAGCAGAGGACAGGCATGAGGATGGTGAGCAGGCTGTCAAGGAACATGGCATAAAACCTGAAGACACCGTAGTCGGTATTGCCACAGGCGGCACTACACCATTCGTTCACGGTGCTCTGGCCCAGGCAAACAGCATTGGCGCAACTACCATATTCCTGTGTTGTAATCCTGACACGGACCCCGCTGAGGAGGTTGATGTCATCATCAGACCCATAACCGGGCCGGAGGTAATAACGGGTTCTACACGCATGAAGGCAGGCACTGCAACCAAGCTCATACTGAATACGCTCACAACTGCAGCTATGATAAAGATGGGAAAGGTGTATGAAAATCTCATGATCGACCTACAGGCAAATAACGTAAAGCTTAAAGACCGTGCAGAGAGGATCATAATGGTTCTTACAGACCTTGACAGAGACTCTGCCGACAAACTTTTGACGAAAGCAAACGGCAACGTAAAAACAGCCATCGTTATGCATAAACTACAAACCGGATATGAAGAAGCCAGCAGGGAACTGGAGAAACATAACGGTTTTGTGAGAAAGGTGATAAATAGTTAAGAATGCGCAATTTTAAAGGTATCTTAATTACAGGCATAAGCCTGATCTCGGTAATTGTTGGAATCATTGTTTTCTTTTTAAGTGGTAACGAAAGTGATTCCGGAAGAAATAGAATCAAATTTAAAGAGGTAATTGTTGAGAGAGGCACCTTCCAGATTATCGTTATGGCCAACGGTGTTGTGAAGTCTATAGATCGAATTGAAATCAAATCAAAAGCAAGTGGAGAAATAGTAGAGTTACCTGTAGAAGAAGGTGATTTTATTAGTCAGGGAGATCTGATCGCACGACTGGACCAGAAAGACGAACGTGCTGAGGTAGCCCAGGCACAGGCAGATTTCGATATAGCAACGGCAGAACTCAAACAAGCCCAGAGTACGTTCGTACGCCGTAATCAGTTGTTCCAGGACAACCTCATCTCAGAAGAAGAGCAAGGTCAAATCGAACTTGATCTAGCAGTGGCAAAGGGAAAGGTTATTCAGGCATCTACTACCCTGGAACGCGCGCAAGAGAGGCTGAGTGAAGCAGTAGTTCGCGCCCCAATCGATGGAACTATTCTGCAGAAATACGTTGAAGAAGGACAGATAATTGCTTCCGGCGTGAGCAACGTCAGTGGCGGAACTCCCATTGTTGATATAGCAGACATGAGTTCCGTATATATAGAAACCGGAATTGATGAAATTGATATTGGAAAAGTTCAAATTGGGCAATTTGCTACGGTGATCGCAGAAGCTTATCCGGAGTTAGAATTTAACGGAGAAATTGTGCGCATCGCTCCGGAAGCTAAGGTTGAACAGAATGTAACCCTTTTCGACCTGGTAGTGGAAGTGATGAATAATGACGGTAAACTAAGGTCCGGTATGAATACCAGTGTAGAAATCGAAATCGTCAAGAAAGAAAACGTACTTTTAGCCCCTGTCATTACCATACAGATCCCCGGCGTTAGAGATTTGGAAGGCCACCAGAAAAGAGAGGCTAACGTACGAACGGTTCTATTAAAGCAGGAAGATAAGTTTATACCGCAGACAGTAGAAATCGGTCCTTCCAATTTTAGGCAAGTGATCATCCTGGCCGGTATTGAGGAAGGCAGTATTCTTGGCATACCAATGACATCAAGATTGAAAGATGAAAATGACCGTCTTGAGGAACGTATAAGAAACAGTCGCAGTTTTGGGTCTAAAAAACGTTCATCCTCATCGAAATAGAGAAATAGTCTTTAATGTTGTAATAAATACATCGTTCTAATTCTAAACGTGGCCAGTTGTTTCCCATCCCGGTCAACTTTGAATCGAATGCACTCACTTAATCCGGATTAATCATGATCATTCTTGAGAATATTCAAATGGCATTGCAAAGCCTCAAGACAAATCCCCTGCGATCAGCATTAACACTCACCGGCATTGCAGTGGGAATTGGTGCGGTACTCTACGTCGTTATTCTCGGGGATATAACTCAACAAAGGATAAATGAACGCCTGGAATCATTAGGATCAAACGTCCTGTTAATACGTCCCGGCTATTCCCACATGAGAGGAGTTCGCACCGCTGAGAATGTAGTCAATCTAAAATGGGATGAAGCAAATGATATTGAAACGACATCGAATGTTATAATTGCTGCCGTACCTAGATATTCAGATCAGGGGGCTGCTGAATTCAAAGACCAGAATTGGAACACCCGGGTAACGGGAACAACTCCGGAATATGAGACAGTAAACAACGATCACCCCATTGCAGGGAGGTTCTTTTCTGAAGACGAGCTGAATAGAAGAGCGCGTGTATGCCTGCTGGGTGCCACGGTACACGAAGAGCTGTTTGGAAATCTTTCACCAATAGGTGAATCAATCTTAATAAATTCAAAGAGATTCACAGTAATAGGATTGCTGGGTGCAAAAGGGGAAAGCTGGTCAAATCCTGATGACGTTGTCTTTGTTCCCCTTACCACTGCACAAGAGCGCCTGTATGGAGTTGACTATCTTTCAAGCATCCTTGCACAAATGCGCTCTGCTAATGATTACGATGAATCACTCTTTGATATCGAAACGATCCTGAGACGTAACCACCGCTTACGCCCTGATGAGGAGAATGATTTCCGTGTTCGAAGACAGGATCTATTTCTTTCGGCAGTTCAGGAAACAAATCAGGAAATAGCAAACTTTATCATTATTATTGCACTCGTGTCTCTGATAGTCGGCGGAATAGGCATTGCCAACGTGATGCTTGTAACAGTTACAGAGCGCACTCGTGAGATAGGTCTCAGGAGAGCGATTGGGGCAAAAAAGCTTCACATTCTCACTCAATTCCTTGTTGAAGCAGTAATTCTGGGAATTATTGGCGGTATATTGGGAACAGTCGGATGTATGGGATTTAATTATTTCTTTACAGGTAACGGCTTGAACGTTCCATTAGACTGGATCGGTTATAGTTTTATCATCTGTTCAGGAATCGGCAGTATCGCAGGCCTGTATCCTGCATTTCAAGCCGCCAACAAGAATGTTATTGACGCCCTCAGATATGAATAGGGCAGTAGAATTTTTTAATGTCAGAAAACATAAGAACAATGCTTATCGAAATGAATAATGTGTTCAAGACGTATGTGCTGGGAGAAGTAAAGGTGCCTGCACTGCATGCTATCAGCTTGAAGATAGAAGACAACGAATTTGTGGCAATCATGGGGCCGTCCGGGTCCGGAAAATCGACATTGATGAATATTATGGGATGTCTGGACACACCGACTACGGGCACATATTATCTTGGAAGAAAAGATGTTGGCAGTTTAAACGACAATCAGTTGTCCGATATCAGGAACACAGCAATCGGATTTGTTTTTCAGACATTTAACTTGCTGCCTCGCTCATCCGCCCTGCGTAACGTTGAACTGCCATTGGTCTATTCTGGTATGCCTTCCCTCAAAAGAAAACAATTCGCCATGGATGTACTGGAGCGGGTTGGCCTGAATGACCGCATGATGCACAAATCAAATGAGTTATCCGGAGGGGAGCGTCAAAGAGTTGCCATTGCCAGAGCGCTGGTAAACAAACCATCCTTGATTCTGGCCGATGAACCTACCGGAAATCTTGACAGCAAGACCGGTGAAGAGATCATAGAAATCATGCAGAAGCTACACGAACAGGGCAACACTATTATTTTAGTAACTCATGAAGAATATATTGCTAAACGGACCAATCGTATCATTCGACTCCGTGACGGCGTTATTGAGAATGATGAAAGAATATAAAAACAGCCACCATCATGTATAAGCTGCAATTTGTCTTACAATTCACGGGAAAATATGGTAATTTCCCTTATGAGATTTATCGTAATTATTCTTCTAAGCCTGATCACTTTAACTCAAGCGGATATAGTGTATGCTGACAACGAAAGCAAAGGTGCAAACATAGATAACAAAGAAATAGAGAAGGCTGTCTTTGCGGGAGGTTGTTTCTGGTGTATGCAGAATCCCTATGACGAATTAAAGGGAGTTGTATCAACCGCCGTTGGTTATACCGGCGGCAATAAAGATAACCCTACTTATGAGGAGGTGTGTGCCGGTAACACAGGACATGCTGAGGCCATTGAAGTATTGTATGATCCCTTACAAATTTCTTATACAGAATTGCTCAATGTTTTCTGGAGGAATATCGATCCTACTACACTCAACAGGCAATTTGCCGATGCAGGTACACAATATAGAACAGCCATTTTTTATCATAACGAGGAACAGAAGCAATCAGCCGAATCATCAAAACAAGAAATGGTAAGCTCTGGCAATTATAATGACCCAATCGTTACTGAAATTACCCCGGCCTCTGCGTTTTACAAGGCTGAAGATTACCATCAGAAATATTACGAGAAATGCCCTCTAAAGTATAAGATGTATAAATCCGGATCAGGCAGAGAACAATACCTGGAAGAGATGTATGGCAACTAAGTTTGAAGTGCCTTCATGTCCGCCAGTTTGCTAGGAGGGAAGTTAACTAAAGTGCCTAAAGTTAAAAAAATATTTTTCCACAACTTTAGCTCACTTCCAACTCTAGGCACTTTTAGCTTTTTATTTAAAGGAGAAATAATTGAAGGTCCTTATATCAGATAAACTGTCTCAAGAAGGTATTGATGTTCTTAATGATGTCGATGGAATTCAGATAATTTACAAAACTAATCTGGAACCGGAGGATTTGAAAAATGAAATCAGGGATGTTGAAGCGCTCATCGTGCGTTCTTCAACTCAAGTTACCAAAGAGGTTCTTTCAGAAGCAAAGAAACTAAAGATTATTGGAAGGGCCGGTATCGGAGTTGATAATATTGATTGTTCTGCCGCTACTGAACGTGGAGTTATCGTTATTAATACACCCAGCGGAAACGCTACCACAACGGCAGAACATACTATTGCGATGCTCATGTCTCTGTCCCGCCACATTCCCCAGGCTGACAAAAGTATGCATCAGGGAGCCTGGGAGAAATCAAAATTTACCGGTACGGAGATTACCGGAAAAGTACTGGGCATATTCGGGTTCGGCAATATTGGTAAGATTGTTGCCGACCGCGCTCTGGGCCTCAGAATGAGAGTCCTGGTCAGCGACCCGTTTCTGAATGAACAAGTTGCCGCAAAACATGGATTTGAACTGGTTTCTAATGATGTTCTTTTTAAACGATCCGATTATATTTCAGTCCACGTTCCTCTCAATGAAACTACCCGTAACATGATTGACCATAAAACTATCCAGGCAATGAAAACCGGTGTCAGCATACTCAATTGTGCACGTGGCGGAATTGTCAGTGAATCTGCTCTTCTGGATGGTTTGAGCTCCGGAAAGGTTGCGGGCGCTGCTATTGACGTATTCGAAGAGGAGCCGCCTCAAAAAGATAATCCACTTTTAACACATGACAGAGTTATATGCACGCCCCATTTAGGAGCTTCTACAGCAGAGGCACAGGTCAACGTTGCTATTCAGGCTGCAGAGCAGATTCGAGATTATCTTCAGACCGGAGAAATTCGAAACGGTGTTAATTGTCCATCTATCAGTTCAGAAATGCTTAAGCTGCTCAGCCCTTACCTGAAAATTTGTGATAAATTAGGCTCCTTTCAAGGACAAATCTATCGCGAAAATCAGGCGGAAGTCAGAAAATTAACCATTAGCTATTCAGGCTCAGTAATCGACTATGACACCGGAGTATTGACATCCGCCCTGTTATATGGATTCCTGAATACCATTCTGGATGCATCGGTTAATTTTGTAAATGCACTCAGTCTGGCTGAATCAAGAGGCATCGTTGTAGAAGAGAATGTTGTGCATCACGTACAGGATTTTGCCAATCAGATAATCCTTTCAGTTTCCGGTGGAAAACAGACTAACCTGATTGCAGGTACGGTATTTGGAAATAAAAATTATCGATTTGTGAGATTTAACGACTTTTACCTGGAGGTCATACCGGATGGTTATCTCCTGGTTCTTCATAATTATGACAGACCCGGGGTAATAGGAAAAGCCACTTCTATCCTTGGAGATCATAATATAAATATTTCCCGCATGCAATTGACCCTGGAAAATTCCTATCAACCGGGATCGGAGACATCATGTCTGCAGGAAGCCGTATCCTTTATAAATATTGATCAACCAGCCGATGAATCGGTACAAGAAGAGCTGAAACAGTTAGACAATATTATTGCTGTCCATCAAATCGACTTGAATTAGAATGGCAAATCAAGATAAAAAACAGGGAAGTAACACACGGCCATCCTGGGACGATTACTTTATGGAAGTGGCAAATGCCATTTCCAAGAGAGCAACCTGTGACCGGGGAGAGAGCGGGTGCGTAATTGCAAAAGAGAGGCAGATCATCGTCTCAGGATATGCAGGGTCTCCAACCGGCTTTCCGCATTGTGATGAAGCGGGACACCAGATCAAAAAGGTAACACATGAAGACGGCGAAGTTACCGAACACTGCATGCGTACCGTCCATGCCGAACAGAATGCCATCTGCCAGGCGGCGAGAATCGGGGTTTCAATATCAGGTGCTACTCTCTATACCAGAATGACTCCTTGCAGGACGTGTGCTATGCTTCTTATCAATTGCGGTATTAAGAGAGTTGTTTGTGAGCGGAAGTATCACCAGGGAGAAGATTCCGAGAAAATGTTCAAAGAAGCAGGTATTGAGCTGGTTTATAAATACAATGAGCATCAACAGTATTCAAACAAAGAGGAGAATAATTCATGAAGAAATCTTTAGGAGCAAAGCCACTGGCACTCCCCACGCCTGTCTGGATAGTTGGAACTTATGACGGAGAAGGAAAACCGAATGTGATGACAGTGGCCTGGGGCGGGATTTGCTGTTCAAAGCCGGCGTGTATCAATGTAGCTCTGAGGAAGGCAACATATACCTATGATAGCATTACTGAGCGGAAGGCCTTTACTGTAAGTATTCCTTCTGAAAAGCATGTTATGGAAGCCGATTATTTCGGGATTGCCACAGGCAGAAAGAGAGATAAATTTGCAGATACAGGTCTCACTCCTGTAAAGAGTGAACTTGTCGACGCTCCTTATGTGAAAGAATTTCCATTAGTATTGGAATGCCGGATGACTCATAATGTTGAAATCGGATTACATACTCAATTCATTGGTGAAATTATGGATGTTAAGGCTGAAGAATCTGTACTTGGAGAAAAAGGGCTTCCTGATATTGAAAAGGCTATGCCATTTCTTTTCGCCCCGGGTAGCCGTACATATCACGGAATAGGAAAGACCCTTGGAAATGCATTCTCTATAGGAAAAGAAATAGAAGGCTTTAAGAATGCTAAAGAAAATTAATCATATTAATATGGTTGTCAGTAATCTTGATGAGGCAAAGTCATTTTTTATCCAGCTTGGTTTTATAATAGGAGATGAGTCCGAACTGTCAGGAGAGTGGATCTCTTCTATAGTTGACCTGCCGAATGTCGTAGCTCGATACGCAACATTAAAGTTACCGGGCACAGAGACAAATCTGGAACTAATTGAGTACACTTCTCCACCATCTGAACGAGATCTTAATATGGGCAAGGCAAATCAGATGGGATTCCGCCATATTGCGTTTGAGGTAGAGAATATCGATGATATGGTTCAAGACTTGAAAGAAAAAGGTATTAAATTTATCAGTTCAATCCATACTTATCCCAAGACAGGTAAGCGCCTGGTCTACTTCTGGGGACCGGACAGAATCTTATTAGAGTTGGCACAGTATTGAATAAATGACATTGGATATAAAGAACATATTTTCAGGCATTAAAAACCGATCTCCTGAAGAGATATTTGAGACAATCATCAAGACAAACCAATTTAAAATAGAACGAATTATATCCAACGGGCAATCGACCGATAAAGGAAAATGGTATGATCAGGACGTAGACGAATGGGTGATCTTACTGAAAGGAAGTGCCGGTTTGCTATTTGAAATCAATAACGAAGAAATTATTATGAAACCGGGTGACTATGTCAACATACCTGCTCACCAGAAACATAGAGTGGAGTGGACTGATACCAATGAAGAGACTATATGGCTGGCCGTCCGCTACCGAAATGAAACCTGTGAAATGTAACTTTCTTCCGGCATGCACAGATTAACAACATAGCAAATACTGTTTATTCAACAAATATTTTCACAAACCACTCAAGAAGATATGCAAGATATTCAATATCTATATAGGCCTCTGCGCTGGTGTCCAGATGCAGTTTGCAACTTGCCGGAAATTCTTCATCGGCCTCCCAAAAGCATAAGTACATTGGCACACGTGGTAAAAGCTTAAATCCGCAAACATAGTCTGCCTTAATTTTGCCCTGAACTTCTACTCCTTCAAGCTCCCTACAACGCTCCTTCAGACCGCTCATATTATTATCAAATTTTTCTGCAATCTTACTCTCTGCCTTCTTTTGAAACGCCTTTGAATGAGAAGCCGTGTTGGGAAAGTGACCCAATGAAACCCAATCTCCCGTTAAAGAAATGTTTCCTTTCATACGAACATAGTCATAGATTATGATCTTTGACCATGAGTCCTGACAATATTGGTTATCCTTGAACAATCCTTCGTTACATACCTCATACTCGCTATTCATCATTTTGAGCCTTATGACTCCCCCTCCATTTCTGTCTTCATAATTCCCGCCAATGGCATCAGCAGACTCTTTTAAGTCAACGTGCTTAATCTCTTCTTCTAATTCATTGCTTACACGCTTGTAATTATTCTCCATTGTAACGATAGGCTCTTCAGTTAAATTCTCCTCATCTTCATGTTTAACATAAGGACATTCCGACATCTTACACTGTGCATTTTTCACCTTCAACGCAAACGCCGTGCACGTAGATTCTCCACATTCTCTACAATTAGTTCCCGGTAGTTTTTTATAAATATCAATCATGATCGTTATCTGCGAACAGAGACCAGTAGCGTTGAAAAAAGCAGGCTGTAACTATTGCATATAATATCGTTATGCAAAGACTGTAAAAGGCCCAAGTTGGAAACCCAAGAATATTACCTGATATGAATTCTGTAAAGAACCATGGAACGGAGACAATAATAAGAAAAGCAGATATGAAACACACCCTGAGCTTGGTCATAGATTCCCTTCTATAATGTTAAATTGATTATCTTTCTTTGAAATATACACTGTTTGTTTGTACTAATCAACTCTTCACAGGCATTCTCTTGTAGATAGAAGTTATTCCAACAGTCAAAAAGTTGGCCGCAAGACCCCACACACCTGCATGTATTCCCCATGGCTTTGGCTCAATAGATAACCCTATTGAATTAGAGAACATTATAAATAACGTTATACATATTCCGATTGAGAGCCCTGTCAAAATTGATCTGCCATGCAGTGATTTAATATGCAACCCCAGAAAGATGGCAGGCGCCACCTGGCACAGAATTTCAAGTTTAATCTCAGTCAATCTCCAGATTGTCTGTGGAAGATTGACAGCAAAATAAGCCATACAAGCCATTAAAACCCATGAAAATATCTTGCCGGTTCCTGTTAGATTAGATTGAGATGCCCCCGGTCGAATACGCTTGTATATGTCCTGTGTAAATAGTGATGAAATTGCAAGAAGTGCTGAATCAACGGTGGACATTATTGCTGCAACTGCAGCAGAAAGAAATAGGATGATAAAATATTTTACTCCCGGAATGTGGACAGACATGTCATTTAATAAAAGCAAAGTAATTTCCTCACTGCCCTGCTTGTCAAGTCCGGGAAATCTGGCCAGGCCTACTATGCCCACCATGACCAGAAAAAATGTTGTTACGATAGGCATAAAAATCATTATCTGAAATGAACGTCTCAGGGTCTTTGCATCTTTAGCGGCATAAATACGTTGAATAGCCTGTGGGTAGATTGAGATTCCAAACATTATAATTATTATCGTACTAAGCCATAAACGTTTTTGCTCAGGGTCAGGGGGTTGCCACAGATCAGGTCGTGATACTGCAAGGGTTTCAGCTACTGCTGATATCCCTCCATACTGGTATTCAATCCCGCAAAATATAAATATACATCCTGCTATAAGCAAAATACCCTGAATTGCGTCAGTCCATGCAACACTACGCATACCACCAAGTGTCTCATAAATCACCATAACCAGTGACAACGCAATTATTCCCTGCACAAAGGTTACACGGCCTCCCGTGGTTACCTCTACTATATAACCAATTGCCTTCAGATTAGTGAGTATATAACTGCCAACTGCAATTATACAGACTATGGTAATAAAAACTGTCAATACCGGAGATCCGAACCTGTGTTGAACATAGTCCCCAACTGTAATATACCCATGCTTCTTTGAGCGATTATGAAGCTTTGGGGCATATATCAAATATGCCCCAATGACAGACATCATAAAAATCACACTCACGAGGAAGGCATAACCCTGCCTGTATGCTGATCCAGCCATGCCAATCAACGTGTTGCCGCTATATTGGGTCGCATAAAGAGTGAGAAAAAGGACGAACAGCCCCATGCCGCGCCCACTCAAATAAAAGTCTGACAGAGAATTTTCCTTGCGTGCAAACCTACCTGCAACACCTATCAAGATGAGAGAAACTAAATAAACTCCCACAAAAACAATACCTTTTGTATCAAGAAGAGCATTATCGTTCATTGTCTGATCTGAAATTTGGAGTGAGCAAAACTGCCTGAGGTGAACTAAAGCCAAGGAGTGTCCTGGCTCTTAGATTATTTTTAACATACATCGTGCCATGGTATAGACATATCACACCTATCTACTGTATCTGCCCATAAGTTGACCTTCTGCCAGGACATGCCCTTTAATTGCGTCAAGAACTTCATCCTTTGTCGCCCCGGGATCCAGGTTAACCTCTGTATCCACTGCATATAACTTGAAAAAGTAACGGTGCGTACCTCCCGGCGGGCAAGGACCGCCATAGCCATACTTGCGAAAATCGTTTACCCCATGTTTTGCCCCGCCTAATACTTCCTTGTCATCGGGTATACCTTCAGATATTTCTAAAGTATCTGGCGATAGCCCGTATAGAACCCAGTGAACCCACGTCCCCATAGGTGCATCAGGGTCATCACAGATTAACACCATGCTACCTGTTCCTTCCGGAGGCTGTGACCATGACAATTGCGGTGAGATATCAGCCCCATCACATGTGTATTGTTTTGGTATTGAATCACCCTCTCCAAAGGCCGTACTCTTAATATCCAAGTTCATTACATAACCCTCCTTCCCTATAGCTTCAACGTGAATTCCAATAACACAGGAAAACAGAATTAATGGAATCAAATCTTTTACACGACTGCTTTTTATGATATATTCCAGCATAGGACATGCATACATTGAATTAATGGGGAGTCTGCGGAATGTGAATTTTGTATTTAATCAGACTTTACAATTTATTAAAAATGTACCTGACAGAATTCTTCGTAGTCTATCAGTTCTTTTATTGTAGGATTTTCACTGCAAATCGGGCAATCAGGATTGCGTTGGATCTTCAACTTCTTAAAATCCATTCCAAGTGAATCATAAAGAAGAAGTTTACCATTAAGAAGATCTCCTTTACCCAGAATTAGCTTAATAACCTCAGTTGCTTGAATAACTCCGATGGTTCCTGCAATCACTCCAAGTACACCTGCTTCCTGACAGGAAGGAACGAGATCAGGTGGAGGTGGCGTCTCATAAAGACAACGATAGCAAGGCCCTTCACCCGGTATAATTGTAGTTGCCTGTCCATCAAACCTGAAAATAGCACCGTGTGACAAAGGCTTACCGAGCATAACACACGCATCGTTCACCAGGTATCTGGTTGGAAAGTTGTCTGAACCATCAAGAATCACATCATAATCTTTGATAATATCAATGATATTGTCTGAATTAAGACGGTCTGTATAAGGTACCACTTCAACATCAGGATTCAAATCCTCAATCGTTTCCTTTGCAGACTGAGCCTTAGGATAATCAACATCTTTAGTTGAGTGCAATATTTGGCGCTGAAGATTTGAAAAATCAACGTTATCATTGTCGGCAATTCCAATTTTCCCAATACCTGCTGCTGCAAGATAAAACGCTGCCGGAGAACCGAGTCCTCCTGCACCAACTAGAAATACCTTAGCTTCAAGCAACTTTTTCTGCCCCTTCCCCCCCACTTCGGGCAGAATTATGTGCCTGGAATATCTATTAATCTGTTCATCAGTAAATTCTGACATTCCACATACCCTTCTCTTTCTTCATTAACATTTACCAATCTGTTTGATTTGCTAAGTACCTGTATCTTCTATTATGATATTGTTATTTTCCAGAATAGTACCAAGTACTGCATCCAGATTACCTAATGAAATCTGATAATCAACAATCGCATTTGTAGCCCTTCCTTCTGAAACTGCCAGATCTGCCTGAGCACGTATTACTTCAAGACTGGTCGACCTTCCAACCTTATACTTTTTCTCCTCTGCCTTAAGTCTTTCCTGTGATAATTCCTTTGCTTTCTTTGATGCCTTAATCCTTTCTGCATTTGTCCTTATCTGGCGAACTGCCTTTCTGACTTCGACAACAATCTCCTGCTCTACCTTCCTAGTATTGAATACCGTTTGTTTTTCCTCGAGTTTAGCCTTTGAATAATTGCTCCTTGCCTCTCGATTACCTAAAGGGACCTCCATCGTTACTCCGAAAAACTCACTTTGGAAATCCTCAGAAAAAACAGAATCATTGGCATTCCCATAATTTGCAGCAAGTCCGCTATAGCGAATCCCTGCTTCAAAATCAAGTTTAGGAAGTAATTGATTCTTTTCTTGCTTTACTTTAATCCTGGCATTTGCTATGTCCAGGCCTTGCTCGAATACTTCCGGTCTTTTTTCAAGTGCAATCTTAATTGATTCATTAATTGAAACATCTCTAACCTGAAAAGATGCTATGTCCAGAGGCACAATTGAAACATCAGATAATATAGGGTTGTTACTTAAATTCATAACCTGCATCAGTTCATCTTCTCTGTCTTTTATGTCATTTTCCGCCACCACAACTCCTTCTAACTGGCTGGCAACACCTTCTTCTGCAACCAGTAACTCTATAGGAGCCATAGTTCCAACATCGACCTGAATCTTGTTCTTCTTCAGTAAATCCTCAGCTCTTTCTAAAGATTTTCTTCTCACTCTTAATTCTTCTATTGCCTTTACAAGCTCCCAATAAGCTGTTTGCGTAGAGTTGGTTACTTCTATTGCCGTTTCCTTAAGTTCTAATACAGACCTCTTCTTGTCATTCCTTGCTATATAAATATCACTTCGATTATAGAAAATCCCGGCACTCTTTAAAAGGGGTTGAGTTATTTTCGCCTCTATATACGCCTCAGAAGATGGATTGAAGATAGCAAAGGGAGGAGGATCCAGAAAGGCTCTTTCAATATTATATTCCATAGTAAATGTGGCGCCAGTTTCAACTTTCTTTTCAATTATTGCATTTAAGGTATTTGTATCAACTCTGAAATCTCCAGCTTTAGCTCCTGTACCAAGCTGCAATTGGCTGTTGGAGGGTGTTTCAGAATCCTCAACGTCACCTGTAACAGTTAGAGTTGGATCAAATTCGGATTTTTCAACAGTAATATCTTTTTCCTTAATTAACGGATCAATTTTTGCAATTTTTATGTCATAGTTATTTTGTAAGGCCATGATTATACTGTCTTTTAATGTTAAGTTAAGAAATTTTGTGTCTTTCGCGGAAAATGCTACATCAGCACCTTCCTCCTCAGCATAATCTTCTATTGCTTCTATTTTGTCTGAAGGAGCTACATCCAGTATCTCTCTAAGTGCCTCCATATAAGCATTCCCTGCTTCAGCATTTGCCTTTGCATATATTACTATAATCAGAACTAAAATTATCGTTAATATGTATTTAGGTTTACAAAACATATCGTTTATCTTCCCTTAATGAGTGACATAGCCTCGGACCTTGTAGCAGGATTCTTCCTGAATATCCCTCGTACCACTGATGTCTGGGCAATGCTGCCAGTTTTCTTAATTCCCCTCATGGCCATACAAAGATGTTCTGCTTCAACAATTACCATTACACCCTTTGGTCTGAGTGCCTTCATTAGTGCTTCAGCTATTGAAGTGGTAAGGCGCTCCTGTACCTGCAATTTCTTCGCCTCAACCTCTACTACCCTTGCAAGCTTACTTAAGCCTGTCACCCTGGAACCGTTAGGTATATATGCTACATGAGCTTTTCCTATAAAAGGCAGCAAATGATGCTCACAGACAGAAAAGAAAGGAATATCCTTTAATAAAACTATTTCGTCATGGTCTTCAGATTTTAAAACTTTAATCTGTTTTCCAGCATCCATGCCTATCCCTGCAAAAATCTCTTCACACATCTCAGCAACACGTTTTGGGGTGTCCCTGATGCCTCCACGTTTTGGGTCTTCACCAATCCCCTCTAAAAACAGTGTAACGCCCTTCATTATCTTTTTTTTATCCATTACACACTATCTACAAAAGAATTAAAAATCCTTACTACTGACTCACTATATATCAGTAACATTTGTAGTCAAGAATCAAATTAAACCATACTCTTCTAATGTCTTCTGAAGTTGTTTCTCATGTTCTGCGCTCATCTTACAGAGGGGCAATCTCAATTCACCGTTAATCCTGCCAAGCAATTTCATAGCGGTTTTTACTGAAATTGGATTTGTCTCTATAAACATAGCCCTGCATATTGGAAAGAGTTTATTGTGCAGTTGCCGGGATTTTTCAATCTCACCATTAAGAAAACTTGAGACCATTTCTGAAACCTCTTGAGGTAGAATGTTTGCTACAACAGAAACAACGCCCTTTCCACCAACAGACATTATGGGAAGAGTCAAAGAATCGTCACCGGATAATACAGTAATATCACACAGGCTCAGTATATGACTTGTTTGATCAATGCTGCCGCTTGCCTCTTTAATAGCCACAATATTCTCTATCTCATAAAGCCTGGCTACTGTTTCAGGAGTTATTGAAACGGCAGTCCTTGATGGCACATTATAAATAACTATAGGAATATCCACCTCTTCTGCTATAACTTTAAAGTGCTCGTAAAGACCTTCCTGTGTTGGCTTATTATAATAAGGCGTAATCATCAATGAACCATCAGCGCCCATTTCCTTAGCATGTCTGGTCAGGCCTAGAGCCTCATTCGTATTATTAGAACCTGTTCCCGCGATAACTGGTATTCGGCCATTTGCTTTCTCAATTACTTTTCCGACAACTTCTCCATGTTCCTTGTGTGTCAAGGCGGGAGATTCACCTGTCGTCCCACATGGAATTATGCCATTTGTACCATTTTCTATATGAAATTCTACCAGTTCCCCAAGCTTATCGTAATCTACCAACCCGTCCTTGAATGGCGTAACCAACGCAACTATCGATCCAGTAAACATAAATTCAAACTCCTCCTTTTCTTTCTAATTTCAGTTGTGGAAGATGCTCAGAAGTTTTGTTTTATAAGGTAATGCTTGTATATAATATCCTTCATTTCCTTTACTGCTCTTTTAATTCCGACAAAGATTGCTCTTGAAACGATACTGTGTCCAATATGAAGCTCCTCTACATCCATAACTTCAACAATAGGACCGGTATTCTTGTATGTCAAACCATGACCGGCGTTCACTTTTAATCCTACATCCTGTGCAATCTTTACACCTTCTTTTAATACTTCCAGCATTTCTGCACTTTGCTTCTCACTCTTTGCATTGGCATAATTTCCTGTGTGAAGCTCAACCGCTTGTGCTCCAACTTCGCCAGATGCAATTATCTGATCTCTATCAGGATCTATAAAAAGGCTTACATATATGTCATTGTCTTTGAATTTCTTAATAATATCAGTAAGTACTTCCTTTTGTGAAGTGACAGACAGTCCTCCTTCTGTAGTAACCTCCTGCCTTTTTTCAGGCACAAGAGTTATTTGCTCAGGTTTTATCTTAATGGCAATGTCAATAATCTCTTGAGAGGTTGCCATCTCCAGGTTGAGTTTAGTAAAAACGGTTTGACGTAACAATTCAAGGTCTCTGTCCTGGATATGTCTTCTATCCTCCCTGAGATGTATTGTTATGACGTCAGCCCCTCCCAGATCCGCAAGCCCCGCAGCTGTTACCGGGTCAGGTTCATGCGTCATCCTTGCCTGCCTTAATGTAGCAACATGGTCAACATTAACTCCTAATTTAATCATAATTATTTATAAGGAATGTGTTTTTCCGGAAATCATTTCGTTTCTGAAATCGGTTCTACAGTAGGTTCTACAATATCAATATGAGCCTCAGGTGGAGCCCCATCTAGTTTCAGCCCTTCAGGAATCTTACAAATAACCGATTGATTGTATGGCCCGGGAGGACGCAGTGAACTAACATCAATATACGCCATAATATCTTCTGGACTCAACGTATCCAGCATTAACTTTGGACCTTTCAGGCTCAGATTAATATATTCCTCCTTAAGCTTCACCTTAAAATCATATTCAACAGGATGAAATACATTTATCTTAACTTTTTCAAATACTTTAGTATCCACTTGTTCAGATACCTGTAACCACACATTTATTTTCTCATCACACTGAACCGGTACAGAAACATATTTACCGTCCCTTGTAACAGATATAAAATCCTCCAGGTCAACGGCCCAGGGAAATGTCCTGTTTTGTTCACTGGTTATTCCACTCATATCTATTGGACTTGTACTAATTGTATCAGCTTCCTTGAGTATGTTTACAGGCCCTGTTACAAGAACCCTGTTGGGGTAGAAGAATTCACTGATTATTTCATATCCAGGTGCAGGAACTCCCTTTTTTTGTATCTGTACTTTAATATAGTTACTCTCTAATCTACCAAGCGTAATATCAATTTCGCTGGGAACTATTGAACTCAACCTTACCTCTCGCGGAAAATTAAAATTCCTCTTTGTTAAACGAATAGTCCTTTTATAATTATCTTCATCGACATCACCTATATCAGGTATGTCAAACCTTGCCATAATCTTATTGTCCTTAATCATATCAGAAATTCTATCAATAGTAGTTTGAGTGCCACTCACACCAACAGTTACCATATTACTGCTGGTATCCAGAACAGTCAAACCCGGTGGTGCATTAATTGTCAACTGAATATCTTCCGTAAGAGCACCAGTATGTTTAGTAATGGCATAAAACCAGAGTGCTATAGCCATTATCATGGCCATACTCTTGGCTCTCAAATTAGTAAATAATAGATCTTTCAGCAAGTTTAATTACTCCGAATACCTTTAACTGCCGTAGTTGACATCTCTTCTAATACTCTTCTTAATTCGTTTTGACTGACATCTTCCTTAAAGTCTCCTCCAGCAGCCAGGGATATCAATCCAGTCTCTTCAGAAACTATTATCGAGATTGCATCGGTGTCTTCTGTAATACCAATACCTGCCCTGTGACGAGTACCACAGGATTTTGGTATGTTTTCATTCTCTGTTAGCGGAAACAAGCATCCCGCAGCGGCAATCTTAAGTTCTTGTATAATAACTGCACCATCATGAAGCGGTGTGCCCGGCCAGAAGATTGTACTTATAAGGTCACTTGAAATGTTAGAGTTTACCTTCATGCCACCTTCTATATAATTGTCCAGCCCATCTTCACGTTCGATTGTTATCAGACCCCCTATTTTATTTTCAGACAATGCTGTTACAGCCGTTAAAATCTCTTTGGCAACTTGTATCTCTGACTTTACGAACATTCTGAAAAACGGACTATGCCCCAATTTAATCAGTGCTCGTCTGAATTCTGGTTGAAAAAGGATAATTACTGGAATAATCAAAACAGGTAAGAATTCAATGATAAACCAGTTAACAGTATAAAGTTCAAGCTTTTTTATAATAAACAGTATTACTAAAGTAATTATTACCAACGTAAACGCCAAACCGCGAAGTATGCCAGCTCCACGCGTTCCCTGCATTATTCTCAGAATTGTATACAAAAGTATAAATATTATAAATGTTTCCCCACATGACTTAATTAACATCCAGCCATTACACCAGTAGGGATGAACAATACTATGTAGATTCCCAAAAAATCCAAGAAACTCATCCATCAGGTTTTCTCCTCACATTTTGCAGATTCAATGGCTCTATACATCTTGATAGCCTGAACAGTCTCCCTGACGTCATGCACCCTGACAATATTTGCACCATTAATTACGGCAATTATCAGCGTTACTAATGTTCCGGCAAGTCTAGAATCAGACATTGGAAGGTTCTGTTCGTCTGAAAGTTCCAGCACTTTACTGATAAATGATTTACGGGAAGTACCTACCATAATTGGGAGATTTAGACATTTAAAATCATTCAATTGTCTAAGGATTGCCATGTTATGCTCAGGCTTCTTACCAAAGCCTATACCCGGATCAATTATTATATTGTTATGTGCTATACCTGAGTTAACGGCATACTCAATTCTTCTTTCAAAGAATGAGATAATTTCTGGAATCAGATTATCATAAACAGGATTTTTTGGAAAATCATGTGGGTGGCCCTTAATATGCATGATAATTATGGGCGTGTTATTCTCAGCCGCAACTCTTGCCATCTCATCATCCGCCTGTAATCCACTAATATCGTTGATGATTTGGGCCCCAGCCTTAATAGCTTCTTCAGCAACCTCAGCTTTATAAGTATCTATGGATATTGGTATATGTGTTTCTTTGCTTAATTCCTTAATGACTGGTATAACTCTCAACTTTTCTTCATCTGCAGAAACATAACTTGAATCAGGCCTGGTAGATTCACCGCCAATATCAATTATGTCAGCACCATCTTCGATCATTCTTCGGGCATGGCTTAACGCACTGCCCAGATCACTGTTTTTCCCACCATCATAAAAAGAATCAGGTGTTACATTTAACACACCCGCTACAATTATTTCTTTACCAAACTCCAGACAACCTTTATCTTGTTTTATTACCAAGAAACCTTACCACTCTTCTTCTAAACTATTAACTAGATTCCTGGCCAGGATGGCAATCGCCTCTTCAGTAGCAGACTGCACGTTTTCGCCACGATCTACAATAAACGCCGCACCCCCACTTCCACCGCCGCCCATTGTTCTCCCTGTTCTCGTGTCCAAAAGAGTCATACTAGCAGATATAGACACCGAGCTTTCTACAATATTATCTCTACTCTGCGAAAGCGCAGCTTGTGCAGAACCACCAATCTCACCTGTCAATATTATATCTGCACTATCTTTCTGGACAATTCTCAGGCTTGTCCTTGACATAATCTCGTCCTTCAATGCCTTCGCAATATCAAATTCTATACCTCTCACGAACGTATTATTTTCAAAGACAGAAATATAAATGGTGTTTATTTTATGGCTAAACAGCGATTTTTGCGTATACCCGCATCCTGATACTAATACAAACACAAACGCAACACAAATTAGCTGTCTCAATAAACAACTGTTAATACAAGACATCAGGCTAGTTTTTTGTTTTAAATTTGTTATTTTCATGGTTTTATCCCGTTACCTTATTGCCCCTACCTTTCTAAGCATTTCAATCTTTTCTGCAGCCCTGGCTGCCCATTCAGTATTCGGATAATCTTTGATCACGGATTCAAAATATATGAGACCGGCATCTGGTCTTTTTTTGCGCAAATAGAATTCACCTACCTTATAATCCCTCTCTGCCATTGCAATATCTATTTCCCCGATTATTTCCTTTGTGGTATCAACCAAAGCACCATGTGGATTATTGGCAAGGTATATTTCAAAGCCATCACGAGATCCGGAAAGCAAGTCATAATTTCTCTCTTGAATACGGATATTACTCAATTTGCAATACGGAATTCTAAACTGAGCGTACGGAACCCATTCACTATTTGGATAATTTTCCATAACGCTAAGATAGCTGGCTTCTGCCTCTTCAAATTGACGTAATTGATAATAGCACTCTGCAATTTTTACTTGTGAATCGGCAGCGATAAAACCAAGTGGATTCCGTTCCATTATCCGCTCAAATACCTTTATAGCTCCATTTTCGTCTCGTTCCATCTGGGCAACGCCAATCTGGAACTCCTTCTTCAATATCTCATGTAACCTGCGGGAACCGGGATCCTGTTCTATCATATGCTCATACGCTTTGAAGGCACTCTTGTAATCACCGAACAGATAATATGCCTTACCAATGTTCAGCAGAGATTCTTCTGCAAGTTCTGATCCGGGATTATTCTTGATTATCTCCTTAAAAATACCGACAGCACTTATATACTCTTTGTTAACTAATAGTGTAACAGCATACCTGAATTTTTGGTCCGTAGTATCTCTTGATAGTATTTTAGGATCAATCCAGCTTGTCTCGCTGCTCCACACCCATTTTGCATATGATTCCCTTGCAACAATAAAAACGAACGCAGCAAGAATAAAGAACACCAGTATTTGTCTTTTCATATATATCTCCACATCTTGAGTTTCTTATTTAAGATAAATGATAAATAATAAATTAACAATTTCCTGATCTCTACTTGGAGCGACGGCTGTATAGATAAACGGCCCGTATCTTGAACCTTCTTTCCAGCCAAATAGTTAATGGTTGCTATAGAACCTCCAGATATCTTTACTTTTTCCCTAATTCTCCTGCTACAATCAGCACAAAGTACACCCCCTTCTGAAGCACTGAAAGTAGAAAGACTTTTTGCATCCATCTTCGCCTTACAGCTCGCACAACAACTCATTTCAGGGAGGTATCCAAGCAAAGCAAGCAATTGCACCTCGAATGCAATGGTATTCACAGTAGGATCACCCTTATCAGCAATCTCGCAGAGCGTATTTTTAAACAGATCAAAGAGAGGCTCATTCCTATCATTTTCTTCAGTAAACTCTCTCACTAATTCAAGAATATAAAGAGCTGAATAGTATTTTCTTGAATTATTCCTCAGTAAATGGAAATTATCACGCAGCGCCCATTCGGTTAAAATATTCAAAGAAGAACTTGCTCTTTGAATAAACACTATTTGGTTATATGTCAACAAATCCATACCCCCGCTTATGCCCTTTACAGAACGTTTTAATCCCTTAGCCAATGCCTGAATCTTGCCAAAATCACGTGTATAGAATGTTATTATCTGACTGGAATCTTTATAATCCGTCCTTCTTAAAGTAATAGCAGGTGTTTTACAAAAATCCATCTTCTACTCTTGGTACATTATAACCCAGGGTCTTAAGTATTTTTGATTCCTCTTCATGCATAACCCTGGCATCTCCTTCGTTGCCATCATCATATCCCAATAAGTGCAATATACCATGTATAATATATAAGACAATTTCACCTTCAATACTTATGTTTCTTTTGCCTGCTGTATCTACCGCAGTCTCTACTGAAACAATAATTTCTCCACATAATATGTTTTTATTATTGCTTAATGGAAAAGATATCACATCTGTAACTTCATCAGAGTTAAAATACTGTTTATTAAGCTCTTTAATCTTGCTATTGTCAACAAGGGCAATACTCAGCCTGGCATCCTTTCCCTCTTTGCCTAACACTTCCTTAACCGCATGCTTAATCTTACTACTCTTAATCTCATAATGCTTTTGTAAGTTAGCTATCTCTACCATCACTTATTAATTATCGTATGCATCGACAATATCCCTGACAAGCCGGTGCCGTACAATGTCACTGCGTGTAAGGTATACAAAATCAACCCCGGATACACCCTTTAACCTTTCCTGAACGTCTATGAGTCCTGATTTCTCTCCAGTTGGCAAATCAACCTGGGTTATATCACCCGTAACCACAACTTTAGTCCTTAACCCAAAACGTGTCAAGAAAGTCTTCATTTGTTTTACAGTACAATTCTGTGCCTCATCCAGTATTATAAAAGAATCATTAAGTGTTCTGCCCCTCATAAAAGCCAGAGGCAGTATCTCTATTAAATCGTTCTCAATATATTTCTTTACCTGCCCAATCTCAATCATGTCAGCCAGGGCATCATACAACGGTCGCAAGTACGGATTTACCTTTGCCTGAATATCACCCGGCAGGAAGCCCAATCTCTCTCCCGCCTCTACAGCAGGGCGGGCAAGAACGATCTTTTTCAGATAACCGCTTTTCATTGTGGAAAGAGCCAGGGAAACAGCTAAATATGTCTTTCCTGTTCCGGCAGGGCCAATACAAAAGACAAGATCATTATTACTTATGGCACTTACGTATCTGGCCTGCCCCTCAGTTCTGGGTGTTACCGTTTGCCCTTTTGTAAATACATCAATTGACTGTTCTGGCATTGAATGAACTGCCCCCCTGTCTATGTCCGCAATAACAATATCAATGTCATCTTCATCCAGCTTTCCAGTCCTTCTAATTGTTTCTAACAGGCTGTTAATAACGTCAGTCAGCTTTTTAACTCTATCAAACTCACCTTCATATTTTAACACCCCATTTCTGGCAACAATTTTAACGCCAAATACTTCCCTCATAATTCTGAGGTTCTTATCATGATTGCCAAACAAAATAGAAGCTTCCTGGTCGTTTGCCAGGTGTATTTGATTTTCAACAATTGTACTGTTTTCTGATACTGCACTCATATTATGACGTGGGTCAATACCCAATGATTACTAAGAAATAATATGCTACAGGTATACTTATGAGTAATGAATCTAATATATCAAGTAAGCCTCCGAACGCCGGAATTGCACTGCCTGAATCCTTGACCTCCATATCTCTTTTTATAATAGATTCAATTAAATCTCCACATATTCCTGAAGCTCCAACTATTAGCCCAAACGGTACTATTGTGTAAAAAGGCATAATCTTCATTCCCGGCAGGGTATTCAGCCCAATGGCTATCATCAGGCTACTGAATAAAGCGAACAATGCACCTTCAATAGTCTTATTCGGACTAAAGGATGAAAACTTGTGCCTGCCGAATTTTCTGCCAAAAAGATATCCTCCTATGTCACCGCCTTTGGTAATCAGTAACACAATAAGTATAACACTTAACCCATTAGACATATGCCGAATCGGCATTATAAATGAGAGAAAAAAACATATATAGATTATCCCGAAAATCGTGACAGAGATATTCTTAATCGTATCATCAATACCTCGCTTGAGAGCCTGAGCACAAAATAACCAGAAGATTATAGGGAAAAATATGCAGGCATATATCGGCTTCAACCCATCTTTATAAGTCGACATCCAGAGCCCCAGAAAAACAATCACTCCTCCAATAATACCCGACACTTTGAAAGGCGCAAAGCCTTTCTTTTCTACTATATTGTAAAATTCAAACAAACATAACCCGCCGGCAAGAAGGCCCACAAGACCAAGACCTTTATCGGAATCAAAGGCATAATCAAAGAAAACTATGCCGCAAAACCCAAGCAGCATGGCGGTGCCAAGTATAATTCTTGTCTTAAGCACACTCATTCTATCAGTCCGCCATACCTTCTCTCCCTTTTAGCATAATCACTTAAGGCATCTTCAAGGTGCTTCTTTCTGAATTCAGGCCAATAGACAGACGTAAACCACAACTCGGCATAAGATACTTCCCAGAGCAGAAAATTACTCACACGCATTTCACCGCCTGTCCTGATAAGCAAATCGGGATCAGTCATATCAGAGGTATACATGTAGCCCTTAAAAACATCATCATCAATATCTTTAAGCTTAACAACACCTTTCTTCACATCCCTTGCCAGTCCATTTGCGGCATCTACAATTTCAGTCCTTCCTCCATAGTTAAGCGCAAGGCACAATATCATCCCTGTATTATTCTTACTTTCCTCCATGCTGATAAATAATTCTTTTTGAACATCTTCCGGCAGGGCCTCTATCCGTCCAATTGTTTTGAGAATGATGTCATTATCTCTTATGGTCGGCCTCTCTGCGATTAAAAACTTTTTCAACATTCTCATCAAAAAGTTTACTTCAGTCTTTGAACGTTTCCAATTTTCATTTGAGAATGCATATAGCGTTAATTGTCCTATGTGTTTCTTGGCACATTCAGTTGTTATTTCTCTAACAGAATTAACGCCTTCTTCGTGTCCTTTGACTCTGAGAAAACCCCTTCGTTTTGCCCAGCGCCCGTTTCCATCCATTATAATTGCTATATGATTTGGTAATCTCTTTTTTTTTACCATTATTCAAATACTGACAATCTGTAAACGTTCGGGACCAACAGAGACCATCTTTACTTTGAGTCCGATAATTTCCTCAATTTTTCTAATGTAATCCATTGCCTTTCCGGGCAGGTCTTTTACATCCCTGACATTAGAAGTATCTTCCAGCCAGCCGGAAATTTCTTCATAAACCGGCTCACAATTCTCCAACACATCTAAATCTGCGGGAAAATTATTATAAACTTTTTCGTAACTTTTATATCCAGTACAGATTCTAATAGTTTCCTGGTCATCAAGCACATCCAGCTTAGTCACTATAAGTGAGTCTACTCCGCTAATCCTTACAGAATGACGTATAGCCACAGCATCAAACCAACCGCATCTTCTTGGCCTGCCGGTAGTAGACCCGAATTCACCGCCTTTCTTACGAATATGCTCTCCCTGTTCACCATCAATCTCCGTTGGAAAAGGACCGCTACCAACCCTGGTTGCGTATGCTTTCGTTATCCCGATTATATCGTGAATCTGCTTGGGAGAAACCCCTATCCCTGGCGACACTCCACCCGCTGAAGCATTAGAAGAAGTAGTATAAGGATAAGTCCCAAAATCTACGTCTAGTAGTGCACCCTGGGCACCTTCGAAGAGGATCTTCTTATTGTCCTCTATAGCCTTTGCCATCAAGTCTACAGTATCGCATACAAAGGGAGATATCTTTTCTGCATACACACAATACTCTTCATAAATTTCTTCCCATGAAACAGGTTCGTCTTTATACAAGTCAACAAATAACCTATTCTTCTCTTCTACTGTTTTTTTCAGCTTCTCCTTAAAATGCTCTTTATGTAATAATTCAGCGACCCGAATACCGTCTCGTGCTATCTTGTCAGTATAACACGGCCCAATACCTCGACCGGTCGTACCAATCATAGAATTACCTTTCTGCTTTTCTATCAACAAGTCCAATTTCTTATGATACGGAAAGACAACATGTGCACGATCGCTGACAAATAAATTCCCGTTTACGTTAATATTTCTCTTTGATAACCCCGCAACTTCATCCAGGAACAAACGCGGATCAAAAACGATCCCGTTTCCTATTACACATTTCTTGTCTGGGTGTAATATCCCTGACGGTATTAAATGAAATATAAACTTTTCGTCATCAATGATAAGTGTGTGACCTGCATTACCACCACCCTGATATCTGACAATAATGTCATAATCCTTCGCCAGGATATCTATGATCTTCCCTTTTCCTTCATCTCCCCATTGCAATCCAATAACACAGGTATTTGTCATAAGAACTCACTTCTCAATCTAAACATACGTACATTTTGTGTAAAATAACTAACTCAATATACAGAAGCTATTGAAAAATAGGCACACGCAATTATAGGATATAAAAGTTAAAAGTCAACAATAATAAGGACTTACAACCTTCAGTCCTATTAGAATATCCTTGACATCCCGGATTTCAAGGATTAACTTGCAATTTTTTAATATTATATTTAATATTAGTGTAAGTAGAAATATTTTCCTTCTATAGCAAACAATATCTTAGAAACTTTCCACTTATTGCACTGTTATGTGTCATAATTTAATAGAAGAAAGGTTGAATTATTTACATACACAAACTTACACTTGACTTCAACAACTTGTAGCTTTACTATTTCACAATATTCAATTCAAGTAGCACAAAATTGATACCGCATAGGATAGTGCGGGAAAATACCTCAGACTAAGTTTATATTTACATGGATGTATCTATTATGAACTTTCTTACCAAACATAACCTTTCACAAATAGTTATTCTATTCAGTTAATTGTGTAGGAAAAGTACGTAATCATCAAAATAAAAGATTGAACATGGTCGATTTTTTATAGTCGACCAGTACATTTAATTTCCAGAAAAAAACAATGATGTATATAAATAAATCACATAACCAATCAGCGGAGCCAACCCCTCTATCTTGTGCGATTTTATTATTTTTAGGCTCATTGTTTACATTATTTTTAACTATTATTTTATTTGCCAAACGGGGTCGCTCACCTTGGCGTTATGCGCTATAGGAGGCATTGTGAATAGATTGAAGGATAAAATTGCTCTAGTAACTGGAGCATATAAAGGTATTGGTCAGGCTATTGCTGAACTTTTTTGTGAAGAAGATGCCACAGTCATACTTAGCGGTATAAATGATGAGCTTGGCCAAAAGGTCGCCTCTGCTATTAATGGTAAAGCTGAATATCATCATTTAGATGTTTCGCATGAAAAGGATTGGAAAATTATAAGCAACTATATTTTAGAAAAATATGGAAAGCTGGATATATTAATTAATAATGCAGGTATTAATGGGTTTATTGAAACTGCAGGTCCGCATGACCCAGAGAATCTAGACGTTGAAAGCTGGAAGAGAGTGCATAGTGTTAATTTAGATGGCGTGGCTTTTGGATGTAAAGAAGCCATTAAATTAATGAAAGGCACAAGTGGAGCAAGTATTGTTAATTTATCATCTCGCTTCGGCATTGTCGGCTTTCCAGGAGGAGCAGCTTATGCATCAAGCAAAGCCGCGATAAGAAGTCATACTAAAACAGTGGCGTTGTACTGTGCAGGAAAAGGTTACTCGATACGCTGCAACTCTATACATCCGGGAGCAATTTTAACACCAATGTGGGATGCAGTATTGGGCGAAGGAGAGGTGAGAGAAGAAGCGATTAAAGACATTGCTAGAGGCATACCTCTCAATGTCATGGGTGAAGCCAAGGACGTAGCATACGCTGCGCTATATTTAGCTTCTGAAGAATCAAAATATGTTACCGGAATTGAGCTAAATGTAGATGGTGGCATTTTGGCAGGTAGCCCAGCCGTACCATCACAAGAATAGCGCATACGGAAAAAATATAATGTTGACCCGTTTGATGTGGAGGCAATGATTGGTATCACATACCCCCAACCCTGATTCTTCAAAATCGGGGGACACCATAAACGTTATGTGATTAAAGAAGGCAGGGTGAAATATGGAACAAGATGCCAAAGAGAGGTAGCCCGTATGATAGAGCGCGGTGCGGCGGTCGTAGTGGTGTGGGGTGTTCGTCGATCGGGAATTCACTCGATAGTAACCTGGCTGATGCGCCTGCTCGAGCCTGAGGTTTGGATATTCAACGATCTGTCAAAGAGTGTCGATCCCGGAGCGGACCCATACGAGTCACTGAACTTCTCTGCTGCGTACCGGGCCGACTTGGAGGAGCAATCCCACTGTCGGATCCCGACACCCGCAGACAGAGATACGCCAAAGAGTTCGATCGTGTGCGTTTACGAAGATTCGGCACTCTGCTCTGTTGATATCGGACACTACCTCGGGGCCAACAGCAAAGTCACTCATTTCGTAACCTGTCGGGACCCATTCAACATGATGGCCAGCCGGATGAAGAGATTCCAGCCTTGCCCCCGTACCGGTGTCATAGTGCGAGCTGATGGCAGTCTCGATCCCCGCATTCTGTCGCCAGAGCGCGCCCTGAACCGTTGGGTCGAGCACGCAACCGCCGTCCGAGATGATGGCAACTGGCCCAATCCCAACACAGTAGGCATTGCGTTCAATAAGTTCGTGACCGATCGAAACTTTCGCCGAGAGCTTGCGGATCGAGTGGGAAGGCCGTTCGACGACACCGGCATTAACGAGGTGTACGCAGCGGGTGGTGGGAGCTCGTTCGAAGGCACGAGCAAACACGGGCATGCCCAAGAAATGAAGATCAACGAACGCTGGATACTGGCTCGTGAAAACATCGAGTATCGAAGCCTGTTCCAAGGCCGGACGGACATCCTAGAGCTTTCCGAGGCCGTGTTTGGACCGATACCTGGTACGCGCGAGTTGGTCGGTTGCCATTGAGTTTTCCTCCTTTGGCTTGAAAAACGTCTCTTGGCTTAGGTGAAGTATTAAGCCAGCATGTCACATTAGGAGCCTTCAGTCTGACTGACGTCGAGAAGATCAGGAATGAGAACAAATGATTGATAATTGGGAAGATTTATTTGAAATTCAATCTGTTCAAAAAGGTTTGTATGATAAAAATATAGGAAAAGATTTTATAACATGGGAAACTGTATTAAAAAAACGGCCTAGCAAAATAATACAGCAGACGCCAAAAAGCGGCGCGGCTGATCGCAACGTTAGAAATGTAAAATTAAATGAAATCAATAGATAATCAATTTGAGTATTGGGACAAAGCTTCAACAGGAAGCACTTTTACACATCCCATAAATATAGAGCGGTTTTAGGCAATAAAGAGCTTAACAATCCAAATACCCTCGGACAGCAAAGAGCGCCGCTACGCTCAACTTTTTTGCTGCCGGCGATTTGGGACGTTAGCTGGGAATATTACAATGGATAATATTTATACATACATAATAGTAAATGTATGTTTCAACGCCAACAAAAAAGAAACAGCTACGTTATTTGCTCCACCCCCATGCCTCTACCTCTTTAAGAAAGGCATTATCTGTCAGATCGTATCTTAGTGGGGTTATAGAGATATAACCGTCTTTAAGCGCATGCATATCGGTACCAACTACATCTATTTTTGGCCAGCCGGTTCCTGCCAACCAGTAATAGGCCACTCCACGCGGATCAGTTCTCCTGTCATAGTGTTCATCAAAATCACCGGAGAATTGTTTAGTAATCTTTATCCCCTTAATCTTATCCTTCGATATATGAGGAATATTGACATTGAGTAGAGTCCCTCTTGGTAATTCTTTATTGATTATATGGCTTACTATATTTTTTGCTATATCAGCAGCCCCATGAATATCAGGTGAAGACTCTGAAATCTCCAGCGAAATTGCCACAGAAGGAATGCCTAAAAGAGCTCCTTCTATAGCCGCCGCAACTGTCCCTGAATATAATACATTAATACCAACATTAGCGCCTATATTAATACCGGATACAATCAGGTCAGCCTTCTCCTTCATTATCTCTCTCACCGCAAGTTTGACACAATCTGCCGGTGAACCATCGATTCCATAACCGACAAAATCACCATTTACAGATACCTCCCTCACTCTCAAAGGATGACTGAAGGTTATCGTATGCCCCACACCACTCTTCTGCACATCCGGTGCAACAACCGTAACAGAACCAAATGACATCAGCTCCTTCTTTAGAGTCAAAATGCCCGGTGAGTATATGCCATCATCATTTGTTAAAATTATCTTCAAAGATCCCCTATAAGATTGACGATTGTAGATTCCCGCCTAACAGGCCACGCCTAGCAGGCTGGCAGACAGGCTGGCGGACAGGGAAGTTTTATTATTTTTTTGAATTCTTTAATCCTTTAATCCCTGAATTCACAAATCTTTCAGTCCGCTCTCACTGATTACTTCAGCTTTTTTAGCTTCAAACTCTTCCTGACTGATTAATCCTTCATCTTTTAATTTCTGCAACACTTTAAGTTTTTCGTCTAGTACAATCCTGTCAATTATCACTTTTTCTTCTTTCTTAACCTTTTTCCTTGCCTCTCTAATCTTGTCCTTCCCTTCCTCTGTCAAGACCAGTATCTTTTGTTCTTCTTCAATTACGTCGCCTGCCTGCCCTTCTTCTTCTTTGCCAGGCTCTATTTTTTCTTCATCCTTACCCCATAAGCCGAACAATTTCTTACCCTCTCCTTCATCCTTCTTCATTTCTCTCCTGGACTTCTTCATAGCTTTATCGTATACATTTTTCTTCTTCTTCTTTTCAATTCCGACTGATTCTCTAAGCTCTATTATATCATTACCCTTAAAAGGAGGAGAAAATATTGAAGCAACAATACTTGTCTCTTCTCCTGTATTAATAAATTTATGCCCATTCATTCTTGGAATTACCACCATCATACCCTCTTTAACGCTATGGCGCGAACCTTCAAGTTCCAATATACCACTTCCTTTATTTATGTACATTATCACATCATGGGACTTATGATAATGTGAATCTATCTCAGCGTTTTCTCTGATTTGAAAAAGGTATATACTTGAACTTTTGTCTTTGTCTACTGGAATAATCATAATGTTCTGATCTTCCGCAAGGATATTTTCATTTACAATTTCATCAATATTCTTTATTTCAGGTAAGATACTCTCCGGAAAAGAGGTGGGATTCCTTAATGACTCGACAAACTCGCCGGGTTTCTTCATTCCCTGACAACCGGAAACAACAAGGAATACAATAGGCAGCAAAAATATCAATATATTTTTAAAAAGTGAGATTTTAGGCATATTTACTCTTTAAAGCCCCTTTCTGGCAACTTTTAATAAATTAGATTTCTGATTTTAACAGCAATATCAGAGGTGGTCAATATAAATTAACCATTGGAAGTCAACCATAAAAAGAAAACCTTATTATAAATTTTGATTGAAATAATTCCTCTTAAAATATAATCTTAGAGTTGATAGTGATCATGTAGTATTGGAAATTTGTTTTGTTAAGAATGTACAGAAGAATATCATTAATACCAATAATATTGTTATTAACTTCGTGTCATAGTTATTTGGCTAATTCCCCTGTCAACCTCAATGACATAATGGATGGCAGGTGCACGATAATTGACATGACATATCCCCTAAACCAGAATAATGCCTATTGGCCCGGTCCATCTTACTCCCCCTTTGAACATAAGACGGTAGCAACTCTGGAAAATGACGGAGTTTTCTCAGCCGTGTACTCTACACCAGAGCACCTGGGCACACACATAGATTCGCCCAATCACTTTGAAGACAATCAGCCATCAGTTGATAAGCTCAAGCTTGAAACCCTTATCGGCCCAGCACCCGTTATAGATATTTCAGCAAAAGTAGAGCTTGACGCAGATTATGAACTTACTAATGAAGACATTACCTTTTGGGAAGAATCAAATGGCAGAATACAAGATGGGTCGATTGTTCTTCTCAACACAGGTTGGTGGGAAAGGTGGAATGATTACGACAAATACAAAAATGCTGATAAGGCCAACAAACTCCATTTTCCGGGATATTCTGAGGAAGCTGCAAGGTTTTTAGTTGAAAAGAGAAACATAATGGGGATAGGCATAGATACTCTAAGCGCTGATTATGGGATGTCATCTGATTTTGCAGTCCATCACATTCTAAATGGTGCCGGCAAATATATATTGGAAAATGTAGCTAATCTTGATAAACTTCCACCCAGAGGAGCAATACTTATAATAGCTCCAATAAAGATTGAAGGAGGTTCAGGCGGACAAGCCAGGATATGGGCAATCTTACCTTGACCTTAACCTGAATGAACTGGGCAGTAATATTTACGATTGACGATTTGAGATTTACGATTTAGGACATAACTTATAAATAAACGACAAGGAGTATTTGTTATGAGAGTTGTAGATAGAAGAAGAGTCTTACCGGAAGTAACAATCGGTCTTAACAAAGAAGAAACAA
>Ga0187833_10000207_pt1 | contig 67259 bp, 65 predicted proteins | sample ETNtaG_37_FD_167968 | JGI IMG/M metagenome (GOLD analysis project Ga0187833, IMG submission 167968) | Marine microbial and viral communities from oxygen minimum zone, Eastern Pacific Ocean - ETNP2014_SV_400_PacBio MetaG (Illumina Assembly) | ecosystem: Environmental > Aquatic > Marine > Hypoxic...
TTCAATCAAGGATGTAGTGCAAAAATCACTGCCAGACTATGTTTTTCACCTTGCTGCGCAAAGCTACCCGCAAACCAGTTTTGACTCACCTCTTGATACCCTGGAGACAAATGTCCAGGGTACTACCAGGGTACTAGAGGCACTTAAGTCCCACAAGGAAGATGCAATCGTACATGTCTGTGCTTCTTCTGAAGTGTTCGGCCGAGTACCTAAGGAAAAGCTTCCTATTGATGAAGAGTGTAGTTTTCACCCGGCTTCACCTTATGCTATATCAAAAGTAGGCACCGATTTGATCGGCCGCTTCTATGCCGAAGCGTATGGGATGACGGTCATGACGACTCGAATGTTTACCCATACGGGACCTCGTCGCGGGGACGTTTTTGCAGAATCTACTTTTGCAAAGCAAATCGCAATGATCGAGGCAAATAGAATTCCCGCTATACTCAAAACCGGTAATCTAAAATCTCTAAGGACTTTTGCTGACGTTAAGGATGCAGTTCGTGCATACTATTTGCTGGTTACTCACAACCCTATTGCGGGCGAATACTACAATATCGGCGGTACATACACGTGCAGTATCGAAGATATGTTGAATACTTTGCTTTCGATGTCGCCCATTGGTGACCAAATTGAGGTTGTCACAGATCCTGGCAGGCTGCGCCCGATCGATGCTGATTTGCAAGTACCAAATACAGAAAAATTCATGAAGCACACGGGCTGGAAACCAGAAATCCAGTTTGAGGATACGATGAGAAATTTATTAGACTATTGGCGTGATAGGGTGAACGCCAGTGATTCATTCCTGACAAGGTAGAGCCAAAATGAAAGTAAGAGCAATGGCTCCATTAAGACTAGGCTTGGCGGGGGGAGGAACAGATGTTTCACCCTATTGTGATATTCATGGCGGCTATGTACTGAATGCGACAATCGACAAATATGCCTACGCCACATTAGAAAAACTGGAGGGAAGTCGAGTTGAATTCAACGCTACCTGCCAGGACCAGGAGTGGGGTGGCGCGGCTGAACCTTTCCTGGAAAGCGACGGTGATCTTGACCTTTATAAGGGAGTGTATAACCGTGTAGTAAGAGATTTCAACCAAGGTATTGCGCTACCACTAAAAATTTCAACATTTTCTGATGCGCCGCCCGGTTCTGGGCTTGGGTCATCCTCCACCCTGGTTGTAGCTATATTGCAATGTTTCGTTGAGTATCTTAATTTACCGCTTGGGGAATATGAAATCGCTCAACTTGCTTATGATATTGAGCGTCGGGATATGGGTCTGTCAGGAGGTAAACAGGACCAATATGCTGCTACATTTGGCGGCTTTAATTTCATTGAATTTGGCGCTGATAATCACGTACTAGTTAATCCACTGCGAATTAAACCCTGGATAGTGTCTGAGATTGAGTCATCGCTCGTGTTGTATTTCACTGGTGTTTCCCGTTCTTCAGCGAATATCATCGAAGAGCAAATGAATTCGGTGGGCGTATCGGAAAAAGAGGCCAATGGTGTGCAGAGCACTTCTCTGGATGCCATGCATCAAGTGAAACGACAAACAGTCCGGATGAAGGAATATCTTCTTCGAGGAGAAATGGAAGGATTTGCCGAGGCAATGAATACAGGTTGGACTGCTAAGAAGGGGACTTCAGCCTCGATTTCTAATAATAGACTCGATGAAATCTATGAAGCGGCAATCAAAGCTGGCGCCTTGTCCGGTAAAGTATCCGGAGCTGGCGGTGGTGGCTTTATGATGTTTCTGGTTGATCCTCCGAAACGGGCCAGGGTTGAACAGGTTTTAAGATCATTTGGCGGTGATATTATGAATTGTCATTTTACATCTATTGGCGCTCATTCCTGGCGTATTCAATAATAATTCAGAACCTTTTCGAGATCCTGCAAAATTGCTAACCAGTATTTTTTAGTTCACCCGATTGAGCGAGATCCTGGAATATATTCTGCCATCCAATTGCCAAAGATTTGCGTGAAAAGTTCTCCATGGCATATTCGAGAGACGAATGAGAATATTCATTCCAAAGTTCATCGCTCTCGTAGAGCAAGATCATAGAGTCAACAAATTTATCAATCTCATCTGTCACGCAGACGAACCGCGCTGGATCATTCACTCCCTGGGCTCCCACAGGAGTAGTGACTAAAGGAATGCCATTAGCGAGAGATTCTATAACTTGATATTTTAGACCCGAACCTTTTTGTATTGGGGCCACTGCAATCTTGCAGCTACTATAGTATTTGCTAAGTTCCTCTTGGGTAATGCCTTCTACTATCTCAAGTCTACTCGATGCCTGGGATCTAACTTGCTCTGGTAAAGTATCACTGACGAGATACAATTTTGCATCAGGTAGTTTGTCCCATACCCTTGGCATAATTTCTCTTATTAACCAAGTTGATGAACCTGAGTTTCCAGGATCCTCGAAATTTGCTCTATATAGAATCCCTTCTCGATTTCCAGGAACCAGCGATGCTGATGGCGGGAAGTTGTCGAAACAGTAGGGTTGAATGGATGACGTAGAACCATTGCCATTAAGGCGTCCAACATATTCTGCTTCATCACGAGAAGAAAAGAGAGAAAGGTCCATATTTTCCCAAATATACTGATCCTGAGGTTCGTTTATTTTTGGATACTCTGCGCTCAGTTGTCGACGTTCAGGATCATAGAATATGAGCTGTGTCTCAGCCCTTTTGGATACTAGCAAAGTGCTGAGTTTGGCTTCAGCGGTAGAGGAGTGGCCCAGGAAAATGTAGTCGAAGTAGCCTAGATGATTTTTGCACCAATCACCGAAATCCGCATATTCATCACCATAGAAAGTCTCAATTCCCTTTTCCTGTAGTCGCTTGGTATCCACTGGATCGTACTGTAGATCAGCTGGCCAGAACTTGACAATTAGGTCGTTTTCCTGGAATGCATCGATAAATCGGGACATCATTTTCGAATGGATATTTTTATCCGATTGCGGTACAAATTGATCGATTACTAGAATGAGGCTTTTGTTTTTCGACCTCTCGCGGGCAAGGAATACATGTTCAGCCGACCGGAAATTCTCTTCATTCCAAACGCTTCTCCATCGTTCATGTAGTTTCTTCTGGTTGTCCACCTGGTAGGCTTTGATGCTATGTGTAATATCGGTACCATTTGATATGCCTTCAAAGTGTTTGATTCTCGAGAATGGTTGAAAATAGACCTTGTAGCCTGCAGCGCGAACCTTCATGCACAGATCGCTATCTTCGCAATAAGCTGGCAAGTAATTTTCATCAAATCCACCCAACTCCTTGAAAAGAGTGGATGGCATGGCAAATGATGCACCTGAGCAATAATCAACTTCTTTTACGTAGTTGAAAGCTGGTGAGTCTGGATCTTGACTATGTCCGAAGTTCCATGCAGAACCATCACTCCACAAGATTCCTCCTGCTTCCTGGAGCCGGCCATTTGGGTATACGAGCTTTGAACCAACAACTCCTGCATCATCACGACTGTCAAAAATCGAGATGATTGAATCCAGCCAATTAGGTGAAACTTCAGTATCATTATTCAGGAATAGCAACAATTCGCCTCTGGCTAAACTTGCGCCATAATTGCAGGTTCGAATGAAACCAAGGTTTTCATTATTGCGATAGAGCCGGACCCCACTCAGCTTCAGGAGAGTCTCATAACTATCATCAGGTGAGCAATCGTCTACTAGTATGATTTCATGTTGGCATGATTCTGGAGCCAGGAAAATAGATCGCAAGCATTGAAGTGTATATTCAAGTTGGCCGTATACAGGAATGATTATGGAAACTCTTGGTGATTTAGATAGCGCCGGTAGCGTTTCCCAATTGTCATCGCCCAACAAATAGTCCCATCGAGATTTCCATAGTTCATAGGCTTGTGTGGTACTGAGAAAATTGCGCGTATACAGGATTGTTTGTAAATGTGCTTTGGTCTTGGCACCAATAGGTAAACCGCGTGGAAAACCCAACACATTGACTTTGATAAATTTGACCGCACGTGACAAGCGCTCTTTTGTAGCTCTTATTGGCCAGGTAAACCGCCAGGAAGTTGATGACTTTAAATCAACTAGTGCTTGAGTGTACTGGTCTAAAGTTAATTGGAATTGTTGATCGTTTTCCAGTGCCAACTGATGTAAATTTTCAATTTCCTGATTTTTGGAGGTCAGAAGAAATTGCTTCTCTAAGAGTGCGCTGTCCAGTGAAAGTGCTAATTCGGCAAGGTTTCTCTTTGCTTCTTCCTGGGCCGATTCAAGCTCTCGAGCCCTTTGAATTATTATTCCTTTTTCTCGTTGCTCGCTAGCAACTAGAGATTTACTATTTTCGAGTTCTTTGTCTAATGCAATAGCCCAATCGGTTCGCTCATTGAATCCTTTCTCGAGCCTTTCAAATTGTTGCCGATTGGTTTCTATTTCTGATTCAAGTTTTTGAGCCCACTCTGTGCGTCTATCCAGTTGTTCATTGAGATTTGTTCCCCATCTCAAGGCGTTTTGTGTCTCTCTTTGTTCACCAACAAGAAGTATATTGGTCTTCTCCAGTTCGGTATTAAGTGAATTAGCCCAATCTAATTTCTCGAGGAAATCCCCCTGTAGCAACTCAAATTCTTTTCGGGTTGTTTTTAGTTCCAGTTCGAGATTTTTTGCCCATTTTGTGCGATCTTTTAGCTGTTTATCTAGAGACTTCCCCCAGCGGTTGGCATCTCTTGTTTCTTTTTGTTGAGCTTTTAGCAGTAGCTGAAATTTCTCTAATTCTATGTTGAGTGAACTTGCCCATTCTGATCTTTCTATCAATACTTTTTGTAGGCTGCTGAATTCCTGCTGCTGTATTGACAGTTTGTTCTTTAACTCCTTAGAAAATTGCCCAAGGTTTTCAATTTTGGACAGGCCCAGGCTGTTGCTGTTTTTCAGGTCATTGATTTTTGATTGTGTTTCCCTTCGAGCTTCCAAAGACAACTGTGGAGTAATTAAATCAAAGGCTTTCTGCAGGCTAGAAAGTTTTCTGGAGACTTGTCCTGCACTTGCTTGAGTTTCCTTTGAAGACAGCAAGTGAAGTAGATCATAAGCGGATTTCACCAAATTGATCTCAAACTCCAATCCTGATAGATCGATAAATTTTTGGTGCTGAAGGTTCAGGTCGAGGAATTCATTCTCATATTTCGCTAATTTCTTGGAATCAGGCTTAGCTAATTCTAAGAATTCTGCCATCCTGGTTAGTTCCTTCTTGGGATTAGCCAAGACGTTCTCGTATTCAACGATTACAGTATTTCTTTTCTGGAGCAACGGAATTGTTGGAATGATATGTTCCAGCCAAAGGTAAGTGCTTTTTAGAGAAGAGAATCCATTTCGTTTTCTTAGCGACTCAAAGACACTAACCGGGTTACGTATTGCGAGTATATATGACGCATCCAGGTCGCAATCCTTAAAGACAGACTCCCAGAATGGCAACAACCTTGTGGCACGTGGATCCTTAAGCCCTAGTACAGGTGTTCTATTTAGTTTTTCATGGACAAGAGTGATAGCTCTGTTCTTGAACTGGGTGACTAATTCAGATTCCAATTCTGATGCAGAGACCGGGTGTAAGGTATCCCAGTCATGACCAAGGTGCCCGAGCAATTCAATATTAAGCTGATTAAAATCAATATCTTCAAAAAAACCCTTCTCATTGTCCCCTGGGGCAGCAGGCATGAGGTTGTTTCCAAGACCAACCCCCAAGACTTCCAGCCCCCGAGTAATGCAACTGGTGCCACTGCGGTGCATACCGATTACAACGATCAGTCTTTCTTTGCTTGTTTTCATTGTTTTCTTTGCCATTGTTACTACCAATTAGTAATTGGCTATCCTGAGTGGAGTCATGATTGCAGCCCGGCATATTATCTCAGAATGCCATGCCAGGTTGAAGTTTGCAGCAAAATCACATTGGTTAATACTATCGGTAAGGCTAGATAGTACCTAATGCAGGATACTGATTGGGGGCAAGCAGGAAAGGTCACTCAATCGTGACCTTTCCTGGAATACTCATTTTACAACGATCCTGCCTTCATTCTTTTCGATCGTTGACATGCCAATACCGCGAACGGCTGACAACTCCTCAGCTGAAAAGAACTTTCCGTTTTTTTCACGATAGTTAACGATCGCCTCTGCACGGCTGATACCGACACCCGTCAAAACAGATGCCAACGTTTCTGCATCGGCCTGATTGATATTAACGGTTACTTCCAATTGATCAGGTTCAACCGGATCAACATTGTCTGCAAACAGGACGTTGCTCCAGCACATCACCAGTACGGTGACACAAGATAAAAATAGACTTCTTGCTTTCATGTATATTCTCCTTTCCCAGGTTAAGTTTCACAGTTGCTTTAAAAGCACCGTCAAGTTATCACCGGGTTGGATAGGAAGAATTAGCTAAGATCGTAGTGTGGCGTGAGACACCACCATCAGCATTTGTACGAATTCAACTTTGTCGAAACTAAAGGAGAGCCAAATTGCCTTGGTCTGACATATTGTGTGACATGAGTCTGCTGCGGGGTTGAGGATTCAGGTACCTGATTAGGAGAGACTAGCGCCAGGGATGGACGCGGGATGGGACATGGATGTCCCCCGGAACGGAGAATCAGGTACCTGAATCCTTAACCCAGAGACTCGTTCAGTACTGAGAGTACAAATGACACGTTGGTTTTCTCCACTTCGAGTGAAATCTGGAGGTGGGAGCTACTCACCTTCGAGGCCGAAGATGGGTCTTATAGTTGACCAGTCCTTGCAACTGGGGCAATACCAGCGCATTTTCTTGCCTTCAAAGCCACAGTGATTGCAGCGGTAAGCTGGTTTATCAGCTACCAGGGCTTCCGTAAAACTGCGCAGTATCGATAGGTTTTCTTTTGCGATCCCTTCCGTGTTGTCCATGTGCAGATCAATGAGTTGTGTCAGACCGCGGATGGTAGGATTTTTCTTGAGATGATTGGCAACAAATTTGGCAACGGCTTCATCCCCAAGTTCATCCCGGATACTTGCCGCAATAGTCAACACAATAGATATGGATGGTGTCACTTCGAGGCAGCTACTCAGGTAAGCACGGAATGCGTCACTGGGCTGATTGCTTCCCTGGTAAGCAATCGAGAGGGTCTCCAGCGATTCCGGGACATACACGGCATCCTGGTCCCTGATTTTTTGTAGTACTTTGATGGCATCATCAAATAGTTGTTCGTTGATATCGACCTGACCACGTATCAGTGAAGCTCTTGGACTATTGGCGTCATGGCCGATAGCATCACTAACCGCAGAGCGCGCTTCCTCAATACGATTTTTTTTCAGACAGGTCTCCGCTATTTCACAATAATAGTGAGAAATAGCCTTCTCATATTTTTCCGTGCGATCTCCAACTGCCAGAAGTTTAGCAACCTCAATAGCCTGCGCCCATTCCCTCTCACGCTCGTAAATCTCTAAAGTGATTTTATAGCTATCATTCTTGACCGACGGACTGGCGCCCTCAAGTTCCACGGACAGTTCCTCCGCCCTGTCAAGCAAACCCGCAAGCAGGTAATCCCGCGCCAGCTCCAGTTGCACATGCTGCATGCTTTCTTTATCAAGGGTCGCACGATTCAATATATTCTCGTGAACCACCACGGCTTTATCGAGTTCACCTCTTCTGCGCAATAGTCCACCCAGGGCGAGGTGGGTTTCCAGCGTATCCGGGTTCACCTCAAGATCATCGATAAAGGTGGCGACTGCCCGATCCGGCTCCTCGTTCAGCAGGAAATTCAGTCCCTGGTAGTATTTCGATCCAACAGCATCTGTGCCCTTGCGTTTTTCGCGACGACCAAGCCACCAGCCACAACCAATAGCTGCGACAATCAGAAAATAAAGGAGCCAGGTTTCCATAGCTTGTTCCGGGGCTTATTCCGTGTACAGTTTACCTAATTCGAATCCGAAATAGGCAAACTGTCCCCGGAATTATTCAGCTCATGGGCAGACTTTTTAGCCTGCCTTTTCGCATTCCTTGCCCTGATACGCAATTTGGTATTCGACCAGGTATTAAGCAGGGTTCCAAACAGAACACCCGTGACAAAGGCCGAGAGCATCCACCAGGATATCGGCCATACGGGGGTCTGGTATTCAAGAAATGTGAGCGGCACTTCAGTGCTGTTATCAGATGCCAGCAGTAAGGTAACAATAAAGATTCCTAACAACACGAGTCTGAACAGCCACTTTTTGAGCAGTGTCATAAGCGAGGTATCCTCTTCTATTGTCTTGTCAGCGGCACCAGCATTCTACTAGATACAGGGGCATGACGTGGCCGTTTTAAAAAACGGCCGCCCCGATAACCGATACAGTGTTTAAGGAACAGTGTTTAAAAATCAGTGTTTCAGGATTCTTCGGAATGCAGATTGAGGAAAGTCACGCGTTCCCGTAACTCCTTGCCAGGCTTGAAGTGTGGGACATACTTGCCGTCCAGTTCCACCCTTTCACCTGTTTTTGGGTTTCGGCCCAGCCTTGCCGCACGGTAATGAAGAGAAAAGCTTCCAAAGCCACGAATCTCTATCCGCTCGCCCGCAGCCAGTGCCTCAGCCATATGATCAAGCATCATCTTGACCGCCAGTTCCACATCCTTGGCGGACAACTGGGTCTGGACTTCAGCAATTTTCTCAATCAATTCCGATTTGGTCATAAATCAGACTGCTATTCGGTTGGCCCACTATCCATCTGCTGTTTGATCAGGTCGCCAATAGTCGTTGGGCTAACTTCAACTTCCTTCTCTCTGTGTTCCTTAACTGCCGTTTCCTCATCTGCCTGGTCCTTGGCCTTAATGGATACGCCTAGTATACGGTTCTTGCGATCGACACTGATTATCTTGACTTCAATATCGTCACCAACACTTAGAGCATTTCGAGCATCTTCGACATGATCCATACTGATCTCTGAAGCTTTAAGTATCCCCTCGACCTCATTGGCGAGTACCAGAGTTGCCTGTTTTGCGTCGACATCCTTAACTTTACCTGTGACGATTGCACCCAGCTCATTCACGGCCACGTAGTTAGAGAAGGGATCTTCTTCCAACTGCTTGAGACCTAGTGAGATTCGTTCACGCTCGGCATCAATAGAAAGAATGACTGTTTCAATCTCATCTCCCTTGGTAAACCGCCTGACTGCCTGCTCACCTGGTTCATTCCAGGAAATGTCAGACAGGTGCACCAGACCATCAATATTGCCATCAAGGCCAATAAATATTCCAAAATCGGTGATGGATTTAATGTAGCCCTTGATTCGGTCATTCTTACTGTGCTGCAACGCAAACTCTTCCCAGGGATTGCCTATGCACTGCTTGATACCCAGTGATATGCGGCGTCTCTCTTCATCGATATCCAGTACCATGACCTCAACTTCATCACCTACCTGGACAACCTTTGAAGGGTGAATATTGCGGTTGGTCCAATCCATTTCGGACACGTGAACCAGCCCCTCTACACCTTCTTCAAGCTCTGCAAAACAACCATAGTCAGTCAGGTTAGTGACCCTTGCCATGGTGCGCGTGCTTTCAGGATAACGGTTGGTAATAGCCACCCATGGGTCTTCACCCAATTGTTTGAGACCCAGGGAAACACGATTTCGCTCTCGATCGAATTTCAGAATCTTGACATTGATCTCATCACCCACTGCGACGATTTCACTGGGGTGTTTGATCCTCTTCCAGGCCATGTCAGTAATATGCAGCAGACCATCAACACCACCGAGGTCAACGAATGCACCATAATCCGTAAGATTCTTGACGATACCCTTGACCTCCTGACCTTCCTGCAGACTCTCCAGCAGCGCCTCTCGTTCTACACTGTTTTCTTCCTCGAGAACCGATCTCCTCGATACAACAACGTTGTTACGTTTCTGGTCAAGTTTGATTACCTTGAATTCCAGTTCCTGACCTTCCAGCTGCTCGCTCTCTCGCAGGGGTCTGACATCGACCAGGGACCCGGGCAGGAATGCACGTACATCCTGAATCTCAACGGTGAAACCGCCTTTAACCCGACCACTGATTGTTCCCTTAATGATTTCCTGTGCTTCGTACACGTTTTCAAGCATTTGCCAGGCTTCGGCGCGTTTAGCTTTCTCACGGGACAAACGCGTTTCACCAAAGCCATCATCGACGGCGTCCATTGAAACCTGGACCGTATCGCCGACCGCGACTTCCATAACGCCACTTTCACTTAGGAACTGGGATCTTGGGATGACCCCTTCAGATTTGAGTCCGGCATGAACCGTGACCCATTCACTATCTATATCTACAACGACACCGGTGATAATGGAACCGGAATTCATATCGATGGTCTTTAAACTTTCTTCAAATAGCTCCGCAAAACTCTCGCTCATTAAATTATTCCTGGGCCGACAGCCCCGTTTCTAACCACGCACCAACCGCGCGGGTCCTATTAGTATTCAGGTATGTTCCGGAACCTCACGCTGTTGGTAGCCCGGATTAACCCAGTTTTTCTTTCACCGCTGAAAGCACCAGCGCAAACACCTGATCGATATCCAAATCGGTACTATCGATCACGTAAGCATCTTGAGCAGGCTTAAGCGGAGCAACTGCCCGCTTCATATCCCGCTCATCCCTTGCCTGGATGCTCTCAAAAAGGTCGTGCAGACTAACACTAATATCCTTATCTATCAACTGGTTATAGCGCCTTTCGGCCCTCGCCTGGGCGCTTGCGGTGAGATAGATTTTGAGTACCGCATCGGTGAAAACAACAGTACCCATATCCCGACCGTCCGCCACCAGCCCCGGCAGTTGTTTAAATGAATGCTGCAGCGCCCCTATACCCTCACGCACCTGGGCCAGAGGCGCAACCCGGGAGGCATCGCTTGCAGCCTCATCAGTTCTCAGTGCCTGGGTAACGTCAGTGCCTTCAAGCAAGACTCGCAGGGGTGATTCAGGATCCCGGGTTGGTTCAAAATGCACATCCAGCGTCCTCGCCAGTTCCGCAAGCGCTGGCTCATCATCCAGGTCAATGCTGTGATTCCGGGCCGCAAAGCCAATAACCCTATAAAGGGCGCCGCTGTCAAGGATGTGAAACCCAAGATGTACTGCCAGTTTGTGGGTAATCACACCCTTTCCAGATCCACCGGGTCCGTCGATGGCAATAACCGGTACTTCGTCAGGCACCACAGTGTCTCCTACCAGACTCACCTGGTAAGCATGAAACAAAAATTGGCCAGTTAATCACGCTCTTTCACTGCCTGGCCACTAATGGAAGCAAAGTGATCTCTGGCAACCTTCGCCCGTTTGAAAAGCTCTTCCAGTTCTTCCATCCGCCCGTCTGCTATCAAGGCTCGAATCTCACTCAGCTCATCGACATATTTATCCAGAATATTCAGCACCTGCTCCCCATTGGCATCAAAAATATCCCGCCACATAACCGGATCTGAGGCCGCTATACGGGAAAAATCCCTGAAGCCACCTGCTGCATATTCAAATATTTCCAGGGAATCCCCCTGGACAGAAAGTGTATCCACTAGAGCATAGGCCAGCAGGTGAGGTAAATGGCTTGTCTGGGCAAATACGCTATCATGGTGCCTGGCTGACATCTGAATGACCCTTGCCCCGAGGCACTGCCACATTTCTTCCACTAAACTTATCGCACCTTTGTCGGTAGTTGCAGCTGGCGTAAGGATAACCTTGTGATTTTCAAACAGGCTGGGATCGGCAGCTTCAACGCCGTGCTGTTCTGAACCGGCGATGGGGTGGCCTGGTACGAGGTTTGCCGGGACCTCTCCAAAAATCTCCTCACCTGCTTTCAGGACAGGAGACTTTACGCTCCCAACATCCGTGATGACCGCAGTAACATCTTTCAACTGGGCAAGAGAACCTGAAATAGACCTTACTGGCACTGCGAGCAAAATGAGGCTGCTTCCTTCTACACACTGCGAGATGGACGAGGCCTTATCATCAATTATCGAGCGACTAAGCCCAATTTCAAGTGACTCGCTACTGGTATCAAAGGCCGATATTCTTTCCGCGAACCCTCGCTTCTTCAGTCCCAGCGCGACCGACGCACCGATTAGCCCCAGGCCGATAATCGATATCTTGTTGATCCCTGAACTCATATAATTTTTTCCAGCGCTTCGACGAAGCGCCTGTTTTCCTCTTCTGTGCCCACCGTCACTCGCAGGTGATTGGGCAATTCATAAATTCCAACGGGTCTGACAATGACGCCTTCAAGCAGCAAACTATCGTATATGGGCATCGCATCACGACCAAAATTAATTGTAAGAAAGTTTGCCACGGATGGAATGTAACCCAGACCAAGCCGTCTACATTCACTCTCAAGATAGCTGAGCCCTTTTTTATTCAGTTCTACCGATTGCCTAACATGGGTCTGATCATCAAGTGCAGCAAGTGCGGCAACCATGGACATCGAATTGACATTAAATGGCTGGCGAACCCTGTTCATCAGGTCAGCAATATCCGGATGACTCACTGCGTATCCTATTCGCAGGGATGCAAGGCCATAGGCTTTAGAGAAGGTCCTGGTCACAACGAGATTAGGATACCGCTTACACAATGAAATTCCATCCGGGTACTCTGCCTCCTCAACATACTCGAAATAAGCTTCATCAAGTACGACCAGCACGTCCTCGCGAATCCGATCAAGAAATTCAGTCAGTTCCTTCTTGGGGACCCAGGTACCAGTTGGATTGTTGGGGTTGGCAATGAATACCATCCGTGTCTTGCCACTAATAGCATCAAGCGTTGCGTCAAGATCCTGGGTATAGTTTTTCGCGGGAATGACCTTTAAGCCCGCCCCAATAGCCCTGGTTACCAGTGGGTAAACAACAAAGGAATGTTGTGACACGATCGACTCGTTATCCACGGACAAATAGACTCTAGCCAGCAATTCCAGGACATCATTGGAGCCATTGCCAATAGTAAGCTGGTCAGTCCCAACTTCCAGGAACTCACTTAACTTATTCTTCAGGAGATAAGCACTGCCGTCCGGATAACGGGCGACCTCGGCCAGGGCCGATTGAATACTCGAAGAAACACCTGGGCTCGCTCCTAACGGATTTTCATTACTGGCAAGTTTTATGACATTGCTCAGACCCAGCTCCCTTTCCAGTTCTTCAACCGGTTTGCCAGGCATGTAGGGTTGTAGCTCCCTTATGCCAGGGGAAGCAAGATTGATAAAATCTGCCATGTCTATAGCCTCGATCTGTTCAGTTGACTATTTATTAAGATCATACCGGTAGCTTTTCTGCCCGGTCCTTTTGTCAGGACCGCTTATCAAGACTGCTTATCAAGATTTTCTGTCAAGACTTTCTTTCAAGATAAGGTCCGTGGATAGCTGCCAAGCATCTTGACCTCGAGCGCATCCTTGTCGATTTCGCCCAACACTGTCTTGACCACCTCGTCTTCGCGATGTCCTTCAAAATCAATGAAAAAGACGTAGGACCACATGCCGGTCTTGGAGGGTCTGGTCTCTATCGAGGTTAGCGAGACATCGTGTCGGTCAAACGGCTCGAGCAGTTTAAACAAGGCACCTGGCTGGTTGTGTGTCGATACCATGATGGATGTCTTGTCTTTGCCGCTGACGCCAACATCGTCCCGACCCACCACTATGAAACGCGTGGTGTTATCAGACTGATCTTCTATCTTCTTTGAAAGTATACGCAGACCATAGATTTCAGCCGCAATTTCCCCGGCGATGGCTGCTGCACCTTTTTCTTCCATTACCTTTCGGGCTGCTTCGGCGTTACTGGTTGTCGTAATATTCGGTGTATTTGGATAGTGGCTATCAAGCCAGCTTCTGCATTGCCCCAGTGTCTGCTGATGGGAATAGATCCGCTCAATCTTTGTTTCATCCGTTTCCCGTGCGATCATGAGATGGTGATGCACCCGCAGTTCAACTTCACCGCATATTTGCAGAGAGGAATTGAGGAAGTTGTCCAGGGTGTGAGTGATAACGCCTTCTGATGAATTCTCAACTGGCACCACGCCATAGTTGCAATTCTCCGAAGCAACCTCTCTGAAGACATCATCCACTGTAATCATGGGCAGGCCGATAACGGAATCACCGAATTGTTTCAGGGTGGCAAGTTGAGTGAAGGTACCTTCAGGGCCTAGATAAGCCACCTCTAGGGGTTTTTCCAGGGCGAGACAGGCAGACATGATCTGCCGATATACCCGGGTAATCTTTTCACTGCTCAGCGGACCTTCACTGAGTTCCGTCATTCGACGCAGAACCTGCGCTTCTCGCTCTGGCCGATAATAAACAGGATCAACATCTTCAGACTCGAGCTTCTTAACATCTGCCACCTGCACAGCACATTCGGCACGTTCATTCAGGCGCTTCAGAATTTCTTCGTCCAGTTGATCGATCCGTTGACGAAGTCTGGTTAGTTGCTCCTGACCATTCGGTTTATCTGCCATGGAATCACCCGTCTACAGGGCTGTCGCCAGCATCAGTGGATCCAGCTTCATCACCAGTCTCGTCATTAACAATCTCATCACTAACAATCTCATCACTAACAATCTCATCACTTACTGTCTCGTCAGGAACTATAGCATCACCGTTCTCTGGTTCCTCTACACGCGCCAATCCCACCAGATGCTCTCCACCAGCAAGGTTAATCAACCGAACGCCCTGAGTATTCCTTCCCAGCAGTGAAACCTCATCAATTCTGGTCCTGACCAACGTGCCCTGATCGCTTATAAGAAAAACTTCATCACCTGGAAAAACCTGGGTGGCGCCAACCATATCACCGTTTCTGGCAGAGAGTTTCAAGCCAATAACACCCTGTCCGCCACGACCAATAACCGAAAAATCCTCTACTTGACTGCGCTTACCATAACCATTGTGGCTGGCGATCAAGAGCTGACCATCTGCTTCTGGAATAATCAGTGAAATGACTCTTTCACCGGGCCTGAGCTTAATCCCCCGAACGCCGCGCGCAGTTCTTCCCATGGCACGGACATCAGACTCCTTAAACCGGATAACTTTCCCACCACTGCCAAACAACATCACGTCCTTGGAACCATCAGTTACCGAGGCACCAACCAACGTATTGCCCTCTTCCAGTTCAATCGCGATCAGGCCGGTACTTCGCTGCCTTGAAAACTCCATTAGGGAAGTCTTCTTTACGGTGCCATTTGAGGTTGCCATGAATATGAACTGGTCATCCCGGTATTCGTGTACAGGCAACATGGCAGTAATTCGTTCTTCCGCATGCAGAGGCAGAATATTGATTACCGGCCTACCACGGGCCGTCCTGCTGGCAGGCGGAATCTGGAATACACGTAACCAATAGACCTTACCGACATTCGTGAAACACAGAATGGTATCGTGAGTATTAGCCACCATGAGACGCTCAATGAAATCTTCCTCTTTGACACTGCTTGCCGTCTTACCACGCCCACCTCTTCTCTGTGCCTGGTAGGTGTCAATTGGCTGGGTCTTGGCATAGCCGCCATTTGACAGGGTAACCACCATATCCTGCTCTGTAATCAGGTCCTCCATGGTGAGATCTTCCTGGGATTCTATGATCTCAGTCAGACGCTCATCCCCATACTCATCCCGAATTTCTATTAGCTCTTCACGAATAATCTGCATCAGACGTGTAGGCTCACTAAGTATTTCCAGGAGTTCACTAATGGTGTCTATTATTTCCCTGTACTCATCGAGCAGTTTCCCCTGCTCCAATCCGGTGAGTCGATTGAGCCGCATCTCCAGGATCGCCTGGGCCTGATCGGGGGAAAGGTAATAGTCACCACCTTCTTTCAACCCATATTTGTCATCTAGTTCTTCAGGTTTTGCGGCATCTGGCCCTGCTCTTTCCAGCATCTGGCTGACATTCTCGGATTTCCAGGGTTCCGCGATCAGCCTTTCCCGGGCCTCCGTGGCGTTAGCCGAGTCTTTTATAAGCGCAATCACCGGATCAATATTGGACAGGGCGACAGCGAGCCCTTCGAGCACATGACCCCTTATCCTCGCCCGCTTGAGCAGGTAAACGGTTCGACGGGTAACCACCCGCCGACGGTGCAATACAAAGTGTTCAAGTACCTGCTTCAGATTGAGAATCTTGGGCTCATTTTCTACCAGGGCAACAATATTGATACCGAATACACTCTGCAGCTGAGTTTGTGCATAGAGATTATTCAATACAACATCGCCTACCTCGCCACGCCTCAGTTCAATAACTATTCTCGTGTCGGTGGCAGATTCATCACGGAGCTCCGTGATCCCCTCAATTTTCTTGTCTTTCACCAGCTCCGCAATCTTTTCGAGGAGCCGGGCACGATTCACCTGGTAAGGAATTTCTTTGATAATAATCGTCTGCTTGCCCGTCTTTTCATTCTCTTCAATATCACACCGGGCGCGAACCTTTATTCGGCCACGACCTGTCCTGTATGCCTGTACGATGCCGCCACGACCGTTAATGATAGCGGCGGTCGGAAAATCAGGTCCTTTCACATATTCCATCAAACCATCGACATCCAGGTCAGGATTCTCAATCAAAGCAAGACAGGCATCGACTACTTCGGTCAGGTTATGTGGCGGTATATTTGTCGCCATACCAACGGCGATACCACTGGAGCCATTGACCAGCAGATTGGGAACCCGCGACGGCAATACTTCAGGCATCTGCAGAGTGCCATCATAGTTATCAACGAAATCAACTGTTTCCTTGTCAAGGTCAGCCAGCAATTCATGGGCGATCTTCTGCATGCGGATTTCGGTGTATCGCATAGCAGCTGCATTGTCGCCATCGAGAGAGCCAAAATTACCCTGACCGTCAACAAGCGTGTAGCGCATACTAAAATTCTGCGCCATGCGCACGATGGTATCGTAGGCAGCGTTGTCGCCATGTGGGTGATACTTACCGATGACATCACCAACAATCCTCGCAGACTTCATGTAGGGACGATTGAAAGCATTGTTCAGGTCATTCATGGCGAACAACACTCTCCGATGCACGGGCTTCAGGCCATCGCGAACATCCGGCAGGGCCCGGCCTACGATGACGCTCATTGCGTAGTCAAGATACGACTGGCGCAATTCATCTTCAATATTGATGGTCGTTATATGGTTGTCAAAATCAGACATTTATCGCTACTTCAGTTACGCAGGTATCCCCCCGGCTGCAATCTGGGCTTGTGCCTGTATGCACACAGAATAATGGGTATTGGGAGTCTCAAGCAAGGCAGAAATTATAGCACGTTATACCGATTCAAGCCCACCTAAAGGCATATCTTTTTCTCCGGTGATGCCCATATAAGTTGTTGATATTATTGCATTATTTCTCTGCGCCACAAAGACGTGGCTCGACCAGGTTGCATCCCGTTAAGGAAGGTCCGAATTTGTCCTGGAATCAACAAATTTCGCAGCGGTTTCCTGCTGTATACTGCGCTCTCATTTCTACAACCACGGTAGTTATATGGCTTCCTCCACCAGTGAATCCCTGATCACTGCACGCTGGATCGTACCCGTCGTCCCGGCCGGCCTGGTGCTTGAAAATCATGCCCTGTTGATCAAGGGAAGTACCATCCAGGATCTATTACCGGTTGACTCAGCAAGAAAGCTGTATCCAAACGCAACCAGGGTCGACCTGCCACAGCACCTGTTGACCGCAGGATTGGTGAACACCCATGGACATGCTGCCATGTCACTGCTACGTGGATATGCAGATGATCGAGAATTAATGGACTGGTTAAGTAACCATATCTGGCCAGTAGAAATGAAACTGGTCGACTACAATTTTGTTAAAGATGGCAGCACACTGGCGGTAGCGGAAATGATAAGCACAGGCACCACCTGTGCTGCTGACACTTACTTCTTCCCTGAAGCAGTTGCTGAAGCATTTACTGAAAACAGGTTTCGTGGTCAGGTCGCGACACCAATTATTCAGTTTCCCAATGCCTGGGCCGAGACCGAAGATCAGCATATTCAAAAAGGTCTGGATTTCGGTGACAGCATCAAAGATAACGATCTTATTTCGACCGCTTTCGCACCCCACTCTCCCTACACCGTCACCGATAAAGCACTCGAGGCGGTCCGATTGCATACTGAAGCACTGGACTTACCTATTCACCTTCATCTACACGAAACCAAGGATGAGGTCGAGAGTGCTGTCTCTGAAACCGGCATCAGACCAATCCAAAGAATACACGAGCTTGGGCTGATTTCAGAATCACTGCAAACTGTCCATATGACTCAACTGATAGAGCAGGATTTTGATCTGCTTGCAGACAAGGGGGTTCACCTTGCTCACTGTCCGGATTCCAACATGAAACTAGCGAGCGGTTTTTGCCCGGTAGAGAAGCTAAAGGAACATGGCGTCAACGTAGCTATTGGCACAGATGGAGCGGCAAGTAACAACAACCTCGACATGCTGGAAGAAACCCGATCCGCAGCGCTACTGTCAAAAGTTGTCAGCGCCGACGCCACCAGTGTCAATGCGTTTGAGGCACTTGCAATGGCGACAATAAATGGCGCCAGGTTGCTCGGACTTGAAAGCAAAATAGGCAGCCTGGAAAAGGGTAAACTAGCCGATGTCATTGCGGTAGATCTGTCTTCCATTAATTTTCAGCCCATCCATCACCCAGTCTCACAACTCATCTACACAACAACCGGACACCAGGTGAGCCATACATGGATAAACGGGGAACTACTTTACGCCAACAATCAATTTACTCAGTTAGATGAAGCTAGACTCAGGGTGGTCGTAGAAGAGTGGCGCCAGAAAATCGAGAGCGTCTCATGAGCAACCGTAAATTGGACAGCAGCGAGGTTAGCGCGAGCAATACTACTGCGAGCAATGTCGACGCAGAAGAAATTGCCAAGTTTGAACAAATCGCTCGCAAATGGTGGGATAAGGAAAGCGACTTCAAGACTCTCCACGATATTAATCCACTGCGGCTATCGTACATAACTGAACGGGTTGATCTGTCATCCAGGCGAGTGCTGGATGTTGGTTGTGGTGGTGGAATCCTGTCCGAATCCATGGCGGGTCTCGGGGCGAAGGTAACGGGTATCGACATGGGTGAGACACCACTGAGTGTGGCGAGGCTGCATCTGCATGAATCAAACTTGAATGTCGACTATCAGCAGTCAACCATTGAAGAAATTGCAGACTCTGACACTGAGCTATTCGACGTCATAACCTGTCTCGAAATGCTGGAACACGTGCCAGACCCTGGCTCTGTTATAGGTGCCTGTAAAAAGCTGCTAAAACCCGGCGGTCATCTTTTCCTGTCCACCATCAATCGCAACCCCAGGTCTTACCTGTTTGCCATCATAGGCGCTGAATACCTGCTGAACCTCCTGCCACATGGCACCCATGACTTTGCAAAGTTTCTGAAACCATCTGAGATATCAGCCTGGCTGCGACAACACGACCTTGGCCTGAAAGATATCACGGGTATGACCTACAACCCTTTCCTGGGAACCTTTCGTCTGTCCGGGGATGTCGAAGTGAATTACCTGGTCCATGCGACTAGTTAGCCTTGATCTGACATTAATTCGACGAATTTCAGTAGTTAGGATGGGATAGTCTGGTATCTGATCTGACGTGGCTAGCGCCAGGGACGGACGGGGTCGCCGAGACGCGGGACCCGGCCATGGATGGTCGGGGGCGCCGAGCCGATGCCACAGAAGATTAGGTACCAGACTATTCAATCCGATGTATAACTAACAACTATTGTAAACATCACGCATGGTTTGGTGGACTGGTTCAATTCGTCAATTCGCTACAAAGTACAGTATCAACGGGGACCGATATTTTCGTTAGACATGCGGTAAAGCGCTTTGGATTCCTTGGAATTTAATTCCCGATATTGGCCCGCCTTGATCGCTGACGGTATAAAGAGGCTTCCGAAGCGGACTCTTTTGAGGCGGCTTACTGTCAATTCCTGGGACTCCCAGAGCCTTCGTACTTCCCTGTTGCGGCCTTCCATCAAGACAACGTAGTACCACTGGTTGGCACTGCCTTCACCCTTACCTTTCCGGATATCGCTAAAGGAAGCGTTGCCATCTTCAAGCTGAACGCCTTCCTTCATATGCTGTAGTTTCTCATCCGTGACCTCACCAAGCACACGAACTGCATATTCACGCTCAATATTTGAAGACGGATGCATTAGACGATGCGCCAGTTCGCCATCGGTCGTAAACAGCAGCAGTCCGCTGGTATTGAAGTCTAGCCGGCCAACAGAAACCCAGCGCTGATTCTTGATTCTGGGCAAATTCCTGAATACTGACGGGCGCCCCTCAGGGTCCTCGCGGGAACAGATTTCACCGGCAGGTTTGTTGTAAAGCAGAACCTGGTGCTTAACCGCCTTCTGGCTGAGCACTCGGCCATCAACGACAATTCTATCTTCAGCTGTAACACGATCACCCTGGGTAGCTATTTTACCGTTTACCTTTACCCGCCCCGCCTTGATCCACTCTTCCATGATGCGCCTGCTTCCGAGGCCATGACTGGCGAGAACTTTTTGCAGTTTATTGGATTGGTCCTGCGTTGGTGGGGGCTTCGCCATATCTAGCTCAGGTATCTCATTAAATGAGGGTTCTTACTATTAATCTGGTCTAGGGGCCAATATCCAGATCAGTTTGATTGTCAGATGCTTCACCATCATCTATTACATCATCGACGGACGATTCTGTCTCACCTACCGCACCATCAACTGGTGAGTCGTCAGCAACAGCTGCATTCAATATTGTGTCCGGCATGGTGCTGGCCTGCGCCTGTACATCTTGTAGGGAGTCTTCAGCCCCCACTTCATCATCTTCATCGTCCTGGTCAAACAGGTTCCGTATATTGTCCTGGATTGCATTTACCTCTTCTGTAACCTTTTCGAGATCAGCATCTTCAATACCGGTAGCCTCATCAAGATTCTCTATACCCAACTCAAGGGTTCGAACCTCAACAATATCACCCTCCAGGTCAAGATCTTCAGTACCCTGGGCCAGGTCCTTGATCTCAGACAGGGTTGGTAATGCCTCAAGACTGTCGAGGTCAAAATAGTCCAGGAAGGTTTTGGTTGTCGCATATATGGCTGGCCGGCCAGGTACATCGCGATGACCCACAACCCTCACCCACTCTCTTTCGAGCAGGGAACGCATGATGTTCGTTGACACAGCCACACCACGAATTTCTTCAATGTCACCGCGCGTAATGGGCTGTTTGTATGCAATCAATGCCAGGGTTTCCAGCAGTGCACGTGAATACCTTGGTGGCCTTTCCTCCCAGAGACGACCAACCCACTCGGCATACTCCTGGCGAACCTGAAAGCGGTATCCAGAGGCAACTTCTTTCAACTGAAAACCACGACCTTCACAGTCCATTTCGATCTCAGTCAATACTGCCTTGACCTCAGCTCGCGCGGGTTGATCTTTGTCAAACAACGAAATCATTTGATCAATGCTCAGGGGCTGGTCTGCCGCCAGAATGGCCCCCTCAAGAATTTGTTTCAATTCACTCATTAGTCTTCATATTCTATGGTGGCATCCGTACTTGATGATCGAGCCTTAACATGAATCGGTGCGAAAGGGTCGGCCTGGACGACTTCAATCAGTGATTCCTTGATTAATTCCATCATCGCGATGAAGGTTACGATAAGGCCTGTCCTGCCTTCCTCAAGATCAAACAAGGCAATGAAGGGGACAAACTGATCACCCGCCGCTGAGACTTTCCCGAGGATCTGCGACATCCGTTCCCGGGTCGACAGGGGCTCAAGCTGCACGTGGTGACTGGAATAGCTCTCTGCTCTTTTTAGCACTTTCGCCAATACAACCAACATTTCCTGTAGCTGAACTTCCGGCAAAGGCTTTTCCTTGTTCATCACCGGTGCATCTGCACCGGCTACCCAGTAATCACGATTCATCCGGGGTAATTCATTGATGTCCATTGCAGCCGTCTTGAATCTTTCATACTCCTGTAGACGCCGGATCAACTCTGCCCTCGGATCCTCTTCATCTTCCACCCCTTCCGCTACCCGCGGCAGCAGCATTCTTGACTTTATCTCTGCCAATACAGCTGCCATAACGAGATATTCTGCCGCCAGCTCAAACTGCAGATCCGACATCAGGTCTATATATTCCATGTACTGACGCGTAATTTCCGCAACCTTAATGTCAAGGATGTCGAGGTTCTGGCGCCTTATCAGGTACAAAAGAAGATCAAGAGGTCCCTCAAAAGCTTCAAGGATTACTTCAAGGGCATCAGGGGGTATATACAAATCCAGTGGAATCTGGGTCATGGGTGTGCCATCAACGACCGCGAATGGCATCTCACTCTGTTTCGCCCCTGTCTCTCTTACCGCGTCTTTGATTGGTTCTTCCATCTTGCTTTACCTGTTTTTTATCTGTAGTCCAGCCCCATGGCTGATCTCACTTCCTCAAGCGTTGACCGGGCTATATTTCTCGCCCGTTCACACCCTTCTGCAACGATACTTTTTACCAGGTCCGGATTCTCCTCATATTGTCTGGCTCGCTCCCGGATAGGCTGAAGCTCCTCCATTACCTTTTCAACCACTGGTTTTTTACAGTCGACGCAGCCAATTCCAGCGGTGGTACAGCCTTCCCGTACCCAGTCCCTTGTTTTTTCGTCTGAGTAGATTTTGTGTAGTGCGAACACCGGGCATATTGTCGGATCTCCCGGATCATCGCGTTTCACCCTTGCCGGATCAGTGGTCATGGTCCTTATTTTTTTCTCGATGGAATCTGGTTCTTCGCGCAATGCAATGGTGTTGTTGTAGGACTTGGACATTTTCCTGCCATCCAGCCCCGGCATAACGGACAGCTCTGTCAACAGCGACTCTGGTGCGGGTAAAATCACCTTGCCACCACCTTCAAGATAGCCAAACAAGCGGTCCCGATCTCCGAGTGAAACGTTCTGCTGCCCGGATACTATGGCTCGGGCTTCTTCCAACGCATTCTTGCTGCCCTGTTGCAAGTATTCGCGGCGCAACTCCCGATACATTTTTGCATTCTTACGCCCCAGTTTTTTAATCGCCTCCTCCGCCAATTCCTTGAATCCTGGTGTTTTGCCATAAAAGTGATTGAATCTACGGGCGATTTCCCTGGTCATTTCCACATGTGGTACCTGGTCGGCACCAACGGGAACATTGCCTGCCTGGTAGATAAGAATATCGGCACTCTGCAGCACGGGATATCCAAGGAACCCATAAGTCGCAAGGTCACGTTCATTTGAATTCGCTACCAGATCCTTGTAGGACGGCACGCGCTCAACCCAACTCAGGGGCGTAATCATGGAAAGCAGCAGGTGCAGTTCCGCATGTTCCGGCACGCGCGATTGGATAAACAGGGTCGCTGAACCAGGATTGATGCCGGCTGCCAACCAGTCGATCACCATTTCCCAGACATTCTCTTCAATGATCTGGGGCTCCTCATAGTGCGTTGTCAAGGCATGCCAGTCTGCAACGAAGAACATGCAGTCATATTCGTGTTGCAGGCGAATCCAGTTTTTCAGCACGCCATGATAATGACCCAGGTGCAGTCGGCCGGTGGGGCGCATTCCAGACAATACCCTTTTCTGCGCTTCGATAAGACTCAATTAGATACCCAGTGCTTTTTAGAAAACATGATCGAAGAGATCAACAAAATAACAAGGAAATGAAAGAAGATTTGTTTCTCATATAACCAAGACGGTTTTGCTGATGATTATACTCGCCGGGAATGCTGATGTCTCTGTCGAGTCACCATCAGGCAGCAAACAAATCTGGATCACCACGGCCCGCTCGCGTAATAACGGGGTAGCCATCTTCCAGATTGACCACAGTGGTCGGTTCCATACCGCAAAAACCACCGTCAATAACCAGGTCCAGCTGATGCTCCAACTGATCACGAATTTCCATTGGATCGGTCATTGGGAAGTCTGCTCCTGGCAGTATCAGCGTACTGCTCATCAGGGGTTCCCCCATGGAAGACAGTAAAGCTTCACAAATGGGATTGTTCGGTACACGGAGCCCTATTGTTTTTCGTTTTGCATGCACTAGACGCCTTGGAACTTCCCTGGTTGCCTGCAGGATAAATGTATAGGGTCCAGGGGTCGCTGTCTTGATTAACCTGTAGGCACTATTATTTACACGCGCGTAAACACCGAGGTCGGAAAGGTCACGGCAGACCAGGGTAAAGGCGTGATGCTGGTCCAACCGCCTTATCTGTCGGATTCTTTGGAGTGCACTTTTGTCACCAATATGACAGCCCAGGGCGTAGGCGGAATCCGTCGGGTAGGCAATGACGCCGCCCGCCTTCACTATTTCCGTTGCCTGATTGATCAGCCGAAGTTGTGGATTTTCCGGATGAACTCTGAAGAACTGGCTCATTGAAGACCATTGCTCAAAAAAGGCGCCTATTCTAGCGGATTCTTCCGTGAATTCTAACTCGTTCTGGGCTGGTCCTTATCTGCTGATGGTGGCTGGTAACCGGTTTGACCCGCTCAACCACTTAACCAATGTGTTGCATCAAAGGTTGAAACCGCAGTATAAATCCGGAATTTCCAGATTTCCGGAATGGCGGACCATCCTAAATTCCTGTCCCTTCATGAATTATCCGGGCTAGCATTTAAAAAATGCATTATCATTAGGCGTTCAATTTCCAGTGAAACGAGATAATGAAACAATTCATTGAATTCGTACCCGTTTTTTTGTTTGTGGTGGTGTATTTCACCACGCGGGATATCTATATCAGTACAGGAGTGCTCATGGTAGGCATCTGCATGCAGGTTGCCTATGAGTTTATCCGTTTCCGCAAGGTCGACAAGAAAACCACCGTAATCTTCTGGGTAGCCATGTTATTCGGCGGTGCAACCCTGGTGTTTCGCAATCAGGAATTCATCCAGTGGAAGCCTACTATTGTTAACTGGCTATTTTGTGTGGCTTTACTGACTAGCCAAATCATCTCTCGTGACAATCTCATCAAGAAAATGCTGTCTGAGCAGCTGACACTGCCTGATCTGGTCTGGCGCAACCTGGCGCTGGGGTGGTCTCTCGGCTTCTTTCTGGCCGGGGCTTTGAACCTCATCGTCGCATACAGTTTCAGTCTCGATTTTTGGGTCACCTACAAACTTGTGGGTGGTATCGCAATCAGTCTTATCTATATGATAGTCACTATGGTCTATCTCATTAAGGGTGGCTACATCCAGGATGACCCGCCACAGATAACCGAGGCGGATTAAAAAAATGTTGTATGCAATCATAAGTACAGATATAGAAAACTCGACACCACTCCGGCAGCAGGCACGTCCTGAGCACCTGCAGCGCCTGGAAGTTCTCAAGAGTGAAGGCAGGCTCGTTCTGGCAGGCCCACATCCTGTGATAGATAGTGATGATCCAGACGCTTCGGAATTCAGCGGTAGCCTGGTGGTTGCGGAATTCAGCTCCCAGGATGACCCTCAAAGCTGGGCTGATCGTGACCCCTACGTGGCGGCTGGTGTTTACGTTGAAGTCATGGTGAAACCATTCAAAAAGGTGCTCCCCTGAAACCTTTCAGCATCGCGCTACTGGTGCTTGGGCTCGCTCAGTCTCTGGCGGCAGATACCGTTTATGTCCGGGATACTATCTATGTTCCACTTCGCGGTGGTCAATCGACGGAGCACCGTATCCTGCACCGGGGATTACGCAGCGGCACGGCCCTGGAGCGTTTGCAAACAAACGATGAGAGTGGCTACACACTAGTGAAGTCAGAGGGTGGGGTTGAGGGCTGGATTCAGTCGCAATATCTGGTAGAGGTACCCATTGCGCGAGATTTGCTGAAAAAAACTGAAGACCGGTTGTTAGAGTTAGAAGCCAGTCACCAGAAAAAGTTGCTGCAACAACAGGATATTGAAACAAGGCGGGTCGAATTATCTGATTCAAACGAAGCACTGCAGTCTAAAAATGACACCCTGGCAGACGAGCTCGCGAACCTCACCCAGCTGGCAGCCAATGTTATCGCGATCGACGACGAGAACCAGCAGCTTCGGCAAGAGCATGATGATTTGATCGGGCAAATGGATGCGCTGTCGGTAGCAAATCAGGAATTACAGGATAGTTCAGACCAGCAGTGGTTTCTGCGTGGTGCAGGTACCATTTTGATGGGTCTCTTAGTCGGCTTCTGGCTTTCCAGGCGTATTTACCACAAGCGCGGCGGCGGTGGCTGGACCTGATGTCAGTGAAACTCAGCGTCAACCTGAATAAGGTCGCCCTCATTCGCAATTCACGCGATACGACGATTCCAAGTGTCACCGAAGCTGCCATTACCTGTATCGACAGTGGTGCACAGGGAATAACCGTGCATCCCAGGCCTGACATGCGCCACATTCGCCCATCAGATGTCTATGAACTGGCTGAGCTGTTGGCTAGAAAAGAATACAAAGATATCGAATTCAACATCGAGGGCAACCCCTACGCGGGACCGGAAGATAACGGTTATCCAGGGTTCATGGAACTGGTTCAGCAGGTCTGCCCCCATCAATGTACATTGGTGCCAGATGACCCCACCCAGCTAACGTCGGACCACGGCTGGAACCTGTCTGGCGAGTCCAACCAGCTCAACCCACGGGTTGAGGAACTGCAGCAACACAATATCAGGGTCAGTCTGTTCATGGACCCGATCGAAAAGCAAATTGAGCTTGCTGCATTTCTGGGGGTTAATCGGATTGAATTCTATACGGGTCCCTACGCTGATAATTATGCGGGACAGGAGCGGGATTCAATCCTTGCCCCCTTTGCCCAATGTGCCGAGATGGCCGAAGGCCTTGGCCTGGGCATCAATGCCGGACATGACCTGAACCTGGATAACCTCTCAACCTTCTGTGCTGCAGTGCCCGCGTTGGCTGAGGTCTCGATTGGTCACGCCATTGTTACTGATGCACTGTGGATGGGACTTGGCAGGACCGTGCAAAAGTATCGTGAAATCCTGGACAAATTCCCCTGAACTCCAAGGAGCTACCATCATCCAGACACTAACTCGTTGAATCCAAAAAGAAAAAGATTGGAGACACTGGCCTGAATCAGTATGATTGACGGCCTCAATTTTACCTACTACAAAGCATCTACCAATATGACACCGATACTCAAGAATACTATCCTGTCCATCCTGATTGGCGTAATTGCATATCTCGCCATCGGTTTCGTTCAGGGACATGGATTGCGAGTCCCTGATTCCACAACCAATATCGCTGAACTATTCATTATCATCATTGCCCTTTTCACTGCAGGTTTTTTCAATAGTTCCACTTCTGCAACTGAGTCAGCCAGTACAGGGTCGACTAGTGAGGAAAACGGGACCGTTAAATGGTTTAACGTCAAGAAAGGATATGGGTTTATCACCCGCGACCAGGGAGATGATGTATTCGTTCACTTCAGAAACATTGATAGTGACGGGCGCCGCTCTTTATCTGATGGCCAACGCGTCAGGTTTGTGGTTATACCAGGTGACAAAGGCTTACAGGCTGACCAGGTATCCGCAATTTAGCCCGTGGCTGAGTTATTCATGATTGGCCACGAGAGTGGAATCGAGGAAATAGCAGCAGACGAAAATCCGGCGGATCTCTACCCATGCATGAATACCCTTGGTATTCATGCGGAAGCCAGGGCACAGCTGTACAGCCTGGTAACCGGATCCTTTCTTGATGACGCTATGCAGCTGGAACCCCTGGTGCGACAGCTGACAGAAGATGGCCCCAACATCCACCTCCTCGATACATCACTAACCCGGCAACTCTCAGACAGAGATGAAGATGACATCGAAGAACTCGTGAGCCTGTGGCTTGAATGCGAACCGATTGAAGCACTTGAGTTGGACGGCGAAGATCTGAGTGACTTTCTGTTTCAGTTTGTACACTTCTGCAAAACCGCAATACAGGGAGACGGACTCGGTGTTTATCTCTATAGCGATGGATAGCATTCCCCGTCAGCATCAGATTCAACTGAGATCAGGGCGATGAGCAAAAAGCATGGAGACACCAGGCTCGTTTATTCCACGGATACGGGAAATCTCTGCGGAGACTGTGGAAAGAAACTCTCCAAATGCCAGTGCAGCGCTGAGAAGGTGCCAGACACGGATGGTATCGTCAGGTTACAGAGACAGGTGAAAGGCAGGAACGGGAAACCGGTAGTACTGATTACAGGTCTGCCACTAGCAGCAGCCGATCTCAAGCTCTTCGCCAAGAAGCTCAAATCCAAATGTGGTGTTGGTGGTTCGATTGACGGCAGCACTATCATTATTCAGGGTGACAAGCGGGATCAATTGAAGCAGGAACTCCAGGCAATGGGATACCAGGTAAAACCAGGTGGCGGCTAACGGGACCCTTATCGAAGTACCGGAGCTGCAGGCCGCAATTGATACTGGCTCAGGTTTATTTCTATTCGATTGCCGCTTTTCCCTTGCCGATGCTCGTTATGGCGCCAGTGCTTTCGCAGATAGTCATATCCCAAGAGCACAATTCGCTGATCTTAACCAACAGCTCAGCGCCTCCCCGGTTCCCGGAGAGACAGGCAGGCACCCGCTGCCGGACAGGGAATCATTTCTTCACCAGGTACAGTCCTGGGGGGTCACACCCGATGCCCAGGTAGTCACATACGATGATGACAATGGCGCGTTCGCTGCAAGGTTGTGGTGGATGTTCCGCTGGCTGGGGCATGAGAATGTTTCGGTCTTGGATGGGGGAATAGCAGCCTGGAAGGAAGCAGGCCTGACTCTCACCCAAGAAACGCAACAATGGGACCTTTCCGGATACCAGACCCGGACTGCCCTAACAAGATTGATCAATACCAGTGAAGTGTTGTCACAATCGGGCATATTGGCTGACGCAAGGGATCTACCACGCTTCAGAGGCGAGGTCGAACCTATCGATCCCATCGCAGGTCATATCCCTGGTGCTATCTGCCTGCCGTTCGCGGACAACCTGGACAAGGGTCGTTTCAAATCGAGGGGGGAGCTTAGTCAGAGGTTCGCGCAAAACGGAATTGAAAGAGACAGCCATGTGATCTGCTATTGCGGTTCCGGTGTAACTGCAGCTCACAACATCCTCGCCCTTGTCCATGCTGGTTTTAGTGAACCCTTCCTCTATGCAGGGTCCTGGAGTGAGTGGATTGCTGACCCTGAAAGGCCGGTTGCCACAGGTGAGTAGTTCTTACCTTCTTGACTATGCAGATATTGACTGGCAGCAACAGACTCCCTATAGCAGGCGGCATCAGGATATTTATTGGAGCAGGGGCAATCCTATAGATGAAAAGGCACACGTTTTTATCGACCAGCACAGGCTTGCTGAAAGGGGCAGGAACGCGTCCCAGTTTACAATTGTTGAAACCGGCTTTGGATTTGGCAATAACTTCCTGCTAACGGCCAGTCGATGGAGGAATTTGAAACACAGGGGGATACTCAACTACATTGCGATCGAAAATTCTCCGGTCAGCCCATCGGACCTTTCGCGCCATTATGAAATGGTTAGAATAGAATATTCAGACTGGCTGCTGGAACACTACCCCCTCCCACTCAATACCAGTTTTGTTTTGTGGCTGGAAGACAATATCCGATTGTTGCTGATTTTCGACAACGCTACTTCCGCACTGGAGAACCTCAGTGCGAAGGTCGATGCCTGGTATCTCGACGGGTTTAGCCCGGCGAAGAATACCGATCTTTGGAATCCAAGAGTTTATGGCCGGATATTTTCCCGCAGCAAGCCCGGCGCGACACTAAGCACCTACACAGTTGCAGGACAGGTCAGACAGGACCTCGGAAACGCAGGCTTTACTACCAGCAAAATCAGCGGATTTGGCGCAAAGGCGGAAATGCTTGCCGGATGCAAACCTGGCAACTGGGAAGCCACCAATGTGGCTGGACCGACAGTCGCAGTCATAGGTTCCGGTGTCGCAGGTATGGGTTGTACAGAAGCACTGAAACGACGAAACCTTGACGTTGAGCAAATCAGCTACAAGGACCCAAACGCGGCATCCAATATCCCTCAATTCGCCGTCTACCCACAATTGGGTGCCAATAAGGAAAGGCGTTACCAGTTCTCGCTGACTGCCAGTGCCTACACGCAACATCGAAACCCACTTTTTCACTGGGCGATGCTGCGCTGGCATTCAGCGAATTCGGTACGCCAGAAAAGAATGCTACGAATAGCGCAGCAGTTCCCGGATGAGTTCATAAGATGCCCGGATCAAAAAGAAATCCATTTTCTTCAATCGGGCTGGCTGTCTACCGCGGCGGAAGAAGATTACCACCGGGCCAAAGTCGGCAGCATCAAATTCTGCGAGAATCAATGGCAGGTTTCCGATGATGGGATGAATCTTATTACCCAGGTTGATCACCTGGTGATTGCCGCCGGTATCCGTTCGTCGGCCCTTATCGATGCTCCCCTGATACCGGTTCGCGGACAGGCGCTGACCGTAAGGTTGGATAAACACCTGTCTGATATGATGGATGGAGATTTAATCGTAATACCTGCAACGGACCGGTTGGCGACAGTCGGCAGTACATTCGAGCATAACAGTATAGATCCAGATCCCAGAAGTTCAGAGACCAGTTCATTACTGGACTCCCTCAGGCATCTCCTGCCAGGCTCATCGCCCGAAGTCCTCTCTGTCTATGTCGGGATTCGTGCCGCTACCCGGGATCGCCTGCCGCTGGTTGGCCTGGTCCCTGGCCATCAAAGGCTATACCTCTGTACGGGATTTGGCTCACACGGTGCAACCAACTCGAGGCTTTGTGGAGAATTTATCGCTAACCTGATATGCGATGAGCCAGCCGCACTTAATCGGGCGCAACAGGCAATGCTGGCCATAGACAGGTTCCAACTTAGAGATTCAAGAAAATATAGCCCGGGAAAATCATGAAAGACCTGGCTGTTGCCACCCTGGTTCTTAGTCAAACACCTGGGCATTAATAACCCCTTCGATGTTGAGGATGTCCTGCACCAGGTCGTCGGTGGGCTTACTTTCGATATCGATAATATTATAAGCGACGTCATCACGGCTCTTGTTCAACATGTCAATCACGTTGATGTTGCGATCAGCCAGAATTGACAGAACCGAGCCTAATATCCTGGGCACATTCTTGTTTGCGAATGCCAGCCGAAAGCCTTCACCATTGCGGTCCATTACCAGGCTCGGGAAGTTTACGGAATTTCTGATATTGCCATTCTCTAGGAAATCGATTACCTGGTCGGCGACCATTGCGGCACAGTTCTCTTCGGCTTCTTCTGTACTTGCACCCAGATGCGGAATACATATCACACCGGGTTTGCCGATCAGGCCGGGAACAGGAAAGTCACAAATATATTGTGACAGCTTTCCGCTATCCAGAGCAGCAGCGATATCTTCCACTTCGACCAGTTCGCCCCTTGCAAAGTTCAGCAGCACAGTGCCATCTTTGAAATAGCTCAGTGTCTCTGCATTGATCATGCCGCGAGTGGCGTCAAGTGCCGGAACATGCAGCGAGATGATGTCGGCGCGAGCAAAAAGCGCCTGCATATTCTCCATCTTCTTGACCCGGCGAGATATTCTCCAGGCTGCGTCAACAGACAAGGCCGGGTCATAGCCCAGTACCTCCATGTCCATCTGCATGGCCATTTCGGCCACCATGGATCCTATCGCCCCCAATCCAAGAACACCCAGGGTCTTACCTTTGAGTTCAGTACCCTTATATTTCTTTTTGCCGGCTTCAACCAGTTTGTTTAATTCCCCCTTATCTTCGTGATCCCGGAGGCTATTAACATATTCAATACCCGGAATAATTCCTCGACAGGACAACAACAAACCTGACATAACCAGTTCTTTCACCGCATTGGCGTTGGCACCGGGCGTATTGAATACAACAATACCCTTGTCTGTGTAGCTCGATACGGGGATATTATTGACCCCCGCACCCGCTCGACCAACTGCGCGCAGAGCCGGGGTGACATCTTCATCAGTCAACTTGTGGCTTCTTACGAGAATCGCATCCGGATCTGGTATTTCCGAGCCAATCTCATATTCCCTTCGAGAAAATTTCTCTAATCCTTTTTCAGCAATGGCGTTAAGCGTGCGAATCTTGTGCATTCCGGGTCCAGTTGGTTTTGAAGGTTGCCAATTCTACACGGTGCCAGAATTTTATTTCGGTTTTTCTCTCACGTTAGACATTAACAATAGTCATACTCTTGCTAGTGAACTATTAGACCAATGCCACCCCGCCGAGCATCACCTGTGGCGCGAATATTATTGGCAGATAATTCCACCGCGTGCACACCGCCAAAAAAGAGGTTCGAGCCTTGCCAGCAGACTATGCTGTCAACTTCCTTTTCAAGTTCAGCCAATACCGATGCGGCAAACCCTTTCTCAATATTCAGCTCCCCGCCCTCGACGTGAATACGCGGGCTAGCTACCGCTCGTACCATGTCCATATCGAAGTCCACAATATTGCTGACTACCTGTAAAATTGCGCTGCGAATCCGGTTCGATCCACCCGAACCGAGGCTGAATCTCTTATCGCCCACTGATAAAACCGTGGGTGCCATCATGGACGCCATCCTCCTGTTGGGCAGCCAGCGACCAAAACCACCAGGGTTAATGTCTTCCTCACCCAACATGTTATTCAACATAAATCCGCTGCCCTCAACCATGACCCCACAACCCTCGCCATTGGACAAGGTCATAGCAGCAATATTGCCCTTGGAGTCAGCGGTACTGATATGGGTGGTGCCACGAGTACAGGCAAATTCGTCCTGGATCTCCAGCTGATATCGCGTGAGATACTTTGTATCGAGAAGATTTCCCGCGTCAAATCTGTCATCACCCATGGCATCCAGCCTGGCCTTTTGCGTGAGCATCATGGCTTTTGTCAATATGCCAAGGTGAGAGCCACCGGCGAAATCAGCGACCTGAACGGCTTCCATCAACTGTAAAGCGAAGGCGATTAACAGACCACCGAAAGTCGGTGGTGGATTGGTCAGCAGTCCGGCGGAGCGGTAATCAAAGGCTAAAGGATCCCTGATTATGACCTCATAAGCTTTAAGGTCATCCCGGTTTAGATAGCCCCCGTTGCTGCACACCTTGGCGATACTTCTGGCGGTCGCACCTTCATAAAAAAATCGCTCTCCATCCTGCACAAGTCCCTCTAACGTATCTGCCAACTCTGGTCGTTTAAACAGTTCCTCTTCCCGCGGCAAATCACCTGCCGGACTGACAAACGCTTTCTGTGCGGATTCTGTTGCCCGATATATAGGGGAAACCACGTCAAAAACGTAGGCTTGCATCGGTGTAACAAGCGCTCCGTGGCGGGCCTGTCGTATTGCGGGGCTGGCCAGTTCAGCCAGGGGCAAGCTGCACAAGTCCTCATAAATGGCAAAAATCCCTTTGACCATTCCTGGTGTGGCAGCACTTCCGCTGCCTATATGAAACTCCTGGGTAACATCTCCAAAATCAGCATCAACCGGATAAAAATCAGCCTTACCACGGTGTTTATTTATCGGAGTCTGGACAAAAAAATCATAAACCTGGGGCTGCTGGGATGCAGGACAAGCCAGCAGGTAACCACCACCACCCAGGGATGCCAGAACCGGTTCAACGACACATGCAGATAATTGAGCCGCAACAATTGCATCAAATGCATTGCCGCCTTTTTGAAATACTTCCTCGGCAGCTTCGGCCACCTTTGGATGGCCACAGGCAATGCCGCCTCGTATGGTCTTCAATCGCTTGCAACCCTTGTCATTTAATCCTGAAACCCAGAAAGAAAGGAGCCCTCATCCTACTCTTCATAAGATCAAGCTGGCATTCTCAATGCAAGCACTTCCGCCAAAAATATATCCGACAACAAACAGCTAGATTTCGTCACCTTTACTACGCAACCAGACCGCAACAGCAACAAATGAGAGTCCGACTAACAGACCCGCCAGGGTGTCTATTGACATCAATTTCGGTAAGAGGTCGGCTAAGTACAATTCTTGATCCTGCGCAAAGGCGACCGGTGAGATGTGGTCAGTGAACCATCCCGAAACCCTGGTATCGCCTGATATAAATCGCTCCAGTACAGCGAAGACAATGGGCGCACCTATAATCCATGCCAGGGGAACACTGGAAGCCCAGGCAGAGACCAGTATTACCCAGCCATATAATGGCAGGCTCCAGATGACCTGGAAAAGTAAATGGGCAATCAGCGTAAACCAGCGACTCAAAAGGTTGGAAGGTTCCCAGAGCACTTCCCATATCGATGCCTCCTGGCTGAAGGCCGCAAGTGAACTGACTATCAAAAACACCAATTGGATGAAGAGTACGCAAACCAGGTAGACAGCAGGAACGACAATCAGGGCTGACACCAGCTTCGACAGCACGGTACTTGTGTCTGATACGGGCATTGATTTCCAGAACAGAATGCTGCGGTCTTTCCGATCCTCGTAAAGTGATCCAATCAGGTAGAAAAGGACCACTGCCCAAAGTATCACCAGCAATGGTCCTGCTAATCCATTGAGTATCTGGTAAATGGTATGTTCTCGCGCTTCTGGCGGTAAACTTGCAAGCCTTGAAAACATGTAGCCAAAAGCTTCATTTACCCGCGTTTTATCTGAACTCATTTCTTGGTGTTGTTCATCACCACCTATTTGAATATTGGCCTTGATGCCCACAATATCCACTGCAAGATACACACCTATCATCAGCAAGATCATGAACCCTGCCGTCACACATGGCAGCACAACGAAGGTATTGCGGTTTTCCCAGAATTCTCTCTTCAACAAGATCGGAAATTGTTTCATGGTCTTATCCCTTCTGCATCTTGGCGACGAATAAATCTGCCACACTTGGTGTATGAACTTCGCCGAAATTACCCAGCATATCGGCGGAAACATCTTCGAAAATCATGCTTCGCTTGCCGAGAATTTCGCGGCTATGGATAGGTGAATACTTCAATGCCTGTTCAATATTCTCCGGACTAACCAGTACTTCGCTGTACATACCGGGAAGCTCCTCCATGGAACAGCTAAGAACGATCTCCCCTTCATCGATGAATATCAGGTGGGTAAGGAGGGATTCAATTTCCTCGACCTGGTGAGTACTGATCACGATGCTGGTACCGTGATCAAAGTAGTCATTCAGGAGACGCTCATAGAATGATTTACGATACAGAATATCGAGACCTAGAGTAGGTTCATCCAGGACGAGAAGATCAACCTCAATGGCCATCACCAGGGCAAGATGCAATTGGGTAACCATCCCCTTCGACAATTGCCTCACTTTCTGAGAGGGCGAAATTTTTGTTTTTAGTAGCAGTGCCTCAGCCTTGTCACGATCAAATCCTTCATGGACACCCTCGATATAGTCAATGGCATGCTTAACCTTTAACCATCGAGGCAGCACACCTACATCGGCAATGAAACAAACACGCTTCATAAGCTCATGGCGACCATGCCTTGGATCCATACCTAGAACTTCAAGCTCTCCATCAAACCGCGTGAGACCAAGTAATGACTTGAGCGTTGTCGTTTTACCAGCGCCATTAGGGCCGATCAGACCTACGATGGAACCCGGCTCAATATCGAAGCTAACATCACGTAAGGCGTGAAAATCCCCATAACGCTTGGACAGTCCCCGCGCATTAACAACAGCAGTCATTTCACACTCCCTTCTTCCAGTAATTCTTCAACCGACAAACCCAAACGCTCTATTTTCTCAACCAACCGCGGCCATTCCTCCGTTAGAAAGAACTTTTTCTCATCCCGAGCCAGCTTTTCCGTCGCACCCATCATCACATACATCCCAAGTCCCCTCTTCTTTTCAACCACCCCCTCTTCCACAAGCAGCTGAAAAGCCTTGGATACGGTAATAGGGTTAATACGATGGTCAGCAGAAATCTGACGAACCGATGGTAGTGAATCGCCATTGCGATAAGTGCCTTCCAGTATCATCTCCACCAGCCGGTCGTGCAGCTGGCGGTAGATAGGATCCCTGTCGTTCCAGCTAATTTCCATGATAGATAGCCATAATAGGTGTACTGGTCATTTAGTGTTATACCTAACTATAACACCAGAACAAGGGAATGCAACACCTTATTTGGAAACTTGACACGTATAGCCCGTAAGCAGATGAGCTCGACCCACAACAAGTTAACAGCCATTCACCATCGCTCTATAACAACAGTGTTTAGATAATACTAATAGGTTCTCTCTCCTCCGCTGGTTTGCGGCCCTCCCGGGCTGCCCTCTTCTCCTCCTGAGCCCCTCCGGGTCTCACTCGTCCTTCGGCGCTGCACTTTTACGGCTACGGCGATAGAACCTATCAGTATTATCTGATCGCCCACCTGAATAGGGCAAACTAAGCCCTGCAGCCCTCTTCCAGACACAAGTATTAAGTGGTCCATCACTAACAAGATAGATCACAGCTACATCCGAGGCTGAGTAAGCCAAGGAGCGACATCCCACGGATGGGTCTTAGGGATTTCCCTATTGTGATCTAGGGAACCAATGGGTTTCCTTGCGATGCGCACTAAAGAAATCATGAATGGGTTCTTTTCCCGCAGCAGTTAAAGCGTAGCGCCGAGTAATGAGCAAGACCCGAAGGGGCTTGGGAAGATGCGAGGGAAGCCTGGAAGGCCGCAAGCCAGCGGAGGGAAGAGGACCCATTTTTGTTTTCTGAGTTTACCAATGTGTCCTTTTAGCGTGGATGGGCTTGAAATTCGCAGTGAGTGAATGCCTTGTCGTGATCTCGGGAACAAACGGAGGGAAGAGAACCCATTCATGTTTTCTGAACTACACCAATGAAACCCAATATCAGGGCAATCTATAATCGAGGGGCGGTTCCCTATCCCCCAGCAATGCCTTGTACTGAAAGTCTTTTCCCCGCCTCTCCAGCAACTCTTTCTTTGCTTTATTGATCAGTTCCACATTCCGGAACAGATCCATCGCAGTTAGCGCGAGTGTTTTCGCAGCAACCTGCATACCCTTGATACCAATGGATGTTCCACCCGCAGCAATCGCCTGCCAACTGTGCGCCGTTGTACCCGGCACCCAGGTCGCTGTTCTGAGCCCCGTCGTGGGGACCACCCAGCTCACGTCGCCGACGTCAGTTGACCCTTTCCCCTGCACCATTTCAAAGGGCAGTACTTTGGACTCCATTCCAAGATAGCTCTCATCCAGGCCAAAGGATCGACTAATCGTCTGCGCAAATGCCTGTTCTTCTTCACTATAAGAATAGCCGCCGATACGAATCAAATTCTTGTGCATCACCAGTGCCAGCGACTCATTGGGCAGCAGTGAATGATTTCCATGCATGGTCTCTGCTTCTACCTGTGTCCCTGTTCCCATCGCAGCAGCCTCGGACACAGTCATTACCCTGTCCCAGATACGCAGTAGTTCTCCAGCATCGGGATGACGAACATAGTAGTAAACCTCTGCCAGATCAGGCACGACATTCGGCGCCTCTCCCCCTTTTGTTATCACATAGTGAATCCTTGTTTCCTGTGGGACATGCTCGCGCATCATGTTGATCATATAGTTCATGGCCTCTACCGCATCCAGAGCAGAACGACCACGGTCCGGTGCGGCAGCAGCATGGGAAGAGACTCCCCTGAACCTGAAACGTGCAGATTTATTCGCAAGACTGGTCGCCGGATTTGCGGCGTTTCTGTTTGACGGGTGCCAGTGCAAAACAGTATCGACATCCGCGAACAAACCCGCGCGAACCATATAAACCTTACCGGAACCTCCCTCTTCTGCGGGAGTACCATAGAGCCTGATAGTCCCTTTGACCTTTGTAGCTTCCATCCAGTTTTTGATGGCAAGGGCGGCAGCCATTGAACCAGTACCAAAAAGATGGTGCCCGCAGGCGTGTCCATTTGGTTGACCTTCAAGGATTTCCCTGATTGGGGAGGCTGACTGGGAAATTCCCGGCAATGCATCAAATTCAGCCAGGATACCAATCACCGGTTCTCCCTCACCAAAACTGGCAACAAAGGCTGTCGGCAATCCCGCGACACCGGCAGTGACCTCAAACCCAGCCTCAGCCAGTCTTGATTGCAGCAGGGCCGAACTCTGCGTTTCCAGATAACCCAGTTCCGCATAGCCCCATATTTTTTCCGCCAGCACCGCGTTTTCATCTCCAAGGCGATCCAGGTAATCCAATACATCACCCTTCTCATCTGCGGCGGCAAGTGGCACCGAAACTATTACAATCAATATCAGCAGGCACCTGATCATGTCATCTTCCCTCCGGCAATTTCTATTACAATATCACTGATCATCAACACACTATCCCTGATTTCAAATTCTGCCAGACGACTGGCGATGCTTGACCGATCTCTATAAGCCCTGTCAATTTCGCCCAAAAACAGTTCATCGCCAAGGTCTTCTTCTTTAATCATCCTGCTATATCCCGCCTCGGTAAAAGCCCGCGCATTTTCCAGTTGATCGCCCCGGCTGGCCCTGGCAGACAGGGGAATCAGAATATGTGGTTTTCGTGTTGCCAGGAGTTCATATATCGTATTTGCACCAGACCGGGCAACGACCAGATCTGCTGCCGCCAACACATCGCCAAACTCATCCAGCAGAAATTCTTTTTGAATATAGCGTGGATTCAGGGAGTGGGCTTCATCAATGTTGCCAGCGCCAACCACATGCACGATGACGTACTTGTCCTGCAGGGATGTAAGTGTATTTCTCACCTGCTGGTTTATCGCCTGCGCACCCAGACTGCCGCCAAAAACAAGAATTATGGGTTCACTGGAGTCAATCCCAAGAAATGCCTTACCTCGATCGGCATTCCCTTCCTGCAATGACTTCCTGATGGGCGTACCGGTAACGGTGGCCTTTCCTGAATCCACAAAACCCTTTGGCAGGTATTGCCTGGTTTCCTGAAAGTTGAGGCATATTTTTCGGGCAAAAGGAAAACAGAGCTTGTTCGCCAGGCCCGGGGTCACGTCTGACTCATGGCAGACTACGGGGATCCGGCAAATCCAGGCGGCAAAGACAACAGGCACGGCTACAAATCCACCCTTCGAAAAGACGCACCCGGGACGCTCCCGAAGACAAATCATCAGACTTTGCAGCATTCCCCATAGAATAAAAATGGGATCAACGAAATTCTGCCAGTCAAAGTATCGCCTCAGTTTCCCTGACGCTATCGCGTAATAGGGGATATTCAGGCTCGCAACTATCTCTCTTTCAATTCCCCCGTTTGAACCAATATAGATGCAGTCCCAGTTGTCCTGCCGAAATTTCTCAATAAGAGCAATGTTCGGTGTCACATGACCCGCTGTACCACCACCAGTGAACAATATCTTCATTAGCTATTTCCTGTCCATAAATCGAGAAATTTGGCTAAATATCACAACACAACCATAACGCTAAATTTACAAATCAATCACTCATGAAGGAAATAGCCCGCTCAGCGTTATAACGCTCACAAGAACTGGCTATAGTTGAAGCGTCTTCTTGACGAATGGTATGGTCAACTTCTTTTGTTGCCGCAATGTCTCCACCTCCAACCTTCCCAACAACTCTACCAAGTGGTGCATATCACGAGGAGAGCGATCAAGAATAAATTTCGCAACTTCTTCATTTAGTGCAAAACCACGACTAGCGGCCCTTCGCTCTAACACCCTGAGCTTCTCCCGATCATCAAGCGCAACAGTCTCAATCGCTACCGCGGCTCGCAACCTGGTGGCCAGATCCGGCAGTTGAATATTCAACCTGGCAGAAGGTGCCGATGCTGAAACTATCAACCGCGTGTTTCCATCCTTAACCGAGTTTACCAGGTGGAACAGTTCGAGCTCCCAGCTTTCATTACCTATAACCTCATCAATGTCATCAAGACACACAAGTGATATTGATTCCAAGGAATGCAGTATCCCCGGTGAATGCCTGCCAAGGCACTGAAGATAAATTGAATCGAGATTCCTTTGATTTTCCTGGTGGCACATAGCCTGGAGCAGATGCGACTTCCCACTTCCGGCGGGTCCCCACAGGTATGATATTTGGTCACTGGCCTGGACCTTCGCCGCAGCACTGCCTATGAAATTTGAAAATGTCGCTTCATCCCGCAATCTGATGTTCAGGGCAAGCTGGCTACTCATAGTATTCACTGCTTAAGTAACTGAGATGAAGGTGACGAACGAAAACCATAATCACGGCAGCCACGGGAAGGGCAAGGAGCACGCCAACAAATCCAAATAGCTGCCCTCCAGCCAGTACGGCGAAAATTACGGCGACTGGATGTAAACCAATTCTGTCACCCACAAGCCAGGGAGTCAGAACCATTCCTTCAATCATTTGCCCGAGTCCAAATATAACCCCCACATAAAGCAAATGAATCGCATCCTGGAACTGAAACAACGCGGCCAGCGAAGCAGCAATAATCCCAACGAAAAAACCCAGATATGGAACAATACTGGCGAGCCCAGCCACCATCCCGATCAGAAATGCGAGTTTCAATCCAATCAGGGTCAGACCCATCGCATAGATACAGCCAAGCAGGATCATTATCAGCATCTGCCCGCGAAGAAATGCACTGAGGACTTCGTCACATTCGGTCATCAGGCTGACAACCCTATCAACAAGGTCACGTGGAATCATTTCCCGAATTCGCAGCATGACATGGTCCCAATCCCGGAGCATATAAAAGGCCACAACAGGAGTAAGCGCTATGTTGGCTATTGTAGCCAGCAGTGCAACACCCGATGCTGTTACTTTGGATAGTATTCGGCCAACAATACCCCCGGTTTCCTGCCAGTCTGAAGTGATCCTTTTTTTCAGTGAATCCAAATTTAAATCAAATGGATCGACACCAAATAATTCAACCAGGTAAGGACTGGTAGTCTGTTGAAGCCAGGCAACAAAAGCTGGAATATCCCTGATTAAGGCGCCAGTTTCGCGAATAAGTACTGGCACAACTATCAGCAGGGACCCCACGAATACCATCAGAAAAACCACGAATACAATGAGAACGCCAATGACCCTGCTTAAACCGAACGTTTCAAGTCGATCGACTATGGGATCACCGAGATAAGCCAGCGCAATTCCTACCAGGAATGGCATCAAAATCGGTTGGAGCAGATAGATTGCAAACAGGGATGCTGCTAGTAACAACAAAGCAAACGTCTTCTCAAGGGTGCTCATGTGGTGAATTCCTCGGCAAGCCAACGAGTATCCTGTGCCAGTTTTCCGGTCCACAACCAGAGGTAACTGCAGCCATCAAGTATCGTGGCAGTAACAACAATCCAGATCAGAACCGGTGTTATCATATGGGCGACAGGCACTTCAGCAGCTAATGTCAAGATGATATAACCAATTAGCACCAGTTGCATAACGGTCGTGATCTTGCCAACGGAAATCGGACGTAACTCGGGGAACCCGGCTAATGCCGTGTAGACCAGAACACCCCCAATCACCGCAAGATCTTTTGCCGCCATCAAAAGCATGACCATCAATGGAAAATGCCCGACCATAGCTAGCGTAACAGTAGTAACCAACACGAGCAGTTTGTCCGCCAGGGGATCTATGATCTTGCCAAAGGCAGTAACCCACTCATACCGCCTGGCAAGATAACCATCCAGCCCATCAGATACGCCCGCGATAAAGAAAAGAGTAAAACAGATGAAAAATTCCCGTTCAATTATGCAAATGACAATAGGTAACACAACCAGAAACCGAAAGATGGATATGGCATTGGGAAGGTGTGATACATACTTCATTTTCAGTGTACCCACCGATAGTGAAGCATTTCCATATTTTCGTCAGCATTAAGAAGGACCATCTTTTCATCCAGCTGTATTAGTTCTATCAATTGCTCATTCTGCCCTTCAGTATCGAGCTTGAATTCAACCTCGCCCCCCTTTACCCGTACAACAAAACTGTTCAGCACCGGCCCAAGGGACTCAAGGTAGTTACTGACAGATGCATAGTCATCAAGGTTTTCAATCGATTCAATCCTGATGGTTACACGACTGCGGGATGAATCTATGGCATACCTTTCAGCCAATTCGTTGGCGAGTCTATCTACCATCGACCTGATCATCTCGTCTGCCGAAAATGTTACCGAATCAGTAACACGCCACTCCCGGTCTATCTGATATGACCAGTTTACAGTCCAGCGGTCGGCACTGTCCTTTTGAATCCTGCCGGTTAGTATGCAATCAGGATTGTAACGTGTAGACGCATCGGCTATTCGTCCGAGAAATGCGCCCCAGACCTCAGCAGTAGACAGCGAGGCAGAGTCTTCCAGGTCCAGTAACGGAAACAATAAAGGTAAGCCGCGCAGCCGAGCCTGATCCTGCAACGCTCTGGTTATTTCACTTACCTCATTGCCGGAAAGGATTCGACGCCCATCAACATCACTCAGGGCGAGCCATAACAATACGCCGGGACGATTGCTCCCCCAGACTGGAAATCCAGCCCGGCGGAGCAACTTTGCTACCGCGCTTGGCTCAAAGTGAATACGAAGCAGTTGCGCTGGTACGGCCTCATCATCAATCTGCAAGGTCTTGTCAGTCGATTCGTAGCTGTATTGGTAATAATAGACTTCAGGCTTTCGCAGGGAGCTCGCTATTAAGCTACTGTTCTCAACTTCCTTGGTACCTGAAACCCTGACAAGAACCTGCAACAAACCCGCTCGCGCACCTCGTGCAAGCTGCCTTTCTTCCTCGCTGACCACCAGCACCTCTGCCATATAGAGACCTTCAACAGGGAGAGACCAGGCAAATTCAGTTTCGAAACAGAGAATAGCAAAGACAAAAAAGCAGATTCCAGGGGAACTTCTGCAAATAACAGGTATCTTTCTTCTTATGGAGATCAAAACTCAGACATAATCTATATATGAGAAAATGGGATTGTCATAGACTGGCTGCCCATTTACAAGAACTAGCCCGGACAATTCATGAAGGGATCGGAATTTAGGATGGCCCGGGCCGACCTGCTCGGTTTCACTTTTCAGACAAGAACTCGTTATGATCCGTACCGCCACTATTATAAGTTTGTTTATCTGTTGTCTCATTGATTCTGCTCAGGTGGCGGCTGAACCCACACCCTTTCGAGCCGTGTATAAGGCAGACTATAAAGGATTGCCCGTAAGCGCAGTAGGTATCCGCGAGCTCAAAAAAGTAGAGGGAGGTATATACCAGCTCTCATCCACGGCGAAATCATTTTTCGCTTCCGTGTCTGAAAAGAGTATTTTTGAGATCCACGATCAGTACCCTGTACCCATTGAATATCACTATAAACGAACAGGAATAGGCAAGAACAGGGACATCACACTTGCTTTTGACCGGCAAGCAGGAAAAGTGACAAGTGAGCAGGGTCCGTGGGAAATTGAGGTCACCAAAAAAACCCTGGACAAGCTTTTGTATCAATACAGGATGCGTGAGGACCTTAAACACGCACAGAAGAATGGACAGTCCTGGCCGGACCTGAACTACGAGGTGGCCGATGGTGGGAGAATCAAGTCCTACAATTTCAAGATCACGGGCGAAGAATTGATCGATACACCCGTTGGCAGGATCAATACGGTGAAAGCTATCCGTATCCGCAAAAATGGAGGGCGAAGCACTACTTTTTGGCTGGCACCAGATTACGAATTTATGCTGGTGCGCCTGTTACAAATAGAAAAGGAGGGTAAAGGCTTTGAGCTGCTGCTCAAGGAGGCACAATTTGGCAATCAACAGGTCCATGGCCTCTAGTAGCTGGTTCAAATCCGTTTTCCAGTATGGAGCGGGCCAGTTCCTTTGCAAGTGACTATTTTTATAGGCTACGTGTTTTATGAATTTTGATCAGAATATGCGATTTACGGACAGGAACTAGCTACATCACGCCTTTGGCAAAGTAACCCCGGTCTGACCCTGGTATTTTCCTCCCCGATCCGCGTAGGAAGTTTCACACACTTCATCAGATTCAAAAAAAAGCATCTGTGCTACCCCCTCATTCGCATAAATTTTGGCAGGCAGATTTGTCGTATTTGAAAATTCCAGCGTGACGTGCCCCTCCCATTCAGGTTCCAGAGGCGTCACATTAACGATAATACCGCAGCGGGCGTAGGTGGATTTACCCAGGCAGATTGTCAGGACACTGCGCGGAATCCTGAAATACTCAACAGTACGTGCAAGAGCGAACGAGTTCGGCGGGATAATACAAACATCACCTTTCACATCCACAAAACTTTTTTCATCAAAAGCTTTGGGATCCACCGTCGCTGAATAGATATTGGTAAATACCTTGAAATCTTCAGAACAACGAACATCGTACCCGTAACTGGAGGTGCCATAAGAAATTACCCGGTTACCTTCAGATTCCCGTACCTGACCAGGCTCAAATGGTGAAATCATTCGCTCCTGCTCCGACATTTCCCGAATCCACCGGTCCGATTTAATTGACATGAAGTTTCACTCCCAGACCGACTAGTCGTTAACAACAGTAATGCGTGGCCCTGATGAGGGACCAGATACTGCGACACTCTCAACAACCTGTTTCGCAAGGTTCCTGAATATCTGACTCACATCCGCATCTGGCTCTGATACCAGGGTTGGTTTTCCAGCATCGATCTGCTCTCGGATCGAAAGCGACAGCGGCAGCTGCGCCAGAAGTTTCGTACCATACTCATGGGCAATCTTTTCCCCACCATGAGCGCCGAAAATAGCTTCCTCGTGACCACAGCTGGAGCAGATATGGGTGCTCATATTTTCCACGATACCAAGAACCGGAACTTCAACCCTGCGGAACATTTCTATTCCTTTGCGGGCATCAAGCAAAGCAATATCCTGGGGAGTGGTAACGACTATCGCACCATCAATCGGTACTCTTTGTGCCAGCGTCAGCTGAATGTCGCCCGTCCCCGGAGGCATGTCCACAACCAGATACTCTATGTCCCTCCATTCGGTCTGTGTCAGTAATTGCTGCAACGCACCCGCCGCCATGGGTCCGCGCCACACAGCAGGTGTGCGGTCAGAGGCGAGAAAACTCATGGACATGCACTGTAGACCATGGGCACTGACAGGTATCATCATCTCACCCTGAATTTCCGGTTTGGTGCCCTCAGGCACGCCCATCACAACCCCTACACTCGGGCCGTAAATATCTGCATCCAGAAGCCCGCAGGCATGACCTTCGGCCAGCAGGGCCAGTGCGAGATTTGCAGCTACAGTTGATTTTCCAACCCCTCCCTTGCCTGATGCAACCGTGATGACATGTTTGACACCTGGCAGACTGAACTTTTGATTTTCTGATTGACTAATTTTGTCACCCTCTAGACTTCAAGTAGCGCGCAAGCCTCACATGTATCTGGACGCCGGTCAATCTTCTATTCCATTTTGCCCACATATTTCAGGTGAAATCCGGCGGCTACCTCTATATATTTAGCACCCCTGAATCAAGCCCAAATGAACAAGCAGTCCGACATGCCAAAACGCAGAATTCTAGTCACCAGTGCCTTGCCCAATGCCAATGGCTCCATCCACCTGGGGCATCTGATGGAACATATTCAGACTGATATCTGGGTTAGATTTCAACGTCTGAAGGGTCACCAATGCATTTATGTATGCGCAGATGATACGCATGGCACGGCAACAATGCTTAAAGCCGAGGAACTCAAAATTACGCCAGAGGTATTCATAACCGACATCAAGGCGGAACATGAGCAGGACTTTCACGACTTTCTGATCAGCCACGACAACTACTATTCCACCCACTCTGAGGAAAATCAGGTCTACTCATCGCTTATTTACAACCGTCTGAAGGAAGCCGGGCAAATTAATGTGAAATCCGTTGACCAGCTGTTTGATCCTGAGAAAAATATGTTTCTGGCCGACAGGTTCATTGTCGGTGCCTGTCCAAAGTGTGAAGCTGAGGGTCAGTACGGTGATAACTGCGAGGCATGTGGCGCAACATACGATGCTACGGACCTGATCGACCCGGTTTCCAAGATCTCTGGCGCTAAGCCAGTGCTGAAGAAATCCACTCATTTCTTCTTCGCCCTCTCAAACTTCTCGGCATACCTGCAGGAGTGGACTCGTAGTGGCGCACTCCAGGAACAGGTAGCGAACAAATTGGCAGAGTGGCTGGAAGCTGGATTGCAAGACTGGGATATCAGCCGCGACGCACCCTATTTCGGTTTTGAGATTCCCGGTGAGTCTGGAAAATTTTTCTATGTTTGGCTGGATGCACCCATCGGCTATATGGCCAGCTTCAAGAATTACTGCGACCAGACCGAAGACCTTAAATTTGAAGACTTCTGGGATACAGACAGTGAGTGTGAGGTGCATCATTTTATCGGCAAGGACATTGTCAACTTCCACGCCTTGTTCTGGCCGGCAATGCTAAATACATCAGGGTTCAGAACACCAACAAAAGTTCACGCGCACGGTTTCGTGACAGTCGACGGACAGAAGATGTCCAAATCCCGCGGCACCTTTATTAATGCCAGGACCTACCTTGACTATCTTCAGCCGGAATATCTCCGCTATTATTTCGCCGCAAAATTGAACGGCAGTGTAGATGACCTGGACATCAACCTTGATGATTTCATTCAACGCGTCAATTCAGACCTGGTGGGAAAGGTCGTAAATATTGCGAGCCGCTGCGCGGGTTTCATTAACAAGCAATTTGACGGCCGGCTGGCAGCTAAGACGTCCAACCCCCTGATTCAGGAATTCGCTGAGCAACAGTCAGACCTCGCAAACCATTATGAGAATCGTGACTATGGGAAGGCAATTCGTGAAATCATGTCGATGGCAGATAAGGCCAACCAGTTTATAGCTGAGAACAAGCCCTGGGCACTGATTAAGGAAGAAGGCAACCGGGACCTCGTGCAGCAGGTTTGTTCGGACGGCATCAACCTGTTCCGCATGATCATCACCTATTTGAAACCAGTACTGCCGGAATTGGCAAAAAACACGGAAGCATTTCTAAATGTCGATCCGCTTGACTGGGACAGCCTGGAAGTCAACTTACTTGATCACCAGATCAATGTGTTTAAGCCATTGATGGTTCGCGTTGAGGGTAAAATTGTGGCCGCCATGATTGATGCCGGTCGCGAAAAGCCTGCGGAGGAAAAGAAGGCACTGATCAATGAATCGGATCCGATCACGGATGAAATCGAGTTTGACGATTTTGCCAAGGTAGATCTGCGTGTCGCCAGAATCACCAATGCCGAGCATGTTGAAGGGGCCGACAAGTTGCTAAAACTGACATTGGATATTGGCACAGGCCAGCGCACAGTCTTTGCCGGTATTAAGGCTGCCTATAAACCAGACGAGCTTATCGGCAAGTTGACCGTGATGGTTGCCAACCTGAAAGCCCGTAAAATGAAATTTGGCCTGTCAGAGGGCATGGTCCTTGCGGCTGGCCCCGGGGGCAAGCAAATATTCCTGCTGGAGCCCGACGATGGCTCTGAGCCCGGCATGAAAATCACCTGAGACCCATTGATTAATGGCAGTCAGACATGTTTTATCAGGGTCCCAATCCGCCAGTTATTCGATCCCAACCGTACACTTTGGTCCTGAATAGCGGGTTTCCAACATGAATGCCGAAAAAAGATACCAGTTCCTTTCCAGACTACGCCAGGAAAACCCAACGCCAAGGACGGAGCTGCAGTACGAATCAACATTTGAACTTCTGATCGCTGTTATTCTTTCGGCCCAGGCTACTGATGTAAGCGTGAACAAGGCAACGAAAGAACTTTACGCTATTGCCAACACACCTGAGTCCATTTACGCACTGGGTGAAAACGCCTTAAAGCGTTACATCAAAACAATCGGGCTATTCAATACCAAGGCACGCAATATCATAAGGACCTGCAAAACGCTGATTGATCAGCATCAGTCCAATGTCCCAGAGACACGAAAAGAGCTTGAGCAACTCCCCGGCGTAGGGAGAAAAACCGCAAATGTTGTTCTGAACACTGCATTCGGCCAGCCCACCATGGCGGTCGATACGCATATTTTCCGGGTTTCCAATCGAACCAGATTAGCGCCGGGTAAGAATGTACTGAAAGTAGAAGAAAAGCTGCTAAAAGTTATACCAGATGAATTCATCCATGATGCGCATCATTGGCTGATCCTGCATGGCCGCTACGTGTGCATCGCACGCAATCCCAGATGTGGCGCCTGCGTGGTGTACGACCAATGTGAATATAAAGCCAAGAAAATGGACCTGGACGGCTAGACAAGGGGGCTAAAACTTCCTGCCCTTCTTGCTTGCGATTTTCAAACGCAACGCATTCAGTTTTATAAAACCTTCCGCATCACTCTGATCGTAGGCACCCGCATCATCCTCGAAGGTCACTACATCACTGTCGTACAGGCTGTCGTTCACTGATTCACGCCCTACCACCGTGACATTACCCTTGTAGAGTTTCAGCCTGGTTGTGCCATTAACATACTGTTGTGAGTCATCAATAAGGGCCTGCATTGCTTTCCGTTCAGCCGACCACCAGTACCCATTGTAAACAAGGCTCGCGTAACGCGGCATCAACTCATCCTTCAAGTGAGCCAATTCACGATCAAGTGTGATCGATTCGATGGCGCGATGCCCCTTCAGCAGAATCGTACCACCTGGCGTTTCATAGCATCCACGCGCCTTCATGCCAACATATCTGTTTTCAACAATATCAACCCTGCCTACACCATTTTCACCGCCAATTTTATTAAGGTGCGTCAGTGCTTCAGCGGGGCTCATAGCAACACCATCAATCTTGGTAACGTCACCCGCCTGATAGGTCAGTTCAACATAGGCCGGTTTATCCGGTGCTGCCTCCGGTGACACTGTCCAGAGCCACATGGACTCTTCCGGCTCCACGTTTGGATCTTCCAGAATCCCGCCCTCATAAGAAATGTGCAATAGGTTGGCATCCATGGAGTACGGGGACTTTTCACCTTCATGTTTTTGGTCAACCTTAATCTGATGATTTTCACAAAACTCCATCAGTGATTCACGAGAACTTAGATCCCACTCACGCCATGGTGCTATAACCCTAATATCAGGCCTTAGTGCGTAGGCTCCCATTTCAAACCTCACCTGATCGTTACCCTTGCCCGTCGCACCATGCGCTATCGCCTGGGCACCGGTTTCATTTGAAATATCGATCAGCCGCTTGGCTATCAAGGGTCGGGCAATGCTGGTCCCCAAAAGGTACTCACCTTCATATATGGTATTACACCGAAACATGGGGAATACAAAATCGCGGACAAATTCTTCACGCACGTCATCAATATAGATTTCCGTCACGCCCATGCTTGCGGCTTTCTCGCGCGCAGACTCCAGTTCTTCTTTCTGGCCCAGGTCGGCCGTGTAGGTTACAACTTCACAGTCATAGGTTTCCTGCAACCACTTAAGGATCACTGACGTATCCAGCCCACCAGAATAACTCAAAACTACCTTGTCGATTTCACCCATCTTCACCTTACCTTTGACCCAGAGCACAAAAATGAAAGGGCGCTATAGTACATGTTTGATCTGATCCAGACTACTGGATACAAATAGATCGTGGCAGTCACAGAAATGTTATAGTGCCGCCCATGCGTACGCTGACGATCACCCGCCCAGACGACTGGCACGTTCACCTGAGGGATGGTGACTACCTTCCCTTGACCGTACGTGATATCAGCCGGTATTTCGGTCGCGCACTCGTAATGCCAAACCTGGTTCCACCTGTTTCGATGGTAGATCAGGCAAAAGCATATCGGGATCAAATCATGTCACTTATTCCAGGCGGTTCCTGTTTTTCACCCTTGATGACCCTTTTCCTCACCGGTGATACAGATGAAGATATGGTTGTGCAAGCCTGCCAGTCTGGATTCGTCCAGGCGTTCAAGCTCTATCCAGCCGGTGCAACCACCAACTCTGGAGGGGGTATCAGGTCAATTGAGAACCTGTATCCGACCTTTGAAGCCATGCAGAAACATGGCATGCCTCTCGCTATTCACGGTGAGGTCACGGATGAAAAAGTCGATGTCTTTGATCGCGAGGCAGTATTTATCGAGCAACAGTTACTACCTATCGTGAATACGTTTCCCGAACTGAAAATCGTATTCGAACACATTACCACCAAGGAAGCGGTGGAATTTGTGCTCCAGGCATCGGATCTTGTCGGTGCGACTATTACCGCCCACCACCTTCTATTCAGCCGAAATGATCTGCTCTCACAGGGGTTAAAACCCATCTATTATTGCCTGCCTGTACTCAAGCGAAGTGAACATCAAAGAGCCTTGCTGGCTGTGGCTACGTCGGGCAATCGGCATTTTTTCCTTGGCACCGACTCAGCGCCTCACCCGCGCGCAAACAAGGAAAATGCCTGTGGATGTGCAGCAGGACTCTACACGGCTCATGCTGCAATTGAACTCTATGCAGAAGCATTTGATTCCGTCGGTAAACTTGAGATGCTGGAAGCTTTTGCGAGCTATAACGGTCCGGACTTCTATGGGCTAGAAAGAAACGCGGACACGATTACCCTTCGTGAACAGAGTTGGGATATTCCAACATCTTCAGCATTCGGCCCGGATGAGCTGATTCCCGTAAGAACGGGAGAACAGGTTCATTGGCTGGTCACCACTAAGGAAACAGCTTGAGCGCAGACAAACTACCCATTGCCCATCGATTCCGCGGCTATCTGCCCGTGGTCGTGGATCTTGAGACCAGCGGTTTTAACCGTGAGACAGACGCACTACTTGAATGCGCCGCCGTTATTGTCACCATGAATGATTCCGGCTTACTGGTCCCGGGAGAGCGATTTTTCTACAACATCGAGCCCTTCGAAGGCGCAAATTTTGAACAGGCCTCCCTCGAGTTCACCGGGATAGACCCCTACAATCCGCTGCGTATGGCTGTTCCGGAATCACAAGCCTTAAGCGAGATATTCAGAGCCATCCGCACTGAGATCAAACGCACAGGCTGCAACCGAGCCATCATGGTTGCACACAATGCCTCTTTTGACCTGGGCTTCATGAATACGGCCGCCGAACGTTGCAATCTAAAACGTAATCCCTTCCACCTCTTCTCCTCATTTGATACCGCAACCCTCTGTGGACTCGCCTACGGCCAAACGGTGTTGGCACGTGCCTGTGCCGCAGCTGATATTGAGTTTGAGTCTGAAGAAGCACATTCCGCCCGTTACGATTGTGACAAGACAGTTGAAATGTTCTGTACCATCGTCAATAAATGGCGGCAATTTAGTAGCCAGGGTAATTTGTGAATCGGCTGAGGTTCAGGCAGTACTTTTAGCGGCACCCGCAATCATAGGTTGTAATTCGCCACTTTCGTACATCTCTGTGATGATGTCACAGCCACCGACAAGCTCTCCGTCGATAAACAACTGCGGGAAAGTAGGCCAGTCAGAATGCTTTGGCAAATTTGCCCGAATTTCCGGATTCGCCAGTATATCGATATACGAAAATTTCTCGCCACAAGCCATCAGTATTTGGCTCGACTTGGCTGAAAACCCGCACTGGGGTTGATCCGGAGATCCTTTCATGTAGATGAGGATCGGATTGCTCTCAATCTGCTCTTTAATGGTTTCCATGATATCCATTTGATTGTTGCCCATATATGTCTAGAAAAAAGAAAGAACAATGTTAACGCCTTTTGACGAAATTTTCTCGGTTACATAACTGAGCGTGCTAACGGCAATACTGTAGGGGGATGATCTGGCGTCCTCTTGGAGCTCTTAGTAGCTGGGCTTTCCATGACCAAAACCACCGCCACCGGGTGTTTCTACCTTTAGCACCTGTCCCGATGTGACACTCAAATGACATTTAGCGGGCAATGCCTCACTATCCAGTGTGTTCATACCGGTCTGGCCCGGAGCACCACCACCCAGGGGCCAGGGTGCCGTCGTCCGACGCTCTGTTATCAGTGTAACTTCAGCAGGTTCGAGGAATTCAAACTCCCGAATTAACCCATCCCCCCCATTATTACGCCCCTTTCCTCCTGACCCACGCCTTAATGAATAGCTGCGGATGCGCAACGGATAGTGCATCTCAAGACTTTCAATGGGTGTGTTCAGTGTGTTCGTCATATGGGTTTGCACAGCTGAAGCACCGGGACATCCCGATGATGCACCACTCCCGCCAGCAAGGGTTTCGTAGTAATCCCAGGGCTCGCTGCAGTTGTGATTCCCCATTGCGACATTATTCATGGTTCCCTGGCTGGCAGCCGGAATACTACCGGGTATCGCAGCTGACAAGGCTCCCAACACCGTGTCTACAATTCGCATGGAAGTTTCAACATTGCCTGCGGCAGTGGCAGCGGGTCGGGTCGCGTTTACCAGGGACCCAAGTGGAGCCTGGATGCTAATAAAACTGAATACTCCGGCACAGGCTGGCGTATTTTCCGGCAGCAGGCACCTGAAACAGTAAAATACCGCTGCTGCGGCGACGGACAAGGGACAATTGATATTACCCTTCACCTGCCCGGAGGTTCCCGCAAAATCGACTGTAATTCCGTTGGCCTCGATGACAACTGTGACCTTGACGACAACATTTTCAGTGCCGCAACCATCATCGTCCATCAGGTCAGAATAGCTGTACCGACCTTTAGGGATGGTGGCAAATACCGCCCTGGCCAGCCTTTCCCCATAGACATTAATTTCATCGATTCCATGGACAAAATTGGCGGATCCCATTTTCTCAACCAGATCTGCCAAACGCTCAACACCAACCCGGTTAGCACTCATTTGTGCGGCGAAATCCCCACTCACATCTGCCCCCCGCAGACCTCCCAGTTTTTCTATTTCCGCCACCATAACGGCACCAGCCTTAACAAGTAGTGTAGGTGGGATAACCAGACCTTCCTCTTCGAGCCTGGTGGAAATAGGCATGGAACCAGGGCTGCTGGCACCGATATTTGCGTGATGAGCACGATTTGCGACAAACCCCAGCAACTTGTCGCCAGCGAAAAACGGCGATACAAGGGTGACATCCGGAAGATGTGTACCGCCAAGAAAGGGATCATTCAGGGCAAGAATATCACCGGCCTGCCATTTAACACCGGCGACTATATCCCGCATAGCATACGCCATACTTCCGAGGTGAACAGGTATGTGAGCAGCCTGTGCAAAGAGTTCCCCGGATGTATCGAACAGGGCGCAGGAAAAATCAAGGCGATCCTTTATATTTGGGGAAAATGCAGCCTGACGCAAGACAACCCCCATCTCCTGGCAGATTGATTCAACCCGGCTGATAAAGATAGTGAGTTCAATCGGGGACATAAACAACGTCCAAAAAATGCACAATTAAATCGACTTCCGAGTTTAACCAAACTGGTTTATTATCGCTCCCTTTTCTCGGTGGAAAGACGCATGAAAAACCCATTGATGCAGACTTACGGTCGCCAGGACATTGCCTTCGTAAAGGGTGAGGGTGCATGGCTAATTGATGAGCAGGGAAACCGGTACCTGGATGCAGTGTCTGGTTTAGGTGTCGTCGCGCTTGGACATGCAAACCCCGAGGTCGCCAAAACCCTGACTGATCAGGGTGCGGAGCTGTTGCATACGTCCAATCTATACCGAATTCCTGCACAGGAACAACTGGCGGCAGCGCTGGCTGATCTTTCAGGCATGGATAACATGTTTTTTGGCAACTCGGGTGCTGAAGCAAATGAATGCGCCATCAAGGTCGCGCGCCTGTATGGCAAGCATCGCGGAATAGAGCATCCGACCATTATCGTTACGGATGCCTCGTTCCACGGGCGAACCCTCGCAACCCTGACCGCCACGGGCAGTCGAAAAGTACATGCCGGATTTGAACCACTGGTCAATGGATTTGTGCGCGTTCCATTCAACGACACTGAGGCGGTTAAGCAAATCGCGGCAAACAGCAACAATATTGTTGCGGTGATGGTGGAACCGATTCAGGGAGAAGCCGGAATACGAGTGCCCGATGACAACTACCTCAAGGGGCTGCGTGAAGTCTGCGATAAAAACGAATGGTTGCTGATTCTCGATGAAGTACAGACGGGGAATGCCCGAACGGGAACCTATTTCTGTTACCAGCAGTCAGGAATTTTACCCGACCTGGTTACCACAGCAAAGGGGCTGGGCAATGGACTTCCGATTGGTGTTTGCCTGGCACGAGGGGAAGCAGCCGAGGTATTCAAACCGGGGAATCATGGCTCCACTTTCGGTGGCAATCCACTGTCCTGTTCAGTGGGTCTTACTGTGATTGACCAGATAAAGAGCAACAACCTGGCAGATCGCGCCAGAGAATTGGGTAATCGTATGCAGGAAAACTTCAGGAACCGCCTTGGAGGGCGGAATAACGTGCTAGATATTCGTGGCAAGGGGCTTATGCTGGGCATCGAACTGGATAAGAACTGTACAGAACTGGTTGGCAAGGCACGCGAGCGTGGCCTTCTTATTAATGTTACTTCTGAGAAAGTCATCAGACTCCTGCCGCCCCTTGTAATTTCTGACGAAGAAGCAGATCAGATATGCGACACTATTTGCTCGTTAGTTGAAGAGCTCTGATATCAAAATTGGCTAGAGGTATCGCGCTGTATCAATTTCTTCGGTCTGGAATGCTTGTAAGTACTGGTCAGCATATTCCTGTTACGCACCCGATATGCCTCCCATTTAGCCGCTGGAATACAGACATGGAATGAGGAGAACAGAGTGCCAAGCTACCAGTCGTGGATTTCACCATTCCATTTCCAGAAACTGCCATTGTTAGTGGCATCAAGCCCCGCAATCACGGTGACAATACCTTCCGCACTTTCAGTTGCAGATATGTCTGCACCTGGCCCACCCATATCGGTCTTGACCCAACCTGGGTGAATAACGCAGACACAAACGCCTTCCTTGCCCAGTTCTATGGCCGCCATTCTCATGAATTTGTTGAGGGCAGCTTTTGAGGTGCAATAGGCATAGCCGACCGTCATATCCAGGGACAGCGCACCCATCTGGCTGGTAATGTTCACAACTTTGGAATTTTCTGCTGACTTCAGGTTCCCAAGCAACGCCTGCATGACACGCACCGGCGTCATTGTGTTGACATTGAAAGCCTCCAGCCAGCCCTCGAAATCCATGGTAGAAACGGTCTGCTGATCAAAAGCCGGTCCTGCCGTACCGGCATTATTAATGAGAATATCAATAGGCTTATCGCCAAGATGTGCGACCAGCTCGGCAACTGAATCGCCATCTCCAACATGGACCTGCTGCACGTCTATATCATTGCTCTGAGCTAATTGACTTAGCGCTTCTGCTTCACTCGGAATGCGGCAACATGCAACTACATTGTTCCCCTGCTCTGCATATAGTCTGACCAACTCCAGGCCGATACCTTTATTTGCACCCGTAACCAGTACTGTTGCCATGTTTCCATTCTCCTATTTGATAAGCTCAGGCTAGTCATGATAGGTAAAGGGATCAAAGATATCGAGTGGGATCCTGTAAGTTGGCATTGGCAAACCCCGCCTTTCGAATCCGGCAACTATCGCATACCCCACAGGCTTTCCCATCCGTTCCAAGCTGATAGCAGGAGACCGTTTGCGAATAATCAACACCAAGAGATATGCCCCTTAGAATGATCTCCTCTTTCCTGAGTTTAATCAGGGGAGTCTGAATTGAGATTTTGTTTCCCTCAACACCTGCCTTTGTCGCGAGATTAGCCAATGATTCAAATGCTGCGACAAATTCAGGCCGGCAGTCCGGGTATCCTGAATAGTCCACCGCGTTCACACCAATGAAGATGTCATATGCACCAAGAACCTCCGCCCACCCGAGGGCATACGAGAGAAAAACGGTATTGCGGGCAGGAACATAGGTAAGGGGTATTTCATCCGTTGGGGCTGATTCATCACCTTCTCTGACAACGGGAACTTCCAGTGCTTTATCCGTCAGGGCAGACCCACCGAATGTTCCGATATCCAGCTTCGCCGTCCTATGTTCCACTGCACCCAGCTGGTCGGCCAGTTCCCTTGCATATTCGATTTCCGTTCTGTGTCGCTGCCCGTAATCAAAACTCAGACAGTAACAGCTGAAGCCCTCATTCACCGCTATAGCAAGCGTGGTAGCGGAATCGAGACCACCCGAGAGCAATACCACTGCACGGCGATCAGACACCTGCCTTGTCCCCCCACAAAATTCTATGCAATTGAACCTGAAACCTTACCGCGAGACCATCGGCGAGGATCCAGTCAGCAAGCTCGACCGCATCCAGTTGATCACAACTGGGAGAAAAAAGTACATCTGATACCCGAGCGCCAAGACCGTATGCTGTAACTTTTGATTTAGCCCACTCATAGTCCAGGCGATCACAGATTACGAACTTGACCTGGTCACCAGGCTTGAGGTGGTCAATATTCTCAGGCAAATTTCTCGATTCCTCCATAGAGCCTGGGGTTTTAATATCCAGTACTACCGATATACGCGCATCAACATCTCTCGTGTCTATTGCACCGCTGGTTTCCAGGGAAACCTCGTAACCCATGTCACACAATGAGGATAACAATTTCCAACAGGCAGTTTGCGCAAGTGGTTCCCCGCCAGTGACGGTGACATACTTCGCTGGAAATTCATCTACTGCACGCAACACTTCTTCGATTGTAAGCAACTCGCCACCGTTAAAGGCGTAGGAAGTATCACAATATTGGCAACGCAGGGGACAACCCGTCAGACGAACGAAGGTAGTGGGCATGCCACTGGTCCTGGATTCCCCCTGGAGGGAGTAGAATATTTCGGTGATCCGGAGGTCAGTATCCATGGTTCGATCAGCGAGACTGATCATCTACTCACATCTAACCTTGTCCCTCAAATAGGATTCGGCAAGTTTAGCCACTGACTTGCCTTGTTGCTGTTCAATTACCTCATTAAGGAGGTCAGTCGCGCGATCACAGTCGCCAATGAGATGGTAGACCTTACCAAGCTTGAACGCCGCATCCGGAACTTTTCGATGGTCTGGGAAAAAAGTAATTACCTGTGCCAACGCTTTCCGGGCGTTATCATAATCCGGCTCGGGCTTAGCCGCATAGACCTCTCCGAGCCAGTAGTAAGCATTAGGTGCGTAGCCCCCATCAGGGTATTGCGCTATGACTGCCTGCAGTTGAGTGATGGCAAGTTCATATTGCCGGTTTCTTATCAGTTCCAGCGCTGTTTCGTAAAGCGTTTTCTCGTCCTGCCCTGCTGTTCCACCAGTTGCCAGAACAGGACCTGCCCCGCTCCCGACGTTGGAGCCACCACCGCCAGTACCCCTTTCCTCGAGAAGATCCTGGAATCGCCCATCCAGCTCAAGATAACGATCCTCCTGAGTCGCTTGCATCCTTTCGATCTGGTGGTTCAACTCCTCCATCAGACCGCGCAATTCCATCACCTCGTTTTGCAGCAACTGCAACTGGTATTGGCCTTCTATTCCGCCTGCCGGAGACTCAGTGACTTCTTCAACCGGTGTCTGGAAAGGAACCGTTTCAGTAACTATCGCTGCACCTGCTGGGCTTTCTTCAGAAAGGGACTCAACCTGAATTGCGTCCTGGGCCGCCCACACAGGCAACGAGATAACAGTTATAAAAGATAGCAGGCACAAAAATGGTGTGTCACCTGTATGAAACAGGTGAGAGGCACCACTTGGTTTGGTTCTATGCCACGGGCGGAAATCAATCACGGAGTGCCCACAGTTCTTATCAACAATTAATTCTTATCGATAATCGTTCTTATCGATAAACGACTTCTACCCGCCTGTTCTGCGCCCACGAACTCTCACTGTGGCCAGAATTTACAGGCTTCTCTTCACCGTAACTGATAACTTCGACCTGGGACCGGGAAACTCCCTGAGCAACAAGGTATGCACGGATGGCGTTTGCACGGCGCTCACCGAGAGCAAGATTGTATTCTCGTGTTCCTCTCTCGTCAGCATGACCCTCAAGCCTGACTCTTAATCTACTGTTAGTTGAAAGTACCTGTGCGTGTTTGTTTAGCTCCGCATGACCTGCTCTTTTTACGATTGCCTGGTCAAAGTCAAAGTGGAAAATACCGGTCAAAGTTTCACTGGCGCCCAACTCATCCAGGGGAACCACGATTTTGCCTCGATCAACCATCGGCTTGACGGGTTCCGGCGTTGGTTTGGGTTTCTCCACAGGCTCCGCTGCCCCGGAAGGAGCTTGCGTACCCGGATCCATCCCAGGCCCATTGTCTGGCTCATTACTCGCACACCCAGCCAGTAAAATGGCTGTGAGGCCAACAACAAACAAGCCACGAATATTAGTTTTTCCCATGATTAGCTCCTATTGCTCAAAGCACCAAATATCTGCCTGTCATATGTAACATCTACACTCGTCAGGTCTAGATGCGGATTAAACCACAAATTAATCGGCAAATTCACGTATCCAGATCAATTTATGCCTGTTTTAGACGATCCCTCGGCCCTTTGTGGCACAGGATCCTCCAGAATCGGTTTAAAGACCCGCCTCTTCTTGGGGGACCAGGCCGGCTCGCGCACATCACCTTCACTGGAGGGCAAATTGAATTTTACGCCGCCATCGATGGAAACCGCCCCCAGAATACCCTTGTCACGCAACTGTGTCGCATAGATCAACATGCTGCCATTAGGGGCAACACTTGGGGATTCATCCAGACTGGTTTCGGTCAATACGGTTAACCTGCCATACTTCAGGTCCAGGTAACTGATATGAAAGATACCATTCCTGCGATGCACCATGACTAGGCCACTCCCATCCGGCAGCAAACTTGCCTTGGCGTTGTAGTCACCTTCAAAGGTCAGGCGTTCAATCCGAAAGTCCTCTAGCCGCATCTGGTATATCTGCGGTTTACCGCCACGGTTGGACGTAAAGATGATTGCCTTGCCGTCTGCGGTCCAGGAGGGTTCCGTATCAATGCCATAGTGGTGCGTAATGCGTCGCAAACGCCGGGTCTGAAGGTCGAGGATATAGATCTCTGGATTACCATCTTTTGAAAGCACCAACGCCAGCTGTTCACCGTCAGGTGAGAAGGCGGGCGCGCTATTCAAGCCAGAGAAATCTGTTATCTGTTGTTTTCGCCCTGTCCCCAGTTCCTGTATATAGATTGCGGGGCGGCTATCCTTTTCAAAGGAAACATAGGCAACTTTCTCGCCATCCGGGGACCAGGTTGCGGACAGCAATGGTTCCTTGGACTCCATAATCGTATTGACCCTGTGACCATCCGCATCGGCTATGTTCAATCTAAACAATCGCTCATTGTCAGGCCCTGTAGCCGTGATGTACATTATCTGGGTGGAGAAGGCACCTTCGATACCAGTCAGTTTTTCAAATACAACATCGCTGACATAGTGGCTCATATCACGTATTTCATGCTCACCACCGACGATCGTGAGACTCGCTTCAACAGACTGTTTAAAAACATTAATCAGCTCAAATTGCAGTTTGATACCCTGCCCGGTCGACTCAAGGCTGCCAATGACAAGGTAATCGATATTCAGTAATCGCCAATCCCTGAAAAAGATTTCATCTACCCTATTTGGCAGGCTTAACATCTGCTCCACAGGCAAAGCATGAAAGCGGCCACTGAGCCTCAAATCTGAATTGACTATCTCGGCAATCTCCTGGTGTAATTTCCCTCTGCCATGCCATTCAAACGGCACTACTGCCACCCGAACTGCATTGTCTACCCCCTTGGTCACTTCTATGCGCAATTCGGATTTAGCAGAAAAGCCCCACACAGCTGACAGAATCAGGATGCATCGTAAAACTTGTTTCATTTTCTGGTCACACTTCCTAGATATAATATTTGACTAAAGACGCAGGTCTTCGGGCCTGAACAGTACCGTGAATTCCCTGAAGTTACGCTCAAATTGCCTGGATTTAGCCGGCACCTGGAACCTCTGAGTCTTGCGTACGGCGAGCAGTGCGGAGCGATCGAAGGCATCATTGCCACTGGTTTCTTCAACGACTACATTGACGATTTCACCCGTGGGCACAAGGTGAACGCGGAGCAACGCCTGCATGCCATTTCTAGCAGTGGGTGGCCTTGACCAGTTTTGAATAATGTCGCGTTGGATCTGTGATACATATGCGAGTGCCTTTTCATCATCCGTGACTGCTCGCCGATATTCCTGCTCTTCCAATATTGACAGGGTGAGGCTTTGTTCCATTCTTACCCTTTCATCCTCGGTAAACTCAACTTCCCGGTCCACGGCTTTGCTCAGTTCCATCGAAACAAGTTCATCTTCATGTTTTTTTTGCTCTTCAATCTGCTTTTCAAGGCTCTGTCGTTTGGCTTTCTCAATAGCCTCCTGATTCAACCTTGCCTTCTCGTCTGCCCTTTGCTTAGCGATGTGCCTTTTTTTCTTTTCAGCAGCCTTCTTTGCCTGCTTCCGTTTTTCCTTTGCCGTGTACGGGTTTTCCTGGACCACGGTCGCTTCTATGTAATAACGCTGGTCCGGTAAGGATTCAACAATATCTTTGTTATCCCAGTTCAACAGTAAAAGGCCAACAACGACGGCATGAAAGCAAAATGCCAGAATGGAAGAAAGAACATAGCTCAGACCGGTGCTCACTGCTTTGGTGGCTCGGTAATAAGACCAACAGTTTTCGCACCCGCATTTTGTAATACGTTCATCAGGTTGACGACGACACCATAGCTAAGGCTCTTGTCCCCTTCTACCAGAACCTTGATCTTCGGGTTTGCAACAATAATCTTGCTGGCGCGCTCTGCGAGCAGGGATAACTCTACAGCTTCCTCATCGTCACCAACGTTCATATAGTAGGTGCCATCTGCCTTGACGGAAACCACCAGCATAATTTCGTTTTCATTTACCTGAAGAGGGCCGCTGTTTGCTTCCGGTAAATCGACCTTTACCCCCTGTGTCATCAAGGGCGCCGTCACCATGAATATGACAAGCAGAACAAGCATCACGTCAATGTAGGGCACTACATTGATTTCCGACATGGGCCTGCGCCTCTTTGCTTTTGCCACGAGACTATTCCTTGCTGTGCACAGCGCGATAGAGAATACTGCTGAACTCGTCGGTGAAGGCGTCAAAGCGATTGACTATTATCTCCACCTGCGCTGAATAGCGGTTGTAAGCGATCACCGCGGGAATCGCCGCGAACAGACCTATCGCCGTTGCCACCAGCGCTTCGGATATACCAGGCGCAACCACGGACAAACTGGCCTGATTGGCTGTGGCAAGACCTCGGAACGAGTTCATTATTCCCCACACTGTGCCAAACAAACCAATATAGGGACTGGTTGAACCTACCGTCGCTAGGAACGGCAAATGCGTCTCCAGCCGCTCCTCTTCCCGGGACACTGCCACACGCATGGCCCGCTGCACATTCTGCATCACCCTGTCAGCGCCAGTACCCTTGTGCTGCCTTGAACGCGTAAATTCCTTGAACCCTGAGATAAAGATGTTTTCAACGCCAACTGGTTCCTCTTCCCGCGCCTCCAGGTCCAGATATATCTGCCGCAGATCTTTGCCAGACCAGAACTCATTCTCAAACTCCATTGCTTCACGCTTTATCGTAGCCAGCATAAAGCCCCGTTGGAATATCATTATCCAGGAGGCTATGGAGGCAAATATCAGGATTGCCATCACCACCTGCACAACAACGCTGGCATTCACTACCAGGTCTATAATGGAAATGGGGTCATTCACAAGTTTTCTCCATCAGTTTTTCAAACCTCTTCATTAAACAGGTCCGGCGGGCCATTTTTCTCCGGCGGCTTCAATCCAAAGTGTTTATAGGCGTTATTTGTGGCAACCCGTCCACGGGGAGTCCGCATGACAAAACCCTGCTGGATCAGGAACGGCTCATATACATCCTCTATCGTATCGCGCTCCTCACCCACTGCAGCCGCAAGGCTGTCAACACCCACGGGACCACCATCGAACTTTTCGATCATCGCCATCAACAACCGTCTGTCCATGTGATCAAAACCATTGGCATCCACATTCAGCATATTCAACGCCTGATCAGCCACTTCACGGGTTATGCAGCCATCCGCTTTTACCTCAGCAAAATCCCTAACCCTGCGGAGTAGTCTGTTCGCTATTCGCGGTGTACCGCGAGAACGCACCGCAATCTCCCTGGCGCCAATCTGATCGCACTGCACACCCATCAACCCTGCTGATCGAATCAGGATCCCTGCCAGGTCTTCAGCCGAATAGAACTCCAAACGCTGCACAATCCCAAATCTGTCCCGCAACGGGGAGGTTATCAACCCGGTCCTGGTGGTCGCTCCAACGAGGGTAAATGGAGGCAGATCCAGCTTAATTGATCTAGCGGCAGGTCCCTCGCCAATAATAATGTCTACCTGGTTATCTTCCATCGCAGGGTAGAGCACTTCTTCAACGGCAGGCGTTAAACGGTGTATTTCGTCAATAAACAGCACGTCACCTTCTTCCAGACTTGTCAGTGCAGCCACCAGGTCGCCCTTCTTTTCGATTACAGGACCTGACGTGGATTTAATCTGTACTCTCATTTCATTGGCAATGATGATTGCCAGGGTCGTTTTACCGAGACCTGGGGGGCCAAATATCAAGGTGTGATCCAGGGGTTCCCTTCTACCTTTGGCCGCCTCGATAAAGATCGACATCTGTTCACTGACTTCTGGCTGACCACGGTATTCAGAAAATGTTTTAGGGCGGATCGTCCAATCCTGTGAAATTTCCACTTCATCAGTTTCAGCTGCCACCAGTCGGTCGGATTCAATCATCGCTTCTTATCTTTCTCACGCTTACGCGGCTAATACTTTCAATGCCTGTTTGATTAATATTTCAACCTCATCTCCCGGCGCTTCAATCTGGGCCAGGGCCCTAGCAGCCTCCTGAGGCCTGAAACCGAGTCCCACCAGGGCGGACTCGGCATCCGACACTACATCCTTAGTGACATTGCTCACGACAGGTAGTTCAGTCTCCCACTGGGCTAATTTGTTGCCTATCTCCACTACCAACCTTTCAGCCATCACCCTGCCAACTCCCGGGATGGCATTCAAAGTTTTTATGTCCTTATCCTGAACACAACGAATGAATGCTTCAATTTCAACACTTGAAAGAATTGCTATCGCGACCTTGGGACCTACCTTATTGATCTTTATAAGCAATCGAAAAAGCTCTCTCTCCTTCTGGCTAAAGAATCCGTACAGCAGCTGGGCATCCTGGCGTACAACCATGTGGGTGTGCAGGGTGACATCACCATTGATTTCATCCAGACGGTCATAGGTTGTATGGGGGATTTCTATTTCATAGGCAACTCCGGACACATCGATCAGTACAAGATCCATGGCTTTTTCAAGGATTCGCCCGGTAATCCTGCCAATCATTTTTTCACCTTTTTCAGACGACCCCGACTGAACCTGTCTACGGTCCCCTCACCGAGACGCTCTAAACCTTGCATGGTATTAATATGGCATACGGCAATCGCGAGCGCATCTGCCGCATCCGCCTGGGGCTTACCTGGTAATTTCAAAAGTGTCTGCACCATGTGTTGAACCTGCTCTTTACGTGCAGCGCCGCTTCCCACAACCGCTTGTTTAACCTTCCTCGCCTCATACTCATAAACAGGCAGCCCCCTATTAACCGCGGCAACGATGGCAACCCCTCGTGCCTGTCCAAGTTTCAAGGCCGATTCAGCGCTGCGGGCCATAAATATCTGCTCAATGGCCAGCTCCGTTGGGACGAACTCACTGATGATTTGTGTGACACCACTAAATATCTCTTCAAGCTTTTCGGGGAGGGTCGCTTTATCAGTGGTGCGAATGCAACCACTAGTAACATATTCCTGGAGCGCACCAGTAACGCTTACTATGCCGTACCCGGTGACCCTGGAACCCGGATCGATACCTAAAATCAAGGTCATATCGTGAGGGATCAATGGAGCAGGAGGAAGTTTAGCATACCGCTGAAATCAACGTTTCCCCGAAAAACTAAATATCCCTGGGGAAACTGGCATTTGTATAGACATTTGTCACATCATCAATGTCTTCAAGCTGGTCGAGCAGGCGCAATACTTTCTCCGCTGTATCCTGGTCCAGGTCACTATAATTCTGCGGCACCATCGACACCTCAGCGGCAGCAGGTTCTAAACCACCTTCCACCAGCGCTTCTTTCACCGAGAGAAAATCCTCGGGGCCTGTTATCACCTCGATTGCCCCCTCTTCATCCCTGTCTATGTCCTCGGCCCCCGCGTTGATGGCTATTTCCGCTATATCATCCTCATCAAAACCAGGCGCAAAATTTATTTGCCCCCGCTTATCAAAAAGGTATGCAACAGAGCCATCCGTACCCAGGTTTCCCCCGGAGCGGGTGAAGGCATGACGAACCTGACCAACCGTCCGGTTGCGATTATCGGTCATGGTCTGAACCAGTATCGCTACACCACCTGGCCCATAACCCTCATATGTAATGGCAATTAACTCGGCACCATCCTCACCACCAGCTCCCCGGGCAATGGCTCTCTCCATCGTATCCTTAGGCATCTGGGCGCTCTTGGCCTTGTCGACTATCGTGCGCAGGCCTGGATTGTCTTCCACATTACCGCCACCATCACGCGCTGCAACCGTCAACTCACGAATAATCTTCGTGAATATTTTCGCTCTTTTGGCATCCTGCCCCGCTTTACGGTGCTTGATATTACTCCATTTGCTGTGCCCGGCCACTTCCCCCCCTACACTGGCTTATTGACGCTAACACCCAGTTCGCGGAGCTGTTCCGCGTCGATCTCACTGGGGGCAGACGTAAGTAAACAGGTGGCAGTTTGTGTTTTAGGAAATGCAATAGTGTCCCTTATGGCAGTTGACCCGCTCAATAGCATGATTAAGCGGTCGAGGCCGAGAGCAATTCCCCCATGGGGTGGCGCACCATATTCCAGTGCATCCAGAAGAAAACCAAACTTCAGGCGTGCCTGACTGTCGGACATTTTCAGAATCCTGAATATTGCCTGCTGAAGTTTTGCCTGATGAATACGGATTGAACCTCCACCAACTTCATGTCCATTGATAACTATGTCATAGGCCCGGCTTAAAGCCCCGCCAGGGTCCGCTTCTATCTCCTCAATACTACCCAACGGATGGGTAAAGGGATGATGAGTTGCGGTCCAGCCACCGGTTGCATTCTCCTCGAACATGGGGAAATCCGTTACCCAGCATGCTGCCCATTCCTTTTCGTACAGATCGAGATCTTCAGCAAGCTTTGTGCGCAAAGCGCCAATGGAATCATTAACAATACGGGTCTTGTCAGCACCAAAAAATATAATATCTTTATCTTCTGCACCAACACGCTTAAGGATGTCCAAGACCACGTTATCTGGCAGGAACTTGAGAATCGGAGACTTAAGACCATCAACGCCTTTCGCTATATCATTCACCCTGATATAGGCAAGACCCCTGGCGCCATATATGCCGATGTAATTGGTATAGTCATCAATATTCTTGCGACTCAAACGGTCCCCATTTGCAAGTTTAAGTGCAACTACCCTTGAATTACTGTCGTTAGCCGGACCACTGAAAACCTTAAATTCGACATCCTTCATCAAGTCGGCTACGTCAACCAGGGGCAGGTCAAACCGCAAATCAGGCCGGTCACTGCCATAGCGAAGCATAGAATCCTGGTAATTGAGCACCGGCAATTCACCCAGCTCAACGTCAATAGTTTCAGCAAAAAGTTGTTTCAGCATGTCCTCTGCCAGAGACATAATTTCCTTTTCGTCCTGGAATGCAGTTTCAATGTCGATTTGTGTATGTTCCGGTTGCCTGTCAGCTCTTAAGTCTTCATCACGAAAACAACGGGCAATTTGGTAGTAACGATCAAAGCCAGAGATCATCAACAACTGCTTGAAAATCTGTGGTGATTGAGGCAGTGCAAAAAAGTGACCGGGGTGTGTCCTCGATGGAACAAGATAATCCCTCGCCCCCTCCGGGGTCGCCTTGGTCAGGATAGGTGTTTCAATGTCCACAAACTGACGTTCATCAAGAAAGCGGCGGATGAAACGCGTCACTGTTGAACGCAGACGCAGCTTCTCCTGCATCTCTGGTCTCCGAAGGTCCAGGTATCGATATTTTAGGCGTATGTCTTCACCTGCTTCCGAATATTCATCTAACTGGAAGGGTGGTGTCTCAGCACGATTGAGTATTGTTAACTCCTTCCCCAATACTTCAATTCGTCCAGTCACCATCTTTGGATTTATGGCAATTTCGTCCCTTGACCTTACTTTGCCTGAGATACCAAGCACAAACTCATTTCGCACCTGGTCTGCCAGTTCAAAACTGGCTTCCGTATCCGGATCAAATACAACCTGTACGATGCCATGGTGATCTCGCAAATCCAGAAAAATGACTCCACCGTGATCACGGCGCCGATGAACCCAGCCACAAAGGGAAACGTCTTCACCAATATGAGTATCCCTTAGTTGACCACAATGGTGGCTGCGCATTGTCATTACCCCTGATTAATGTATCTCGAACTTTTGATCTAGCTGGATGCTGTGGACGAACTGGAAGACGACCCACTTTTTGTAGAGGAACCGCTTCCGCTCTTTTTCGTGGTACTGGTGTCGCTGGTACCACTGTTGGAACTACTTGATGAACCGCTATCGGTACTTTTTGACGAGCCGCTGTCGGTTTTTCTCGACGAGCCGCTGTCGGTTTTTCTCGACGAGCCGCTGTCGGTTTTTCTCGACGAGCCGCTGTCGGCATCTTTCGATGAGCCTCCATTAGAGCCATTCGATGAACCGTGGTCATCGCCGCTGACATTTTTCTTGTCACCGGTTTTGAAATCAGTTTCATACCAGCCACCGCCTTTTAGCCTGAAGACTGCGGCAGAAACCAATTTCTTGAGGTTCGGTTGCTCACATTCCGGACAGTCCCGCAATGGGTCATCCTTAAGTTTCTGTAGTTTCTCCAGCTTGTTTCCGCAAGCTTCACACTGGTATTCATAGATTGGCATAAGTGCCTTTATCCTGCAATTGTTAATTCACCACAATTGGCGGCCGCGAATTATAACCTAATGAAAGCAAAAGGCGACCCTGCTTCGCGGTTACGGGACCGACCGCCGCTGCACGAGACGCTAAAAAAACGATCACCCCAAATTAAAGGTACACAATTGCTTGCTTGAACTACTGCAATCATATATAAAACCACCGCCGTTGGGGGCATGACACCTTTTTTTAGCCCTAAAAGAAAGTAAGTTCACCCCGATATGACACCCACCTGTAAGATTCTGAAAAAGATGATGCAGGTGTAAACGTAAGTACAAATTCTCACAAATTTTTTTACCAAAGGATTTACGAATGGTTGCAAAGAAGACTAAAACCCAGAAAAAGCCAGCTGCAAAAAAAGTCAAAAGACTTCCAGCGGTCAAAGACAGGTACACCAAAAGTGCCATCCTGTCTGAAATTGCTGA
>Ga0187833_10000209_pt1 | contig 67122 bp, 44 predicted proteins | sample ETNtaG_37_FD_167968 | JGI IMG/M metagenome (GOLD analysis project Ga0187833, IMG submission 167968) | Marine microbial and viral communities from oxygen minimum zone, Eastern Pacific Ocean - ETNP2014_SV_400_PacBio MetaG (Illumina Assembly) | ecosystem: Environmental > Aquatic > Marine > Hypoxic...
AGTGCGGCGGCGAGCACGGCGAGTACGGCGGCGAGCACGGCGAGTACGGCGGCGAGCACGGCGAGTACGGCGGCGAGCACGGCGAGTACGGCGGCGAGCACGGCGAGTACGGCGGCGGTGCGGGTGAATTACCCTCCGAAATCCAGGACCTTCAGGCACAGGTACAGGCGGGCACCCTCACCATGGACGAAGCTTACGCACAGGCGGACGCCATGGGCTTCGACACATCAGGATACGACCCGGGCGGCAGTGATGACGAGGACGAGGAAACGGACTGGGATACGAGCGGTGACGACGGCGCTGTCGCAGACCTCGACGATGACGACGAGGAGGATGACGACATCAACCTCGGCTGACACGCACCTGACCCCTTCCGCTTAGCGCAAAACGCCCCAGCATCGAAATGCTGGGGCGTTTTCATTCAACGTTGACGCCCGGGCCGGCCTGTAAGCCGCGTTCTGTGCTCTCGCCAGCGCAACGGTTTACACGCCGAAGCGCTTCTTCCCGGCGCCGCCGAAAGCGGCGGTCATCTATCTGGGACGAGCATCGCTGCCCGCCTCATGCGACCTACCCGGAACTCAAATGCGGCGGGCCGCCACATCGCCCCTGCTTGGCCTTGCTCCACGTGGGGGATGCCGGGCCGCGCACATTGCTGCGCGCGCCGGTGCGCTCTTACCGCACCTTTTCACCCTCACCCGCCGGCATTCAAACCGCGGGCAATCTCCTTCTCTGTGGCCCTCTTCCCTCGGTCACCCGAACCGGATGTTATCCGGCACGCTGCCCTCCGGAGCGCGGACTTTCCTCAGGCGCGCATCGCGCGCCCGCGACCGCCCGGCCGGCCCTTGCGTCAATCACAATCTTATCGGTTTCCGTCCAGTCTGGCAAGGCTCCGCATAGTTCAAGCCTCCTCACCCTCCGTCGCCCACACCACCTCAGCTCCCTCCGGCAGCTCGGTTCCCGGCCCGAATTGGTAGACCGAGCCCCAAGGCTGGTACGTGGTGCGCACGACATCCTCCAGTACCATCTCTCCGCCGCGCTCCACCACCCGCGTCACCGCCACCTTCGCGCCCTCATTTTCCCAGTCCACCTGCTTCATCTCTCCCGGTTCAAGTTCGGGATTCTCTTCGTAGACAGTCTCCTTGACATCCTTAACGTTGGAGATATCCGCTTCTGCCACGGTCACGCTGCGCCCGTCGTCCGCGCTGTAAAAGCGAAAAGTAAGCGAGCTCTCTTCCTCATCAATCTCAGTTTCAATCAGCAACCAGGCCTCACGGTCATTCTGAAAACGGAAATCGGCCACCGGCGAGAATATCGTGGCATCCAGACCCGGCCCGGGACTTCCCGGACCCTGCTCATAATAGCCAACGCGGTACGCATGCGGATTACGCTCGACAATCGGGTAGCCGCCAAAAAATGCGCTACGAAAGGCGGTTGTGCTCACCTGACATATGCCGCCACCCACACCCTGAATGGTGCGCCCGCCAAAAATAATCCATGCCTCCGCGAAGCCGGTGTCGAGGCTGATATCCCCAAGATTAGCGTTGAAAGAGAACTCTTCCCTTGGCGGCACCATCACACCATGCATGGTTTCAGCGCCGGCGCGGATATTCTGCCGCCGCGCCTCGCCCGAGCCCCGAAAAAAAGTACTTGCCTGCGCCACCAGCCCGGTGATGCCCAACTCTTCCGCCCGCGTCTCATCCCCCAGCTCCGGATCCACGGCCTGGAAGCGCAGATAGACATTGTGTTCTCCGGCCTCGAGCGCCGCATTCACTATCTGCATCGTTTTCTCCACATCCAGTGCCCGACCCACCACCGCCGGTCGCACCAGTCCCAGTTCATCCGCCGCCTCATCAAATTCGAACCGCGCGTTCTCCGGCGCTACGGCCAATTGATCGCCAGCGTATTGCAGGAACTCGACAAGGCGCTGCTGGTCAAGCCCGACCTTGTATTCAATCGCGTCGCCGCCATCTTCAAGCGGCAGAAAGGTGAGCATGTCAGCTAGGGCCTGCTGGTCCACCACCCACGGCGGCCCATCGCCCTCGCGAGGATATTCAACCATCAGCACCAACGGAGCATTCAACATGCGCTGTCCAATAACGCGCTGCTCGTCAGCACGCACCACCATCGGGGTGAATTCCTCAATCACAAGCGACACATTAGCCTCGGAAAAGCCCGTCAGCGGCTGAAGAAGTTCATCCGCCGTCGCACTTACATTCACGGTGCGCCCCTTGTGTCCTTCCGCTACCGTAAGCACCGACCCAATTACCGAAAGCGAAGCATCACTCGGCGGAACGTTGACAATCGCGGCGATGCCCTTCACCAACTCCTCCGCCATGACCATATCGAGCACGATTTCCGGCGCAATTGCTACTCCCCCGTAAAACGCCGACCACTGCTCCTCGAGATCGAGAAGCAATTCGCCTGAATGCCCGACTCTGAAAGCCTGGTCAACGGCATCACGGTTTCTCACAGACATACCTACCTGGCCGGGCGTCGCAGTCCACACCTGACCGCCGTCCCGGAAAGTAATCGCATCCTGCTGCAAAAAAGCCAGCTGCCGGCTGAGCCGCTCAGCCGCTTCCGGTCGAGTCATGCCGCCGAGATCCACTCCCCACACCGAGACCCCCGGATAGATTCTGTCGAAGTGATCTATCTGGAACACACCCAGCGCCAGCAGCCCCACTGAGCCGACAACAACCAGAGCGGCGAGAAAGCACCCCGTCAATTTGAAGATTGTCCTCATTGCGCGCCTCACCCAGCCTGCCGCCATATTCTCATAAACTCATCCATGTGCCTGCCCGCGACGGCACGAGAATGCATAAAGAGCACGTTTTCATCGTTCTTTTCCTCAGCCGCTGCGCTGAAGTTGTACGAGCCGGTTACAACCGTTTCGCCAGCCACAGTCAGCACCTTGTGATGCATAGTATATCGATTCCCGTCCGCAAGCACCGCCACCCCCCGCGACTGCAACCACTCGAATAACTCGCGCCCCTTGCCAAAGAGCATGCCCTCCTCGGCCACGCCCGCCACCGTGATGCCAGCCGGCACCTTTCCTTCACGCGCCCTACCGAAGTCATCGCGCGTGAAGCAAAAAGCCATAAAATGCATGCTCTCTTCCCCGCCACTCAAAATACAGAGCACTCTTGGTGCCACGCCATCCTCCGGCGCAGAGTACGTGCCGACGCGCACGTTCTCGAGGGCCAGTACAACATGTGGCGTGGTTACCGGCGAACCGCTCCCAAAGCGCCACGGCCCAAACATTTCCTCTAATTCCACGCCAAAGTTCTCCGCCATGCGCACCGAATAGATTATGACAAGGTTATTATTGTTCCGCCACACTCCGCTGTCACTAAGGTCCCACGACCCGGTAAAGACGATAGCATCATCAATCACAGCGAATTTGTCGTGCATAAGCGCGTTGCCGCCATCAGCAACCACCGGTATGCCCCCTGCCCGCAGCTAGCGTACCCCCGCGTCGTCCGCGACGTATAACCTTCAATCACCCCGCGCGCGCTCAACAGCACCAGCGCATCAATCACCGACTGCAAGCGCAGGTCGTACCCCAGAACGTTAACCAATTCTCTCCCACCACGTAAGGCTGCGATCAGCGGCTCGTCCACCCCGTCGCGATGGCATTCCACCTGATCCGGGGAAATCGGGTCGTTAACAAAACCTGCAACTCCAGCCCGTCTTCAGAGACGGGTGCCGATACGGTGACTGCAACTGCAGCATCCGGCCTGCAACCGAGCAGCATCAGCACATCCCGCTTCCGCACCCGCATTACACCCTCCACACGCAGATGGTTTTCAGCACATCAGGCACGTTTCTTGTACATCCCTTAGCGCAAGTAGCATGATAATTACGTGCGCCTCTCAGCCGCTGCCACACGGCGTCGAGCACACATCGCCGTAAGGGGTAGCAATTCGCATGCCGTATAACCATTTGGCCGGGATGACCTTGCTGCGTAGCGGCCACAAAATCCGTCTGGAGAAAGCGCCGGAAGTTTTCACGGCGCTCGCGCCCACCCGTGCCGAGCGCCAACGCCTCGAAAAGACCAGAGGGGTTCGGCATGTGAAACGCGTGGCGGGCCATGTTTTCAAGGCGCACGTCCACGCCCAGCAGCGCGATGAAGCCATGGCGCGCTTTCGCTCCGTGCCCCACACTATCTGTCACCACGCCTACAAACCAGCGGGAGCCAGCGCAACGCGTTACTATCTGTCAGATCAGATCATCGCCCGCTTTCAGGCTGAAGCAACGCCATCAACAATCCAGAACTTGTGCAGCTCAGCTGGCGTACGGCCATTGCGCGCACTCCACGGCGCCGTCAACACATTCGTACTGCGGGTTTCCGACAAAGCCGGCAAGAACCCGCTAAAAGTGGCGAACGCCCTAGCGAAGAAAGACGCTGTTGTTTACGCCGAGCCTGATCTAATAGACCGCGTAGGGGCGGCAGCCATGCCGCAGGACCCCGGCTTCCAGCTACAGTGGTATTTGCGCAGCTGGGATGCAAAAGACGTCATCGCCACAGCCGGCATCTCCATTCTGGGCGCATGGGAGAGCACATCCGGCAGCCGTGATGTGGTTGTAGCCGTAATCGATGACGGCTTCGAGCTTTCTCACCCGGACTTCGCCGGCGAAGGGAAAATAGTGTATCCGCTCGATTTTGTTGAAGGAGACACTGACCCCAATCCAGACCGCACATTGGGGGATTACCACGGCACTCCGTGCGCGGGCGTAGCCATCGCCGAACAGAACGGACTAGGCGTGGTAGGTTCGGCGCCGGGTTGCGCCTTCATGCCGGTACGCATCCCTTTCCAGCAGCGCGACAGCGATTGGTGGGATGTATTCCACGAAGTCAGCCAGCGCGCCAACGTCATCTCCTGCAGCTGGGGGCCGCCGCCCGTGTGGGCGCCTCTCTCATCTGCGCTCAGTGATAAATTTCACCAAATCTTTATCAGCGGCGGGCCACGTGGCAAAGGTTGCCTGCTGGTTTTCGCTGCCCACAATTACAACGCCCCGCTTGATGACGCGAACGATTCCGGGTTCCACTGGCGCAACCTGACAGACCCACCCGGCGAATACCGCCTGACCAGTGAACACATCCTGAACGGCATGGCCGCGCATCCAGATGTAATTGCGGTCTCGGCATCCACCAGCCTGAGTAGAAAGGCCATTTATAGCAACTGGGGCGCAGAGATTTCCGTGTGCGCCCCGAGCAGCAACGGCCACCCGCTCGACCCCTCGCATCCGGCCCCGGGCCTAGGCGTGTGGACCACAGACAACGAACTTGAAACCCCCGGTTTCAAAGCTGGCAGCCAGTTCACAGGCAGCTTTGGTGGCACCTCCAGCGCTGCCCCGCTGGTGGCCGGAGTAGCAGCGCTGGTACTATCCGCTAACCCCGATCTTACCGCGTTTCAGGTTCGCCAAGTGCTTCAGGAGACCGCCGACAAGATCGAAGATGCACAGCCCGACCCGATGCTCGGTTTGCAGAAAGGCCAATACGATGAGCGCGGCCATTCCGACTGGTTCGGCTTCGGGAAGGTAAACGCCGCCCGTGCGGTCGCGCGCGCTCCGGAATTACATCCGGCAGCCCCCGCCGCTCTGCGCGGCCTGCCGCGCACCCAGTACGAACGCGTTTATCTGTTGCTCCCGCAACATTCCGGGCCGGAATGGCTGCAGGCGCTGTTAAGCAGCGAGCAGTGGACGAAACACCGTTGGACGGTCGGATACTCCGCCGACGATGCCGGCATCGGCGACCTGCAGCAGCGCGTGGTGCTGGCTGTCAACCCGGAAAGCTGGGGCGCGGATCTGGCCGACTGGTACCGCGAACATTACCCCGGCGTGGGCTATCTGCCAATCTCCGCACTCTCGCCGGACGCGCTGGCCGGCTATCTAGCCAGCAGCGCCGAAACAGCTATCCATACATTGTTCTCTCAAAACGGCATCGCTGCTGCGCAGGCCGCCTCAACACTGAACGGCTCCCGCGGCAACCCCCGCGTCCAATATGAGCGCACCTACCTGCTGATGCCTCAAGACGCGCGAAGCGCTTATATCCAGGCTGTTATTGATAGCGGGGTCATGGCCCGTTACCGCTGGACCACCGGCTTCTCCGCGGACGACGCCGGAATAGGAGACCTGGACAGCCGCGCGATAGTGGCGCTCAACCCGGATAAATGGGGGGGCGACCTGCGTCAATGGTACGCGGTCCATTACTCCGGCACGAACTACGATTCAATCCGCATCACAACACCCCGGCAATTGCACGAAAACCTCGCCGCGCGCTGAGATACGGTCTCGGTCGCGGTGCTATAATCCCCGGCAAATAGAAGAGGCTCATCATAATGCGAGATCTCATCGCGCGATTGACGGAGACCAACAAAACCATCCAGACGCTCATGGAGCGTCTTTGACCTTCCGGCAAAGAAATCCGAACTAGCCGCTCTGGAAAAGCAGTCCACCGCTCCGGACTTGTGGGACAACCCCGAAAAAGCCCGCCGCGTCATGCAGCAGGTCACCGCCCTGAGCGAGGAGATTCAACTCTGGGGCACGCTCTCCACCCGCATCGCCGATGCGCTCGAGTTGGCGCAGATGCAGGATGAATCGCTGCGTCCCGACCTCGAAACCGAAGTTATCGAAATTGAGGTCGCCGCCAATCGGCTGGACGTGGAAGCGATGCTCTCAGGCGAGCACGCCAGCGGGAACGCCATACTAAACCTGTACGCCGGTGCAGGCGGTGTGGACTCGCAGGATTTCGTCTCGATGTTATTGCGCATGTACCTGCGCTGGGCGGAGCGGCGCGGATTCGGCGCCGAAATCATCGATCAGTCTTCAGGTGAAGAGGCCGGTATCAAGAGCGTGACCGTCACCGTGACCGGCAAATTCGCATATGCCTATCTTCGCGCGGAACGCGGCGTGCACCGACTGGTGCGCATTTCCCCTTTTGATTCGGCAAACCGGCGCCACACCTCCTTTGTCATGGTGGAGGCACTCCCCGAAATCGAAGACGTGCGAGAAATAATTATCAGCCCGAAGGACCTGCAAATTGATACCTTTCGCGCCCAAGGCGCCGGTGGCCAGCACATGCAGAAGAACGACACAGCAGTGCGCATTACCCACCAACCCACCGGCACAGTTGTGCAGTGCCAGAACCAGCGTTCGCAGGCCCAGAATCGGGAGAACGCCATGAAGGTGCTTCGCGGCAAGTTGTACGAGCTGCAGCAATTTGAACGCGAGAAAGAGATGGCAGATTTACGCGGAGTTTTCGTGAAGGCAGAATGGGGCAGCCAGATTCGCTCGTATGTGCTGCACCCTTACCAGATGGTTAAGGACCACCGCACCCAGCACGAAATCGGAAACGCCCTGGGGGTTTTGGATGGTGATTTAGATGAACTGATGGAAATATATCTTAGAACGAAGGAATAGTCGGGCGCAGAATTACACCGGCCACCAGCCGCGCGGCTATTCTAAGGCAGCAGAGTCATGCGGCTCGTCGTCCGCTGCCGCCGTTGCCGCATCGATCCGGGCCTGGCGACGTTTATGTTCCAACCCCTGCACGCTAGTGCCGAGCTGCTCCAGCACACTCTCAATCTCCCGGCCTTCTTCTTTCGCTATTTGCAGACTGTTGACGCCCAGCAACTTCAGCACTTCTTCATTGGAAAGATCCTGTGTTTCAAGCAACGCCTCCACAAGCGCCTCCACTTCGTCGGCGTGTTTGGTCAGCATCGCTTCGACCTGATTCTCAAGCGCCACCCATACCTTCTCCACGCGCTCATCCGAAAAACGAAGCTCCTTTGTGTCGCGCCACAATTCTGAAACCGGCGGCCCAAAGAAACCCAGTACCGCCAATTCACGTAGCTGGTTTCGCGCTTTTTGATAGTCGGAATAAGCACCCGTCCAGAATTCGCCCATGAACACTTTCACGCAGATGTGCCCGGCCAGCGCCACCATAATGTCCGCCGCAATCCGCCGCAAGGGCTGCATATAAACCTCCGTAGTGTCCACTGGCAGCACGTAGCCCATTGCGCCCTTCGAGCGCCGCACAATACTTACCCGCGAGATGCGCTGGTCGGGCATGGCGTAGTGTTGCACAACCGCGTGCCCGGCCTCGTGGTACGCAATCTGGCGCATCTGCAAGGGGTCCATCTCCCGGATTGGGTTGGCCATTCCCACCAGTTGTTCCTGAATCGCCTGATCGATGTCCTCCTGCATCACCAAATCGCGTCCCTTAAATAACGCCCGATGCACTGAATTCTTGGTGATGGCGGTCATAATCTGCGCCGGGGTAGCCTTGGGGGTGTCGGCCACAATAGCCTCCACATCTACCGATTCCGGATCGTGCTTGATTTTGGAAAGATAACCCCGGATTATCTCCCGCCGTCCGACCCGGTCGGGGCGATCAACCTGGATAATTTGGTCGAAGCGGCCGGGACGCAGCAGCGCCGGGTCGAGCACGTCTGGGCGGTTGGTGGAGCCCATGAAAAGCACGTGCCAATCGCGCTGGCGCACTGGCTTGCCCATCAAGCGCATCAATTTGTTGCGGAGTTTCTCCCAGCGGCTATGCTCATCAATGCCGTCCATCTCATACAGCAAGCGAGTGAGCGCGCCGTTCATGCCCATCCCGCCCATCGTGCCGCCCATCATCTGATTCTCACCCATAACCCCGGAGCGACTCATCGCCACTGCATCGATTTCATCGATGTACGCGATGCAGGCGCCAAATTCTCGCGCCAGTTTGCGCGCCTTGCGCACGAAAGTCATCATGCGCAAGGTGTCCATCCCCCAGAACATCCCCCGAAAACCGGAGCCCTCAACGGACATAAACGCCACTCCAGCCTCGCCGGCCATTGCCTTGGCCAGCAGCGTCTTGCCGGTGCCGGGCGATCCGAACAGCATCATGCCGTTAATAAAGCGCCCGCCCATCTGCACGAATTTGTCGCGGTCTCCCAGCAGCGTAATCCACTGACGCACTAGCTTGACTAGTTCGGGCTGCCCCCAGTAATCGTCGAAGGTGACTTGCTTCGGGTCGCCGGGTTTAATTGTCTCGACGCGCGTGCGGCTGATAAACCAGAACAAAGCGCCGAATTGCACCACCATGAATAGCACGGCAAAGAGCAGTCTGCCAATGAATCCCAGTGCCAGCAAGACGAGATTGAGCACGCTCGGGTCCGCGGAAGCCCACACAGCCATAATTCCGGCAAGAATCAAGAACCAGAAGCGCCGCAGGATGCTCAACGACATCTCCAGTATTTGCTTGCGACGCGACACCAGCATTCTGACAGGCCGCGACCACAACTGTTCGCCCGCAGACCGTGAATCAGCACTTCCGTCACCTGATTCGGTCGTGAGCGGCGCCTCTATTGGAGCGTCTTCTTTACTCATTCGTCTTCCCCAGAATACTTGCCCTCTCTACCTAGGCGCACACCGGCGGTGCACATTGCTGCGCAAGGCAATCGTGTCGCATTATACTACGTTCCTGCGAGCGGTTTAACGAAACACGCCGACCGCTAGGCCGGCGCGTAGAAAACTCCATGAATTTTACTTGTCACTTCGGTCGCTGAATCCACTCCGGCTCAGGCGTGATGTCGGTCTCAGAGCGCTGCCCCGGGTACGGTCGGCCGGATTCGCTGAACTTCATCAGCGGGCGCACGTGCATGCCCTCGGTTACCACACACTGGCACGCCAGTCGACACCCGCCCAGTTCCCCGCTCGCTTCCAGAACATCACGCTCCGCACGCGTCCAATTTGTGGCTCCCCACTGACGAACTCCACCCGGCAGGTGGTGCAGCCCCCATAGCCTCCGCAGGCGTGCATGTTGTCCGCGCCATGGTCGGCAAGGGCAAGTACCAATCGCGTCCCAGCTTCAACATTGAATTCACCGACTCCGCCTATGGTTAGCTTCGGCACCTGTGTTTTCTTTCGCAGGATTGATTGAGCGTACGTTTAACGCCAAGCAGCCGCACTGTCAACCCGAAGGACCTAAGCGCACCCTCTCCGCCTCCGCTTCGGCGCCAAAGTCACCGTTGACCGAGACACCTTCCTCCCCATACATGTGCGGATAATGGCGCTTAAACTCAGAAACCATTAATTGAAAGGGCAAATCATCGAACTGGCCATAATCATGCAAATACTCCATGTGCCGGTTCCCTCGCGCATCGTATTCATGGAAAATCGAATCGTGCCTGCCATCGAATTCAAGCGGCCGGACGCCAAAGCGCTCGCACAACGAGAGATTGAACACCGGGGTAGCCTTCACCCAGGTTCCATCAAGATACAACTCTGTGTAGCCATGGAAGACGAACACATCGGTCTTCATCACCCGCTTCAATCTTTCGGTGGTGAGATGATTGCGCACGTTGGCATATCCTAAACGGCTTGGTATGCCCTGCGCCCGCGCACTGGCAGCTAACAAAATGGATTTCGAAACACAAAAGCCGTAACCTTGCGCCAGTACACTGCTAGCTACATATCCATCCTCCACAAGAAAGATGTGATACGGGTCGTAACGAATTTCATCACGAACCACGTAATACAGGCTCACCGCCCGTGCCACATCCGAACTCAGCTTGCCACACGCCCGCTGCGAAAACGCGGTCACTGCTTCGGATTCGCTATCCAGAAAGCGCGTCGGTTCAAGAAATCGCTGCATATCTTCCGTCATCCTTGCCTCTCTGACTACCCACGTTGCAAACGCCCACAGGAAGCAAAACTCTCGCCATGCCGCCGAAGCCACAAGTATATCAATATTCCGCCGCACTGCCGCGCGCTCTCATCCCCTCAACCCGATGCAGTTTTGTTCGCGCACTCTGCGTCACGAACGCCGGGTCACGCGCGCCGCCGGCCTTTCTGTGGTACACTCACGCAAAGTTCCTTCATGAGCACTTTTCTCATCGCGGCAGCACAACCCATCCGTGCGGACTTACATGCCTGACTCAGCCAGCAAAGCCTCCGCCCTGAGCTCGTTCACTGATTGGAGCAGGCAGGCTTTTCGGTTCATCGTCGACCCGATCGCCCGACTACTGGCGCGCTCGGGCATCCACCCAAACGTGCTCACCTTCAGCGGCCTTGCGGGAAACGCCATCGGCGCAGTGCTCCTGGCGCGCGGTGATTTCGTCTGGGGCGGTATATTGATACTGTTGATGGGGCCTATTGACGCACTCGACGGGGCAACAGCCCGAGCACGGGGAAAACTGTCACCGTGGGGGGCGTTCGTGGACTCCACCACCGACCGCTGGTCTGAATCCGTCATTATGCTCGGCCTGCTCATCCACTACGCTAACCGCGCCGCCACTCAGGAAGTAGTGCTCGTGCTGTTCGCTATCGTGGGCTCGCTAATGGTCTCATACACGCGAGCTCGCGCCGAATCACTCGGCTTTTCCGCCAGTGTGGGCGTACTCACCCGATTGGAACGATACCTTGTGCTCGCGCCGGCGCTCGTATTTCGCCACCCGGAAATCGCGCTTTGGATCATCGCCCCGCTGGCCAACATCACCGCCATACAGCGCACCATCCATGTGCGGCGACAATGGTACGTGCGCGACGTGGGCAAACCAGAAACGAAGGGCTCCAAACGCCCTGCAGACGATTGTTGATGCAACGACGCTCGCGCCTTGCAGCGCAACCATCTAGTCCGTGAAGCGCCTCAATTCATCGCGCCGACCTGAACCGGAAAAGACCCGTGGCAATTGATTCGCTCGGCATTCACCTTGGCGGTCTATATATCCGTTTTTACGGACTCATTATCGTCACCGGCGCGATGGCTGCCGGATACCTCTCCGCATGCGAGGCCCGCCGCCACCAATTGGATTCCGCTTTCGTCTGGGACGCGCTCATGTGGACGCTGCTGGGCGGCATTGTGGGTGCGCGCCTGTACCATGTGCTCACCCCGCCTCCTAGCATGATGCCGCCGGGCACTCCCAACCCGTATTTGCAGAACCCGGCCGCCGTGCTGCAAATCTGGAAGGGCGGCCTTGGGATCCCGGGCGGAGTGACCGGCGGCGCGTTTGCCCTGTGGCTCTTCGCAAAGAAACGCGGCCACGGGTTCGTGGTCTGGGCCGATGTCGCCGTTCCAGGCTTATTGCTGGCGCAGGCGATTGGGCGCTGGGGAAATTTCGTCAATCAGGAACTTTATGGCCTTCCAAGCAACCTCCCGTGGGCAATCTACATCGCGCCCGAAAATCGGATAGCTGCGTTCGCTCAGTATGAGACATTTCACCCTCTCTTCCTTTACGAGTCCGTTCTAAATCTACTCGGCTGCTTGCTGCTGCTCTGGGCGGCCCGGAATTATTCCAAGCGACTGCTCACCGGCGAGATTGCGCTGGGTTACTTCATCATCTATCCCACAATCCGCTTCTGCCTCGAGTTCATCCGCGTTGACAGCAGCCAGATCGGCGGATTGAACGCAAACCAGAATCTGATGGCAATCGTGGCCGTAGTCTCAGCATTAACGTTTATTGTTCGCAGACGCCACCAAACTTAAGCGCTGTCACACGCATAGGACGGTAGCCCAACCACCCACTCCGGCGACATCAATGGTAAAATTATGCTGCGGCATGTTTGCCGGAGCATTGAAATGCCGGGCGTTGCCGGTGCAATCTTGACCAAGAAACCCTACCCACCGCAGGAAGCCAGAATCACAATCGGCGCCGTCAGCGTGTTCACGGCGCATACCTCCCACCTGACGCCGAGCGGCCATACTCACCGATGGCGCCCACCCACAGACGTAACCGAGACAGAAACACATGTCGTGGTAACGGTGGAAATCGCCGGCATGGAAGACGCGGAGTTTCATATTACCCTGCAGGGCAGGCAGCTGGCCGTCTCCGGCATACGCGAGAGGCGTTCGGGCATCCGCGCATTCCACCAGATGGAAATCTCTTACGGTGAATTCGCCACCGAGGTCAAACTGCCATCCCTGGTCGAATCTGAAGGCGTCGACGCAAATTACGCTGATGGGTTTCTAACTGTGCGCCTTCCAAAGCAGCTCCGGCACATCCCGATTATTGAAATCGATTAGCCCTATGAGCGCGTATCGATTCGAGTTCCGCATTCCTCCCAACTCAGATGATGCAGATGAACTGGATGAAATGTTGCTGAACTTCCCCCTTGAATTTGGGCAGATCGTCACCACGGTCAAAGAGGATGCCGAGCAGGACGAAGAGAAAGGCGCGGAAAAGTCGCTCGAGGACGCAATCCCGAGCGTGCTGCCGATTTTACCGCTGCGCGGAGTGGTCGTCTATCCGATGACCGCAGTGCCGCTGACGGTCGGTCAGCCCCGTTCCGTAAAGCTGATCGACGAGGTCACCAGCGGCAAGCGGATCGTCGGCCTGGTAGCCAGCAAGGACCCGGATCTGGAGACTCCGGGGCCTGACCAGCTTTATAGGGTGGGCACGGCGGCCGCGGTCCACCGACTGATGCGCGCCCCGGATGGCACCGTGCGCCTGCTGGTGCAGGGCATTGCCCGCATTAGGATAGGCGATTACGTCCAGACTGATCCGTATCTGAAAGCACAGGTCACGTTGAGCCCGGAAACAGACGAAACCGGCATTAAGATTGAAGCGCTCGCGCGTGCCACCGTGGAGCAATTCCAGAAACTGGCCGGGCTGATGCCATCCATGCCAGAGGAAATAATTTCATCCGCTTTGAACATGGATGACCCGCACCAGCTAGCGTACGCCATCGCAACGTACCTACGTATGGACTTGCGATTGGCGCAGCGACTGCTTGAACAGAACCGCGTCACCGACAAGTTGCGCCATCTACTCGGAGTACTGGGGCGCGAAGTGGAAGTATTGGAGCTGGGTCACAAAATCCAGAAAGACGCCCACACCGAGATGGAAGGCATGCAGCGCGAATATTTCCTACGCGAGCAATTGAAAGCAATCCAGAAGGAACTTGGCGAGGGCGATGAGCAAATAGTCGAAATCGAGGAGTTTCGCAAGAAGATCGAGGCTGCCGACATGCCGGAGGAAGCGCACAAGGAGGCTGTGCGCGAACTCGACCGCCTCGCGAAACTCCCCACCGCCGCAGCCGAATACGGTGTAATTCGCACTTACCTGGATTGGATAACCACTCTCCCGTGGGGGGTGACCACAGCCGACAATCTGGACGTGCAGCACGCCCGCACTGTGCTGGACGAAGACCATTACGGCTTAGATGACATCAAAGAACGCATTCTGGAATTCCTCGCGGTGCGCAAGCTGCGCCTCGAAAGACGCGGAAAGCGCCAGGCACAGTCCATAGACCATATTCGTCAGGAACGGGAGGGCGTGATACTGTGCCTGGTGGGTGCTCCCGGAGTCGGAAAGACCTCGCTAGGGCGCTCCGTCGCGCGCGCGATGGAGCGCAAATTCGTGCGCATCTCGCTGGGTGGGATGCGCGACGAAGCCGAAATCCGCGGCCATCGCCGCACCTACATCGGCGCGATGCCGGGGCGAATCATGCAAAGCCTGCGCCGCTGCGAGACGCAAAACCCGATCTTCATGCTAGATGAAGTAGACAAAATGGGAACAGATTTCCGTGGCGATCCCGCCTCCGCGCTGCTCGAGCTGCTGGACCCTGAGCAGAACCGTGAGTTCCGCGACAATTATTTAGACGTGCCGTTTGACCTTTCGCAGGTGTTTTTCATCACCACCGCCAACATGCTCGAGCCCATACCTCCGGCCTTGCGAGATAGAATGGAAACGCTGCAGCTGGCAGGGTACACCGAGCGCGAAAAATTAGCCATCGCCCGCGGCTATCTCATCCCGCGCCAGATCCGTGAGAATGGCCTGCGCAAAAACGAAATCACATTTAAGCCGGACGCCACAAAACAAATCGCTCGCTATTACACGCGCGAGGCCGGCGTGCGCAACCTGGAACGTGAAATCGCCGCAATCTGCCGAAAGGTCGCCACCCGCATCGCTGAAGGCGAATTCAAGCACGTGACCATCAACCTTAAGCGTATACAAGAGTATCTCGGGAAGCCGCGTTTCTTCTTTTCGGAGGAGGTGGCCGAACGCACCGCAGTACCCGGTGTGGCCACCGCCGTAGCGTGGACGCCCTTCGGTGGCGACGTGCTCTTCGTGGAAGCCACGGAAATGCCCGGCGAGAAAGGCTTTCAGCTCACCGGACAGCTAGGTTCCGTGATGCAGGAATCTGCCCAAGCAGCGCTTTCATACGTGCGCTCACACAGCGAGGACCTTGGTCTCGCCTCCGATTATTACCAGCACCACGATATCCACCTGCATGTCCCGGCCGGCTCGGTGCCCAAGGATGGTCCGTCAGCCGGAGTGACAATGGCTACGGCGCTCGCCTCCCTGTTCTCCCAAAAACCGGTGCGCCCGGATGTGGGCATGACCGGTGAAATCACATTGCGGGGTCAGGTGCTGCCAGTGGGCGGCATTAAAGAGAAAGTACTCGCGGCGCACCGCGCTGGCCTGACCACAGTCGTGCTTCCGCGCCGAAACGAAAAAGACCTCGATGACGTGCCTGAAGAAGTTCGGAAGCAGGTAAAGTTTGTGTTGGTGGACCGCGTCCAAGAGGTTATCGCCGAGGCTTTGATGCCACCGGAATCAACCCCGAAGCGCAAGCACTAACGTGCCCAGAACACGACCGTCTTCAGCGCGCCGCTGGCGCAAAGTAGACCTGCACCTGCACACACCGGGCTCCAACGATTACCAGGAACCGGACATCAGCTACCTAGATATTCTGCGCCAGGCCCGAGTTCGCGGGCTGGACATGGTGGCCTTCACCGACCACAACACTGTCGGGGGCTTTCGCGCCATGCGTCAGGAGATATCCGACCTCGAGCTGCTCGAGCGTCTCAAACGACTGAAGCCGGCCGAGAAGCAGCGCCTGCAGAAGTACCGCAAATTACAACAAAGCGTCCTCGTCCTGCCCGGGTTCGAGTTTACGGCCACATTCGGTTTCCACATTCTGGGCATTTTCTCCCCCGATACGCCCATTCGCGCGATCGAGCATGTACTTTTGAATCTCAACATCCCAGCCGCTCAATTGGACGAAGGCTCATCCAATGTCGGCGCAAGCGCCGACGTGCTCAGCGCTTACCGCGAAATCGTTAAAGCCGGGGGTGTGGCCATTGCCGCGCACGCCAATTCCACCCACGGAGTGGCCATGCGCGGCTTCCGCTTCGGTGGCCAAACTAAAGTCGCCTATACGCAGGACGAGAACCTGCATGCCCTCGAAGTGACCGATCTGGACTCGCGCAGCCGCCGCTCAACCGCTCATTTCTTCAACGGCTCCAAACCGGAGTACCCACGCCGCATGCACTGCATCCAGGGCTCGGATGCACACCGACTGCTGCGCGATCCGAAAAATTCGCGCCTGCTGGGTGTGGGAGACCGCCCCACAGAGATGCAGTTGGATGAAGTCAATTTCGATGCGCTGAAATCGTTGCTGACCAGCCCGGATTTCGCGCGCACGCGCCCTTTTCGGGGTACCCAAAAAGAGCTCGATTACGTTCAGGCCGCCAGAGACGAGGGCGAGAGCATTGTGCAAAGTTTCCAGCAAAAAATAACCAAACGCGGCGGCCACCTTTTCGCTGTCATTTCTGATGTCTGCGCCATGGCAAATACCAACGGCGGCGTGGTGTTCATCGGAACTCCCAGCGACCCAAAGAAGACGCCAACCGGGGTCTCCAACATCTCCCGCGCCATCGGCGCCGTCAAGCACGAAATAAGTGGCCGCATTACGCCAACACTGATTTGTTCCATCGACGCTCTCTCCACGCACGAAAAAAAGGTGCTGCGCATTAACGTGCCTCGCGGCGATGATCCTCCCTACGCCATAGACGACAACAAGATTTTTGTGCGCGATGAATCTGAAACCACACTCGCCGTGCGTGACGAAATCGTGCAACTCACCACCCGGCCGCGCTCCAAGGCACACGCACTGCTAAGCGAACCTGCGCCAGTAGCACCGGAACAAGGCGGCAAGCCCTCAGCTGGTGTTGAGCCGCCTCGCACCGGCGTGGAAATCGTTGCTACCGAAGAGCGCGACAGTACGCGGTACCACACTATGCGCGACTTGCGAAACGGAAACCAGGTGAAAAATGTCACCCGCTCTTCCGCACGTCGTCTGTGGCATTACGCCATCAAGCAACGCGAAGGCAACCTTAATCTCAGCCGTTTGAAGGTGAAATGGCACGATGACCTCGGCTTCATCAAGCACTATCGCAAGGGTTCAATATCCCGCGTCGATCTATGCCAGCGCACGCCGGATGGAGATATTCGCGTCTATTACGGGGTAACCGAAGACGGCATGCATGGGCCCTGGCGAAAAGTGGCCGGCTACTCCGAGTGATGTGAATACACCAGAGTCGGGCCGCCCGCGAGTAGCCGTACTCACAGTCAGCGACCGGAGCACCAGCGGTGAAAGAGACGACATCAGCGGCCCCGCGCTCGTGGCAGCTCTCACTAAAATGCTGGGGTGGGCCTGCACCGCCGCTGCCACAGTCCCCGATGATCACGCGCAAATACGCGCACAGCTTTGCCGCTGGGCGGACCGCGAAGGCATGCAACTGATTCTCACCACCGGCGGCACCGGATTCGCGCCCCGCGACGTCACGCCTGAAGCCACGCGGGCGGCGATTGGACGCGAAGCACCGGGCCTGACGGAAGCCATTCGGGCTGCCAGTCAGAAGATCACGTCGTACGCGATGCTCTCGCGAGCCGTCGCCGGCATTCGTGAAAAATGCCTGATTATTAACTTGCCTGGAAATCCCAAGGCAGTGCGCGAAGCGCTGGCTGTGCTAACGCCGGTGCTCCCGCATGCACTGGATGTGCTCGCGGGGGAGTCCACGCCCGAGTTACACGCGCACCGGCCTTCGCCCGCATAACCGACCGGGGTCCACATCCCCGGGTACGACCATTGTTGAAAAATCCGAGCGAGATAATGCAACGCCGTTGGAAAATATCTCCACGCCCAGATGCCATCGCTCTGAGCGTGCTGTTTCTCGCTACGCTCTTGTTTTTTTGGCCGCTGGTGCTGGGCGGCGATTGGCATATCCCCAAAGGCGGCGGCGACCTAGAATCGTTCCTGTGGCCAACGTATCGCTATGCCGCGCAAACGTTGCGCGCGGGCGAGCTGCCGCTCTGGAATCCGTACCTGTATTCCGGTGCCCCATTTGCGGCCGACAACCAGTCCGGCTTATTCTATCCCCCCAATCTGCTCCTGGCGCTGCTGCCGGATGTGCCCTATCGCGCCATGGAATGGCTGGTGGTATCACATGTGTTTCTCGCCGGTGCTGGCATGTATGTCGCCGCCCGGTCAAACCACCCCCGCGCCAACATACAGCCGCCATTGGCCGCGGCGCTGGCGTTTCAGTTCTCGTCCGTATTCATCACCCATATTGGCAACCTGAACATCGTGGCGACGGCCGCATATCTCCCCTGGGCCTGGCTGTTTCTGCAGCGCATGCAAAGCAAACGCAGCCTGACATCCGCTGCCGCGCTCGCCGTGATCGTCACGCTGGCAGTTCTCGCCGGGCACGCCCAAATGGCGCTAGTCGTCGGGCTTGCTGTATCACTGACCGCATTTTGGATGCTGGCAACAAATCCCCGCAAAGCACAATGGTTGGCGTTATGCGCCGGCGCAGCTATGCTGACATTGGGATTGTGCGCGTTTTTCGTTATTCCGACGGTTGAACTGGCGCAATACACCCACCGCGCCGGCCTCACCTACGAACAAGCTTCCCGATATAACCTGCCCCCAACGGGACTGGCCGGGATACTCTCCCCACTCCTGTTCGGGCGCGGACCGGCGCACTTCTGGCCCGCGTGGGATCGAGTGGAACTCGGCTTTGCAGGTATCGTCACTCTGCTGCTGGCCCCTTTTGGACTAAAACAGAATCCGCGCCGAGTCATATTGCTTCTGCTCGCGGCCGTCGGGCTTTTTGTCGCTCTGGGGCCTGCCACACCATTGCACCCTTTCCTGTATGAATACCTACCCGGCTTTTCGCAGCTGCGCGTACCGGCCAGATTTTTACTGCTCACCAATTTCGCGCTGGCAATGCTTGCATGTTCGGGGTTACACCGCTGGCAGAAAAACATCATCCCCAGCCAACAGCTGCTGGGTTGGGCCGGGACGCTGGCAGCTGTTACCGCTTTCGCGCTGCCGCTGGCATGGTATCTGGCGGCGGCCCAGAACGCTCCGGCCGCCGTGCAAACCCTGCCGCTGGCGCTGACTGTTGCATTGGCGACGCCGGCAGCTGCGCTGCTCATCGGGCCGCGCTGGGTCACCCTGCTGCTCGCTGTCGAGCTCATTGGACTGGGGGCATGGGTAGAAATTGACCACACAAATCCGGATGAAGGTTATCAGTCCGGGCCCGCGATCGAGCTGCTGCGTGCGCAACCCGGTCCATTTCGCATTGACGTCGCCGCCACCAGCTGGCAGCCTGATGCCGCGACCGTACACCGGTTGGAGGCCATAAACGGGCTCCATAACCCACTTGCGCTGGCACATTATGATACTTATTACTGGTCTGTCGGACATCGCGGTTCACCTCAGTACAATTTCCTCAACGCTAAGTACCTTTTGGCCGATAAAGGCAAACTGGCCGCCGACGCCAGTTTCATCCCGGTTTTCGACGCCGATCCCCAGGTCGACGTGTATTTGAACACACAGGCACTACCGCGCATCAGCCTGGTTTACGAAATTAAGCAGGTGAACAACGACACGGAAGCCTTTGCGGCCGTTCATTCACCCGATTTTGACCCATTCCGTCTGGTGGTCGTAAACGGCGGGGCCGCACTGCTCGCCAAGAAACCCGGCAAGAGTACGCTGCGATACAGCCATTATTCAGCGCACACTCAGACCGTGGAGGCCGTCACTCCTTCCCCGGCGTACCTGGTTTTCAGCGAAGTGTGGTACCCCGGTTGGCAGGCACGACTCGATGGCGAGCCCACATCGCTGCTGCGCGCAAATTACGCCTTCCGGGCCGTTTACCTTCCCGTCGGCGAACACACAGTGGAGTTAACGTTCTCGCCCGGCAGTTGGCGCTATGCGTCCTCCGTATCCCTCGGCACGCTGCTGATACTTTTCACAATCTTCCTTGCGTCCCTTTGCCGCAGGACCGCGCTTGCGCATGATTAGCACGCGCGCCGAACGCCTGCAGCTTTTCCTAGTTCTGGCCGTGGCCGCTCTCCTGCGCATGGCCTATCCCGGCATGACCGAATTCAAAGCTGACGAAGCGCGTCTATATACGTTGGCGTATGACCTCGCGACCGGCCAGAACATCCCTCTGCGCGGCATCGGTTCTTCCATCGGCATCCCCAACTTCCCGCTAAGTGCATGGCTATACGCATTTCCGCTCGCGTTATGTAAACACCCATACGCGGCCACCCTCTTCACCGGATTGCTGAACACCGCGACGGTGTTAGCCTGCTGGTGGGTTGCACGCCGATACTGGGGCGTGCGCGCAGGGATTCTTGCCGCGTTTTTTTTCGCCGTCAGTCCGTGGGCGATAATTTTTTCCCGGAAAATATGGGCGCAAAACCTGCTTCCTCTCTTCGTTAGTGGCTGGGCCATAAGTGCATTCCTGACTTTCGCTCACGGACGCCGGCGAGCGGCACTCGCACACGGCGTTCTGCTAGGGTGCGTGCCGCAAATCCACTTCTCGGGGCTAGCGCTGTTGCCAATCAGCGTGGTCGCTGGGATACTCTTCCGTAGGAGCGTTGCGTGGAAATGGATGGCTGCCGGCGCAGCCGTCGCGGCCGCGTTCGCTGCCCCGCTCGCCCTTCATCTTGCCACTCAGGGTTTCCCATCACTGACCGGATTAACTGCGCACCCGCTGCGATTCGGAACTGACTCGCTGAATTTCATCTGGATGCTCAGCACCGGCGCTGATATTCATTCTCTGGCCGGAAATCCTGGTTACCTCGATTACATGCAAACCGTGCCAAATCTGGCTCCGATGCGCTGGCTGTGGGGAGCGCTCATCGCCTTTGGCGGCTGGCGGCTTCTCCTCCCAGCGCAAGGTCGCGAACGCAGCATAGTTGCCCACCTGGTAATTGCATGGCTCGTGGCCCCGGCTTTTCTCTCGCTGTTGAGTCCGGTCTCGATGTATCCGCACTATTTCATCATCACTTTTCCGGCTCAGTACATTGCCGCTGCAGTGGGCGCCATTGCGCTGCTAGACAAACTAACTCATCGCTCGCAACGCGCAGCCGGATGGGGATTACTGCTGGCCTCAGGCAGCCTGCAGCTGTGGGCGCTCATAGCACTGTTTCAATTTTCGTCGCTCCGCGCCACGCCGGGCGGATTTGGTAGCCCGCTCTCGATGAAACTGGCGGCCGTAGAATCGGCGCGCGCTGCCCTACGCGCTCGCCCCGCCACCGAAGTATTAATAGCCGGCAGCGGAAATAACCCGACCGTGCACCAGTTTCCGGCAGTTTATCACGCGCTGTTGCGCGAGACACCGCATCGTTTTGTCGACGCCAACGCGAGCGCGGTGCGCCCGACGACGCCGACGGTCGTGCTGCTGCAGCCCGGAATCCAACCTGCCCGCCAACTCTATCGAGAGTGGTCGACTCGCGCCACTTCTGTTCCGTTGCGCGCAGGTGAAGGCAGTCTTGATGTACTCGAACTGCCGGCCCCGACCGATGATTTCATTCCACCGAAAGAATTCTCTCCGCCGCGCACTCTGGCAAACGGCGTAACACTACTCGGTTATGGGCCTTTGCCATCATCGCAGAACGAGTTGCGTTGGGCACTGCACTGGCGCGCCGGAGATGAAGCCGACACTGATTACCACTTCTTCAATCACCTACTGGATTCAAGCGGTAAGCGTGTGGCTCAGACTGACGCGCGCTCGTTTCCGGCCAACCAGTGGAGAGAGGGGGATAGAGTCATAAGTTTATTTTCGGTGATTCTGCCCGACTCGCCGGAGACCTTGCGCGTAGGTATGTACACCTACCCGGACGTGGAGAATGTGCCCGTCGTGGATGGGTCCGGAGGCATCATCGGTCAGGCCGTGACAACCCGGTGGACTTCACCCTGACGATGCCCTGATCCCGGAGGCCACTGTTGGGCCGGACCCACGGAATTGAATCCCAGGCAAGTTTAATAGAAAAAGGCCGCCAAATAACTGGCGACCCGATGCGGTGATAATTATGCCCGTGTGAGCGTTGATTTCTCACCCGTCCTGAGCATCCCCGGGCGATTCAAACCCGCGCGCCCGCAACGCTTTTCTTAAGTCAATCATGCTCTTGCGCCCAAAACCGGTCACCGCCAGCAGGGCTGGTTCTCCGCCGGTTTCCAGTTTTGCCAGCACGTGTTTTGCATGTGTGATTCCGACCTGCGCCAGAGCTGCTAGGGCGCGGGATGTCAAGCCCAGTTCGACCAGTTCAACTTCCGGAGACGCCAGGGCAGAGCGGTGTTCATCAAGTTTCACCACATGCTGCTGGCGCGCTTCCAGTTTGCGGTAAAAGCGCTCCACTTGCCCCTCGGTGTCCACGATGCGCTGCTCACCAGTGTAAAATGGATGACACTTGTAGCACAGGTCGGTATGAACTGATTCCTGCGTGGACCCGGTCACCCACGTGTTGCCGCACGAGCAGACCACTTTAGCCTGCGGAAAATATTCCGGATGAATCGCTGTCTTCATTCGCGTTCTTTATTTCAGGCTCGATGCCTGCACCGAGACGCGCTTTTGCCCGCTCGGTAACCGCTCAAACTGAACCTGGCCATCCGCAACAGCGTAAAGCGTATAATCTCTCCCTGCACGCACGTTTGCCCCCGGCTTAATGCGCGTGCCACACTGCCGCACAAGGATGTTCCCGCAGCGCACATTCTCGCCTCCAAAGCGCTTGACGCCGAGCCGTTTCGATTTGCTGTCTCTTCCGTTGCGGCTTGACCCGCCGCCTTTTTTGTGCGCCACCCTAACGCTCCACTCTGCCCACTAAGAGATGATTTTGTCGATCATGACGCATGTGATTTCTTGCCGGTGACCTTGCGTTCTGCGATAACGTTTCTTCGGCTTGTACTTAAAGACGCGTATTTTCGAACCACGCGCGTGGCCCACGACCGTGCCTTTCACCGCGACATCCTCAAGCAGCGGGGTCCCCACAAGCACTGCATCATCCTCAGAGAGCAGCATGGCGGAGAATTTGACTTTGCCTCCTTCTGCCTGTGGCAACCGATCCACAGCCACAACGGCGCCCTCTTCGGCGCGCAGCTGCCGTGAACCACTTTGAATAATCGCGTATTTCATGCGCCTAGCCATCTCCGATAACACAATAGCACCCCGCCTAGGCGGGGCACTATTCGCATTATACCCGCCTCAATCTGGGTTGTCAACGAAAAAAAGTGCTGTCCGGTGCACATGTCTGCCCGAAACGCCCATGGCAGCCAGCACTTCCTCCGGTCTGCCGGTGGCCTCGGGCCGGGCCGCCAGCCGCATGCGCAATGCCACGGTATCATTCTTACCGACTTCCACCGCAAGAGCGTCAATGAGCGCGCGCAGATCGTAATCCTTTCCGCGTCGTTTACGCATAATTGTGGCGCGCCCCAAAATGCCCTTAACGCTTTGCATTAACATCTTCTCCGGGCAGTAACCATCTGGTTCCACCAGGTATTCGGCGGCACGCAGGCGTGATTGGAGCGACCCCTCCCCCAATTCCACTGCAGTGATATCAAACGCTTCAATTCCCGGCGGAGCGACGTCGGCCACCGCAGTCAGTAGATCATTCAGCCTGACTGTTTCCCGCAGCCAGATGTCGACTACCTCTGCCTGGCTGGTGATGCCGAGCGGTAACGCCGAAGCCAGTTGCATCTTTGGCATCGGATGGAATCCCTGCGAATATGCCAGCGGAGCATTCGCCCGCCGAAGCATGCGTTCCCACGCGCGGTGCAGGTCAAGGTTGCCGATGTAGCGCGCCGCGCCGCGCTTGGCGAAGGTGATGCGGAGGCGCTGCATGTTCCATACTATAATACCCCACCATGCCTGATGATGCCCTCAATCGACTGCGTTGGCTCTGCATTGCCGCATTGCTGCTGGGTTTTGCCCTCCATCTCGCCGCAGCTCCGCGCCTTCAACATGGCCTGACGGCAACGTATTTCCCCGGGCCAGACTTCGACTATGTCGCGGTGACGCGGCTTGAGCGCGTGGCGATGTTGAGTAGCAATGACCGCCTTGTCGGCCACGAGCGTCCCTTCAGCGTGCGCTGGGAAGGTTTTCTGTGGGTAGATAAAACTCGCGAGATTGCGTTCACCATTCCCGATGGCACAGATGCGCGCCTGCTGCTGGACGGCGAACTGGTTTTTGAGTCGCGCGGCGATGGGGCGCCGCAGGCGTCAGCGATCGCCCGAGCCCTCAACCGCGGCTCGCATGCGCTCACACTTGAGTTAGTCCGCGCCGACGCCGGCGACGGTTTTTTCTCCGCCAACCTCGAGTGGGACACCCTGTTGGGACAACGCCTGATCCCGCCAACATTTCTGTACCCCTCGCATCCAGAAAACGATCAAGCCCGCGGTGAAATGCGGCGGGCGCAAACGCGGAATGCCGCCCTGTCTCTGAGTGCATTAGCTATTCTCGGATTGCTGGGGGTTTCGATTTCCGTGCGGCGACCCTCATTGCGGCGTCGCGAAACGTGGGGGCTGCTTCTTGTAGTCGGCGTTGCGCTTGGCCTGCGCCTGATATACATCCATGACCTCGTCACGCATATCCCCAACTTTGACGCATTGCCTGTAGGCTCCGATCACCGTACTTACGAGGCCGATGCGCGGGACTTGGTGCGCGGTCTGTGGCCACCGCAGAGCGAGTTTTATCGTCAGCCTGGATTCCCCTGGCTGCTGGGAAACATTCATGCCCTCTTGGGGCCAAACCTGCGCCCCTTTCAGATTGTCCAATTGACGGGCGGAGCCCTGGCGTCGATGGCAATCTACGCGCTCGGAAAGCGCATCTTCAACTCTCCAGCCGCATGGGTCGCCGCACTGCTGTGGGCCACTTTTCCACTGGCGATTTTTTACGACGCTCAGCTTGTTACACATGGGCTGGAGGCACAACTGGTCGTCTGGATGCTCTGGTTATGGCTTAGCGCAATCGAACGCCCGGGCAACGGCGCGCTGATCGCTCTCGGTCTATTATTAGGCGGCGCAGCCGTCATCCGTCCAGCACTGCTGGCGCTCATCCCGCTGGCCGCCCTTTCTCTGATATGGATGTCCCGCTCTAGCTGGCATTTGGGCACAGCGCGCGGTCTGATTCTGGTGGGGCTCGCAGCACTTCCCATCCTACCGGTCACGTTCCACAATTATCGCCACAGCGGGCGCTTTCAGTTAATTTCCTCAAACGGACCGGTAACCCTCTATTTGGGTAACAACCGCGACGCGGCCGGAATCGGCCAGTACTCGCAGGCATTTCGCGCCACGCATGAGCGCGTAAATCGCGGCGAACTGACTTATATGGAGGCCACACTTTTCGACATCCGAACTGCGCCCCGCCGTTGGCTTGGCCTTATGACGCGCAAAACGGCGCTCTATTTCGCGAACACGGAAATCCCCAACAACGTCGATTTCACTGCAGAAGGAACGGCAATTTCCCCTTTGCTGGCTCAAACACCACTCCGCTTTGGCGGAATCGTCGCACTCGGCTTTGCGGGACTCGGGCTGGCTCTTTTCCGGGTGCGGGCGTACAGGCCGGGCATATGGCTGCTAAGCACGGTCTTGCTGATACTGTATTCAACGACGGTCATGTTTCACGTCGTCTCGCGTTTCCGTGTGCCCACATACGGGCCGCTGATTCTTTTTGGCGCATTTGCGCTCGTCGATATTGGCCGCCGTCTGGCGAACCGCGATGTCCGCGCAAGTGCGCTTTCGCTCTGCCTACTCGGGGGTAGCAGCGTGCTAGTCATAGCACTGCCCTGGGTGGCTGATAGCAGTATTCCGCTCCCGACGTTAGCAGCGCCCCCTGCAGAGAGCGTGCAAGTGCGAGCCGTTTTCGGCGAGACGCTCGAACTATCAGCGTACGATCCATTGGCCGCAGTCGAGCCGGGCGAGCCGTTGTTTGTCACGCTGTACTGGGAACCAAATTCTCCGCTTTCGGTGGATTATTACGGGACGGTGCAACTGCTTGCCTCCTCCGGCGAGAAACTCACGCAGGTGGACCAGCGCCTCGGCACGGGTTCATTTCCCCACCATCCCCCCACAGATTGGCGGCCGGGAGAGACAGTGGCCGATCATTATCTACTCTTCCCACCTCGTGACGCTCCCACGCCATTGGCATTGACGGTATTGGTGGCAGTATATAATCGCGAAACGGGTGAGCGCCTCGGCGAGACAAGCTTGCATCCGCTACCGCTGACCTTGGCGCAACCGCTAATTCTGCCGGACAACGTAACGCCGGTGCACGCGACAATCGGCCCGGCCCTGTTGGCAGCATATCAGGCCGAAGTCGAGAATGGTGAGCTCGCCCTCACTTTGTTTTGGGAATCGATGGAACCGGCATCAGTCGCCGGTATTGTCTTCGTCCACCTTTTCGATTCAAGCGGGTATTTCGCCCTCGGGCAGGATTTGCCCCCTCGCGGGGGTGATTACCCCATGACAGCCTGGCAGCCCGGTGAAGGCATCATTGACCCGCGGCGAATCCCGTTGAGCGAGCTGCCAGCCAGCGAGTACGCAGTCTTCGTCGGCGTGTATGATCCGGCCGAGAATGCGCGATTTCCTGTGTTGGACAAAGCCGGCCATCGCGTGCCCAATGCATCTCTTAAGCTATTCCAGTTCCATTTCGATTGACCGCGACGTGTACGCTGGGGCTCATCACCGAGCATGAAAAGTAATCGCTCCCGTGCCGGGTTATCAGAATGCCTGGTGCTCGCCTGCATTCTCATGCTCGGATTATTCTTCCGCGTTCGCCGGCTTGGGGATGATCCTTTCTTCCAAGATCAAGCCGCAACGAGCATGGGGGCGTTGCAGGTTGTGGAAGGCAGTCGGCCACTTGTCGGCCCCATGTCGTTCTCATTTAGAACCACACTTAGAGATCCACCTCTGCCTAGTTACCTGTATGCAATGCCGTTTGCCGTATCCGGTGACCCTCGCATCGCACGTATTTTCACTGCTCTATGGAATTTGTTTTCCATTTCCCTCGCGTGCAAATTTTGTAGGCTCTATTTTGGACGCAACGCCGGGTTGTTTGCATCGGCCCTTTACGCCGCGCACCCAACAGCAGTTTTGGCAAGCAGATTCATATGGAACCCTAACCTAGCAGCACCTTTCGTCATGCTGTTTTTATACACCGGCCTGCAGGGGTATTACCAGTCGAGGCGTATTCCCAGAATGCTCCACCTGCCTACGTTAGCTCTAGCCATACTGTGCCATCCTTCGCACGCGCTGCTTCTACCCGTTTCACTTCTATTCTGGTCTTGGGCTTGGTGGAACCACGCAGCCGAACGTCGGGCATTTATTGTACAGGTAGGTGCTAGCGGCGCCATCGCGATGTTGCTTCTTGCGCCTTGGTTAGCAGGAAACCTACAGATCGCGGCGACCACGTATTCTACCGAGAACATGAGAACCCTTGGAGATTGGATGCCCTTGCAGACACCAGATCTGACCGTTGTGAATACCGCTCTAGCCGGAGAAGGATGCTGGCGAAACAACTGCCCGATGCTGCTGGGTGAGCGACCGCCGGCATTCATGACTCACTTTCTGCCCGGCATCACCCTGGTGGCGGCCGCATGGACATTATTCCTTGGAGCGCTCCAGCGCCGGGTCCTGCCGCCATTGGTAATCGCTGCTGCGTTTTTCCTGCCTCCGGCGATCGCTTCCGCTACAGGGCGCGTATTCGACCACTATGTCTGGCCGCTGATAGGCAACGCGGTCATTATCCAGGCCGCTGTCCTCAGCGCCGAACGCGATTATGGAAGTACACGAGGCCGCCAATTCATGAAATCCCTCATGCCAAATTCTACGCGAAGGCTCATCCAATTTCCGTACGCGCTCGTGATGGCACTCATACTATTTGGCCAGGCGCGCTTCAACTTCTTGTACAACCCTCGCGAGGGCCTCCTGAGCCTAAACCAGAACTTGGCCACAGTCAGGTACGCGCTGAAAACTGCCCGTGACGCGGGCACTGAGCTAATCCTGCAGGACTATCAACCGCCTGACGAGCTGCGCTGCATCGGCTGTCGCGGTTGGGCTCGGCCATGACCTGCGCGTGTTGCCCCAGGACAGCGGTGTACCTGCCCCGAGTACGGGAGCCTATCTGCTGCGCTCAACGAGCTGGCCACACCAGAACGGCTATCTGCTCGAGAAAGAAACTGTCAACACGTGGTTCCAGCTTTCGCGAATACCGACTGCCAGTCAAACGCAATTGGACTTATCCGTCGCGGAACACATCAGGTTCGCGAATGGCGCTCTCGTTCTCGGCCTTGCCATGGCGAGCCCCACGGCGCTCCCACGTGCTTCGGAAGACTGGCGGCCAAGTCTGGTGTGGCGGGCCGGAAATACAACCACGACGGATTACAAGTTCTTCGCTCACTTTCTCGATTCTGATGGCCGGAAATATGCCCAGGCAGATCCGCTGGCACTGCCTGGCAGGTACTGGCGTGCCGGAGAAACGGTGTTCAGCGAGCTCGACTTCAAGATCGTCGAAGGTTTGCCCGGGGACGGTTCATTATTCATCAGATTAGGAATGTATGATCAGCACGGGAACGTGCCAGTCCTTGACCAAGCGGGCGTGCCTCTGGGTGAGCATGCCACCATCCAGGTACACGGCGGCGGAAAGCCGGCCTGGGCATTTGCTGAATCCCTTGTTCTCGACAAGATTGACATGGCAAGCGAGCAGCAACAGGGTCCTCCGTTGGTCATGACTGCAACCTGGCACGCCCGCGAGGCCGGGCTTAAAAAGACGCAATTGCGCTGGCGCATGGTGACGCAAGCTGGCAAAACCGCTTTCGAAACCCTGACTGATATCGCTCCCCACGCTGGGGTAGGCGTACTTCTGGCACCCGCCTTCGTCACCGCAGAATACGACTTACGCATCCCCACTGATATCAGGCCTGGTACCTATCGACTGGAACTGCATCTCATTGCTCAGGCAGGTCACGCGCTCGGCAATCCTTTTAGCGCGGCCATCCAAATAACATCCCGAAACCGCAACTTCGATCTGCCGCCAATGCAGAACAATTTGGACGCTACCTTCGCGGACCAGATCAAGATGGTCGGATACGACTTGGAGCACAGCAACGGCACGCTGACGCCAGTATTGCACTGGCAGGCGCTGGGTCAAATCCCCGCTGACTACAAGTACTTCGTCCACGCGTGGAGCGAAACCGAGGTGGTCGCTCAGGCCGATGCGATGCCGGACTCGTACCGCTATCCCACCTCGTGGTGGGCGCCGCACGAAGTCTTCAGCGACACGGTGACGGTCTATTTTGACGCTTCGTTGCCTGCAGAGATCACATTAAAAGTCGGGCTTTATCTCCCAGATGGCGATCGAATTCCCATTACTGATCGAGACGGGAACACAGTGCCTTCCATGACCCTCGAATTGGGGCAGGTTCACCTTTCCCGCTGACACATAGACGAATCCCAAATAGAATGAGCGCTAACTTTTTGAAACTGAGACATCCCACTTTCCGCAGCAATCAGGTTATTCTGATCGGTACCATCATCCTGCTATTAGGGGCTTGGCTGCGCCTGACGGACATAGGGGCTGATCCCTTCGGAGACGATCAAGAAAGGATAAGCTCCTTGGCTTTAAACATTGTGAATGGCAGTCAGTGGCAACTACTAGGTCCCAGAATGTCCACCGGTAGTTTAAAACACTCTCCTTTCACCATCTATCTATACTCGCTGCCATACCGATTGGACAACGACCCACACATCGCGAGAATTTTCACCGCACTGATGAACATTGTCGCCGTGGCCATAGTACACCTAATCGGAACTCGTTATTTTGGTCGCATTGCCGGACTCCTCGCCACGTTCCTGTTTGCAATCAATCCGGCTGCAGTACACAGTAGTCGTTTCATCTGGAATCCAAATCTTGCAGCCCCTTTCGTAATGTTGTTTCTTCTGATCACGCTGCGCGGATATTACGACCACAAAGCTTCATGCAGACTCGCCCACCTGCCCATGCTAAGCCTGGCCGGACAGTGCCACCCATCCCTGTTTTTGCTAGCACCGATTGCATTCATTAGCTGGATGCATGCCTGGCGACTTTCGAAAGGAAGTAGACAACGCCTCATTGCCCACACATGTTTCAGCGCCATTCTAGCGCTGGCGCTTATGGCGCCCTGGGGAATCGGCCTGTACAGGCACCTTAGCACACTCGAATATCTCCGACCCTTCGCAACCGGGAGCGCTTCGGAATGGCAATTGTCAACCAATCGAGTCTTGGCCACACTGAGTGGTAGCTTCGGGGTATACGCCCAGGACATCCCGTCACTACCCGCCCTAGGGTTCCTTACCTATTGCGCATCAGCGTGGTTGCTCGCCCGTGGCGCGTCCCGCCGCGATGGATTGCCAGGATTGCTGGCAGTGTTAGGATTTTTTTTGCTTCCCGTAATTGTGGCTGTGCTTGACAGTCCATACATACAGTCGCTAACCGCCACTCTCTTTTCCGCGCACGGTGTGGAACAAAATTGGTGGGTATGGCCACTCATGGGCAACGCCGCATTAATACAGGGCGCCTTCATTGGTGGCGTGCTAATACGTCGGCCTGCACAAGGCCACCTATCCTGGTTTTGGAACTGGCGTGGCTTACTGCAGACCCGATACCTGCGCGTCCCATCCATCCTCGCTCTCGTCGTCTCTAGCGCAATTCTCCTGCGCGCACACATCCGGTTCGATTACCGACACGATACGGGCGTATGGTCACTCTACGAAGGGCAGAATACACTGGACGATAGTTCAGATTCCCTGAATTACGCGCGGAGGCTTGCGCTGCGGAACAATCAGGAACTCATGCTGCTTGCATCTGACCCGCCACTCCAAACCTCCCTGTGCGTAAATTGCCGGAATTGGGAAGCGCTCATGTTAACCAAAGAGGACGATATTAGGGTGATATGGGACGACTACGGAGTGCCACTCCCTAGCAATGGTGCGGTCCTATTGTCGCCGTTTAACTACTCTGCACGACCTTTTATATTTTCTGGCGGAGAAACTGTATTCACCTGGTTTCGTGTCGCGCAATTGCCCTCCGTAGACCATTTCCAGCCTGATTTACCTTTGGCGCAACCGGCGCATTTTTCTAACGGGGCCACCGTGCTGGGCTTCTTGCAAGATACTCCCAACAGTGCGCCAGTCCCCGCGAAACCCTGGGGAGTGCACATGCTCTGGCGAGTCGACAACCCGGAGCCGGAATACTTCAAATTGTTCGCCCACCTAGTTGACGCAAATGGCGTCAAATACGCTCAGGTGGATCCGCCCGGAATGCTTCCCGGACAGCAACACACAGGCGAACATGTGTTGAGTCAATTGGTTTTCCAGGTCGCTGAAAGTTTGCCCGCCTCCGGCTCGCTTTTCATACACTTTGGCATGTACAATGACACTGGTCAGGCGGAGGTAACAAGTACCACAGTCGAACAGCCTGATCTGGTTCAGATTCGCGGCAGCAACAAACCGCTGGCCAGAATGGGAAACGGCTTAGAGCTAGATGGTTTCACAACTCAGCACAAGCTTCAACAAGGCCGCCCACTGAACATAACCGCCATCTGGCACACGCCGCCCAGTGGCACAAACCCTGACCCGCTTCGCCTTGACTGGCAACTGGAGTCCCCCGACAACCTTCTGGTTTTCGAGCAGGCCACTGAGTTGCTGCCACAGGCAGACAGGGGCAACTTGCCGGGAAACCTGTTCATCGCAGGAAAATACAATCTACACATCCCAACCAAGCTTGCCCCCGGAAAACACCGATTAACGTTACAGGTGACTGACACAACCGACTATTCATCCGCATTGCGCTTTGCCGATTACATTGACATCATGCCCAGAGACCGCAACTTCGACCTACCTCCAATGCAGAACACTTTGGGTGCTACATTCGCCGACCAAATCAGGCTGGCTGGATACGACGTAGAGCAAGGTGACCGGGCGTTGACGCTGACACTGCACTGGCAGGCGCTGGGTCAACTCCCAGGTGACTACAAGTACTTCGTCCACGTGTGGAGCAAGGGCGAAGTGATCGCGCAGGCGGATGCAATGCCGGACTCGTACCGCTACCCCACCTCATGGTGGGCGCCAGATGAAGTGTTCAGCGATACAGTTACAGTGGAACTCAGCGATTTAGAGCCCGGCGACATCCTGATAACAGTTGGCCTATACGAAGCTACAACCGGAGTCCGGCTACCTGTTGTGACGACCGGGGCGGTAGTGTCATCGGATGACTGGGTAACGCTGCAGCCACTGACCCTAGAATGAACAGTCGACAAACAGGCCGAAACCCTCAGGTCCGCACTCGCTCGCGCGTCGGCGTCACCTGCGGACACTCCCAATCCGCAGCGGCCGTTTGATTGCGCAACGAGATGAACTTCGGCATAATCCCACAGGCATAGCATTCGTCCCTGCAATCATCCCGCGTCTTGCCGCTCTGGCTCCAACGATAATCTTCCAGCAAAAATGATTTCCTCACCGCAGCATCAATATGGTCCCACGGGAGCACTTCATCCGCACCGCGTTTCCGATGCGTGTAAAAGGCCGCGTCGATACCCTGCACCACGAAAGCTTCCGTCCACGCCGCATAATTAAAATGCTCCCGCCAGCCATCGAAACGCGCGCCGCGCCGATACGCTTCTAAAATCACCGCGCCCATGCGCCGGTCGCCGCGTGAGAGCCAGGCCTCCATCATCGTCTCACGCGGCTTGTTCAGGCTCAACTTCAACCCGCGCCCTTGCACCTCGCACCGCAGCAAAGCCTGCTTGGCTTCAATCTGCTCCAGCGTATCACAGGGCGACCACTGGAACGGCGTATGTGGCTTGGGCACAAAAGTGCTCACGCCCACATTCAAATTCGCCTTACCCCCCAGAGCCTTGCGCCCTTCCGCCAGCACCGCTTTTGCCAGATCAGCAATCGCCTGCACATCCTCCAAAGTTTCCGAGGGATGCCCGATCATAAAATAGAGCTTGATCGTTTTCCAGCCGCGCGAATAGATTTCGCGCGCTGTCTCCAGCAATTGCGCTGTCGAGACCGGTTTATTGATAATTTCCCGCATCCGCTCGCTAGCAGCCTCGGGCGCCAGCGTAAAGCCCCCCCGATGGCCGGCAGCCTTCAAGCGGTCCATCAAATCCACGGAGACCGTCTCAATGCGCAGACTGGGAAGCGAGATATTCAAATTCAAGTGCCCGAACTCGGTGCTGATCGCCTCAACCAACGCGGCCACATCGCGGTAATCGGAAGAGGAAAGCGAAAGCAGCGCCACTTCCTCATAGCCAGTGGCCGCAAGCATCGCGCCCACCGCGGCGGTAATTTCCGCCACGCTCCGCTCACGCACAGGGCGCCCCACCATCCCGGCGTGACAAAAGCGGCAGCCGCGCGTGCAGCCGCGCATAATCTCTATCACCGCACGGTTATGCACCACATCCACAAAAGGCACGACGAAATCAGTGAGCGGCGGCGGCAGCTGTTTGGTGATCCGTTTCAGCACGGGGAAACGGGCGGATCGATCTGTGGGACTCAGCTGCGCCAAGCTGCCATCAGCATGGTAGTCATCCGTATAGAAGCGGGGTACATAGACCCCGTCTAAACGCGCCAGTTGGCGCAACAAGTCGAGCCACTGCTGCCTACCGGGCAGGCTGCCCCCATTCTGGCGGACTGCCCATTGTCGCCATTGCTGCAGCGTCCGTACTATTTCGATAATGGCTTCCTCACCTTCGCCAATCAAAAAAGCGTCAATAAAATCCGCCATCGGCTCCGGGTTGTAAGTCGCATGTCCCCCGGCCAGCACCAGGGGATAGTCTCCATTCAGCCGTTCAGCGCTGTGAAAAGGAATCCCCGCCAGATGCAGCAGATGAAGCGCGTTGGTGTAAAGTTGCTCGTAGGGCAGCGAAATTCCAAGTAAATCGAAATCCGTCACCGGATGGCGGCTTTCCAGCGAATAGAGCGGCAGCGCCTCACGGCGCATCACCGCTTCCATATCCGTCCACGGCAGATAGACGCGCTCGGCCAGCACATCTTCTTGCTGATTGAGCAGATCGTACAAAATCGCCAACCCAAGATTAGACATACCCAGATCATAAATATCGGGGAAGGCCAGTACCACTTTAAGGCGTTCTGGAGTCCAATCTTTGGCGATGCTGTTGTATTCGCCGCCCACGTAACGCGCCGGGCGCTGCACATCCAGCAGCACGTGGTCAAGAATCGCAGATATCGTTCCGGGTTGCATGGAGGTATTTAGATTTCTTCGTCGCGCTGCGGCAGGCTATAAAAGCAAAGCATTGTATTACCATAACGCCTCCGGTCAAACAGCGTCAACTGATTCAGTTCCAATCCAGAAAATTCGGAGGGGTGAATCTGGGCAATTGCCCAACCGTCCGGGTTGAGCCAGGAGGAAGCTTTATCGATGCAATGCAATGCAGCAGCCCACAAGTTCTGATACTGCGGCGGAGCGATGTAGATGTAGTCGAAACCGGTGCGCGGCGGGCGCTCCAAATAAGTCAACGCGTCGGTTTGCATCACTTCGGACCAGTCGGAAAAGTCGGTCACAGACAGATTGGCGCGAATAGTCTCAACCGCGAGTCGGCTTGTGTCCAGAAAGACTGCCCGAGCTGCCCCGCGACTGAGCGCCTCGATGCCCACGCTGCCTGTGCCGCCAAAAAGATCGAGTAGCGCCGCGTCACGAATATCAAACCCAATGATGTTGAACAATGCTTCTTTGACGAGATCGCCGATCGGGCGCGTGTCCCTGCCCGGGACCCGTTTCAGGCGCCGTCCGCGCGCACTGCCGGATATGACGCGGATGCCACTCATCCCTCACCGCTCAACGCACCTCTTCGTCACATCTCTCCGTCATTTGGGCGCCATTTCCACTACATCACGCAACGCCCGCAAATTACCGTACGGCGTTACGATCGGTGCGACACATCCGGTGCCCAGCACAAAACGTCGCCCGCCGGTGGCCCGAATAGCGTCCAGCGCCTCGCCGCGAACATCATCAACCGTTCCCTGCATTAGAGTAGCTTCCTGCCGTACCCCGCCGCACACCGCCTGCGGCCACTGCTTCAGCCCCTCGCCCAGCGAAGGCGGCGTTTCGCGGTCATGCCAGTTCAGGATCTCCGCCGGGTAATCCGCCGCCAGAGAGAACATCACATCGCTCCCATGCAGATGGAGCACATTCAACCACAAATCATCCACCGCCTGAAGAATGTGCAAATCATAAGGGCGCGCAAATTCGCGATACTCCGCTTCCGAAAGATGCGCGTAGCTTGCCCATTGCAGCGCATAAAAAATGCCGCTAATGCCGGTCTCGCGGGCAGCCTCGACAAAGAGCAGCGTCTGATCGGTGATTACCTGCAAGGCAGCCCGCATGACATCTGGCTGCTGGCGGAGCTGCGCTTGCAATTGTTCCGCGCCGACCAGATTGCGCGCCTGCGCCAGCGGGCTGAAGATCGTCTGAATGAAAGGCGTCGCCGCGCCCAATTCCACGTGGATCAAATTGAGCGCGCCCAGAATCGCGCCCATCTGTCCTTTGCACGGATCCTGCAGCGCGAGTTTCTCCCAATCGTCCACATGCTGAACGCGCGGCGGCCCATAATCACGCGTGCCGTGCGGATGTCCGCACCATGCATCTGTGACGTCCCAATCCTTCAGGCAATAGCTGCTAGCCGGCGTGACCTTCACAAAATCAAAATCGAACTCGCGTTGAAAAGCCAGGGTGGCTGCCGCGAAAGCCTCCGCAGATTGGTCATCGCCCGGTTGATGCCGCCAAGCCGAAACCGCAACGCGGTCCACGGCTTCCCCCGCGATGGTCGCTTGCAGTCGTTCTCGTTTGTCCACGCTATCTCCTTTCGGTCAACGAATGTACATGCCATGATAACATTAAACATAATGCAGACCCATTTTCGCCCGCCAGCCTAAATGACCAAACACACTAAACTGGTGTTCACTGTCGCCGCCATCGTGCTGCTCGCTGCGCCTCTGCGTCTATACGGACTCAATACGCATCCCCCCGGGCTTTTCGGCGACGAAGCGGCCGACGGATTGGACGCGCTGCGCATCATCGCGGGCGAGCGCCCGCTCTTCCTCGCCGAGAACAACGGGCGCGAGGCAATGCACGCATATCTGGTTGCGATGTCGGTGAGTGTTTTCGGCCGCACGCCAGCCGCGGTGCGGGTGCCGTCAGCCATTGCCGGCACCATGACCGTGTTGGGCATCTTTCTCGTTGCGCGCAGCCTTTACGCGCGGCGCATCGGATTGCTTGCGGCACTTATCAGCGCTTTTACCGTCTGGCCGATCATGCTGGGCCGGCTGGCGACGCGCCCCGCTTTGCTGCCACTTTTCCTGACATTCAGCCTGTGGCTGGGTATCGAGGGGTGGCGACGGCAGAGCAAATGGCGCTGGGCACTCTCGGGGCTAATATCTGGCGCAGCCTTTTATACATACACGCCAATACGTGTCATGGTGCTCGCGCCGCTCCTGTGGGCGGTATTATTGTTCGCACGCGGACGTGGCCGACGCCTGTGGCCTGGCGCAGCGCTTTTTCTGGCAGCCCTGGCGCTGGCGGCCGCGCCATTCGCCAACTTGGCGCTCAAGCACAGCGAGGAGGTTTTCGGCCGCACCACAGGTGTGGCCGTAGTCAGCCCAGACGACAGCCCGCAGCAGATACTGCGCACGCTTGCCGACCAGACCGCAACTGTCCTACCCATGCTCATCGTTCCCGGCAGCGGAGATTGGAATCTGCGCCACAACATTCCAAACCGCGCGGCGTTCGACCCGGTGATTGCCACTGCATTCGTTCTCGGAATGTTGGTCGCTCTTCTCGGCAAACGCCGACTTCGCCTGATAGCAATGCTCATTTGGATCGCCGTGGCACTGTTGCCCACCATTCTTTCCGAGGAACCTCCGCACTTTGGTCGCTCTAGCGGAGTACTGCCTGTGCTGTTCGTTCTCCCAGCACTTGGGCTGCTTTGGGTACACGCAAAACTGCGCCGCTATGCTCCCAAATTCATAGCCATAATGATCAGCGCCGGAGTGATGCTCGCTTCAATATTCGTCACGACACGCGACTTCTACCTGCACAATTATCTAGTCACGCCCGCAGCCGGATTCTGGTTCGACGAACAATGCACCGTTGCAGCGCGGGATATTAACCGCTTCCTTGGAAGCGGGTGGCAGGGGGAAGGCATGGTCGCTGCGCCAGCAACCCCGCACCCAGCGCGGCAGGTTTTCATCGCTCCAAATGTCTGCCCGCGCTACAGCAGCTCGGGTTATTACACTGTTCAGTTTCTCGTGCCACAAGAACTTGGCGCGGACGGTCAATTCCAGCGCTACGATTTGTCTTCCTTGCCACCATTGAGTTCATTGAAACCGGAACTCTTAATTCTAGCCATCCCCGGCGACGAAAAGCAACTCTTGCCATGGCTTGCGGAAAGTTACCGCGTCGGCAGCGGCGACGGACCGTGGACGCCTCCCGATTTGCTGGGAAATTCATGGCTGGTGTATCGCTCTATCTACGCGCAGCGCGAATAGCCTCAGCGCTCGCGCACCACGATAGTCACCGGCAGCGGCGCGCTCTCACCAAGCAGCCAATCGCGTTCATCAAAGGCCAAAAAACGCTCCCCAGTGATGTGATCCCACAGGCCGGCGAAGAGTTGATATTCACCGGGCGGAGCATCGGACGCGACCACAATCGTGTGCTCATCACGCACATACTTCTCGACCGACCAGCGCGTGGATGGAAAACCGGCCGGATTCACTTTATCTGACTGACCCCATAGTTGCCCGCTAGCGTCGCGCAGATGCAGGTAAACTTGATAATTCCGGGTCGGCTCCAGCGCTGCCCTCCAGTACAGCACGACCGACACGATCTCGCCCGGACGAGTCTCGTCAGTGGGAGCATCGAAACCAATTATCTCAATCTCATCTGCCACGCTAGCGAAGAAGCGGTATTCGGCAGTAGCAACAGTGCGTCCCGTTGAATGGAATTGGAACCAACCCCGGTAATCGGCGACGATCTTAACTCCCACGCCGAGAAGCAGCGCCGCCACCGCAAGCCCGAACGTCAGTCGCGGGAGTCCGACCCCAACCGGGCGCCGATTAGGTTGCAGTCGACGCAATCCCAGCGCCACCGCAAGCAGCCATCCGATACCCGCGGCTACACTGATGCCCTGCGCAAGCCGACGTTCGGGCGTGGCGCGCAGTGCAACGAGAATGTCGTGCGCGCCGGCCGGAATCAGCAGTAACATGCGCCCATCCGGTTCGGTCACCTCGACCGATATCTCCTCCGCATCTACCGTTGCCGTCCAACCCGGGAAGAAAAAGCGAAACAGTTTCAAATCAAATCCCTCCGCGCTATCGACGCGAAGGAGGTCGTGCTGCGAACCGCTTTGCAGCACGACAATCGACACATCGTCCGGAAGCGCGCGCCGATCAAATTTCTCCACCGGCAATTCCCCGGCAAGGTATTGCTCTGTAACCACCGCTTCAGGCAACGGCACGTATTCCACCCCCTCAGGCAGAAAATCGTGACAACAGGTGGTGCCGAACCATTTCCCTTGTAGCTCCTCGGCATGGTATCGCGCCGTTGAGACAGGTCCGAAATCCACCCATTCCGGCGGATACGTGAGCGGAAGCGCAGCCCACAGAAGTGCGCCAATCGCGGCTGCCGGCGCAGCCCTCGAAACCCATTTCCACCGCAGCAGCGACGCCCAGCGCACAGCCATGCCACACAATGGCACCAGCGCCAGCCCCGCCAAGCCGAGAAACCGCATCGGAAACTGAAAATAACGCATCGGTGGGATCATCTCCCACACGCCTTGCGAGGCCGCCGTCATCATGTACATCGCCCCAACCAAACCCAGGGTGAACAGCAGCGTGTCCGAGCGCCGCAACCGCCGCTGGAACACCGTTAAAGCGCCCAGCATTCCCAGTCCAATCTGCACTGTCCCCAGACTAAACCGGAACTCAGGAAATGCTGCCCCAGTATCAGTCCATATCGGTGGCGCTACCAGTTCACCAAGCTGAATGAAATGCCGGTGGAAATCATAATGCCCCTGCCCATAATAATCCATTCGCACAGCCTCGCGCTCGAGCCCAGCGGGCAGCCAATAAAGCGCCGACATCCCCAGCCCCAGCGCCACCGACAGTGCGACTGCAGATAATTGTCGTCCCACGCCGCCTGCAGCGGATTTACCCCCAAGCAAAGGCGTGATAAGGAATTCCCACAGCAGTAACACGAGCAAGAAACCATAAGCCACCAGTGCAGTCAATGGGTGAGAAAAAACCAGCGCGGCCAAGGTAAGTGCGGCCACCCCCACATGAATCCCCCAACCGTCACGCCTGACTCGATCAAACGCCCAGAACAGCACGGGCGAAATGCCGATAGCCAAAGTTTCGGCAACCTCCCCGCGCCCATGCGGCTCCAGAAAGAGCATGTACGGAGAGAAACTCCATGCCACCCCTGCAACCATCGCTTCCGCGCCACCCCACCGGTTGCGCACAAAAAGATAGATTCCTCCCCCACCGAGATATGCGGCCAGAAGCAGCACAAACTTTGTGCCGGCCACCACGCCCAGCCCGCTAACCAAGCTGAAATACGCCGCCAGATGATACGCGAGCGGCGCGTAATAATTGAAAATCGGGTAGCCGTTACCGTAATAAAAATCCGGCGCCCAGCGCGGATAAAGCACGCCCTGCCGGATGGACCGCTCAACCTGCGCTGCCCTGAAAACGTGGATTTCGGCGTCCGTTCCGGTTGGCAGGCTCGGGCGCGCGAAGAACGGCCACGCCGCCAGCGTGGCCGCTGCAATCACGAGCAGCAGCCCGCGATCGATTCTATTGATCATCTTCTCCGCGAAGGGTTTGAACTCAACATAAATGCGAGCGCAATGAATCCGATATTGTGTCGCATTGTGCTAGTTTAGGAACGAAGGAATCTCTTCGGGGTGGCTGGCAATTTGCACGCGCGCCTGCCGCAGAGCGGCAATTTTGTCAGCTGCAAGCCCGGATCCGCCTTCCACGATTGCGCCGGCATGCCCCATGCGCTTGCCGACCGGGGCCGTCTGACCTGCGATGAACGCCACCACCGGCTTCGATAGGTAATCTGCGATGTGCTCGGCCGCCTCCTCCTCATCCGCTCCCCCAATCTCTCCAATCATCACAACCTGCTCGGTTTGCGGGTCCTCCTCAAAGAGACGCAGTACGTCAACAAAACTGGTTCCGTTAATGGGGTCTCCGCCGATACCCACACAGGTGGACGCACCTTTCCCGCTCTGCTTCAAAGCGTGCAGCACTTCATACGTCAGCGTTCCCGAGCGCGAGACCACACCCACACTGCCGGCCCGAGCGATGTGCCCGGGAATAATGCCCACGCTTGTTTCGCCCGGGGTCAGCAAGCCGGGGCAATTCGGCCCAACGAGACGTGCCTCAGTCTGATCCAGATAAGTACGCACACGCACCATATCTTGCACGGGAATCCCCTCGGTGATGCACGCAATCAGGGAGATGCCCGCATCCACAGCCTCGAAGATTGCATCGGTGGCGAAGCGGGCAGGCACGTAGATGACCGAGCAGTTCGCACCGGAAGTTCGCACTGCACCCTTGACTGTATCGAACACCGGCACTCTCTCCGCTGCCCATTCCCCGCCCTTGCCCGGCGTGACCCCCGCCACAACCTGCGTGCCATAACCGAGCATCTGGCGAGTGTGAAACAGGCCCTCTTTGCCCGTGATTCCTTGCACTAGAACGCGAGTTGTCCGATCGACTAATATGCTCATGATTGCAGCGCCGTTTTCAAGCGGCCGCGGTGATGGCTTTCTGAGCTGCCTCCGCGAGCGATGAAGCCGTGATCAAATCCGATTCAGCCAACAACCTACGACCCTCCTCCTCATTCGTGCCCGCCAGTCGCACCACCATCGGAACCCTGACTTCCACTTCATCCATGGCTGCCAGTACCCCGCGCGCCACCTCGTCACAACGGGTGATTCCCCCAAAGATATTTATCAGCAGCGCGCGCACGCGGTTGTCGCGCAAAATGATGCGCAGCGCGGCTGCTACCTTCTCGGCGCTGGCGCCTCCCCCGATATCCAAGAAATTCGCCGGTTCCCCGCCGAAATGCTTGACAATGTCCATTGTTCCCATAGCGAGGCCAGCGCCATTAACCATGCAACCGATATATCCATCCAGCGCCACGTGAGAAAGTCCGTGCTCCCGGGCCTCGGCCTCGTCACCGGCCTCCGCATCCACGTCGCGCAGCTCCGCCAGATCAGGGTGCCGCAGAAGCGCGTTTTCATCGAGTACTAATTTAGCGTCAACAGCCAGTAGATTCTCTTCATCCGTGACCACCAGGGGATTGATTTCCGCCAAGGTAGCATCAGTTTGCACGAAAGTCTGATGAAGCCCAAGCGCAACATGAATGAATTCCTGCCAATGGGAACGCGGCAGATCAATACCGGACGCCAGATTGCGGGCCTGAAAGCCGCGTATGCCGAGAAATGGATCGATGTGTTCGCGCAGAATCTCTTCCGGAGTCTGCGCAGCCACCTGCTCAATGTCCACCCCGCCCCCAGCCGAGGCCATCATCACAGGCCGGCGCGCAGCTCTGTCATTGGTGATTCCCAAATAAATCTCACTCCGAATCACGGCAGCCTCTTCCACAAGCACTTTCTGCACCGTCAAGCCCGCGATTCTCAGCGAGAGTATCTCGGCGGCGTGTTTTCCGGCCTCCCGCGCGTTCACCGCAGTCTTCACGCCACCGGCTTTGCCACGGCCCCCAACCAACACCTGAGCCTTCACCACCACGCGACCGCCGAGGTCACGCGCGATGGCACGCGCCTGCCGCGCGCTCGCCGCTACCTGGCCGCGCGGAATCGGAATCCCGTTTGACGCTAACAATGTCTTTGATTGATGTTCGTGTAACTTCACTGAGGCCCTCCCGAAGGATTATAACACTCTGAGCAAGAGCACGGAGTCGCCAGCGAGCTGAGGAAAACTCATCACCACTGTGCGCTGCCTTTCACTCCGGCGCAAAATACAGCACGCGGTTGTTTCCGGCATCGGTCACGTACAGCCCGCCCTTCGCGTCCAGGGCAATCCCGGTTGGTAAATCGAACGAAGCTGCATCGCTGCCATAATCGCCCCAGAGGTCAAGCGGATTCCCGACCGCGTCCCACACCAGAATCCGGTATCCCTCCGGGTCTGAAGCGAATACTTGCCCTTCACCATCCACCGCAATGTACGGTTTATTGTCAAGCGATTGTCCGTGCCAGCCGGGAACTTCCCACTGGCGCAAGTACCTCCCCTCGCCGCCATAGAGCTGCACCCGGCCATTCCACGAGTCAGCAACGAACACGCTACCATCATCCCCTACCGCCACGCCCACAGGCTCGTCGAGTTGGCCATCGAGCGCCCCGCCCGAACCGATTTGCCGCACGCCCTCGCCTTCCGGAGTAAAAACGGAAACGCGTTTGTTGCCAGTGTCGGAAACGTACACCAGGCCCTGTGGCCCAATCGCGACCTCGCGCGGGCCCCACATGTTATGCAAATCCGTGTCATCGCCAAAGCGCCCCCACACAGCAACCGGCTGGCCCGCAAACGTGAATTTCTGCACACGATGATTCCACGTATCGGCAACATACACGAAACCATCATCGCTCACGGTCAGTCCCCAGGGCTCAAACAGCCTCCCCAGCGCCGCGACGTCGCCCTCGACCACCCCAAAACCTCCCCACTCTAGAATAAAACGGCCGTTGTGGTCAAATTTCTGGATGCGGTGATTGAACGTGTCGGCGACGTACACAAACCCGTCCGGCCCCACCGCCACGTCTCGAGGGCGGTCAAATTCGCCCTCACCCGTGCCGGGCGCGCCCCACACAAGCGCGGCCGTGCGCACGCGCGTCAGCGCCTCGTACGGGTCAGGCTCGGCCGGCTCGCTCAACACGACAGGTCCGATTCCAAGATTCCAGAGCCGCGCGGCCAGATCCTTCTCAATATAAAAGCGCATGCGGTCAACCACGGGCCAATTGGACAGCGATAAATCGCTACCGTGCAGCTCGCCATAGCGGGTGTAATCGCGCCGGAACCAGATGTCCCGCAAGGCCGCTCTGTGGGCAGGATCAACCAGATTGCTCCGCACCCGGTCGATGGTCAATTGAAAATAATCCTGCATCGGCCACCACATGCGGATGTATTCAAATGAATGGTATTTGTCGCCCAACATCGCCTCCACTTTCGGCCAGTTATTATCGCCGGCGATAACCAGGGGTGTGTCACGCAAACTGTCACGCGAAGGCTCCCCGCCAAAGAAGACTTGATTGGGATAATTACGCAGATACCAAGTGAACGGCCAGGAAACATCATCATCGTATGCCACGCGTATTCCCAGCCCATCAGTCGCGCGCCGCGATATCTCCTCCACCTGCTCCATCACCACCCGAATCCCGGGCGCTCCGGAGGCATAATTGATGAACTCAGTCTGCTCATCATAGCGCACATAGTTGGCAGCGATGCTGGTCCTGATTGTCAATAACGCGAGCATCCCAAGAGCGGCCATGGTGGCAACATGAGAAAGATGCCGCCACCCCATCCGACGCGCCGACGCAAACACCCCGGCTGCCGCCCCTATCATCACGACGATCGCCGAAAGAAATCCCATACTCGCTTGCAGCTCGGCCAGCGTGGTGCCCCGGAACGGCGCATCCATGCCTCCGAAACGCCAGAGAACATCGAGCATCGCCACCAGCCCCAACAGCACAAGCAGCGCAGCCGTCACCCCACCGCGGTCACTAACGATTCGCCAGTCCACCCGCACGGACCACCTCCCGACCACCCATCCGGCCACCATAATCATCGGCAGTGCAATGTGAACGGTCAGCCACGGCATTTTCTCCCCTGCCACCGCATAAATCACAAACACCGCCACCAGCCAGTATCCCAAAAACGGAATAGCGCCAAACACGCCGGAGTCCGCAAGCACCGGTCGCCCTCCTGTTCGCAGGCCGGTTTTTGCGCGGGCCACCGCCCACCAGGCGGCTACAAGCGCGCCGGCGGCCGGCAGGTATTCGTACATCGGCACCTGCACCAGCGCGTAGTAATACCAGGGCTGGCCGCCACGCTTAACACCCTGCTGCTCTAGCCAATATCCAAGGGAGCCGACCATTCCCGTCGCCAACCCGCCACCATTAGAAAACATGGTGGTGAAAAAGAACACGTATATCGCATAGAATATTCCGGCGCACAGCAGCCATTTTCTCCAGTCCCATGCCAGCCCTATCGCCACAGATGCCAGAAGCAACCCTGCCAGCACCGGGCCAGTGCGCCACATCCCGGCGGCGGAGTAATCGAGTGGGTCGGCGTTAACAATTATGCGCACAGGCAGAGCAACCAGTTGGGGCAGCACCAGAGTGCCCATCAACAGCAGTAGATCGAAACTGGCGACCTCGCGCAGTCTGCGTCGACGCGCAATCAATACTGTGCCTGCAGCCGCCACCAATAAAACCAGACCCGTTCCAGCAGCCAGCAGGGTGTCGGAAAGACGAGCCACCGGCTCGGCGGCATCGCCCTCCCCGAGGGCAGCCCCTTCACGGACACCGTACACCGACAACCCAAAAGCGACCGCGGCGGCAATGGCCGCAGCCAGCAGTAAAATTGCAAAGACGCATTTCAGCACAGGCCGTTGCCATGACGCCTGCAGATTAGCGCGCACAAATAGAAGCCCGAGATAAAACATCAAAATGGCATCGTATATGAAAGCCACCTCTTTGGTGGCATGGCTTAGCGCCATCACGGCCACAAGCAGATAGAGCCAATGTGTTCTCCGGCCTAGTAAATAGCGCCGCACTGCCAGCACCATAAGCAACGCCCACACAACCGCAAAGGCCTCATTGCGCACGTAGCGCGAATAGTAAAGCAGGAAAGGTGAAATCGTCAGCAGAACCCCGGCCGCAAACGCACCAATCCGGCCGAGCCATTCGCGGAAGCACCAAAGCAACCCCACAGTGGCCACGCCAAAGAGCGCGGCGGGGACACGCGCCGTGACATCAGAATCCCCCAGAAGAAAAAATGAAAGCGCGACCGCGTGGAATTGGAACGGCCCGTGCATCAGCGGGGTGTGTTGAAAGCCACGTCCCTGCGAAAGCTCCCAAGAATAATACGCATGCAGGCTTTCGTCATGGCTAATCACGCGGTCTCCCAGCGCATAAAAGCGCGAGACCGCCGCCAGCAGCAACAAGGCGATCCAGGCGACCTTTTCCGAATCCAACGTGAAAGTGATCTGGCGCCTGCTCGGCGATAGCTGGCGGCTAGCATCCATTAACGCCATCTCTGTTTGCTCCGCCATCTTATCTGTCCACTCTGTTATTCATTCAATCAACTGAATCCATCGGCGGTCAACCTTCAGCATCCGCTGCCAATTGCACGTCCTCCCGCACCCACAACACAGATTTTGTCAGGCGCACCGACGCACGCCGGAACAGCAAATATTCGGCCCACTGGCTACTGCCACGCAGACCGCCCTGCCAGTACACGTTGTCAGCGAATTCCTGCCCAAGATAGCTGTCTCCGAGCCTCGCCACAGACGCATCTCCCAAAGTAATGACCACCGGACTGGTCACTTCGGCGGAAGGAAGGTGCGACCACTTCACATTCGGATATTCGCGCAACAACCACATCAGTTTTTCGTTCGCATCACCGAGCACAAAGATTTCGACCTCCCTCCGTTGCCCGACAGCCCGTACTGATACATCCTCAATAGTTTGCATCATCATTTCCGTTGAAGCAGATGACCTTTCCTCAAACCACAGGTCAAGCCCGGGTTCAAGTGGTTTCTGCATCAATAATGCCCGGGAGTGAAATCCCCATCCCGCTAACGCGACAAACATGGTCGTCACCGTCCCGCGCCACGCAATCCGCCAAGACCAGGCACTAGCGAACAACAGTACGAGCAGCACCGCCAAAATGAGCAGTATCGCCAGCTGCAGGATTGCATCCCAACCCCCCGTTGCCCAGACCAAAGTGCGCCCGGCCGCAAAACCAGCTACAAGAAGGTACCCGAATCCTAACACCATCACCATAGCTCCGACCATCGCAGCGACAGTGGAAAGCTCGGACGCCGGCCACGCGCCTCGCCACGCGGAAACCACAACCAGGGCAGCCAACAGGTAGAGCGGAAGCAGCATCCACACGAGATCACCTGACTGCCGCCCTGAATACGCCGCCGAATAGAGCAGCCCTGCCGCCGCCATTGCGAGCAGGTGCCGCGCCAGTTGATCGCCGCGCGCAGCCCTGTAAGCCCCGGCAAGCCCGAGCAGCACCGTCAGTGGTTGGTACAGCGCCGCCAACGCCGGAATAAGAAAAGCAGGGCGTTGTCCTTCCGTCGGCAACCAATTCGTGAACCAGGATGCCCAGGATTCTCCGGACGCCGAAAGCCCCAACGGATAGCGCAAAAACGCGGTTGCGCTGAGAACGAAAGTCAGCCCGGCTGGAAGCGCCCATCTCGGCAAATCCGGCAACAGCAGCTTCCAAAGGCGTTGTAACGTCGCTAGGCGCAAAAGCATCGCCGCCCCGCCGAGAAACAGCAGCCCGACAAAGTGCGGTCCGGACGCCAGCCCAGCGCCGAGCGCCATCGCAGCAAGCGTCAGCCCACGCCGATCAGAGCGTAAAACGAACCATTGCCAGCCGGCCGCCACTAGCAACCCACATAACAAGGCCAGCGTCAGCCCGTCGCCAGTGCGCGACACCGCCCACAGCGCCGAAGAGAGCGCCATGATAAACACGGCCAGCAGTGCCGCTCCGCGCCCAATTTGATCCCGCAGCAGCAAGGGCCAGAACACCACCCCACTGCCGGCCAGCGCCGGCCAAAAGCGCGCCAGTGCTTCGGTAGCCGTGCCGCCAATCCAGAAAGTCAATGCCTGAAGCGAATGCAGCAGCGGACTGAGCGGAAGCTGCGCAGCCGCTTCCGTGCCGCCGCGCGCCAGACGCAAGGCGGACAACGCCGTAACGGATTCCGAAGCGCTCAACGGCGCAGAGCCCAGTTGACAAAAGCGCATCACCGCAGCTATCACGCCCAGCACCACATACAGCATAACCTCATTACGGCGAGTCAGCGCGAACTCCAATTCTCCTCCATGTTCATCTGTTTGCTAGTCTGTGTCCTGCTTCGCTTGTCCGTTGGCGACTGTTCAGCTTGACATAATTCCTTACGCTAGGTCGCATAGATATTCCTGCAGAATATATCGTGCCTTTCCCTTGCGTCCTGGCGTCCTTGCGCTAAGATTCTGCTCCATGTCGGTACGTGCCTAGATAGTCACTCAAACCGCTCATAAATGGTAACCCCACTATTGCGATAAATCGCTCGCATGTGATTTTCGAATTTCTGCAAACCTTGCGCCGGGAACTGCTGCCGTTCCAGCGAGCCGACATACACATAGCGAATGTCATACCGCGCCAGCAGCGCCGCGGCTTCATCCCACGCGCGGGTGGAGAACAACGTATGTACCGCGTCCTCGCGCCCGGCCGCCGGCTCAAAACCGCCGCGCCATTGTAACTCATGTCCCGGCCACCCCAACACAGTGGGCAGCCCGCTGTGCACCGCAACGCGCCCATACTCCGTATAACTTCCTCCCACCGCCTCAGCGATCACCCCATGGGCAGGCAGGAAGTGGTTCAACCAATTAATGGCCGCGTAGTCTTCCGGACGCGAGTGCGCCAGCGCCGCCGTGCCGTCCAGAGTCGCATCGCGCTCCCCAGCCGCCAACGTGGCGCCCTGCAACCCAACCGTCTTCGCCCAAATGGACAGACCCGGATAAAGCAGCCCAGCAGCCAGGGTAAGCGTCACCGCCATCCCGAACACGGAACGCCACAGCTTCCCAGCGCTGCGCCGCACGCGCCAGAAGCCAAAGGCAGCCACAACTGACCATAGCGCCCACGCCTGATAATAGAATTTGAAAATAGTGTTCATTCGCGTCCCGAAACTATCGCGCAAATATAGGAATTCCGGTCCCAGAGTCAGCAGCGCCCCAACTCCAAACAGCAACGCCACGAACGGGGTGGCTGCCGCCCCCACTGGCAGGGCATCCATTTTGCGCGGCAGAAGCCCGCCAACCAGCAGCAGCGCGGCGGTTAACAACAGCGCAGTCCAAGGCTCTTCAAGCAGCCTCCGCCGCAAAATGATCCCCAGCACTTCATCCGTTGAAAAGCTCGCCATCAACCAGGAGAAGGAGCCCATCTCGCGCAGACGGGGCGTCATCAATATGATTGTCGTCAGCACGCCACAGGTGACCGTCAGGCCCGCCAACATTGCCGGGCCGGTGAGCATCCCCAGACGCCAGTTGAGCCGTTTGCCCGCGCGTGTGGATTCCCACGACAACCAACCTAGCGCCGGCAGCAGCAACACGCCGAACAGCACGCAGAACTGGTTGAGCCGCGTGGAAAAAACTGGATTGGGGAGAATCCCGCCGGCCTGTGACCGAAAGCCGATGTAAAATGGCAGATAGAGCATCACGCCCATTACCGCCAAGATCACCCCTAGGAGTAGTTCGCGCGCCCCTACCACGCGGCGGCCAACGGCATAGGCCGCCACCGCCACGAACAGGTAGATGGGAAAATCCCACGTGTTAAGAAAAGACAGCCCTCCCAGCACCAGCGCAAAGAACAACAGTTTCGAAACCGGAAATGGCAGCCAGTTGGCGGCCGACGGAGGACGGCCTGCGCTTGTGAGAAACAATTGCAGCGCAACCGCCAGCGCCAGAAAGACAAAAGGCAATGCCAGTACATGCGGATGCAGATCCCCAAGCAAAAACGAGAAAAATGGAAATTCGTCAATCGGCTGCAAGCCGATAGGCGCGCCAGTAAGGTCGCGGTCGCGGATTACGCGCGAGGCCTGCCACCACCACAGGTAGCGTTGCGGCAGCCAACCCCCGCCCGGCGTCGGCGCGAAATCCAGCCATTTAATTCCCAGCCACTGCCAGAAGCGCGCCGCGCCCAACCCACGCTGATGCAGCACTTCCAGCACGCCATTCAGATTGCCGGTCACAACCGTAAAAACGGGCGCGAGTAGCGCGGGAACCGCCACACGCGACACGCGCCTCGTGACCTGACCAGATACAGCGATCAAATTGAACGCCACCCCAAACGCACCCACCGCCGTCAGTCCGAACAGCAGCGCTACTCCAAGGTTGAAAGCGACGCCGGGCGACGTACCGCTCAGGCACGCCAGAATAGCGATGATGACATAGCCAAAGTAATAATAGCTGATGGCATAGCCCGAGAGCCACGGGTCACGCGGCGGCATGACGCCGCTCCGCAATATCGAGTTGAGAAAAGCAAATTCCATCGGCTTTTCCGTGCCCACAATCTCGGGATTTAACGCGCGCACGTAAGTCCAGATGCCAAAGCCGATCAGAAACACCGCTTCAGTCACCAGCGCCAGCGAGTAATGCGCACGCAGCCATTCCAGCGCGGCACGCGGCTGCCCCCACCGCACCGTCGCTGCCGCCACGCTTAACGCCGCAACTATCACGCCACCGAAAGTCAGATGCAAAAATCCCAGCGAACCGAACATCCAGAACACATAGCCCAGCAGCAACAGCCCGCATGTTTTGCTGACGGCATAGCCGCGGTCGGGAAGCTGCGGCAGCATCCGGAAAAGCAAAGGCCAGGCAACCAAGCCAGCGCAAGATACGATGAGCCACCAAACCAGAAAAGAGAGGATGTCGCGCATAAGATTATCTCATTCGATCGGTTCCGCATTGTGCGCGTAAATGACAACATCGCCATGATCGTAAGCAATATCCAGTAGCCCCGCGTTCGCCATGCGCCCGAATTTCTCTAACCCCTCGCGCGGATAATACGCACGCTCATAGCCGCCCACCACGATATAACGCACATCATATCCGCGCAAGAAGGCTAACGCCGAATTGTTGTCCGTCTCGCGATAAAAACGATTGACCGCCTCCACCCGATCGGTGATCAGATCCGGCGGCGTGACCGCGCGCTGCTGGCGCTGATGCCAGTTCCAGCCCACCCCCCCCGGCAGGCCCGTATAAATTGTGTATCGCGAACCGTATTTATATTCGCTGGTGTGCGCTTCGACGATTACGGGCGAGCCGCTCACGTTTTCCTGCAACCAGCGAATCGCGTCATAATCGGGTGACAGCGGGATGGATTGCCCCTGATCATGATAGTCAGCAAATTGCATGAAGGCCATGCCATCGAGCGTATGCGGCGCGTCGGCTGCCATGCGATCGCGCATCTTGGCGGAACTGGCCAGTAGCGTGTACGTAGCTGCTATCAAGACCAGCAGCCCCAGTCCGACCCGCCACAGTCGCGCGTTACGCGGCTGCCAGTCCGGCAGCTGCTGCCACACCCACGCCAGTCCAGCCCCGGCTGTCACGCTGAACAACGTCCACGCCTGCAAGTAAAATTTAAAAACCGTGTTCATGCGGCTGATATCACCCTCTAACCGCACCAGTTCGACCAGCAGCGTCAACAGCAGCGCCAGATTAACCAACGTCAAAGCCACCCGTTTCTGCGATGTTTGTTGCGGGAAGAGCATCAACAAAGTCGCCCAGGCCAGCAGCCCGAACACCACCGGCGCAATCTGTACGCCACCGAACAATAAGAGCGCAATCATCCCCAACAAAGCCACACCTGTCACAATCCCCACGGCGACCAAATCCTTCATTCCCAGCAAGCCGTGAATAGTGGTGGATTGCACCCAGCGCCGGGTTTCGACCACCAGAAACGCAACGATGATGAACAGAAACAGCCCGTGTATTTTCAGGTACGCACTCAACGGGGTGGTGGAGCCACGCCAGAGTTCAACCGCATTGTAGCCAGAGCCATACCAGAGCGCGTAGGGGCGAAAAAAAAGCGCGGCGAGCGCGACCAACAGCGCTACCCGCCCGGCGGCGGCGAGCAACATGTCGTAATCCAGCCTCTCGTGGCGGCAGAATTGGGCGTAAACCACCGCCGCGCAGCCCAGCGCCAGATAGGTGGGCAAATCCCAGGTGTTGGTCGGCCCCAGCGCGCCAATCGCCAGTGCGCCCACCCACCAGTGCGCTGCCGCTGCAGGCTTATCGCCAGAACGCCTCGCACCCAACACAACCGCCAGCGCCCATGCCAGTGCCAATAGCGTCAGCGGCAGCGCAAGCATGTGCGCATGCAAATCGGCATACAAAAAAGTGAAGAGTGGAAACTCGGTAATCGGCACAGCTTCGCTTTCCGGATGCGGGATAAGACGCGTTGCGTTCCAGTACCATTCGCCCGTGCCCATCGATATCATCTTGCCTTCAAACGCAGCCCGATACAGGCCAGTCGCCCAATCGGAAACAGCGCCCATGCCTGGCAAGGGTGGATCCGACACAGCCGCGGCCGCTTTGCGCAGCCCTTTGGCGATGGTATCCAGCTGCCCAAGATTGCCCAGCATCACCATCAGCGCCGCCGCCGCAATTCCCCCCAGTAGCGCCTTCCCTCCCCTGCCCCGCTCCTCCCCCACTCCCGCGCTCAGGTTATATGCCACGCAGAACGCCCCCGTGCCGGTCATGGCAAACAACATCGGCAACAGCAGGTTATAAGCAAGAGCCGGCACGATGCCCAGAAGCTTGGTCGGCACAGCCGCCAGCACATAGCCAAAATAATAATAATTGATGTAGCCACCCGCCAGCCACGGATCAAAAGGTGGGAACGAAGTGCTGCGCAGCACCGCGTTGAAATACGAGAAATCCATCGGCTTCTCGCCGCCATAGGCCGGATGCCACAGATCCGGGTTGTGCCAGCGGATGAACAGATCGAAGAGGAACAACGCCAGCCAGAGCAGCTCCACGCTGATGATGTAACGCCGATGCGCGACAATCCAGCGCCGCAACTCGCCCGCGTGCCGGGCTGCCACACCAGCAGCCAACAGCCCCAACCCGCCGACCAGCAGCCCGATTGTCGCGCGGGTGAACGGCAGCCACCGCAGGCTGCCCAGCATCCACGCCAGCCAACCCACCAGCAGCAAAGACAGGATTTTGGAAACCGCATAGCCGCGCTCCGAAAGCCCGCGAAAAACGAGAAAAGCCAGCGGGAAGAGCAGCCAGCCTAGGATGAGCAACCCGCCCCACCAGGCGACCGCCCCCAGCCACTGCACCCGATTGAGTGCACTGTCGCTATCAAACATCTGAGACCACGTCCCGCCGGCGCGCTGCTCGGCCAAGCGTTCCGGAGGCAGCAACAGGCCGGTCGGGGCATCCGTGGCCCTGTGCGGATTCATCCAAATCACCTGCGAAAGATCCACCGCCCCCAAAATATCACGCGCCTTCTCAATCGAAAAATCCGCCGCCTTGCGGAAAATCAACACTTTGGGATGATCATAAACTGTGAACGGCTCTTCGGCGGCTTGATCCGAGAATTGCCAGCTGCCCAGATTGGGCGCGCTTTCAAATTCTGCCGCCAGTTCAAAGCCCAGTTCGCCCGAGAAAAGCGCATCGTAATACGCAATGGTCAGCGGATAGCGCGTGGGCAGACGCGGGATAGAGGCGTACTGCCGATTGGAAGAAATTAAGATGTAGTCGCCCTGCGCCAGAATAACCAGCATCCGCTCGCGTTTGGCTTCATCGTCCTCCCAGTACAGCTCCAGATTGTGTCCCCCGTAAATGCCGCCAAAGGCATCGTAACCATCCATGCGCAGCGGCAAGCCATCATCCCAACTGGATTCGTTGATAAGTTGCGCCCCGCTAATTGTCAGCGGCGCACCCACCACTGCCTGACTGACCAACTGATAATTCTGGCCTTTGATCACCGAAAGAGCCGGTTGCAGCTGCAGTGTGTAGCCGTTATTCGCGGACAGGTCAGCCGTCAGCGTAGCATCGCTCAGCGCGCCATCGGCGGCGCTGCCCCAAATACTCACCGTGAAAGTCTCCGGCTCGGCATCGACGTTCACGGCACCCAGATGCCCGATATGAAGCGCGCTGATCACCCCGCTGGCCTGCGCGGTAAACGACTGCGTTTGCGGCTGGCTATCAAGATATTGAAAATCCGGCGGCATGCGCAGCGGTTGCGTCAGGCTACCCTCCGGCGTTTCGATCACCAGACTGAACGAGCCGGGCAGGTTTTCATAAATCCAGCGACTGGCCGCCACCCGCGTGACCGAGCGCGTATAAATACGCGAAAAAGCAAAGGCGGAAAGCGCCGTGCTAGTAAGCACCAGTGCGATCAGTCCAGATGACGCCAAACGCAAAACGCGTTTGCTGCGTTTTCCTTTCGGCAGCTCATATAACGCCCACGCGCCAAGCAAAATCAAGGTCGGATAAATTGGCAAAAAGTAACGCATGGGCTTTACCCACTGCGTGCCCTGCCAAAGAAAATACAGTCCACTCCACGCAACCGGAAGCAAATGCCGCTGACTGCCCACCCGGCGACGCAGCAGCTGCCAGCCCGCCCAGCCAAATCCAGTCCACGCTGCAAGTCCGAGCGCCGGCCCCATCCCCCAGCGCACCATGTTTTGCCACGGGAAAATCAGCGCCGAACGGCCAGTCCATTGATGATTAGGTGGGAAATCGACATCACCGCCCATTTGCCCGCGAATCTCGCGGATGTTGTTCAGCCAGCGTTCGTTGAGATTGATGTCGATAAACGATGGCCCGGCGAAGGCATACGGCTGAGCGACCCGAAAGACGAGCAGTGAAAGCCCAGCGGCCAGCACTACGCGCCATGCGTAACCCGCGAGCCCTGTGCCTTTCGGGGCACGTGACCCGACCGCCAGCAGAATCAGCAGCGCCAGCGGCGCGGTATTGATGCGCGAGGCCGCCGCCGCACCCAACGCCACCCCAAAGAGCGCATAATTGAGCGGGCTATCGCTATGCATCGCACGCGCGGCAAAAAGCAGCCCGAGCGCGACAAACACGTTGGCGACCGAATCGACGGTGAAGAAATGTGCCTGCTGAATGAACACGACCGAGACCGCAGCCAGCGCGGCAGCCAGAAGGCCCACCCGACGGCTGTAGAGCCTCTTGCCAATAAAATAGAGCAGCAAGACAGAGAACGTGTCGGCAATTGCCGAAACCGCGCGCCCGACGAGATGTACCTGATCGTAGCCGGTACCTAACTCAAGAGATGACTCGAATCCCAAATCGGAAATTTGTAATCCGGAATCGGAAATCCATTGCGCCAGATAGCGCACCAGAAAGATGGGCGCAGTGCCATACACAAAGAAGTTGTAGCCCTGATTGTGGGGATTGAGCGTAGAATTGCCGCTGTCGAAGTATTCCGACCAACCACCCTCCACCGGCCGGATGCCGGTTACCACCATCGTCAAGAATCGCTCGTCAGGGTGCAGGTGCTGGAATTCGTCCCAGTTCAGCCCGACGAAACGCAGATAGGTGGCCGCGGCCACCACTACCAACAGCAAGCATATCCGCACCCCGCCCGCAACGTAGCCGCCCTCCGAGCCCGTACGCGCGGGCGGAGGCACTCGCTCAGTCATCTCGCGGCCGAGAATGCTCTACGCCGGTTAACATTGACACTCATTCAACGAAACGCCGGGCCACAATGAAAAGGTACGCGCCCCGCGCGGGGAGCGGCTCTTCGAAAAATCGCCGGAGCAGCCTTTCGGTTAACCACAGGTTAGCATCCGTAGGCACCAAAATCCAATGGCCGGTGAGCTTTCTCGAGACCACCGCCGGCAGCCCCAAATAATGTCCCCACTCCAGCGCGCGCATCGCCCGCTCCGAAAAATAATAGCGGCGCTGCTCAACTTCGAAACCGGCATGTTCGAGAAGCACACGCCACTCCTCTGGTGAATGGTAGTGTTCGTGGCGAGATATACGGTCAAACCAGCGCTCATATGCGCGCGCAACCGATCTCAGCCCCAGCCTGAACAGAGCGCGACGGACAGAGAGAAACTCACGAAAGTACTTGCTCGGCACGGTGAAAACAAAGGGCGCACCAGGGCGTAACACGCGGCTTGTCTCCCGCAGCGCACTCGCTAACCCGGGAATGTGCTCCAATACCGAGTTGCTAATCGCGCTCCCAAAAGACGCATCACCAAAGGGCAACCGCTCGCCTCCAGACTGCATGAGGCCGCGATAGACGCCGGCTCGCGTGCGGGCCGCTCGCACAGCATCAAAGTCCGCATCCACACCCACGGCCAGCGGAGCATCGAAAGCCGCCGAGGTGAAATGTCCGTCGCCACAGCCAAGGTCGAGAGTCGGTTCAGGCAGCTCGAGACCGGCGTAAAAGCGTGTTTCCACCGCGCGCAGCAACGCCCGAAATGCGGGAAGCTCGCGGAGATTGCGTCTGAAGACGTCAGCGGATTCTGGCATTGGCGCTAGTGCGACCATTCGGCAGCACCCAACGACGACACGATGACACCCTCCATTTCACCCCGTCACCATCCCTTCAATTCTTCAAACAGGTCTTCGTACCGCGCCGCCGTATGATCCGGCGAGAACTGCGCCACAATCGGGCCACGCGGCCCCTTGAATCGCCCCGGTTCGGCGAGCACCTTCATTATCCCCGCCGCCAGCGCATCCACGTCGCGGGGGGGTACGGTCAGCCCCATGCCGGTCATCTGCGTGGGCACACGCACACCCGGGAGCGCACTTGCCACCGTCGGCGTCCCGCACAGCGCCGCTTCAATCTGCACCAGCCCGAAACTCTCGGTGCTGTTGATGCTCGGGAGCACGTGAACGTCGCAATTGCTGAAAAAGTAGGCCATCTCATCGGGCTCCAGCGTACCCAGAAAAGTATAGCAACCCATGAAGCGCTGCAGTATGGGCGCAAGCCGCTGCCGGTAGCGCTCTTCTCCAATCACGTCCTCGACCGGCCCCGCGTGCATAACCTTCAAACGAGGGTGAACGGCAAGCACCGCCGGCAGCGCCTCGAGCAAAATTTCGATGCCCTTATCGGCTGCCAGCCTGCCCGCTACCCCTATCACCGGGGTCCCAGAATCCAGTCCGTGGCGCGTTGCCCAGTCCGCAGCGGCAGCAGGTTCTACTATCGGCATCTCCACGGGCGGAAGAATGTAACGCACTTTGGAAAGGTACGAAGCGAGTAGACGCGAATGGCGCGCGAAATCCTCGGTGTAAGCGCACAGCACGTCGCACAGCCACGCCGCGACATGATTGCTGGTATCAACCACTCGATTGACCACCGCGCTAAGCGGCGATGCGGGAAGAATCAGGTCAGAGTGATAGGTAAGAACGGTCGGTTTGCGCAGCAACCGTCCCCGGAGCGCAATTCCACTCGCATCCAGCTGCGGAAGGTGCACGCTGAGCGCATCGTGAGCAGCCACCAGTTTACTGGCGACAAGCCCGATCGTGGGCATCAGCACCCCCTTGCTCACCCGCGCCGCCACGGGCACGCGCACCACGCGCACGCCGTGCATCTCCTCCCGGCGCGGCAGCCCACGGTCGTATTGCGAAGTCAGAACAGTCACCGCGTGACCGCGCATTACCAATGCGCGCGCCAACCGTTCCACGTAAATAGTCAGCCCGGACACGTGCGGCCGATAATAGGTGAGCGAAGCCAGTATTCTCACGCAACTTCGTCCTGCTGATCGCGCAGCCTCCGCGCGAACCGCCGCGCCCCGCTGGCAAGATGATTCAAGTTTTCGCCCTCAAAGTGCAGGCCGACCGTGCCCAGAATTGCCATCTTCACAAAAATGGTGAGGTGCACAACCACCGCGTACGCAAGTGCAGTTTCTCTGTCCACGCCGAAAACCGCTAGCGCCGCCACCGTGGCCGCCTCCCACAGCCCTACCCCGGCGGGCACTGATGGGAGCGCGATTCCTAGGGCCACAATCGCAGTCACGAAAACCCCTACATATACCGGCTGCTCCGGTAAAAACCCCAACAACATCGAATAGACCGCTAGCGCCGCAAGGAGCCAGACAAGCACACTCCACAACGCTGCTATCCCCAGCCGTCTGCCACGCACAATGTCAATGCTCCTGAGGAAGTTTTCGGCAGCCTCCGAGGTCGCGCCACGCAAGCGTGGCGCGACCCGGCCGACAAATTCCCCGATAATCGCCACAAACCCGCTGCGTTTTCTCGCGAGGCCGAAGACAGCCACCATTGCCAGCAACACCGCGGCCACCACCCAGTATGCAATCGCGGTTATCAGCCCCTGCTGCGGCACAAGCGGCAACACCGCGAAAAGTAGCGCGAACACAGTGAGCACATCAATCATGCGCTCTAGCACCGCAGTCGAAAGTGCCTGCATCCCGCTCACCGCACTGCCACGGGTGGCCAGATACACGCGAGCCAACTCCCCTATACGCAATGGCAGAAGATTGCTCACGAAGTAACTAATGTTGGTTATCCAGAACAAACGCCCTCCTCCGATTTTTTCTTCCAGCAGCACTCGCCATCGCATCGCACGCGCCCATAACGACAATGTCTCGAACAGCACGAACGGCAGTAGCCACCAGTAATTGGCCTGAGCCATGGCACGGCCAAGTTCGCCCCAGCGGATGCCGCGCAATATCGCCGCCAACGCCACGCAGCTCAGCATCAATCCCAGAGACATCTGCCAGCGCTTATTCATTAGAACAACATGCTCAAGGAGAAACTACGTGCGGTTGTGAGTGGAAACACTTCTTCCAGCTACCGAGATTAAACACCACCGACGCATTATAGCAAAACTGTCCGTCAAAGCCCTATTCCATTTTCCGGTCGCGCATCCCGACGGTGTGCAGCCCACACCAATCACGAGTACGTGGGAAAATCATCGTTTCAGACTGAAACGGTAAACACCCTCTCAGTCATTGGTTGTTAGCCTCGCCGCGCGCCTTCCCGCGCGATTATGTTTTCCTAAACACAAAATCCGGGGGGAGCAAGCCTTCGAGTGACCCACCCAGGACTCGAACCTGGAACCAATTGATTAAGAGTCAACTGCTCTGCCAATTGAGCTAGTGGGCCAAAATTACGCCCAGAATTATAACGCGGCGCACCACCCTGTCAACGCCGCGGGAACCGTCCGTAACGACGTCCTTCATCGCCAGTAATCAGGCCACCCAGTCGGCCCGATGCGATGCGGAACGAGCACGCGTAAGGCTCTCGGAATCACCTTGATTTCGAACCGCATTGCTGCTCCGGCCGGTTCCCCATCCAGCTGCAGCGGCAATTCTTTCTCGCTCTCCAACTCGAAGCTGGGCGCGACAACGCGTTCCACATCCCGATGTGCCTGATGGCGACCGAAAAGAAGCCTGCCGAATTGCGCCAGCGCATCACCAAAGCCGTTGCCGCGAAAGGCCCACAGCGCCAGCCGCCCGTCCTGCGCCCGCGCCTCCAGGTCCAGCGTGGCCAATCCTCCGGCATATGCTGGCACGTTCGTCACCACAGTTGCAACTATCTCGCCCTCGAAGCCAGTGTTTCCGCCACGCAGGCGAACCGACGCGCCAGGCCAACTCCGCGCCAGCCACATGCCGCGCGCAATGTAATGCCATCGCCCAAAGTGCCTTACTATCCGCCCGCGCGGCTCTACGCCATGCACGATGTGCCCACCCAAGCCAACCCCGGCCCACTGTAAGAACACACGACCGTTGCAGCTCCCGAGATCCACATTTCTCTCCGACCCCTTCACCTGCCGCTGCGCCGCCGACACCAACACCGCGCTCCACGGGTGCGCCGGCACAGCCAGTCCAAGCCCGCGCGCCCAGACGTTTCCGGTTCCGCATGGCAGCACTCCCATTGCCACTTCGCTTCCAGAAAGTACGGCCGCGACCGCGCCCACACTCCCATCCCCGCCAGCCACGAACACAACGTCCGCGCGGCAATCACAGGCCGCGCGCGCAAGTGTATTAAGGTTATTGTCGCGCCCCTCTCCGACCGTGCAAATTCGCACATCCCAGTCCATGTCGCCGAGCGCGGAGCGCACTGGGGGCAACATGTGTGCGACGTTAAATCGGCCCGCGCGAGGATTGTAAATCACGGTAGCGCGCACCAGTTTCGCCTAATGCTCCGTGCCACCGGAGCGGCAAGCCACGCCACCATCATTGAGAGCAGTGGCAGCAGCGCGGCCAGTGGCAGCGCGGGCAGCGGCCAGAAACTTGTGGACAGAGAGACGTCCAAATAATACTTCCCGCCCGCCGCTAGGTCGGGAAGATACCAATCATAAACCACGTCCCAAGCCAGGTAAAAAGCCGCAATCTGCACCGCCATTCCTGCAGCGATAAAGAAAAGGGCGTGTGTAGTCGCCAGCGCCACGTCCACTTTTCGAGCCCGGTGATTCAGTGCGCCAACAAACACTGTCACGGCGATCAGCGCCAGCACCGCTTCCACAACGCGCGGATGCACGAACAGGATTGGGTCAATGTTGAACCAGCTGACGGAAAATGTAAAGCCACGTGCCCGGAACAACGCGTGCCACACTACGAAAAACAAGAGCGCACCCAGCATCGGAGTGCGCCATCCCCAACCGGCGCGCCACCACCAGAGAGAATACAACCCGAAAGGCAGCAGGAGCAGCGCGACGATCGGCGCGCGCGACAGCCGCTCCCGCATCAACCGTGCCTCTCTCTGCGCCTGCCACTGCGCGCGCGCTTGCTCGCCCGATTCCCGTGCGAGATTTTCTGCCTCGGCGTAATCCGCGCCTGCCATTGCAGATTGCGCACGTTCGAGCAAGCCTTGCTCCATTTCCGCCTCGGGGTCGATCGCCAGAAGCAGCGCCCGGTGTCGGTCCGCCAGCTGCGCGGCCACATCCAGTGCGCGCCTTGCCCTTAAGGCGGCGGGCGCATCGATCTGGTCAAACAAGGCATCCCCTTGGTTGTGCGCCGGGATCTCCAGTCCCAGCAGCACAGCCACCGTGGGCGCTATATCAACCTGTCCCGCATCTGCATACACGCCCGGTTTTATCCCTCTTCCGGTCGCCAGCAGCGGTACGCGCCTCACCACGGCTTCGTGTCCCCCATGACCGCCACTGTCGATATGACCGTGGTCCGCAGTCACAAAAACAGCCGCCCTGCTAAGGTCAATGGACGCTATCAGGCCCGCAATCAGCCGGTCGGCCGATGCAGCAGCTTGCGCATACTCCACGCTTGCACCGCCAAATCCATGCCCGGCCGTGTCAACGCCTAGCAAGTGGACGAGCGTAAGCTGCGGCTCCCTCAAGAGTACCTTCCGCGCTGTTTGGACCAAGCGCTCATCGAACGCCAAAATGTCCTCAAGCGAGTCATATTCCGGAGGCTCAGAAAGCAAGTGTAGTTCCACACCCTCCGGGTTGAAGAGCGTGCGCCAACCGGCTGACCCGACAATGGCGGCGTCCAGCCCGCCCTTGCGCGCCGCATGGAAAATAGTATCCAATTCAATCGGCCGCTCGATGTCATTCGAGCTAACCCCACTCTGCTCCGGCCAGGCGCCGGTGGCGATGGCAGTCCATCCTGGGAAAGAGAGCGAAGGCTGCCCAACCTGCAACACACGTACCGCTCCGCGTGCACGCAACTGGTTCAGTTCCGACAGCTGCCGCGATACATCCACGCGCAACCCATCCACCACGAAAATGACCACCTGTTCCGCGATTGGCTCACCGACTGCTCCCGGAGCCGCCGCAGCCCGGTAGATGCCCTCGTACTGGGTGGCGCTTTGGTAACTGGTAGCAACAAGCGCAGGTGCGCCGAAGCGCGACCAAAGCAGCAGCACGGCCGAAATCACAATAAACGGCCAGCGACGCATCCGAATCAGGTCACCGGACAAAGCGCTCATGACGCCAGGGTGCTATAGATGGAACGGGCGACGCAGCTACTATACCAGTACACGTGTCCACGTAGTCGTAAATAAAATGCGCCGCGGCGATTCACGCCACGGCGCATTGCACGACTTTCTTGGCTGTTCCGCGCGTGCTAAAACAAGCCCACCACCTTTCCGGTTTCAAGGTCGATATCCACGTCGTAATACACCGGCCGAGTGGGCAGGCCAGGCATGGTACTCATAGCGCCCAGCAGCGGATAGAGAAAACCCGCGCCAATGCTGGCGCGAATATCGCGCACCGGCACGATGAAGCCTTCGGGGACTCCCTTCAATTTTGGGTCGTGGCTCAGGCTCAGATGCGTCTTTGCCATGCACATCGGCAGCTGATCAAAGCCGACGCGATTGTAGAGCTCGATCTTCTGCTCCGCCTCCGGAGAGAACTCGACCCCATCCGCACCATAGATTTCCGTGGCGATGGTTTCGATTTTTTCCTTTATTCCCTTTTCCAATGGGTACAAGAATTTGAAGTTGCTCGGTTTCTCGCAGGCAGCCATCACGGCTTTCGCCAATTCAATCGATCCCGCGCCTCCCTCGGTCCAATGATTGGACATCACCGCATCATCTGCGTCGGCTTCGAGTGCAATCTTGCATACTAGCTCGACTTCGGCGGCTGTGTCATCCTTGAAGCGATTGATCGCCACTACCACCGGCACGCCAAAACGAAGCGCGTTCTTGATGTGTGCCACCATGTTGCCGCATCCGGCCTCGAGCAGCTCCAGATTCTCCTCCGTGTAGGCCAAGTCGAGCGGCTTGCCGGCCACCACTTTCGGTCCGCCGCCATGCATCTTCAATGCGCGTATCGTCGCCACCAGCACCACCACGTTCGGGACCAGACCACTGTAGCGGCACTTGATGTTGAAAAACTTCTCCATGCCGATGTCCGCGCCAAACCCGGACTCGGTCACCACGTAGCCATCCGGGCCGATCAGCTTCAGCGCAATCTGGTCAGCCACGATGGAAGAATTGCCGTGTGCGATGTTCGCAAACGGCCCGGCGTGCACAAAGGCCGGCGTTCCCTCCAACGTTTGCATCAGCGTGGGCATGATGGCATCCTTCATAAGCACTGTCAGCGCGCCGCTCACCCCGAGGTCATCAGCCGTAACCGGATCGCCACCTTTGCTGGTGCCGATCATCATGCGCCCTAAACGCTCGCGCATGTCCGCCAAATCCGTGGTCAACGCCAGAATGGCCATAATCTCGCTGGCCACGGTGATGTCAAAGCCGGTTTCGCGCGTGCGTCCTTTCTCCTTCGGCCCTTGCCCCACCGTAATCCCGCGTAGGAAACGGTCGTTCGTGTCCAGAACGCGCTGCCAGGTGATGCTCTCTGGGTCGATGTCCAAGCGCACAAAGCGCCCGCGCTCCTCCTCGGTCAATTCATTAGGGTCGCTCTTTTCAATTCCAAGTTTCTCCAGTCGGCGCAGCATCACCGGAGAGAACTTGCGACCACCATCTTTGGCGGGGGGGCACAACCTACCAAACAGCGCTTCGTCAGTTTGAGTGGATTCGTGGAACATGCGCGCATCGATAGCGGCTGCGAGTAAATTGTTAGCGGCTGTGATGGCATGGATGTCTCCAGTGAGATGCAGATTAAAGTCCTCCATCGGAATCACCTGACTGTATCCACCACCAGCTGCCCCGCCCTTGATGCCGAACGTCGGCCCCTGGCTGGGCTGTCGGATGCAGGTCAGCACCTTCTTGCCCAGATGGGCGCCAAGACCCTGGCACAACCCGACCGTGGTGGTGGTCTTGCCTTCGCCCAGCGGCGTGGGAGTGATCGCGGTCACGTCCACGTATTTGCCATTAGGGACATCCTTCAATCGGTCACGCACAGAAAGACTTACCTTCGCCTTGTATTCACCATAGGGCACCAGTTCATCCTCGTACAATCCCAGTTCGGCAGCGATTTCTCGCACTGGCACCGGCTGCACGGACTGGGCGATTTTAATGTCGCTGGGCACGGGCGAAAGCAATTGAGTCAGTTTCTTCGGCATTTTGGACTCCCTTTGTTGGTTTACCTTTTATGCAGAGTTGTACTCTTCAGTCGCAGGCGCAGCGCCAATCATGCCAGCACGATTGCAAGCGTGCCGCTGCCCCGCGCCAAGTACAGTACGTCACATTTCATTATTGAGCAATGTCACAATTTCGCAACGATAATCAATAGCACCCTTATAAGCGGCCAATCTCGATGACTGAGCGACCGTCGGCTGGCGGCGTTCAAGTCGCGACATTATGCCACAAACACGCGAAACTGTCACCCCAGCGGCAAGCCACACGGGCAGGTCCGGTCATCATTATTCTAGGCCATAGCGCGCAGACAAGTGTCATTAGTCACCTACTCCGTCCTTGACCACGCACTGGGGAAAAACGCAGCTATGCGATATACTTTGCTGACGCGGCGCAAAACCAGCAATATCCAGCCGAATCATGCAGGAGACCGATCAATGCCAGCTATTCTCACCACGATTCTATCTGCCCACGAGGGCACACGGGAAGCAATCATTCCGATTTTGCAGCAAGTACAGGAAGAATTAGGCTACCTTCCTGAAGATGCGATGCTACAAGTCGCTCGCCACACCCATGTGCCCGCAAGCCGGGTCTACGGAGTAGCGACCTTTTACGCCCAATTTCGTTTTACGCCTTTGGGCAAAACGCATGTGATGGTCTGCCGGGGAACCGCATGCCATGTGAACGGCGCCCGAATGATTTTAGAACAGACGGAGGAACATCTCGGCATCCAGGAGGGAGAAACCACGCCCGACCTGAACTATTCGCTGGAAACCGTGGCATGTATCGGGGCGTGCAGCCTGGCCCCCTGCGCCATGATCAACAGTGAGGTGGAAGCCAAACTAACAACACAAAAAGTAAAAGCTATTTTCGGGAGAGACGGGTGAATATGGCGTTAGACTTCGCCGCGGTCAGACATCAAGCCCGGCAGCAATGGAACACTCTGCACAACGGTCAACGGCCGTTAATCCTGGTGGGGACGGCCACATGCGGCCGCTCGGCCGGCTCGCTGGAAGTCCTGAAGGTACTGGAGACGGAAATTCAAGAACATGACCTGGAATGCAACATCATTGAGGTGGGTTGCATTGGCCTGTGTCATGCCGAGCCGGTGGTGTGCATTACCAAACCATCTCAACCGGGAATCTGCTACGGGAACATCGACTCCAAAAAGATAAAAAGACTGGTCAAGAGCTATCTAGCTGGAGATGATCCTCTGCCCAAACTAGGCCTGGGCACTTTCGAGAAAGGCCGCATTGAAGGGATACCGCAACTGTGGCAAACGCCAGTGCTAAAGCCACAACTCCGGCGCGTGCTACGCAACTGCGGCTTCATTGACCCGACCAACATCGGGCACTATCTGGCTAACAATGGCTACGCCGGGCTTGTAGAAGCGCTCAAAATCGGGCCAGAGCGAATCATCGAAACAGTCCAGCAAGCCGGGCTGCGCGGGCGCGGCGGGGCCGGATTCCCCACTTGGCGCAAATGGCAATTTTGCCGCGATACCGGGAGCGACGACAAATATATAATCTGCAACGCAGACGAGGGCGACCCGGGCGCATTTATGAATCGCGCGCTGCTCGAAGGCGACCCACATTCTATTCTGGAAGGCATGTTAATTGCCGGTCATGCGCTTGGCGCGCAGACAGGTTACATCTACTGCCGCGCCGAATACCCACTGGCCCTGGAAAGGCTGCGCGAGGCAATCCAACACGCGGAAGAACACGGGCTGCTGGGCGACTCCGTGCTGGGTTCGGATTTCAGCTTTCGTATCAAGATCAAGGAGGGCGCAGGCGCGTTTGTCTGTGGTGAAGAAACCGCCCTGATCGCGTCGATTGAAGGCGAGCGCGGCATGCCCAATTCACGCCCGCCGTTTCCCGCTATCTCGGGGCTGTGGAGCGATCCCACCATCATCAACAACGTCGAGTCGCTAGCCTGTGTGGCTCTAATCCTGCAGAACGGCGCCGAGTGGTTCGCCGAACACGGTTCTGAAAAAAGCAAAGGCACCAAGACCATCGCGCTGGTGGGCAAGATCAAGCACACCGGACTGGTCGAGCTGCCCCTAGGCACGCCCCTGCGAGAATTGATTTTTGACATTGGCGGTGGCGTTCCTGACGGCAAAACTTTTAAAGCAGTGCAGACTGGCGGCCCTTCCGGCGGCTGTATCCCGGCCAGCTTGCTCGATACTCCGGTTGACTACGAGTCTCTCATTGCAGCCGGCACAATTATGGGCTCCGGCGGCGTGGTTGTGATGGACGAAGACACTTGCATGGTCGACTTTGCGCGCTTCTTCCTAGACTTCGCTGAAAAAGAATCCTGCGGGAAATGCGCGCCCTGCAGCTTGGGCACCCGCCAAATGCGCGGGGTTTTGGAAGACATCACCCAGGGGCGCGGCCAACCCGGAGATATCGAACTGCTGGAAGAGATGGCAGAAGGCGTCAAAACCGGCTCGCTCTGCGGGCTGGGACAAACAGCGCCCAATCCGGTGCTCACCACCATCCGCTATTTCCGCGAAGAATACGAAGCCCACATTTATGAGCAGCGCTGCCCGGCGGGTACGTGTAAGGATTTCGTCTCGTACTTTATTTCGCCAGACCTGTGTGTCGGCTGCCTGCTGTGCCTGAAAAACTGCTCATCCAAGGCGATAACAGGCGCGCTGAAGCAAGTGCATATAATCGATCAGGATTTATGCACGCGCTGCGATGTATGCTATCAAGTCTGCCCGTCGAAAATCGACGCTGTGCGCAGATATTCTCCCCAAACTTCTTTACCCTTACCAGAGGCGACAGTCGCATGACAGGAAAACTCGAACTAACGATTGACGATCAAAAGGTGGAGGTGGTCGCCGGAAGCAGCGTACTGGAAGCCGCCCTGGCCAATGACATCAGTATCCCTCATTTGTGCCACCACCCCGACCTGAAACCAGCCGGCGCGTGCCGCACCTGCGGGGTCGAAATCGACGGCGGACGCATGGCGATGTCTTGTCAGACGCCGGTCGCTGCGGGCATGAAGGTACGCACTAGCAGCCCGGCGGTTGACCACGCACGCCGTACCACGCTCGAACTGCTGATCGCCGACCACTACACCGATTGTCTGGCCTGCCCGCTCAACACCGATTGCGATTTACTCAAAGCCGCCGCGCATGTCGGCATCTCGCGCGAGCGTCTGGAGCGGATGCGCGGCCCGAGCGAGTTGCTGCCGGTTGACCGCTCCAACCCCTTCTTTGAATATGACCCCAACAAGTGCATCGTCTGCGGCATCTGCGTGCGCACCTGCGATGAAATCGTCGGTCTGGGCGTGCTGGATTTTGTCAATCGAGGCTATCGAACTGTGATCGGCACTTTTGGCAACAAGCCTTTTATCGATTCGGTGTGCGAATCCTGCGGCGAATGCGTGGTGCGCTGCCCCGTGAGCGCGCTAGCCCCCAAGCAGGCGGAGCTTCCGGCCCGCGAAGTGCAGACGACCTGCGTATATTGCGGGGTGGGCTGCGGCATCTATCTGGGCGTCAAGGGCAATCGAGTGGTCAGCGCGCGCGGCGACCGGCAGCGCCCATCCAATCAGGGCAGCCTATGCGTTAAGGGGCGTTATGGCTACCGCTTCATCAATCATCCCGAGCGTCTCGCCACGCCATTGATCAAGAACAATGGGCGCTTTGACAAAGCCAGTTGGGATGAGGCCCTCGACCTGATCGCGAAAAATTTCACCGCTAATAAGGGCGAACAGTTCGCCGCGTTTACTTCGGCCAAATGCACCAACGAAGAAAATTACCTGCTCCAAAAATTCACGCGCGCAGTGATGCGAACGAACACCATCGACCACTGCGCGCGGCTCTGACACTCCCCCACGGTGGCCGGTCTGGTCACCACATTTGGCAGTGGCGCGATGACAAACTCCATCGCCGAAATCGACGGTATGAAGACTATCTTCGCCATTGGCGCCAACATCACCGCCGCGCATCCGGTGATTGCGCACCGCATCCGGCGCGCGGCGCAAAATGGGGCCACACTGGTCGTCGCCAACCCGAAAGAAATCGGCCTATGCCGGAGCGCGCATACTTTCTTGCAGCTGCGCCCGGGCAGCGATACCGCGCTGCTGATGGGCATGGCGCGCGTGATCGTAGATGAAGCGCTTTGTGACGAAGCCTTTATCCGCGAGTATTGTGAAGATTTCGAGGCGCTTGCGCAATCGCTGGCCCAATATACGCCGGAATTTGTGGCCGAGGTGACCGGCGTGCCCTGGCAAGAAATCGCCGCGGTAGCGCGCCTGTATGCGACCAACAAGCCGGGCGGAATTTTCTACGCGATGGGAATCACGCAGCACA
>Ga0187833_10000211_pt1 | contig 66783 bp, 60 predicted proteins | sample ETNtaG_37_FD_167968 | JGI IMG/M metagenome (GOLD analysis project Ga0187833, IMG submission 167968) | Marine microbial and viral communities from oxygen minimum zone, Eastern Pacific Ocean - ETNP2014_SV_400_PacBio MetaG (Illumina Assembly) | ecosystem: Environmental > Aquatic > Marine > Hypoxic...
CGCCGAACCGGACAACCTTCCTTTGATCACGATCGCCTGTCACGAAGACCTCACCGCCAGCGACCTGGTGGGCCGGTACCTTCTGGAAGGCGACAGGACCGTTTGGATCGATGGTCCTCTGAGCCGAGCTGTTAAGGCCGGAGGCATCTGCTACTTGGACGAAATCGTCGAAGCGCGCAAAGACACGACTGTTTTGATCCACCCGTTGACTGACCATCGGCGCATCTTGCCGGTCGAGAAACGCGGCGAGCTGCTGGAGGCCGGAGAGGGCTTCCTGCTGATCCTCTCCTACAACCCTGGCTACCAAAGCGCGCTGAAAGACCTCAAGCACAGCACGCGTCAGAGGTTCATATCCATCGAGTTCGATTATCCTCCGCGAGAAACGGAAGCCGAAATTGTGGCGCACGAATCCGGCGTCGACCCTGACACGGCTCTCCAGCTCGCCAAGTTGGGAGAGAAGGTCCGCAACCTCAAAGAGCACGGCTTGGGCGAAGGCGCCAGCACGCGGTTGCTGATATACGCAGGACAGCTCATCAAGCAGGGAATCACGCCTAGACGTGCATGCCAGGTGGCCGTGAACTGGGCTGTCACCGATGACCACACCGTGCAACGGAGCATTGAGGAGCTGACCACATCTGTCTTCGAATAGGCTTGCCCTTCGATCACGTTAGCTCAGGCCGGGGACGCTACCCGGGCGGAGGCGCTTGTTGAGCGCATCACCCATAGAGCAGATCAGGCAAGCCCTTGCAGACTGCACCAGGAAAACCGTCGAAGACGGCGCTCTTCGCCCCGCGGGCGTCATGCTGGTCGTTTACCCCAAAAACGGGGAGTATTGCGTCCTGCTCAACAAACGAACCGACAAAGTTGAGCACCACAAAGGCGAAATCTCGTTCCCCGGCGGCAGCATGGACCGCGGAGACGGTTCGATGCTGCACACGGCGCTCCGAGAGACGCACGAGGAGATGGGGATCCGTCCCGATGACGTCCAGGTCCTCGGTCAACTCGACGACGTGCCGACGATCTCCAAGTTCCTCATCAGCGCGTATGTCGGCACCATTCCGTATCCCTACGATTTCGTTCCGAGCAAGTACGAAGTGGCGGAAGTCATCGAAGCGCCCATCGAACACCTGCGCTGCCAAAGCAACCGACGAGACGAGTTTCGCATCAAGAACGGTCAACCGGAGAACTCCCCTTCCTTCGTATTTGAAGGACACGTGATATTCGGCGCAACCGCACGAGTATTGGTCAATTTCCTGGACGTTTTAGGAGATTGGACCGCTTAAGGAGACCGCGTGGAAAACACAGGACCGCCGACACTCGAAGAGATGCAGGAACATTTCCGCCGGTTTCCTGCGCCGGTCACCGACGAGTTCGAGAAAGCCCATGCGCAAATGCCGGCCAGCCTCGATGAAGAGTCGGTCGCCCAATGGGCGATGGCCGGGCTGAAGATTGCCGAGCAAACCGTCAGGTCGTGGGAGGCCGCGGCTCAGTACTACCGCGTCAGCCCTCAGGTGCTGACGTACATGCCGTTCAACTACTTCATGCGATGGACTGAATGTGGCACCGAGCTCTGCGGCGAGTCCCCTACCCTGGCCACCGCGTACTTCGAGGCTAGCCCCGAGGCGATGGCCCAACTTCGCTCCCGACATATCGAGGGCTGGGCCAAGCTGGGCAGCAGCCTTTACAAAGGCACTTGGAAGTCCAGCACCCTCGCGTGCAAGTTCTTCGCGTACAGCCCCGCGCTGATGGAAAGCCTTTCGTTCCCCGAGCTGGAGCGATTTGCCGGCTTCCTCGACGCTCTTTCGCACCGGTCGTACGATCTGGCGGCCGAGTGCCTCGCTCTGGGCCAGCAGATCTTCCCGCTCATCGGCGAAGACAAGACCGCTTTCATCGGCCTAGCGACCGCCCTCGTAGATTCCGGATGGCGAGAGGTCAAGAGCTTCTTCGAGTCCGGCGCGAAAGCGTTGCCGAAGATCGGCGAGGACCAGCGATTCCGGTTCCTCAAGATCGCCGAGCGGCAGGTCCAGGCCGGCGGCACGAACATCCCCAACGTGATGCTGGAGACTTCGCAAGCGTTGTCGCAGGTCAGCTCAGAGCACCACGCGCGAATCCTGACACTGGCCGAAGCGCTCATGGAAGAGTCGCCGGTCGCTGTCCCTGAGTTCATCAAGGGCTGTTCACAAATCATGGACCGCCTTTCGATGACTCAGGTCGAGCGTTGGTTCGACGAAGGAGTCAACCTGCTGCGACAGAACCCCGACGGCGGTCTAGCATACTTCAAGATCGAATCGGCTCATTCCGAGGCGACGCTTGTCGCGCTCTCATCGGGCGTGGAGTTCGACCACATCAAGCCGGTCATGGAAATGTACTGCCGTGCTCTGGCGGGCGCCGAAATCAAGCTCGCAGCGTCCGGGGATCTTGTCGATAAGAACATCGGCTGGGTTTCCGCCGAATCGCCCTCGACTGAAGGCTCAACCGTCTTCGTTCCGGGCATCGTGGACCGATATCAGAGCAAGCCCGAGAACTTCTCGTGGTTCAAAGTGGTCTCGACCCACCAGGTCGCCCACCTTGAGTTCGGAAGCTTCTACTTCGAATTCGACCGGCCGTCCGAGATATTCAACGACCGCCGGGCCGAGCTTGAAGCGAGCCGCTCTCGGCCGTCCCAATCCGTTGAGCAAGGCGAAATCGAAGGCGAAGGGCTCGAACGCGCCTGGATCACCGATATGCAACGGTTTTTCAACATGTTCGAAGACCGCAAGTTGGCGCTCGACGTGTTCACCGTCGTAGAAGACGGCAGGCTCGACTTCACGGTCAAGAACGAGTACCCCGGCATCCGCAGCGCGTACGACCGAGTCCAACAAGATTCGAACGAGGGCCGGCCCGAGATTCAGTCTCTGCCTGTCCGAGAGGCGCTGGTCGAGTTCTTGGTGCGGCTAAGCCTGCAGCAAGAGAAAACCATTCCGGCGCCGCTGGAGTACGTGGACCAAGCCAAGCAGATCGCGGCCATCGCGAAACGAGTGCTCAGCGCCGGCTCCACCGTCGAAGACACCGCCGAAGCGACGTTGCGCGTCTACGCCATCATCGCGGCCATCCCGAACGAGGAAGTGCCGCCGGAAGACTGGGAAGACGTCGACGTTGGCGAGGACGAAGAGCAAGACGACCAGTACATGGACCCCGCCGAGATGGAGCAGCTCTTCCAAGAAATGGCCGACGGCATGGAGATGGAGATGCGGCCGGACTCGGAGCAGGAGTACGAATCCATCGAGGACGTCGACTTCCGAGGCGACTTCAAACCCGAGCTCGTTCAACTGCTCAGTCAACTCAGAATGCAGGATCAGGATTCGGTGGGCGAAGCCTCCGGCGACCCGATCACACAAGAACAGCTCGAAGAGTTGCTACAGAACAGCGCCGAGTTGGACCTGCAGGCGGTCCAGGGCGACATCCAGAATTCGCAGGGCCTGTTCGCTGACAATCTCTTGAAAGAGGCGGGACTGAACCTGCCGGACAACCCTGAGTTCGGCCAGGGGCCGTTCACGCACGTCGACGAGGAAGGTTCCGAACTGGAGGCTAGCGAGCCTCAGACGTTCGTGTACGACGAGTGGGACTTCCGGGCCGACGACTACAAGCCGCGATGGTGCATCGTGCGACAAAAGACGATGCAAGAGGGCGACCCGGCCTTCTACGGCGCCACGCTCCACGAATTCGGCGGGCTCGTCACGAAGATCAGGCGACAGTTCGAGATGATGGTTCCGGAGATGTTCCGAAGGGTCCGCAAGCTCGAAGACGGCGAGGAGATCGACATCGACGAGGTCATCGAGGCGATGGTCGACATGAAGACCGGCGTCAGCCCGAGCGACAAGTTCTACTGGCGCAGGAACAAGGTTCAGCGCGACGTTGCCGCGGCGTTCCTGATCGACACCAGCGCATCCACCGCCGAGGCCATCGACGAAGGCAAGCGCACCGCCGACGATTGGGACGCCCCGGACGATCCGGTCGAGTACATGGTGTGGCTCCGAACGCGTCGCGGCGAGGCTGCCAGGCGATCATACAAACGCATCATCGATGTCGAGAAAGAGGCGATCGTTCTGATCGTCAACGCTCTAGAGGCGATCGGCGACATCTACGGCATCTACGGCTTCTCAGGCTATGGTCGCGAGAACGTCGAGTTCTACACGATCAAGGAGCTCGACGAGAACTTCTCGGATCGCGTCAAGAAGCGCATCGACAGGGTGGCGCCTCTCCACGCCACCAGGATGGGGCCCGCGATTCGCCACGCTACCACCAAACTCGAGAAGCAGGACGCGAGGACCAAGATACTGTTCCTGGTCAGCGACGGCAGGCCTCAAGACAGGGGTTACAGCCGCGAGGGCGTCGAGAAAGAGTACGCGGTCCACGACACCAAAATGGCGCTCGACGAGGCCAGGCGCAAGAACATCAACGCGTTCTGCCTCACCGTCGATAAGAACGGCCACGATTACCTGAAGACGATGTGTGCGGACATGGGCTACGAGGTCCTGGACAACATCTACGACCTCCCCGAGCGCCTGCTGTATCTGTACAAACGCCTGACGATGTAGCCTTGGCTGCCGACAACTTGATCTTCACCAAGTAACGAAAAACCACCCCGGACGTGATACAACGCCGGGGTGGTTTTGCATCTGCGGTTCCTGACGCTTCCCGGAAGCACGTTTTGCTTCTTATGCCCATCCCTCAATGTCGAGCCAGTCCGTGGGAATTGCCGAACCTCGCTTAATCATTCGAGCGAACCGACCTGTTGGTCTTGGCAATCAGAGCAGATGCCGTGGGAGAAGATGCAGTTCCGTTCCAGCGATTGAAGGACGCTCTCCAAAGCGTGCCAATTGTGTTGCACGTCTTGGATGTTTTTGCAGTACATACAGATCATCACTACCGGACTGTTGGGCCCAGAAGATGTCAGCGAGAGATGTGTATGAATCTGCCGTCCGATGACCGGATTGCGCCTCGACCCGCAACCGAAAGCGTAAATCGGCGGAACGGTAAGCACGTTGCGTGGCGAGGTCAACGCACGTAGGTTGAGTTGCCAAAGATACAGAAACCGGCTCCTCGGCGCGCTACGGCCCGCTCTAGATGTCGGTCCTGTCGCTTCTACGTAGGCTGTATGGCCCTTGGACCGAGACCAGCGCCCTACCCCGTCATCGTCGACGGGTCGAGGATTTTGTCGAGCTCGTCGCTTGACAGATCCGTACGGAGCAGCGCCACTGCCTTGATCGTCTGACCTGTCTCCCCGGCCTCGTGCGCGATCGCGGCCGCGGCGTCGTATCCGATGTGCGGAACGAGCGTCGTCACGATTGCGAGCCCGCGATCCAACATGTCGGGTCCGGCGGTTGTAGCCTGCAACCCGTCGATGCAATGCTCGGCGAAGCTGGCGGACGCGGTGGCCATCAGGTCTATCGATTGAAGCAGGTTGTACGCTGCCACCGGCATCATGACGTTGATCTCGAAATTGCCAGACTGCCCTGCAACGGCGATAGTTGCGTCACTGCCGATGACTTGTGCCGCCACCTGGCAAACCGACTCGGGTATGACCGGGTTGACTTTGCCGGGCATGATCGAGCTGCCCGGTTGCACCTCAGGCAGCGTGATCTCGCCGAACCCGGCGCGGGGCCCGGACCCGAGCCAGCGAATGTCGTTGGCGATCTTCATCAGGCTGACAGCCACGGTTTTCAAAGCGCCGCTGGCGGCGACTATGTTGTCCAGGGTGCTTTGCGCCTGGAAGTGATTCGACGTTTCGCGGATATCGACGCCAAGCATCTCGGTGAGTTCGGCGCAGACTTTCGGCGCCAACTTAGGGTGACCGTTTACGCCGGCGCCGACGGCCGTGCCGCCCAGCGCGACTTCGCCAAGCTCGGATTCGGCCGCACGTAGTCGCACGATCGCCCGATCCAACTGGCCGGCATGCCCGACAAACTCTTGTCCCAGACGAATCGGTGTTGCGTCTTGCAAGTGAGTCCGGCCGGTCTTCACGACTTCCATGAACTCGTCAGCCGTCATCCGAAGCGATGTACGAAGCTTTTTCAGCGCCGGAACGAGCTCGTCGTAGACGGCCTTCAGCGCGGCGACGTGGATGGCGGTTGGGATTACGTCGTTGGACGATTGGCCCAGGTTGACGTGATCGTTGGGATGCACCGGTGTGCGAGAGCCCTTTTCGCCGCCGAGAATCTCGATCGCACGATTTGAGATCACCTCGTTGGCATTCATGTTGGTCGAGGTGCCCGACCCGGGCTGGAAAATGTCGACTACGAATTGATCGTCGAATTCGCCCTTGTCAGCTTCAGCCGCGGCTTGGACGATCGCACCGGCCAGTTCCGGATTCAACAACCCGAGCTCCGCGTTAGCGTTGGCAGCCGCCTGCTTAATCGACGCGATCGCCCGGATGAACGACCGTCCGAACCGCAGATCGCTGATCGGGAAGTTGAGCACGGCGCGCATCATGTTGGTGCCGTAATAGGCGTCGACCGGAACTTGGAACTCGCCCATCGAGTCTCGTTCGAGGCGATCCCTGGTTTCGTATGTCACCGCAACCTCCGAACGTTCAGATCTGTTGGCGCCTACATCTAAACTTCGAAAGCCACGTCCCGATGCGTCAAGCGTAGCTGAGGGCCTCAGTCGCAAACAAAAATATCTGCGGACTCGCGTGATCGGCCTACGCCAAGTCAAAGAAATGGGCGCTGAAATCGGGTCACAGACGGACGGACCTCACGCGATCCAGCGTGCTCTCAGGCGAGCGCGCCCGCGACGAACTCGGCTACAAGATCACCGACCATGGATTCGTGGCCGCGCATCGAATGGTCCGCGTCGAGCATCTCGGCGAATCTCAGCGGTTGACTCGCGGAGTCGAGTTCGCGTTGGATCGCGAGCGACGGCGCCACCTTGTCGTTCTGACCCGCCACCACCAGCCGAGGCCGCTCGTCGCCAGCGAATTTCGGGTTCTTGAGCGACTCGACGGTGGGAGCAACGACCACGATGGCTCGGGCTTGCTTTAGCCGTTTCAGATTGTCGAGAATGATCGCTGCGCCAAGCGAGTACCCGGCGATGGCCACCCTCCTGCCGTCGATTCCTGGCCACCTGCGGATCGTGTCGACGGCGGCCTTGACGTCGTGCCCTTCCTCGTCGCCGTTGGTGAACTGCCCTTCGCTATCACCGACGCCTCGGAAATTAAATCGGAGAGTAGCCATTCCCACCGAGTCCGCCGCCTCGCAAATCGCCATCACCACTGCGTCGGTCATGTCGCCGCCCAGTGTTGGATGCGAGTGGCACACGACGAGCGCCCCTGGTTCGTCGTCGGATTGGCCTGGGGTCGAGATCACTCCGTCGAGCGTCAGGCGTTTGCTTCGAAACGAGATTGCCGCTTGCCGCACGTTAGCCCGCCTGGTCGCCGGTCAACCGTCGGATGAAAAAGTCGGCCGTCATCTCGCCCACGATCGATTCGATGCCGCGGAAGTGGTGATCAGCGCCGGTGACAACAGACACCTCTCTGGGCTCGGAGTATCGCTTGGTGAGAAACCGGAACTGTTCGACCGGGAAGTTGTGGTCTTTGTCGCCCATCACGAATAGTTTCGGTTGCAGCATTTCTGTCGAACCCAACACTCTGAAGATCGTTGCCGGACACGAGACCGACGCCACGGCCTTGACGACGCTCGACTCCCCTGCCGTCTGGAGTGCCACGGACGCGCCGAAGGAGTATCCGAATACACCGATTCTGCTTGGGTCGATCTTTTCGTGCACCTCGAGCATGTTCACGGCGGACAGCATGTCGTCGGTCTCGCCGTTGCCGCGGTCGAACTCGCCGTCGCTGTTCCCAACGCCCCGCGTGTTGAACCGGAGAGCAGCGATGCCCGCGCTCGCCAAGTCTCGCGCCGTTCTGACAACGATGTCGTTGTCCATGTCGCCGCCATAGCGAGGATCGGGATGGCACAGAACCACGCCGGGAACTTTGTCGTTGGAGTCGGGGATGTCAAGCACGGACTCCAACGAAAGATGGCCGCTTTCTAATGTGAGATGTTGCTGTGTCATTCTGGAACCAGTGAAAGAGCTTCGAACCAGGTAAATCTTAGGCGAGACGATAGCGTTTGACAAGCTGGCTTTGATAGAATTGTGCGCGTGATTGAAACTGGTTTCCCGATGTTGGAGGCACGCTAATGCGAGATGTCGATCTACGAAGCGACACGGTTACCCACCCGACTCCCGAGATGCGCCGCGCGATGGCCGAAGCCGAAGTCGGCGACGACGTATTCGGCGATGATCCGACGCTGAATCGCCTCGAAGCGATTGCCGCCGACCGCATGGGCAAAGAAGCAGCCGTGTTCGTCGCAAGCGGGACGATGGGCAACCTCGTGTCGATGCTCTCGCACGCCGGTCGCGGCGACGAGATCATTCTTGGGAACAAAGCCCACATCTTTAGGAGCGAAGCCGGCGGCGCGTCCGTGCTCGGTGGAATCTCGTTCCACACGATTCCCAACGACGACCGAGGGATGCTGAATCCGGATGACGTCATCGCGGCGTTCAGGCCGAACGACGTACACCAACCCCGCACCGCCGTTGTCGCGCTCGAGAACACCCAAAACGCGTGCGGCGGAGCGGTTCTCACACCGGAGGACACAAAGACGATTGCCGACATCGCCCACGATCGCGAAACGCCCCTCCACATCGACGGCGCTCGGATTTTCAACGCTGCGGTCGCGCTCGAGGCTCCGGTTGCCGAGTTGGCCAAAGATGCAGACTCGATCACGTTTTGTCTGTCCAAGGGCCTGAGCTGCCCCATAGGCTCGATAATCTGCGGCAGCCACGACTTCATCGCCCGATCTCGGCGATGGCGCAAAATCGTTGGCGGCAGTATGAGGCAGGTAGGCATCGTCGCGGCAGCGGGAATCGTCGCGCTGGACACGATGGTCGACCGGCTTGCCGAAGACCATGCCAACGCCCGCAAGCTCGCGACAGGATTGGCAGACATTCCCGGCGTCACCATCGACCCCGATAGCGTGCAGACGAATCTGGTGTTCTTCGAAGTCGACCACCCGGACCGGGCGGGACTGGCTCGCAAGCTCAACGAGCGCGGCGTCAAGGGCGGCGGACCCGCCCAGCGATGGCGGTATGTCACCCACTACGGCATAACGTCGGAAGACATCGATTACACCCTCGACGTCTTCGATGCGACGATGAGGGAAACAGCCGTCTGACCGGGAGCCTGGCGGTCTGCCGAGGCGCAAGAGATCACCCCGGTTGGATGGATCCGAAGCACTTGAGTGGACTGATTGCTCAGGTGACCCGTCCTCTCTGCCGAGACTCGGTCGCCACACGTACCATACACCGAATCCGCGACCGGCAAAGCTTCAGTGCGCACTATCAGGGTCGGCGTTATCGCTGCCACGAGATAGGTTAATTGGTGGGCAGCGACACGGCTTCTATGCCACCCTCAGTGAAGCGTCGGATCTGGGGTTCCGCAGGAGCGCGCGCGCGGGTTTGTTGGCGCGCCACTCCAGTCGCGCGAGCTCACTGAGAGCGCGCCGGAGGTGACGTCGGTGACGCGTTGGTGGTCCGCGATCAACCCGCTGCCTAGGGTGGCTCGCATCTTGATGGGCGGAGGCCCTTCGACAAGCTTCCAAGTAACGGCTCCTCATCTCGCCATCCTGAGCCGCAGCGAAGGATCTGGTCGTATGCGAAAATTATCTCCCTGCGGGGCCCCAGATTCTTCGGCTGCGGCCTCAGAATGACACTATTTTGAGGCGTCGTTGCTGCCTCATGCTTTGTCCGATCGTCGGACATAACGTTGCTCAGGGCGAGCGGATACCCACGGTCGCTGAATGGATACAGTGCCCAACCAACGTGACTCGTTGAGACCAGCGGTTGAACCGCGTCTGCCCCGTGATCGACCCGCGACAGATGCGATTTTTCGGGCATGCGTCGCCACGATGGAACACTCCCCAAATCGGATGCGCCGGTTTAACTGAGAAGAGCTTGTGTGGTCGCTATTTAGAGATCGCCAATTCAGAATGTTTTGGTTCGCCAGCGTCCTAAACGACATGGCGCTGATTACCTATTTCACGGTGCACGGTTGGCTGGCCCTTCAGGTCAGCGACTCGCCTCTGTGGGTTGGCATTACCGCGGGCACGGGGGGCCTTGCGCTGACTCTGTTCGCGGTCGTCGGTGGCGTGCTCTCGGATCGGATCCCGCGCAGGCAATTGGTGCTCGTGTCGATGAGCATCCGGAGCTTGCTCGGTTTGACGCTCGCGGTCCTCATACTCACCGACAACATCAAGCTTTGGCACGTAATCTTGGCCTCGTTCTTAGAAGGCACGGTGGCGTCGGCCCACGTCCCGACCATGATGGCAATGACGATGGACATCGTCGGCCGCAAAAAGTTGTTGAGCGCAACGGCCGCCCGATTTGCGGGCATGACGGTGATGGGCATCGTAGCGCCTCTCCTGGCTGGCGCAGTGGTGAGCCGGTTCGACATCGGTTACGCGTACGTGGTGATCGCCGTGTGTTACGGTCTAGCTCCGTTTCTCATCCTCGCAATGCGGAAGGTGACGCGCGAACCCCGGACGCCGACGACACCGCTGGAGGACTTAAAGCAAGGCTTTTCATACGTCATCAGCGACCCGAAAGTTCGGACGCTGATCCTGATGGTGTTCGTCGTTGAAGGATTCGGTTGGGCGCACGAGGCGATGATGCCGGTGATGGCACGCGACGTGCTGGACGCCGGAGCGTCGGGGCTCGGGTACCTGCTGGCGGCGGGCAGCGCGGGCGCGACGGTGTCGTCGATAATCATGTCGAACATCGGCGAGGTCAACCGAAAATCGCGCCTCATGGTCGGCGGCAGTTTCGGCTTCGGCGTGTTCCTTGTGGTGTTCGCGTTCTCTCAGTGGCTGCCTGTTTCCCTCGTCGTAATTGCCGCGGCGTACGCCTCCGTGGTGATGTACGAGACCACCGTGAACACGGTCCTCCAAACTAGCGTGCCTGACGGCTTGAGAGGCCGTGTTCTGAGCTTTCAGGCGATGATGTGGGGAGTCAGCGGACTGGCGGGGTTCCACACCGGCGCCATCGCGAACGCAGTTGGCGCGCCTGTAGCAATCGCAATCGGCGGCGCGGTAGTCGTGGTGAACGCGGCGTGGGTGCTCCGGCGAGTGGCTCGCTTCGACTCCGTCCAACCTGAGCCCGCCGCTGAGGCATAGCGAGTTCGGTCACATCGACGGCAAGCTGAGACACCGGGGGAGCCGATGGGCTTGTAGCGAGGCCGCAGATTGCTGGGCCGCCGTTGCAGAGAGCAGCGACCAGAATCTACTCGGTGTCTGTCATTTGCTCGAGCGAGTGGCCGACCAACTCGAATGCGCCGCCGAGGATTGCTCCGACGACGAATCCCAGCCCCGCGACTCCAATTATGCCGAAACCCTTTTCACCCAGATCGACCGTGAACACGACCGCGATCACGAATGCACACGCCACGAACAACCCGGCGATGACCCATCCGAAGATCAAGCCCACTTTCAGCATCCCCAATGCGACTGGCAGTGAAATCATGTTTTCAACGTCTTTGCGTCCGTACCTGGAGCATGCCGAATCTTGTTGCGGGTCGGCGCCTGACTATTCGGCGCTGATTCCGATCTCGTTCTGTAGGTCGACGATTGTCTCCATTCGGCTGCGGCTCGGCCGGCGTGTTCGAAGGGCGATAGGTAGGTTCTGGACTTCTGCGAAGACCTTGATCGCGACGAACACCGGTCCGGTTTCCTGCATGATGCTTTCGAGATTGGTGACCAACTCTTCAAGGTCGTCGAACTCGTACGTCGAGGCGTAACCGGCTTCCCTGGCCATGCCTGCGTAGTTGATCTCCTGCGAGTTGGGCACAGGTTGACCGCCGGTCGTGGCGTAGCAACCGTTGTCCAACAGGAAATGGTAGAAGTTGGCTGGCTTTTTGCCCGCGATTGTCGCAAGCACGCCGAGGTTCATTAGCAGCGAACCCTCTGCGTCGAACACTACGACCTTTTCGTCGGGCAGGCCCATCGCCAAACCGAAAGCTGCAGGCGTCGTGTGGCCCATGGCGCCGCCGAGAGAGATGTCTCTGCTTGTGTTGGTGCTGAAATCTCTCCAATGGCTGCCCGCCGTGCCGGTGGCGGACACAATGGCGTCGCCTCTATGCGGCAGAAATGCTTCGAATACATCCGTTGCTTCGATCAAGATGACCTCCGATGATTCCCATTCGTAACAATGTTGGTGTGCCCCACGTCCGGAGCGGGTCTACCTGTTGAAACCGTGGTACTCGTCGCCGATCAGCACGACCACCGGCCGCTTCGTGGCTCGCGCCTCTTCGAACGCCGACGATATGCGTGAGCCGTCGTCATCGGTCTCGACCAGGTAGTAATTTATCCCGAACGCGTGCAGGAACGGCTCGGTATATTTCGCGGCCGTGTCGTTGACGACGCCGTGGCGAGTCCAGCCTCGGTAACCGATCACCATCACCAACGGGAACCCGGCGTCCAGCGCCATCCCGCGGATCGAGTCGCCGGCTTCCATCATGCCGGTGTTCTGGATCAGGCACACCGGCACTTTGCCCGCGATGTTCAGGCCCAGCGCAGTGCTCATGGTCTCCCCTTCGCGGGCCACCGGGATGATGTCCAGCGAAGGATCTTTCTCCATGAGCTCGTACAGGTAATTCGTTTCGGAGTCCGGAATCGTGATGATGTGCGTCACGCCGTTTTTCTTGAACTCCTCGATCATCGTCTCCGGTCTCAATATTTGGCCTTGTTGGTCAACCACGGGCGACTCTCCTTCTACTTTCCGATACATGTCATCTGCGCACCGACCGTGTCGTCGCCGATACGCCTCGGGGATGATAGGGCGATTATATCAACAAACCCCGGATTGTCGAGCGTCTGTGGTTCGACCCGAGAATTAGCAGTCGCGGCTCAATGGTCAACTCGCCGAATCGGACATGAGCTGCAATGCGGATGCAGGTGCTGTCCCACGGCTGGCTCTGCCTTGGACGTCGCACGAGGGTAGAGGCGATCGAATCACGCCGGGATGCATTCAAAATGGGAAACGCTCCGGCTGTTTTGCGCGGCGCTAGTCAACCGCCCGCCAGTCAATGCTAGATAGCATTTCCTGAAGTTGACCGAGCAAGGGCGACGTGCCAACATCGCAGGACGTGACTGGGGAAGGTGAGAAATGGTCCTGCCGAACCAGTCATAGGAGGTTGTTCGAACAAGCTTGCTAAACATCGAATGCCCCGTGTACGAAGGGGCCGCCCATGGGTGGAAGGGCCTCCGGTCGCAGAGCGGCGGGTCGCGATCTCATCGACCGCGTGCCTTCATCGGCGGGGCGACAGCCTTTCAATGTTGGGTCCGGGGATGTTCGGGTGAGTACCCAGTCACCGCCCTGGAGTTCTTGGAAGACCTGAAGGCGTTCTATTTTGATGCGGTTACAGCTCAGCCAGGCCAAGAGGGAACGGGCGGCGAGACTCCCTCAATGAGGTTCTGCCGAAAGGCGGTCGCGGACAAAGCCTGGTTGCCGTTCGGGATTCGCGTATCGACAGCGAAGACGAGATTCTCCGACTCGTCGTCACACGTCAACTGAACCCCAGCATGCATAGCGGATACCCACCCTCCTAAGCGAACGTCAGAGCGACCAAGTACGCTTGCGCCAGCTACCCGCCGCCAGCGCGGTCCTTGGTGGTGAACACAGCAACAGTTTAGTGCACCGCGTCCCACATCCTCCGTAGTAGGTTGGGTGGGTCTCTCCAGTCACCGAACCGATGACCTCACCATTCTCGAAGGCCGTGACCAAACGCTCGAATCCGGCTTCTCTCCCGATCATTTCACTTTCTGTCTTCGTGATCAATGCTTGGGGACCGTTCTCCCAGTCTCAGGCATCACGGTCCTAGGCATCCCGAACGGCTTCCACGTAGGCAGCCCAATACGGGTCTTCCAACGTTGCGGCAATGCAGGATACATCGACAATCGTGTCCTCGAGCTCGGTTTCGGCGCAGATCGTCTTGACGGTCGCAACGACCTCGTCCAAAAGCATATCCGTGATGTACTCATCGCGAGTGGAGAGGAATGCGTCACCGGTGTTCTCTTGGACGTCGTTCAGAGCGTGGGCCATCTCACGCACGAAACTTAGCGAAGCCGCCACGGGCGAGACTGTCCGGTCCAGGATGATGTAGCCCTGCGCCGGTTTGAACATTGCCCCGTTATCATCTTGAAACACCACTCCGATCTCACGATCGACTGCGAAAGACAGCGCTTCGTTGCCGCTAGTGGTCGTCCTCAAGATAGTTCCCAATTTCTTCAGGTATTCCAGGTCTTCGATGTAGACCTCGGAGGGTGGTACGACCATTGCCTTAACGATCTGTTCATCGCTCTGGTTGGGGGTGAACGCGTCGACGGCGATCGAGATGTTTGGCGCCAGATTTCCAGTCAACATTGCGACGCCGATGCCAAGGACGATGGTCAGTTTGCCAATACTGCGCGTGTGTTTCATTGTTCCTTCGCCTCCTCGCGGCGGGGTGGCCGCTGGTGATAGGCAGAGGGTCGCGCTCAGTGGTATGCGGGCGTATCTTCAGAAGTTCAAGGGTTTCGAAAAAGGAGTTCTAGTCTTTCAAGGTGGAGGATTCCGCCGCGGACCCGTTGAACCTCGAAGAAGTTCAAGGTTTCGGTGGTCGCCAGGCGTGCGGTTATCGAAACCGGCGCCCAATTGTGGCGAAAACCAATAGGGAGGCTAAAAAACCGGGACGAGTTTTATGGGGCAGAAATCAGGGGCCGAGGCGGCGTCCGAAGCGGTGCGCTTGGACGGCTAGAACCGTCGAGCGCTCAACAAGAAAGGGCGATGCGCGAGGGGATCAGAGACCGTGAATCAGGAAACCAAGTCGTGGTTGATGGCGTACGCCGTGGCCTCGGCGCGGTTGGCCGATGTTGTCTTGTTGAGGATGTTGTAATGTGGTAGGCGACGGTCCCCGGGCTGATTACGAGCTCATCGGCGATCTGGCGGTTGGTCTTGCCGGCGGCCACCAGACGAAGCACCTCGACCTCTCTGCGACTCAATCCATCCGGGTAGGAGGGCTTGGGCGCAGGCCGGGCGTCGAGTTGCTCTCTGACCGCGTTTACTTTCTCGTTGAGTGGCTTCATGCCGAGGTCTGAAGCGAGCTGGCCGGCCTCGTCGAGAAGCTCTCTGGCTTTGTAGAGATCACCTGATTCGTCACGCTGGATGAGCATGCCAGCGTAGTCGTGGCATGTCCAGGCCAGTTCGGGATGGCACCCGGCCGTGCGGCAAAAGGTCAGCGCATCTTCGAAATGAGACATCGCCAATTTGAAATGGCCTGTCACTTTGGCAAGGAGGCCCCGGATGCGATCGTCACACACGCCAAGTTCCATGAACAGCGCGCTCTGGAGTGGTCCCAGAGCACTGTAGTGTTCTTCGGCCGCAGCAGCGTCATTTCGCTGGACGGCGATCAATCCCAGCCCGATCCTGGCGAACCTATCAAATAACGGGGTGGTGACGGATGATGAAAGCACGGTTGCCGCAACTTCTTCGGCAACGTTCAAATGGCGGGCGACCCCAGTGATGTACGTCACGATTGGCAAGACCACGGCGGGCATTACGAATTCGAAATCCGTCCTGGCGTTGACCGGCGCGTACTCTTCAAGAGTCGCTTAAGATATGCTTCGCCCTGGTTGAATTCACCTGTATCGTACTCCAACAGTACCCGTGGGCCCAGGATATGTGCGAACAGGGGACCTTCGGTTAAAGCTCGATCGCTGAATTTGCGGGCTTTCCTCCAGTCGCCTTCGAATCGGGATAGGTCGGCGTTCAGCGCAAGCGCCATCGCCAGGCGTGACCGCAGACGACTCTTTTCGGCCACGGACACCAAAGCCGGCGCATGCTGGCGTGCCCCTTCCAGGTCGCCAATCACAACTTGAGAACCCAAAGCGTGAACTCGAGCCCGTACCTCGGCGCTGACGTCATTAACTCGGTATGCGAGATCGATGGCGGCGAGGCCGCGATCCAGATACTGCTGGAAACGCAGATGGTACCAATCCACCCTAGCAGCCTGGGACAGCACGCTCATCTCGAGAGCAGCATCCTCCGTGCGCCGTGCGATTGCAATGGCGCGATCAAATGTATCGCGAGCTCCCTCATAATCGGCTCCACGCAAACCCAACTCGAGGCCGGAGGTTTGCAGGAGAGCCCTGGCATGATGGGAGTCAGTTGGCGCCAACTCCAAGGTACGAGTTACCAGGCGTCGGAACTTGGGATCCGACGCTATGTACGTGGTCGGGGGAATCTGAGCGATGGGCAAGGCACGATCCACATCTCCGACTTCGTCGTAGTAATCGAAGGCACGACTCAGGTTTGAGACTGCCTGTCGGGCCTCTTCATCTCGCACGTATGTGGCTACTTGGGCTCGACCGAGCCCGAACAGAATAGCAGCCATCTCCGAATCCACACCTTGGCCAGTCTTGGCTTTCATCGCCTGGTCAAAGTGGGTTTTTGCCTCTTCATACGTATAGCTTACGATCGCACGCTCCGCGGCCAATATCGAATAGCGCACCAGCGCTTCTGTGCCAAGGACTGTCTCGGCTTGTGAGAAGTGATGAGCAAGCTCAGCAGCGTGTGCCTGCGCTTCGGCGCTGTATAGCTGCTCCAGAGTCTCAGCGACACGGGCATGCAATCGCGTTCGCCTCGTAAGCGATAACTCCTCTGCAAGCGTATTTCGTATTAACTTATGGGTAAACTGGTAGCGGCCCTCCGTGTCCGAAAACTCCTCTATCACACGGACGGATAGCGCTTCTTCCAACGACTCCAACAGTTCGTCTCCGGACATACCCTCCACAAGTGGGGTTAGCAGCGAAAACTCGAACTCTCTACCGATCACAAAAGCCACGGTCAGCGCCTGGTTGCATCGTTCGGTCAGCCGGTTCAACCGCCTGCCCATTACCTCTCTCACGCCCTCTGGTATCCTGAAACCTGCGTCTTCCCAACCGACACCGCCTTCTTGTTTCAGCATTCGCAGCACTTCGCCAGTGAACAGGGGATTGCCGTCTGTGCGTGAGTGGATCATTTCAACGAACTCTTGATTTCGTTGCGCTCCCGATGTGGCGTGGATCAACTCTCCCTCATCCTCGAGGCTCAGACCTCGAAGTGCAACTCTCTGAAACGGGCGCGACCTAGTGAGTTCGCCAAGGGTTTCGGCCAGAGGGTGCTGTCTGGACAGGCCTGCGTCCCGATACGTCCCGACGACCATCAGGTGGCCCTCGGAAAGCTCCTGGACCAGGAATTCCAACAGCAGCAGAGAAGGCTTGTCGGCCCAGTGCAGGTCTTCCAGTATGAGCACTAGGGCGTCTGATCGGTGAGATACGTTCTTCAGGAAAGTGGCAGTGGCGTCGAACAGGCGGAACCGGGCTTGCTCCGGGCTGTCGAGCTCTGGCGGCGACTTGAGGTCAGGCAGCATCTCGTTGACATCAGGTACGATCTCGGCGATCACCGATGCGCCAGCACCCATATCCAAGAGGAGCTTTTCGGGTCCGCGCTCTCGGACGTAGGACCGGATCGCCTGCACCCATGGCCAGAACGGCGGAATGCCTTATTGCTCGTGGCACCGTCCCCAGAGCACGACGGACTTCTGCGTCATGGCGTGGGCGGCGAACTCTTCCGCAATGCGGGTCTTGCCGATCCCTGGCTCGCCGACTAGCATGACCAGTCGGCCTTCGCCTGATTTTGCGTCGTCAAACGCGGAAACCAGATCGCTCATCTCGCGGCGGCGGCCGACGAAGTCAGCAATCAGACCGGCGACGAGTTCATTGGACCCTCGGGCCAAGGCGTCGAGTGCGGTCAGACGAGCGCTACAGGCGTCACAGAACGTTGCATCCCGTCGGTTTTCTTGACCGCAACTTGGACAGAGCATCGATGATCGCGGCTCCCAGACTGATGGCGCGAGTTTAGCAATCGCCGAAGCCGAGGTCAATCGAGCTCAGTTGTTGAGGCGAACGGGGCCCAAAAAGGGATCGCTCCAGAGCGGCCATGGGAGGTTCGAGTTCGCGCGTGCCAGCTGCTATCGGTTGAACTCGCCACGACCGCATTCGGGTAGCCTGCAAGCCACTGACCCTGGTGGAGATAGGCCCGGCGCTACGACTCGTCCTGATCTGACAACGATGCCAGCGCGCCCCACCAGCGGCTCAGACGCTTGGCCACCTCTGCCTCGTAGCCCTGATCGGTCGGCTCGTAGTACTTGCGGTCCTTCAAGTTTTCGGGCAAGTTGTCGGTAGGTGTGAAATGGCCTTCGAAGTCGTGCGTGTATTTGTAGTCTTTGCCGTAGCCGAGGTCGCGCATCATTCCGGTGACGGCGTTCCGCAGATGCAGCGGCACCGGATCGTTGCGGGTGTTGCGAGCGTCTTCCAGCGCTCCGCCGATGGCCATGTAAGCCGCGTTGCTCTTCGGCGCCGTCGCCAGGTAAACAGTTGCTTCGGCGAGAGGTATCCGCCCTTCCGGCATGCCGATGAAATGGACGGCCTGTTGAGCGGCGACGGCCACGGACAGCGCCTGCGGGTCCGCCATCCCGATGTCTTCCGCCGCGAGCACGACGATCCTTCGTGCGATGAATAGCGGGTCTTCGCCGGCCTCGATCATGCGCGCCAGCCAGTAGACCGCCGCGTTGGGGTCCGACGAGCGGACCGACTTGATGAACGCCGAGATCGTGTCGTAATGCATGTCGCCGGATTTGTCGTACCGCGCGACGCGCCGTTGCATCGCATCGTGAGCGGTCTCGCGGTCAACGATGCGCCCGCCGCTTGAGCTCATCGGCGCGGACAACACCGCCAGTTCGAGCCCGTTCAGTGCCGTCCTAGCGTCGCCGTTCGACAGGTTGACCAATACCTCAAAAGCGTCTTCATCCAGCGTGACGTCGAGAGTTCCGAGGCCTCGGTTCGAGTCGTTGAGCGCCGCATGCACCACCTGCTCGACTTCCTCGGGCGCGAGCGGAGTGAGAGCGTACACGGTCGACCGCGACAGCAGCGGCGACACTACTTCGAAAGACGGATTTTCTGTCGTCGCTCCGATCAGGACGATGGTCCCATCCTCGACCTGGGGGAGAATGACATCTTGTTGCGCTTTATTGAACCGGTGGATTTCATCGACGAACAGGATTGATCGTTGGCCGTGCATCCCAAGCCGATCGCTGGCTTCCGACATGACGCGCCGCAGATCGGCGACGCCGGACCCGACGGCGCTGATCCGTTCAAAATAGCTGGACGTCATCGTGGCCAGCAGCGTGGCCAGCGTCGTCTTGCCGGTTCCGGGCGGCCCCCAGAGGATCATCGACGGGACGTGTCCAGCGTTCAGAGCCCGACGCAGCGTGGTGTTCGACCCAACGATGTGATCCTGCCCAACGTACTCATCGAAAGTGCGCGGCCGCATTCTCGCCGCCAGCGGAGCGAGTTTCTCTTTCTTCTGAGCCGCTTCGTGCTCGAACAATGTCATCGTCGGTCCTGAACCGGGTCGCTAATCGATGTGCGAGGCCGTCGCGGCCAGACGCCGCGAAAACTTCGCGGCGCTTATTCCAATTCGGCGATCGTGACGCCGCCGTTGCCTTCCGATGGGCTCGCGGCGTATTGCCGAGCCACCAACGGATGGCTTGCCAGAAAATCGGCGACGGCCTTCTTCATAGTGCCGACGCCTTTGCCGTGCACCACTCTGACTCGCGGAAATCCGGCCATGACGGCGTCGTTCAGATACTTGTCGAGCTTGTCCAACGCTGGGCGAACTTTCATGCGCCGCAGGTGCACTTCGGTCGGCAGATTGGCCTGCCTAAGCAACCGGGATTCCGGGTCCTGGCGACCGCGATTCGAGGTCATTCGCCGCCTCCGATCTCGACCGCGCGCTTCATCGCTTCGAGCAACGCGGGCTCGTCGTCCGGCAACACGGTCCTCGGGTCGACTAGAACCTTGTCATCCTCGATCCGCGCGATGACCGGCGGAGTGCTCTCGCGAAGCGCGCGAGCGACGCCTTCGGCCCCATGGAGCGCCCTGTGCGTCGGCAGACTCACGACCCATGTCGGCAGCGTCTCGCCGGGGAGGCTTCCGCCGCCAATCGCCGATCTCGATTCCATGACAGTCGCCTCGCCACCGGCGCTCTCCGCCCAGTCCGACGCCATTTGTTTGATCGCATCGTCGGTCGCGGAAATCATTTTCCATATCGGAACGGCGGTTTCGGCTTCGCCGCGGATGTAGTGCAACAGCGTTGCCGCCAAAGCCGCCATGTTTATCTTGTCAATCCGCATCGCCCTGGCCAGCGGATGCCTGGCGACTACCGCAACCGATTCAAGGCTGCCGATGATAATGCCGGCTTGCGGTCCGCCGAGCAACTTGTCGCCGGAGAAGAACCCGAGGTCGACTCCGGCGCGCACCGCGTCCTGCGGCATCGGCTCGGGCGCCAGGCCGTAGGGCTCCGTCGGGAGCAGGCAACCGGAACCAAGATCGTGTAGCACGGGGACGTCTTTGCGCCGTCCGACATCCACCAATTCGGCGATCGTCGGGGCGTGGGTGAAGCCCATCACTTTGAAATTCGATGCGTGGACGGCGAGTATCGCGCCGGTCCGTTCGGTGATCGCCGTCTCGTAATCTCTAGCATAGGTGCGGTTTGTGGTTCCGACTTCGACGAGCTCGGCGCCGCTCTGCTTCAGAACGTCCGGTATCCGAAATCCTCCGCCGATCTCCACCGCCTCGCCGCGCGACACGATGACCTCCCGTCCCGCCGCAAGCGCAGCGAGTCCGAGCATCACCGCCGCAGCGTTGTTGTTGACGACCATGGCCGCTTCCGCGCCGGTCGCCTCGCACACGAGACGGGACACGTGCTCGTGGCGAGAGCCGCGCTTGCCGGTCGACAGATCGTACTCAAGGTCGCCGTAGCTGATCGCCGCCCTCTCCATCGCCCGCACGGCATCGTCGCTCAATGGCGCGCGGCCCAGGTTGGTGTGCAGGATGACTCCGGTTGCGTTGATGACTCTTGACGGCCACGGTCGCCATCGCTCCTCGCATTTGCGCGCGATCTGGGCGATGATGTCATCGATGCCGGGCGCCGCGTCGCCGTTCGATATGGCGGCTCTGACATCGTCTAGTTGCTCTCGAATCAGGTCGACAACCGCGTCTCTCGAGTGGACCTCGACGAGCTGCTCAACCCGTTTGTCGGCCAAGAGCTCGTTCACGGGAGGTATTGATCTAAAGCCCGTCGTCATCGATTGTGCCTCGTGATCGATTGCAAACACCGGCGCCGAGTCAAGCTCGCTCGAGCTGAAGCGTCGGACGTTGTTGTTTGAATTGTGGCAACCCACCTAATTATAACCTTATGATTCAAACGACACCTCCCTAAAGAAAAAAGCGAAAACGCGTCAGTTCCGCCAATCAGGGATTTCGCAAGCCTTGAACGCGTCCGATGAGATGGTTTAGAATCCCTTAGGTTTGCGTGACAGGCTTGTGCCTGCGTTTCGCCGAGGTGCGTTCCCAGGCGGTTCGTCAGACAGGCTCGGGGCGTGTGCTTACCTGTGGGGTCCCGACGACAGCGTTGGCGTCGAGAAATCCCGTCGAGCGATTTGTGCGTACATATGAGATAGCCTGGCGATACGTATGCGTGTCGAGCGTCACCGAACAACGTTGCGGTTGGCGAAAAGGATATCGGGATGATAGAAGTCAACAACGTCACCAAGATGTACGGGAACTACCCGGCGATCACCGACGTTAGCTTCCGCGTCGAAGCAGGTGAAATCCTGGGGTTCCTGGGCCCGAACGGCGCGGGCAAGACGACGACGATGAAAATCGTCACCGGTTTCATTCCACCCACGTCCGGAGAAGTGACGATAGCGGGCTACGACATCGTCACCGAGTCGTTGGAGGCTCGCCGCCACATTGGATATCTTCCGGAGACCGTGCCGCTTTATACGGAAATGAACATCAAGGAGTACTTGACGTTCATGGGCAAGTTGAGAGGTATGTCGGGAGGGCGAATCGCGTCTCGCACCGACGATGTCGTTGGTGTTTGCCATCTTGAGGATTACTACACAACCATCATCGGCAAGCTTTCCAAAGGGTTTAGACAGCGGGTCGGCATCGCGCAAGCGATTCTTCATGAACCCGAGGTGTTGATACTGGACGAGCCGACTATTGGGATCGATCCGATTCAAGTCGTCGAAACCCGACAGCTCATCAAAGACCTTGGCGGCCAGCAGACCCTGATTCTCAGCACGCACATTCTGCCCGAGGTCAGCCAGATCTGCGAACGTGTCATCATCATTCACGAGGGTCAGATCATCGCGGTCGACAGCCCAGAGAACCTGGCGGAACGCCTCGTCGGCCGTGAGCGCGTCGACATCGAGGTCAAAGGCCCGCAACAAGACGTGATAAAGGCTATGGCTGACGTCGACGGCGTTCAAAGCGTCGACCGCATCCCCGATGAGCCAGGTCAGGTGCCGAAGTATCGGGTCCAGTCCGAATTGGGCGTCGAAATCAGAGCCGGCCTGGCCGCGAAGGTCGTGAATGCGGGTTGGGACCTGCTCGGCCTCGAAGGCGTGGTCATGTCGCTGGAAGAGATCTTCTTGCGGCTGACAACAGAAGAAGAGGTCGTGGCCAGATGAACACACTGACAATCGCCGTCAAAGAGAGCAAGATCTACTTTTCGACCCCGGGCGCATACGTCGTTGGAGCGATGTTCCTATCGCTTACCGGGATCTTTTTCGTCTTCGACATCACCGCGCCGTTCGCTGAAGCAAGCGTACGCGGTATCGTCGACTGGGCCAGCTTCTTCATCGTGTTTTTAGCTCCGATTCTGACGATGCGCCTTCTGGCGGAAGAGCAAAAGCTGGGCACGCTCGAGTTGCTCGTGACCTCGCCGGTCCGCGACTGGGAGGTCGTGCTCGGCAAGTACATCGCCAGCTACCTTATCCTCCTGATGACGCTGGCGTTGACTCTCTACTACGTGCTGTTGCTGTACGTTTTCGGCCAGCCGGATACGGGCCCGTTGTTTGCGGCATACCTCGGACTGCTCTTGCACGGCGCGGCGGCTCTTGCGATCGGCCTGTTCGGCTCCTCCCTGTCTGCCAACCAGATAGTGTCGGCCGTGGTCGGATCGGCGATCTTGTTGATACTGTCTTTCGTCGACCGAATCGGCGAGGTCGTGACCGGCACGGCGGCTCTGGTGTTCTCAGGAATGTCGATGAGCCAACACGTGGAAGATTTCTCAAGAGGCGTGATCGACACCGCGGATGTTGTCTACTTCGTGTCCATCGCCGCGGTTTTTATCTTCTTCACGATCAGGTCTTTGGAAACCCGAAGGTGGCGATGATTTGACTGGACAACCTTCGAACAGAGAAGTAATCAGAGAGACCCTCACTTCGTCGGTCGCATCGGCTGGCTTCTGGAGCGCCATCAGCGCGGTCGTGGGGTTCGTGGCCACCCTTGCCGGCGTCGTACTTGTGCTGACGATCGACGAGATTCGTAATGTCTCGCTGACCGTGCTGATCATCGGGCTCGTCCTCCTGTTCATTGCCCTCGTCCTGTCACCGCGGGCCATCGCGATGTTCATGGTAGGGCGACGCGGACGCTTCGGCGCCAACGCGATCGTGATGACCTTGGCGTTTTTGCTGATCGCGATGCTCGTAAACTTCCTGTTCTTCCGCGCATCGACCCGATTCGACATGACCTCGACGAGGGTGTTCTCACTGTCGCCGCAAACCCAGCAGATACTCGACAGGTTGGACTCTCCAGTGAGGGCGAACGCGTTCTTCATCCCGAACGATTCCCAGAACTCTTTCGCGCAGCAACAAGCCGAAGACCTGCTCAACGAGTTCCAACGGCGCAGCTCGAACTTCACGTACCGATTCATCGACCCGCAACTGGAGCGGGAACAAGCTCTGCAATACGGAGTCGAACAGTACCCGACGATCGTCTTCGAAGACGTGGAGTCCGGGAACCAACAAGGCGTTTTCAATTATTCCGAGCAGGATTTCTTGACCGGAGTGCTAATCGCCACCGGCATTCAGCAAAAACGCGTCTACTTCCTGACCGGCCACGGCGAAGCGTTTTTGACGCGAGATCCCGCGACCGGCGAGACCGACCCGAACGGTTACGATTTTGCCCGCGAAGGCTTGTTGCGAGACAACTACCAAGTTTGGCCGCTCAACCTGAAACAGGATCTAGCAGTCCCGGCTGACGCGGCGGTTCTCATAATCGGCGGTCCGGATCAAGACCTGTCGATCCAGGAGCTCGACGCGCTCATGGAGTACATGCTGGACGGGGGCAAGCTGGTGGCGCTGCTCGACACCGATTCCCCGGGCACTTACAGGCAATTCTTGAGACGATGGGGCGTTCATATATTCGAAGAAAGTGTCGCCGATATCGTGAGCAACGTGGCGGGCGAACTTTTGACGCCAATGGTTCAGAAATCCAACCTCCAGTTCAACACGAGCGGCGCATCGGGGATCCCGATTGCCGATCAAGTTAATGTGGCGTTCTTCCCTGGCGTGACCGCGCTGACTCTCGCGCTCCCGCCCGAGGACCTTCCGCCATTCATCCAATATGACACTCTCATATCGTCTACTCCGGCGAGTTGGCTGGAGACTAACCCGGACGAGGTCGAGTTCGAGACGGAAACCGATCTGGGTGGTCCGTTGGATCTGGCGGCCGTCGTTCAAGCAGGCGGCACACTGGACGGGCAGGTCGTCACCAACCCCGATACGGTCGCCAAACTGGTCATATTCGGCGACTCCGATTTCGCCCGAAACGGGTTCTTCTTCAGCAGCGAAAATGCCGATTTGCTGTTGAACTCCGTCAACTGGTTGGCCGAGGACTTCGACCTCATAGCCGTCAGACCCAAACTGGTGCCGTTCCGAGAGCTTGTCGTGAATCAACGCGAGCGGAATTTCATCAAATGGTCAAGCTGGTTGGTGCCGCCGATAATAATGCTCATCTTCGGCGTCATCGCGTGGTGGAGGCGAAGGTAGGCAGGTGACTGAATGAACTGGAAAGCTACGGTAGTTCTCGTGGTCGGCGTCGTGATTGTTGGCATCGTCGCTTACATCAATCCTTTTGAGGACGAAGAAGACGCGGCGATCAAACCGCCCTGGTTCTACCAGGTGTCGATGGACGACATCAACAGGATCAAAGTCAGCACCACAGAGAGCACTCAGAGCTTCCACATGGACGAGGACGAAGCTTGGGTGTTCGACACTCCGGTTGGCATTCCGCCGAGCCAAACTCGTTGGGGCGGGATCGTTCTCTTGGTCAGCGGGCCGAAAACCAAGCGAGACTTCTCTGAGGTTCGCACGATTATCGAAGACCCGGCCGAGTACGGTTTGGACCAACCCGGACTCATCGTCGAAGTTGGACTAACGGCAGGCAGAAGCGTCGAGTTCCGGCTGGGCGCGGCCACTCCGGACGGAGATTTCCACTACGGCCAGGTTAGCGGATTCACGCAGCTTTTCTTAATCGCGGCCTCGTGGGGAGAGGTGCTGAGACGCATTGCCAACGAACCGCCGATTCCGAAGTGGTTCGTGAAGCGAACGCCAGAGAGCATTGAAGAGGTCAACGTCTACTATGGCGATGCCGCCCTGGCAGGGACCGAATACCTTTCGTTGCAACAACAAGACGGCGAGTGGTTCGCGAAGAAGACGCCGGACGACAAGGTCGCCCGACCGCTCGACTCTGACAAATTCACGGAGTACACCCCGTTGATGACTGTCCCCGACAACATTACAGTTGAATCGGCTCGAGTTGAAGCGCGCGACTATACACAGTGGGGAATCGAAGAACAAGGTCAGGCCATCGAGATTAGGTTCGCGGGTTTGACGGAGCGCGGAGTCTCGTTCACCGACGGCGTGCTTTTCTCGCTAGGCGACAAATCGCCAGACGGCAAGTTCTATTACGCGACACCGGTCTCTGACGAGTACACGACGCCGATCGTCCTCCTGGACGCCGACTGGACCGACACATTGCTGGGTCTGGTCGAGGACATTCCTTACGGGGATGACGACTCTGCCGGCGGTTCAGGCTGATCGGCTTCGGTCGGATTCGACGCCCGAACATTTGCGGTCCTGCAGAGACGCCGTCTGCTGAATCGCCCACATTACCGGTTGTATCACGAGTGGCTGCGCCCGCCCACGCCTCTACCCTCCACCGGAGCCGCGTTCGAGACGGGACAGGATATATCCATGCATGCTGAAGTAATCTCCATCGGGACCGAGATTCTGATGGGCGAGATCGTCGACACGAATTCAGGCTACCTCGCCTCCGAGCTTGCGGAGATCGGCGTGGAGGTCTGTTGGGTCACGAAGGTCGGCGACGACCCTGAGCGCCTGTTCGAAGCCGTCGACAGGGCGTGGAACCGATCGGACGTGACGATCACATCCGGTGGATTGGGGCCGACGTCAGACGATCTGACCCGCGAATCCATCGCACGTGTGATGGGCGAGCAAATGGTGGTTCAAGACGACCTGCTGGCGCATCTCAAGAGCCAGTTCGAGGGCCGCGGATTCCCGATGCCCGCCACCAACATCAAGCAGGCCACTCTCATCGACTCAGCCGACGCGATTCCCAATCCGTTGGGCACCGCGCCCGGTTGGTGGGTGCACAGAAACGGCAAGGTCATCGCCGCCATGCCCGGACCTACCAGAGAGCTCTACGGCATGTGGGGCGATCAGGTTGGCCCGAAGATCAAAACCATGAACCCCGACGTGTCAATCGTGACCCGAACCCTTAAGACCTTCGGCATCACCGAGGGCGGGCTCGACGAGATGCTGTCGCCGCTGTTCGGCAGCATCAATCCGACGCTGGGCATCTACTCGAAAGAAGACGGGATCCATCTGCGGGCGATAGCAACCGCGCGCACTTCGGAAGAAGCGTATGAACTGATCGAACCGATGGAGACCGAAATCTGTGACATCGTGGGTGACGCCGTCTGGGGTGTGGACGACCAAACCGCCGCATCGATGGCGATCGAGGCGTTGAAGGCGGCTGGCAAGACGCTAGGTGTGATCGAAGGCTTCACCGGCGGCATGTTCGCTAGCACGCTCACCGACGTAGCAGGGAGCGCCGATATCTTCCGAGGCGGCATGGTTGCCTCGCGGGGAGAGTTTCCCGGCAGCAATGACATACCGATTGACGCCGGCATTGCAGAATCCAGTCCCGACACGGATATCGCAGCGGCGATGGCAGAAGCGGCGAGGGCGCTGTTTCAGGCCGATGTCGGAGTCGGCGTCACGAGCCTCGTTACGCGGCCCTCCCCCACCAGCGGCGAGATCGATTCGGCGCACATGGCCTTCGCCGTTGGCCGCAACGTTACGACTCGATCGGGCCGCTACCCCGTTCGTCGATCGCGATTCAAAGCCAGGGCGGTCACAAACGCCCTGCTCGAGCTGACCCGAGCACTCAGAGACATCTAGCCCTTCGGGTCGAAGAAATCCTGACGTGACACGGCCTGCCTGACCAGGGCGACTTCCTCTTCGCGCAAATCGAGCTCTCCGTCGAGCCGTGCGTCGCGCAGTCTGGCCAGCACATTGCCTACCGCTGGCCCTTGCTTCACGCCGATGCCGATGACGTCATGCCCGTCGAGCGCTGGCTTTACCCATCTGTAGGTGTCCAGGTACAGCGCAAGCCTCGCACTCAAATTGACGTTGGAGGTGGCGAGCGCGTTGGCGGCAACCGCGTCGGGAATCTGCGTGTCGAGCGCCTTTACGAGCTCGCTTGGGCGGAGGTCGTCGGCGTCTAGTTCTGGCAAGGTACCTTGCAGCGCGATGGCGGACCGAACCGCCGCGGTCGCATCGGCGTCCAGCGCAAGCCTGACGTCCACGGTCGGATGCGATGTGGGATCGCCGGTAAGCGCCAACAGTGCGAACGCTATCCGATGTCGTTGACCTTGATCCGATGGCTTGGCGGCCCGGAACCGCTCCCACGGCTTCGAGTCGATCGCCGTGCCTGGTAAGTACTCTGCGATAACACCCCAGGAATCCAGCAGAGCCAACACCTCCGGAACGTCCGGCTCGTCGAATACCCGCTGGAGATCGTTCCGGAATCGAACTGGCGATATCGCCCGTAGATGCGGCAGCGCGTTCCGGAGCTGCTCGCGTGTTCGGGGTTCCAACGCGAACTCGAATCGAGCCGCGTACCGTGCCGCCCGGAGCATCCGCGTCGCGTCCTCGTGAAAGCTGCGCTCGTGCAGCGTGCGCAGGACAGCGTTCTCGAGATCGGCTTGGCCGTCGTGGGGATCGATGACGTCGCCGAATGCGTCAGGCGAGAGTTCTGCCGCCATCGCGTTGATCGAAAAATCGCGCCGAGCAAGGTCGTCAGACAACACGCCGGGCGCGACATCGGGCAGGGCTCCCGGCGCGCGATAGGACTCGGACCGGGCGACCGTCAAATCGAACTCGGTGCCGTTGAGATCGAGACGTCCCGTTGAGAACAGGGACGATTTGACGACGCGGGCGCCGATGGCCTTTGCGATGAGGTTGATCGGATCGGGAGGGGCGTCGGTGATCATGATGTCGAGGTCGCCGAATTCGATCCAGCCCATCAGAACGTCTCGAACGACGCCGCCGACGAGATAAGCTCGGGCGCCGAGCTCAACGCACGCTTCGCCAACGCTCGTCGCCAATTCGAAGTAAGGGTCCGGAACGACGCGAGCGAGGGCTCTCGATATGTTACGCATGGCGGACCCTCGCTCGGTCTCTTCCGATTCGGAAACGGGTCAGCCCCCGGCCGCCGCGACTTTGTCTTGGAACGCGGCCGCGCCGTTGGCTACCCAACCCTGCCAACCGATCATCAGGAATCTTGCGCCACGCTGGATGTACGTATCGACTGACCCATCGGTCACCAGCGCGCCGGCCGTGCGTCCCGCCGCCGTGATCTGGGCGAGGGCACGATCGATTGTAGCCACGACCTCGGGATGCGAGATGTCGCCCACGTGGCCCATGCTCTGCGCTAGGTCTCCCGGAGCGACGAAGAAGACGTCAATGTTGTCGACTTCGAGTATCTCGGTCAGATTGTTCACCGCGACGATGTCCTCGATAAGCACGACGACGAGCGTCTGGTTGTTGGCCTGATTCACGTAGTCCGGAACGCCGTAGCCCTGGCGACTGGTGAACATCCCGCGAGCGCCGATCGGCGCGAACTTCGACGCATCGACGACCGCCCGCGCCTCGTCCGCGGTGTTCACGTGAGGCACCACGATGCCCTGCGCTCCGACGTCGAGCGTGCGGTAGATCACGCCAGGCACGTTGAGGTTCACTCGGACCACTGAGGTCATCTCCCAAAGGTCGCACGCCCTGGTCAGGTCCGGAATATCCGCGAAGTCGATCGGACCGTGCTCGCCTTCAATCCACGCACCGTCGAAGCCCAACGGACCCATCGAGTCCAGCAGGTCCGGCGTCGTAAGTCCGGCGAGAACCACGGCGATTTCGCCCCGTTCGAGCTTGCGCTTCACTTTGTTCTCTCGTATTTGTGGCAAATGACACTCCTGTCGACATGGATAGCTTGATTGTCAGTCTTGAATGAGCGCGGCCGAGCCGCCGTCGCCATTATAGAATTGCCCCGTTCGACCGTCAATAATCGTCGGGAGAGTCGAAGGTCTTTTGTCGGAGATCACGAAAGAAGGATATATAATTGAGTGAGTCAGAGAATGACATCCGCCTGACCGGAGACAAACCAATTCCGAAACAAGATTCCCGATACGACGACAACGCTTATTGCGGCAGGTGCGGCGGCGACGTAATCGGACGGTCCGACCCGGACGTGGAGCGACCGTACTGCTCGAAATGCGGCCACGTCGTGTACCTGGACCCGAAGCTAGCGGCGGTCGTGCTCGTGTGTCAGGACAACGCGCTGCTGATGGTCCAACGGGACATCGAGCCGATGATGGGCCGGTGGAGCTTCCCTTCCGGATACGTGGACAGGGGCGAGGCGATCGAGGACGCGGCGGTGCGCGAGGTCAAGGAAGAGACCAACGTTGAAGTTGAGCTCCTTGGCTTGGTCGGACTGTACTCCGGCGGCGGCCACTCGGTCGTGCTTGCAGCCTACGCAGCACAAGTCACCGGCGGCGAGCTCACCGCCGGACCGGAGACGCAAGACGCCCGATTCTGGGGCCTCGACGCGCTGCCTCCCCTGCCCTTCCCATACGACGACAGCATCCTGTCGGATTGGCGCCGGCAGTACGGGCCGAGCTAGCGCTGGACGTAATCCGAATTCGCAGTCGGTCGCGGCAAACGGCTACTCATCGGGCGGGAACGGGTCTTGCCGCTTGCTCGCGACTGCGCGGCCAACTCCGTCGAGCCCCACATGCTCTTCAAGTGATCGATGACGGTCCTGATGTCTTGGGGATCGAGCCGGTCACCGAATGAGGGCATTGCGCTCTTGAACCCCGTAAAGTCAAAAGCTCCGCCTTCGCCTTGGATGGTCCGGAACAGGTATCCGTTGCTGTGATGCCAGGTGTGGCCCGTTGAGTCGTGCGGAGGCGCCGGGTAGGTGTTGTCGGCGTTTTGCCGCTGCCAGTTGGCCGCGCCTTCGCCGTCCGAGCCATGACACTCAGCGCAATGCTGGTCGTAAATCGCTTCGCCACGGACCAGGGCGTCTGTTTCAGGCGAACTCGCTGGCTCTGAGCCGCAGGCGACCAGTATCCGGAAAGCGGCCGGTGCTGCCGCCAGCACGGCGATCATTCGCGTGCCCGCGATGCAGTTCTCGGATCGATCAAACACGCTTCTCGCGGCTACCGCACCGTTTCGTTCGGCAGGTCCGCGATCTTGTCGGCCACGGTGGAGTACTGAGCGAATGTCCGCTCATAGAGCGTGGTTTCCGCTAGGTCGTCTCCCCATGTGTCCAGAAGCACGTAGTCAGCGCCGAGTTCTTCCAGCGCGGACAGGTCCGTCCGCACTTGATCGACCGTGCCTTCCCCGGCGAGCCTGGTGTCTTCGGGTAAAGGACCGTTGGTCAAGCCCAGCCGGATCCTCGGGCAGAGCGCGGGCACGGAGCGCCCCAGCTTCTCGGCCGTCTCGCGGAGCGCCGGCAGTCCGACATCACGCATGTGGTCGGTTCTAATCCGCATCGGGTGCCACGCGTCGCCATGAATGACGGCGCGCCGCATCGCAGCGGGGCTCGCTCCGCCGACCCAAATCGGCGGATGGGGCGACCGGACCGGCATGGGAGTTGGATCGATGCCGCGGAACTGGACATTCCAGCCGTCGAACGACGCCGGTTGCTGAGTCCAAAGCGTCTTGATAGCGGTCAGATACTCGTCCGTCACCGCGCCACGTCGGTGAAAGTCTGCGCCGATGACCGCAAACTCCTGCCGGGCCCAGCCGACGCCCACGCCGAAGATGAACCTGCCGCCGCTGATCTGGTCTATGTTGGCGGCGAGGCGAGCGGTGTGGACCGGGTTCCTGTACGGGACCACGATGACCGTGGTGCCGAGCTCGACCTTCTTCGTCTCGCCCGCAAGCCAAGCGAGCGTGATGAACGGATCGTAGAACGGCGCGGGATAGCGGCCGCTGACGTCCGGTGTTATTGCTACGTGATCGGCGATCATGACGAAATGGAAGCCGAGCGTCTCAGCGAGGACCGCGGAGCGCAGCAAAGACTCGGAGGTGGCCCCAGGCCCGAAGTTGATCAGGTTCATGCCGAGTTTCAATGCGTTCTCCTATGACACTGTTCGAGTATCGACGAAATCGACGACGAAGTTTCGGATTTTGGGGCGGCGCTGAAGCGATTGGCGGGTCCGGACGGCCGAAATCGGGCATTCTCCCTCAAACGTCGAGGCGCCCGTCAACGGGTGGTTAGGCCGGGATCTACTCTTCGTAATCCGGCGCCCAAGACCGCTTGAACACCCCGTAACGCAGGACACCCGAGTCCTCGCCTGGGAGTATGTTGATTAGCTCCCAGCCCTTTTCGCCCATGCGCTTTAGGACTCCCGTTGAATAGCTGATCCCGTTCACTCCGGATGCGGTGCTCAGCTTGACGACTTCGTACTCCCAAGTTGGCATACCGGGAGGCAGTTCCAGATCTTCTATGTACTCGAGTTGGGAAAGTTCTTCCTCGGAAATGTCGGCCCAACTGTCTTCGGGCAACACGGCTTGGCATTCGTCACATTGGGAGGCGGGTCCCAGGGAGTAGCCTCCGCATTCCGGGCAAAAGTAGATTCTCATATATCCATTTCTCGGCGTCGCGGCATCCGACATCGACCAGGGCATCGCGCCGGGTCAGAGGGATGTCGGGAAAGGGGATCGGTCGTCTGAATTATAGTAGACGACGGGGGCAGTTCACAATTGTCTTAGAGCCGATATCGCGCATCAGAAAGCAGGTTTCGGACCGCCCAACGCGACGGCGCTCGCAGGCCACTCGACACGGCTGTTGAGTCGGTCGCATCCGGCTTCCGCAACGGTGAACACGAGTTCATCCCGGCGCCGATTCTTCTTCGGTGAGCGCTTCGTTCGTCGGGTCCCCGGTGCGCAACAGCACCGGGATCGCGATGACGGCAAGCATGCCGATCGCCGAGAAGCCCATGCCCCAGTCGATGGTGTCAGGGAACACGTCAAGCACCCCGCCGATCAGAATCGGACCGACGACGCCGCCCATGAATCCCAGGAACGCTTGCATCGCCATCATCGAGCCAAGATCGCCGGATGAGGCGGATTCGGTTACCGCGGTCGAGTAGATCGACGAATCTGCCGATATTGCCCAACCGTAGACGACGGCAACGCCGACGAGAACTGGCCACGGAACTCCTCCGATCCAACCGATCGCCCAGGAGCAGGCGCCGCTCAACGCGAATATGCCCGCCGCGGTTCGGGCGCGACCCCATCGGTCGGACATGGCGCCGCCCATCAGCGGTCCGACGGATCCGAACGCGAGAGCGATCCCAGCCACCGTCGCGGCCTTCACCGCGGCGTCAGCCGGGTCCTCTCCCGAAGCGACCAGCACTGCCATGAACAACCCAGGCAACCAAACTCGCACCGCGTAAAGCTCCATGGCATGCAACGAATACGCGAGGATGTTCGCCCGGGCTCTCTTGTTCCGGATGACGCGGACGTTGAGCCGGCCGGTCGATCTGGCGCCGCGGCTAATGTCGCGTCCCGCCGTAACCATGTACGCCAATGGGATGTTTACCGCCGAGATCGCCGCGAGAATCAGGAACGCGTCTCTCCATTCGAACCGCGACATCAACGCGCCCGTGGATGCCAGCGAAATCGCGCTCGCGGAGTAGAAGGCCGTGACGTACATGCCCATCGCCGCGCCTTTGCCCGAATCGGCGAACCGCTCCGAGATCATCCTGAGTCCGGGCATGTATATGCCGACCAGTCCGACCCCCGCCGCGGCCCTCAACAGGGAAGCAGTGACGATATCCTGAGCGACCAACGGGAAGAGGACGTTGGCCGACACCGTCGTGATCGCCGAGGCCATGAACACACGAGTCACGGGCAACCGGTCGGTCAGCGGCAACACGAGCAGTGCCGCCACTGCGTACCCGGCGAGGTAAGCTGAAAAGATGGCGCCTGCCTGGGTGTTGTTGAGGCCCCATTCTTCTTTGATGAACGGCATCGCGGCGACGTAGCTGGAGAACGGCAGCAGCGTGGACACCAGGACGATGGACAGCGAGAGGAGCCAGATGATGTCCCGCGTGCCGACAGGGGACGCCGGTCGGTCGTTGGCGTTCGCACGAATGCTCATCATCGATTCGCGCGCGTCAGGTGGTTTGTGCAACGGAAGTCGCGTCTTGTTGGGACTTCGACAACCCTTGGCGAAGCTGGGATTCTGAAGCATCCGGATTTCCGAAGGGCTGCTCTTCGGTTGTCATCCTGAGCCGCCGCGAAGGATCTGGCCTGTGCGACGATCTACTCCCTGCGGGGCCCCAGTTTCTTCGACTTCGCTCAGAATGACAAGTGTTTTGGAGCAACGCTGTCTGTCTTCCGATCGCTGTCGAGGCTGACTCGCCGTGGTAACTCCCCACATTGTCCGTCGCCCACACGCAACTATGCTCAACCTGACTGCTGACTGCTGACTGCTGAAAGCTGATGAGCTGTTCACTCTTGGTCATCGGATGATCGACAGCATCTGGCGGACTACCATGAGCTGCTCGTCGTTTTGGCTGACGCTGAGGACCTGCTCCAGGTCGGCGGCGGCGTTGGCGGTGTTGCCGACGATCATATGAAGTGCGGCGCGCTCCATGTAGAGGTCGGCGGATTGTACGTCGAGGGCAATGGCCGAATCCAAGTCCGCGAGTCCCGACTCCGGTTCGTCTCGTTCCGCGAACAAGCGCGATCGCTGGAGATAGGCGTCGACGTTCGACGGGTCCAATTCGATCGATTTGGTCATATCGAGGGACGCCTCGTCCCACCTCTCGATCTTGGCCATGAACATCCCGCGATACAAGTGCCCAATCGCCAGATCGGGGTCGATCTCGATGGCTTTGTTCAGATCGGCCAAGCTCGGACGCAGGTTTTCGTATCTCAAGTACGAGCGACCCCGCCGAGCATACGCCTCAGCGAAGTTGGGGTCGATGTCGATGGCGGTGGCGTACGCGTCGTGGGCTCGCTCGAAGTTGCTGGCGTTTTCGAGCTCGATTCCCCGGTCCAGCTCAAGCAGCGCCTGCACCTCGGCCGGCACGTCCGAGCCTCCCCCACACGACGCCAAAGAGGCGCAGGCCAGCGCCAACCATGCGACCGCCACACCCCAACGTATTTTCATTTTTCGGAGACTGATCTCGAACACTTTCGGATAGTTGGCCGCGAGCCCGGGAATCACTCCCTCGGACTCGCGGAACACTTCAAGCCTAGAGAACTTGCCAAACGCGGCGGCCGGCCTGTCTTACGAATCGACCGAAGCCCGGGTCGGGGAAGTGGCCGGTCGCGACCACGGCACCCTCTTCTTCCAACTTGTCAACGATCCTGTTGCGCGTCTGCCGAGCGGTCGCACCGTCCATGTCGAAAGCTGGATTCCAGTCGGTGTAGTGCGCCTGAGCGGGGCTATGCGCGACATCGCCCAGAATGAACCCTCGCTCTCCGGCGGAGGTTACTCTGATCGAGATGTGCCCCGGCGTATGGCCCGGTGTCGCCAGTGTTTGGAGTTCGTCGGTAATCTGATAGTCGTCGTCCATCAGGTCCAGCAGGTTGAGCTCGTTGAGGGGCAGCACCTGGTTCTGGATGTGCGCCGCGTTCTCGACTACCGAGGGCTGAGTCCAGTAGTCCCAGTCGGTTCGAGGGGCGAGATACCGCGCTTTGGGGAAGGTAGGCTTCCCGTCGGTCAAGTTCCAGCCAACGTGGTCCGGATGCAGGTGAGTCGTAACGACGAGATCGACCGCGTCCCTGTCCACGCCTTTGGCGTTCATGTCGTTCAGCAGCGCGCCGTCAGGGGCCTGCATGCCGGTGTCGACGATGATGAGCTTGCCGCTGGAGCGAACGGCCAGGCAGCCGTAACGCGGATGGATCATGCCTTCAGCATCGACGAGCTCGGGGTACTCGGCACGCCAGATTTCGTCCGTGCTTTCCGGGAAGACGCCTGTCGGCGGACCCGCGCCCTGACCATCGGTCAGCGACACCATCTCGACGTTGCCCACGGTGGTTTTGAAATCAGTCATCTGTGCCTCCAGGTACTCAAATGAATACAAATGTCGAAAAACGGGAACGGAAAACCCATTCTAACCCGCGCAGACTGACAACTCAATCACACGAGCTTGACACCGCTTCGGCCCAGCGTATGATACCAGCCAGAACGATGAGATAGGAGACGCCGATGACCAGCGAGAAAGCCGATTACATTGTCGCCGGAGGACTGGTGGTTCGAGGGTCCGGGATAACCCGTGAAGACGTTCTCATTTCGGGCGAGACCATCGCCGAGATCGGTCCCGACATTGCGCCAGATCGCGCCTCGAGGGTCGTCGACGCCAGCGGCGCGTACGTGTTGCCGGGCGTCGTGGACGCGCACAACCACCCCGAGAACGCCGACCGCATCGAAACGTTCTCGCTCAGCGCGGCGTTCGGCGGAATCACGACAGTCGTTCCGTTCGTGCGAAGCCGGCGGGCCGCCGGTGAAGACGACACCACGATCGACGCGGTAAATCGATTCATCGAAGAGGCCAACGAGACCTCGTATCTGGACTACGGCGCTCACGCGATTCTCCTCGCGGCCGACGACGTCGAAGAGCAGGTCCCGGGACTGATCGACATGGGCGTGATCTCGTTCAAAATGTTCATGACGTATCCCAGTCGCGGCATGATGATGCCGGACGATCGGATGCTGCGAGCGATGGAGCTCGCTTCGCGCGACGGCGGCATCGCCATGGTCCACGCGGAGAACGGGTATTGCATCGACCACCTGGTCGATCAATTCACCGCCGAAGGCAAAACCTCGGCCGAGTACTTCGCGCAATCGCAACCTCGGCTCTTGGAGATCGAGGCGATCAACAGGGCGGCAACCTATGCGACCGTCGCCGACTGCCCGCTGTACATCGTCCATCTCAGCGCCCGAGAAGTGCTCGACGTGTTGACGCGATTCAAAGGCGACGGTCTTCGTCTATTCGGCGAGACTTGCCCGCAGTACCTGGACCTGACGAACCAGAAGATGCTCGACCACGGCGCGCTCGCCAAGATCGGTCCGCCGCTCAGAGAGCGACCGGACAACGAGGCGATGTGGCGCGGCCTCGCGAGCGGATTGATCGACACGATCGGCAGCGACTTCTGCGGGTTCAGGGCGGACCAAAAGTTCACCGGAGGCCAATCGGCTGGAGACGAAGACAGCGTCGACGGCAGCGCGGACTCCTCGATATTTGAAGCCAGCTTCGGCGGCAACTGGGCCGAGCAGATGCTCTGCGTAGCTTTTGAAGAGGGCGTGAACCGCGGCCGCGTCACCCTGCCCCGCCTGGTCCAGGTGATGTGTGAGAACCCGGCCAAGATATTCGGCCTGTACCCGCAGAAGGGGTCTCTGACCGCTGGGTCCGACGCCGACCTGGTCATCTTCGATCCGTCCGTGTCGCACACACTGAGCGCGGAAGCCCAGCACTGCAACGCCGACTTCACCATGTTCGAGGGCAAGCAAGTCCTCGGCAAACCGGTGTTCACGATGCAGCGCGGACAGATCGTCATCCAAGACGGCGAGATGAAGCGTGAGCGAGGTCAGGCGAAGTTCTATCCGGGCAATCGCGACGAAGCGGCTTACGCTCCGTCAGGTCACCAGTTGGTTGGCGTTTGATATACTGAGACACCTCGTGTGTGTAGGCGGTGGACGTGGATTGAGGTCACCAAACGTTGACCCCCGTTTCGCTCATCGCTCTAGAGTCGCGCGAGTCGCGCGGGACAGCAATCGACTTCATTGGAGTGAGAGAATTTGACCGAGGTACACGACCACGTGAGGCTGACCAGCCTCGCATCTTGCGCCGGTTGAGCGGCCAAATTCAGTCCTGAGGACCTGGCGCAGGTTCTGCGTCAGCTGCCAATAGTCACCGACCCCAACCTTTTGGTCGGCATCAGCACGGGCGACGACGCAGCCGTGTATCGGCTGACCGACGACCTTGCGCTGGTCCAGACGGTCGACTTCTTTCCGCCGATCGTCGACGACCCAACCGCGTTCGGCGAGATCGCCGTCGCCAACGCGCTTAGCGACGTCTACGCCATGGGCGGCAAACCGGTCATCGCGTTGAACATCGTCGGATTCCCCGTCGACCTTCCGAAAGATCTCCTGGCAAACGTTCTCAAAGGTGGCGCCGCCAAGGCCAAAGAAGCCGGCGTCCTGATCGCGGGCGGCCACACCGTCGACGACGCGGAGCCCAAGTACGGCCTTGCTGTCACCGGCATCGTCAAACCGGGCGAACAGGTCACCAACGCGGGCGCGAAACCCGGCGACGTCCTCGTGCTGACGAAACCCATCGGCACCGGGATCATCACGACCGCCGGAAGAGCCCAGGTGGTCGACGACGACGTTCTGGCGAACGCGATTGTCGTGATGTCCGAGCTCAACGCCGCGGCTGCGGACGCCATGGTTAAAGTCGGCGTCAATGCCTGCGTCGACGCCACCGGATTCGGTCTTCTCGGGCACCTGCGAGGCATGCTGGACGCCAGCGGCGCCGCGGCGACAATCGAATACGGCGCGATCCCGCTGTTGCCAGGCACAGTCGAGCTGGCGAAAGAGGGCGTTCTCACCGGAGGCGGCGCGCGCAACATGCTCGCCGTCGAAGACCTGTTGGATTGGGGCGACGGATTGCCCGACACTGCAGCCGATATCCTCGTCGACCCGCAAACCTCCGGCGGGCTGCTGATCTCACTGCCCGCGCACGACGCGCCACGCTTGATCGACGAGCTTGAATCCGCAGGAGTCGGCGTACGCGTCATCATCGGCAAGATCGTCGAGTCGGGATCGCTGGGCGACGGCAAGCTCATCCGCGTGACTGCCTGAAACCTGGCTGGGCGTGCCTCCTATCGGCGACTGATCGCCTTCACCAACGCTAGTGTCCATCGGCGCACGCCATCGACATGCGGAGGCACAAGCGACATTCGCCACGCACCCCGCCTTTCGATGCAATTCATCCCTCGTTCTAGTAGAATTCGCCTGACGCAACTGCAACGAATGTTTCGCGTTGAGGCGGTTCGACAGGTTCCGACGAACGGAACTATGGCGGGCGGATTCTGCCTCGACACCGTCGATATCTTGGCAAACGATCAGGTTTTCGGAGAGTGTCTGAAAACCTGATCCAGGTTCCCGAATCTGCCTGTCACCGGTGTGAAAATACGCCAGAATAACCAAAACCGTCCGGAGGCATTTCAACCATGATTATCAAGGAATTCAAGACGTACGTCGTTGCTAATCCGCCACCACATCACGGCGGGCCTTATTTCGTCTTTGTGAAGCTGACGACGGACAATAATATCGACGGCATCGGCGAGGCGTACGGCGTACCGTTTTCACCGCCACGCGTCACGCAATTAATCGAGGATGTTTGCGAGCGCCACGTTGTCGGTTGGGACCCGTTTAACACCGAGCGTCTGTGGCGGGTTATCTACTCCAGTGGTTACGCGCAACACCCCGACCTGACGACGCTCGGCGTCCTTAGCGCCATCGAGATGGCTTGCTGGGACATCGTCGGGAAAGCGCTGAATCAGCCGATCTACAATCTGCTCGGTGGCCAAGTCCGCGAGAAACTTCGCTCGTACACATATCTGTACCCTGGCTCCGTCGGGACGGAGACGAAATTCGATAACGAGGATCCGATCCCGGGCAACATTTTCGGCGACGCCAAAAAAGCGCCGATTCGGGCCGCACAATACGTCGAGATGGGGTTCACGGGCGTCAAATTCGACCCGGTCATGCCCATGTCGGCGTTCGACCCGAGGCAGCTCTCGCTCGAGGCGCTGTCCAACGCCGAGCTCGTCGTCAAGAACGTACGCGAGGCCGTCGGCGACAAGTGCGATCTGCTCATCGGGACGCACGGCCAGATGACGACGTCGAGCGCCATCCGCCTCGCCAGGCGTATCGAGCGGTTCGACCCGCTTTGGTTCGAGGAGCCTGTTCCGCCGGAAAACCGGCGCGAGATGGCCCGAGTTGCCCATAGCACGACCATCCCCGTGGCCTCAGGCGAACGACTGTCGACCAAGTACGAGTTCGCTGAGTTGCTCCAGCAACAAGCCGCCGTCATCCTGCAGATGGCGCTGGGACGGGTCGGCGGCATCATGGAGGCGAAAAAGATCGCGGGGATGGCCGAAGCGCACTACGCGCAGATCGCACCCCATCTCTACTGCGGCCCGGTCGAAGCGGCCGCCAACATCCAGATCGACACCTGCAGCCCCAACTTCTTGATTCAGGAAAGCATCGAGACCTTCGGCGGATTCTACAGCGACATCCTGGAAAAGCCGATCCAATGGCAGGACGGCTACATCATCCCGCCGACCGAACCCGGACTCGGCGTGGTGCTCAACGAAGAGGTCGCCGCCGCCCACCCGTTCGAGGGCAACGTGTTCTCGCCTAACCAAGATCGCCCGTTGGACTGATCGCCTCCGCCAGAGAGGTGAAGCTGGCCAACGACCAGAGCAAACCTGATCTCGTTCGAACACAATCCGTAGGGGAGGGTTTGGCAAACCCTCCCGTTGTGTTGTTGAACAAACAGTGTTGGCGATATCGAAAAACGCGGGTTGGCAAAAGTGCGTTTGTTGAGTTTACGAATCAGACTAGCGTGATTCATTACGATTCGGTATGTCGCGTGAACATGAATTCGAAGCATGATTGCGGGCAATGTTTCGGGAGGGTTTGAAACCCTCCCCTACGACCGACGGCGCCGGTGTCATCGTTGACTGCTACATTGTCCAATACATGATTTCATCAAATATGTGACATGCGGTATAATTCGGACATTTTCAAATCAACCAAGGTGTGAATACTCCGGCGAATGCTGGACCCAGTTCTTGACAATTCGAATCCATGAGATGTGACGAAATTACGTTTGTTGGTCGTCGACTACGTAGTTGCGATTGGACTGTCTCAATCCTAGTTCGTTGATTAATGACGCCGGTTCGATACATTCACCAAGGACGCGTGCGATGAACAAACACTTATCCATTTCAGCCTCTGCCGAAGATCGTTACGACTCCACCGGAGCTGTTTCGATCGATGACCGGGTGTTCGTCTCGGGTGTGACCGGCGCCGGCGATACGGCCGATGCGCAGTTTCGCGACGCCGTCGCACGCGCCGAGGACGCGCTCGGTGAGCTCGACTGCGCGAAGGAAGACGTCGTGGGGACGCGGGTCTTCTGCACCGATCCATCGGATCACGATGCGCTTGGTCGAGCACACGGCGGCGCGTTCGGCTCGGTTCGGCCAGCCATGAGCCTGACTCAAGTGCATTTCTTACCAGACGATGGGAAGGTTGTCGTGGAAGTCGAAGCCGTGCGCAATTCGGCATCGACGGCGGTGCGCGTCGGGGTATGCCGAACGCCGCCGACTGGGGCTATTCGGGCGCTGTCTGCGCGGGCGCCGACATATGGGTCTCCGGTGTCACCGCCAAAGAACCGGACGGCGTCATCCACAACCCGGGGGATGTATCGGCCCAGAGTCGTCGGGTATCGAACAAGATCGTTGCGATGATCGGATCGGCGGGCTGTGGAGCCGCCGACATCGTGAGCACGCGGCACTACACCACCGTCGCGTATGTCGACGTCAACACCGCCGACGAACGTCTCCGGATCATGCACCCGCACCACCCGACATCGGCAGGCATCACGGTTCAGGGAACGGGCGACCGGCGGGTGGCCGAGATGATCGAGGTGGAGGCCGTCGAGGGCGCCGGAGAGTCGCGGGTCAACGTGAACTCAGGCCGCCCGTACGAGGAAGACCACCACTATTGTCGCTCCGTCAGGGTCGGCGATGTGGTCTACGTCTCGGGTACGACTTCCGTGCGGTTGGACGAGGAAGTCGGATCGCCGTTCGACGCCTACGGCCAGACGATCGAGACGCTAGCTTGGATGCGTTGGGGCATCGAGCAGCAAGGGTTGTCGTTCGCCGACACCGCACGAACCCGAACGTACGTCGTCGGACAAGAGAATCTCGGCCCGGTCTCTCAAGGGCTGAACGAGATGCTCGGCGACATCCGACCTGCCGCGACCGTCGTAGGCGTGCCCGCGTTGGGCAGACCGAGCATCCTGGTCGAGATCGAAGCCACAGCCGTCAGAGGCGCCGGAGAAAGTTAAGCTTACGAGCAGATCACCGCGATGGGCTGGCGATCGTCACGCCGCCGTCGACGGGCAGGATCACGCCCGTGACCCAACGAGCTTCGTCGCTGGCCAAGTACACGCCCGCGTATCCGATGTCCCACGCCGTGCCCTCGATTTGCAGCGGAGACGCTCGACGCCGGGCTTCGCGGCGGTCCTCGGTCATGTTGACGGCGACCATCGACGTGTAGACTGGGCCGGGCATGATGCAGTTGACTCTGACCTGATCCTTCGCGTGGTCGATCGCCATCGCTTGTGTGAGCGCGATGACGCCTCCTTTGGACACGCTGTACGCGGTCAATCCTCGTGGTCGAATGGCGGATATGGACGACACGTTCGTGATCGCTCCGCCTCCGCCCGCGACCATGTGCGGTATCGCGTACTTGCTGGTCAGCATCATGCTCTTGACGTTGACCTCCATCACACGGTCCCAAGCCTCCTCGGTGACCTCGAGCACGGTTCCCGCGCCGCCGATGCCGACGTTGTTGTGCAGGATGTCGAGCCGCCCGTAGCTCGCAACCGCCTGCTCGACCATCGCTTCGCAATCCGACGCGCTCGTCACATCGCCGGCGAACACCGACGCAACGCCTCCCTCGGCGGCGATCGCGTCCCGCGTCTCGACAGCGCGATCCTCCACGGAGTCGACGAGCAACACGCGAGCTCCCTCGCGGGCAATCAGGATCGCCGTGGCCTTTCCGTTGCCCATGATCTGGCCCTGGGATCCGGCGCCGGCAACGATGGCGACCTTCCCATCTAATCGCGGCTTGCATTCGGCCATGAGACAACCTCCGGGTTTTTCGAATTCCACGGACCTTGGCGCAGGCCAATGCTATCCCATCTGGTACGATCACGCAGAACCGTCATAAAGGAGACGCTGCTCATGGCAGAAGCGAATCGATCGGCTGACACCGTTCTGCACAACGGTCGCGTGCTCACGGTAGACGCAGGATCGTCGATCCAATCCGCGGTCGCTATTCAGGGCGGCGCTATTTAAGCAATCGGAAGCGACGCCGACGTGATGGCGCTTGTCGGTCGAGGCACGACCGTCGTAGATCTGCAAGGCAAGACGCTAATCCCGGGCATCATCGACGTCCACGCCCACATGGATCGCGAAGGCCTCAAAGGCATCTTGCCGTCGCTCGAGGACGCACGGTCTATCGCCGACATTCAGGAGCTCATCCGGTCTGAAGTAGAGCGAAAACGTCCCGGCGAGTGGGTCGTGACCATGCCCGTGGGCGACCCTCCGAACTACGCCGATGCAACCGCAACGCTAGCCGAAGGCCGGTACCCGACAAGATGGGACCTCGACCAGGCGGCGCCCGACAACCCGGTCTACATCAAAGGAACGTGGACGCCGTGGAATGTGCCGCCTTCGGTGTCCGTCGCCAACAGCATGGCGCTCAGGCTCGCCGGTGTCGATCGGAACACATCCGGGCCCAACACCAGCGTGACCATCGAAAAAAGCGCGGACCGCGAGCCCACCGGCATCTTCTTCGACGACAACCTGTACCCGACTGTGGAGTTCACTCTGATGCGGGTCGTGCCACGATTCGAACACGCTCAACGCGTCAAAGCGTTACGCGAGTCGATGCGGATGTACAACGCGGTCGGCACAACCGGGACCTACGAAGGGCACGGCGTCGCACCGGAGGTCTTGCGGGCGTACAAAGAGGTCTGGGATACGGGCGAGATGACCGTCCGCTCCCACCTGACGCTGAGTCCTGCCTGGGAGTCGTTGGCGCAAGCGGAACGAGATGTCGAGCTATGGGCGCACACCGCTTCGGGACAAGGATTCGGCGACGACATGCTGAAGTTGACCGGCGTCTATTTGCAATCCGGCGGCAGCGAGTACGTGGCCCGCGCCAGATCAGCCGAATTGCCGTACACGGGCTGGGCCGGCTTCGCGCAGACACACTATCCGCCCGAGTTGTTCCGGCAGCTCGTCGGTCTGGCCGCGAAGCACAACCTTCGGGTGAACTCGCTGATTCGAGATGTGCTTGAAGACGTTCTCGATGTGTTCGAGGAGGTAAATCGAGAGAGTGCGATTCGGGGTCGACGATGGGTGCTCGACCATCTGACTCAGGCGACGACCGAGCAACTGCGCCGCATCGAAAGGCTCGGCCTGCTCGTCGAAACGATACTGCTCACGGAGCTGTGGCTGCGAGAATCGGCCTATTTGGACGACACAGCCGTAGCCGACACAGTTGTGGCTCACAAGCGATACATCGATGAGGGAATCCGTTTCGGCTTCGGCACCGACAACAAGCCGTACAGCCCGTGGGCTACGTTCTGGTCGGCCGTCGCGCGCACCGAGCGGCGCACGGGCGCGGTGCTCGGACCGGACCAGCGGCTGACGCGCGTGGAGGCGCTGCGGGCGTTTACCGTCGGCGGGGCGTACTTCTGCTTCGACGAGGACCGTCGCGGCTCGCTCGAGCCCGGCAAGCTGGCCGATCTGGCGGTTCTGTCGGACGACCTGCTGGACATGCCACAGGAGGCGCTGCCCGAGCTCAGGTCGCTGCTCACGATGGTCGGCGGCCGGATTGTGCACCGGGACGAGGGCGAGTAGAGCAGGCATCGGGAACCCATGATTGCGGCCTCGCCCAACGTGCCGAGCGACACTGAGCTCTCGTGCCTGACGCCCTTCCGCGATCTTGGTGAGCAACGCATCAGACAGCAGCGGCGCTTAACAATTCTGTCATTCAGAGGCCGCAGGCGAAGAATCTGGAGCCCCGCAGGCAGGCTTTTTCGATGCGGTTACTTGGAGGCCTCGGCGCATCGGAATCCGGGCCTTGTCAGAACCACAAGACGCCGTACCGTCGTCGCCCGAGTGCTGGGCGGGACTTGTTCGTGGGCGGGCCTTCGACAGGCTCAGGCCGAACGGGTGTGGGAGGAGGAACAGGCCCATCGTATCGGCGGAATCTTTCGAGTTGCCGACGGGTCAGAGCAACGGATGCTCGTCGCTCACGTTCGTGGCGAGTCCTGACGCAGCGGGATCCCGACCTTGTCGGGACCTGTCGAATCGCAAGCCGCTCAACCGTTGTCGCGCGAATGCTGGGCGGGACTTGCTCGTGGGCGGGCCTTTGACAGGTTCCGACGATGTCGCGATCCCGATGCGTCGGGACTCAGGCCGCACGGGTGTGGGAAGAGGAACGGAAGCACCCTGACGCATCTCGACGGCAATTCGAAATGGCGATGGGGCGCCGGCGCAGTCAATTGGAATCCGGCTCGTGACGACGGCTATAATGAGTGACGCACCGGATATGGAATCCCAAAACAAACGATGATCCGCCCTCAGGCAGTAGGTAACACCACAAATGACCACCGACTTACGCAACGACGTCACTGAAATCGTACTGGCCGGGCTCCGAGAGGCACAGGCGCAAGGCAACCTGCCCGAGGCGGAGGTCGATGACGCCGTCGTCGAGCGGCCGAATAATCCCGAGCACGGCTATCTCTCCAGCACGCTGCCGCTGAAGCTCGCCCGTCAAATGAGGATGAATCCGATGGCGATTGCCGAGCAGATTGCCGAGCAGATCCCCTCCAGGGGCGCGTTTGAGCGCGTTTGGGCGGCGCGACCTGGGTTCATCAACTTCTCGATGGGCGCGACGTGGTTTCAAGATCAGGTCGCCGCGGTGATCGCGCAGGGCGACCGGTTCGGACACAGCGATGTCGGCGCGCAACGCAAAGTGCAGGTCGAGTTCGTGAGCGTCAACCCAACCGGACCGCTCCACGTCGGCCATGCCCGAGGAGCGGTTATCGGCAGCGCGCTTGCCAAGATTCTCGACGCCGCCGGATACGACGTCCAACGCGAGTATTACGTAAACGACGCCGGGAATCAGATCAAGCTGTTCCACAGGAGTCTGTACGCCCGGTACCTCCAGCTTCACGGGCGGGACGAGCCTCTGCCGGAAGACGGCTATCAAGGCGAGTACATGTCGGATCTGGCTTCGGCCATAGACGACGGGCGAGACGAAGACTACCTCGCCTTGGCGCCCGAAGACGCTGTCATTGGGATCGGCAAAATAGGCGTGAAGCGAATGATCGATTCGATTCGCGAAGATTTGAACCGTCTCGGGGTCGAGTACGACCTGTGGTTCAGCGAGCAGTCACTGTTCGATTCGGGGCGTTACGTTCGGGCGATGCAGATCATCGGAGAAGGCGGGTACATCGAAGAACGGGACGGCGCCGTGTGGTTTGCCTCAACAGCACTCGGCGAGGACAAGGACAACGTCCTGGTCAAATCCGACGGCTCGCACACCTACTTCGCGTCGGACATCGCCTACCATCATGACAAGTTCGAAGGGCGCGGTTTCGAGCGTGTCGTCAACATATGGGGAGCGGACCACCAGGGGCACGTCAGTCGCATGAAGACCGCCGTCCAGGCGCTCGGTTTCGACCCGGACTATCTGACCATGGTCCTCTGCCAGATGGTCTCGTTCAAACAGGGCGGCGAGCTCGTCCGGGCGTCGAAACGCTCAGGCAACATCATCACCATCTCCGAGCTCGTGGACGAGGTCGGCGTCGACGCGTGCCGCTTCTTCTTCCTCTCGAGGGCGGCCGAAACCCAGATGGAATTCGACCTGGAGCTCGCCAAACGCGAGTCCAGCGACAATCCCGTCTACTACGTCCAGTACGCCCACGCGCGAATCGCGGGCATTCTAACGAAAGCTGCGGAACAGGGTATCGACCATTCGCAAGCCGATCTGTCGCTGCTGATACACGAAGCGGAGCTGGACCTGATTCGCAAGATGACCGTGCTGCCCGAGCTCGTGGAGATGATGGCGGAGAATCTAGAGCCTCACCATTTGCCCCACTACGCCCAAGAGCTGGCCGGGGCCTTCCACTGGTTCTACCAACAGTGCCGTGTCGTCTCCGGGATCGAAGGCGAGGAAGCGCTCACGCGGGCGCGACTCAAGCTTTGCGAAGCCGCCAAAACCGTGCTCGCAAACTGCCTGGACCTCATGGGCATGAGCGCGCCGGAGCAGATGTAAGGTTAGGCCCAACAGCCGTCCTCTCCGAACTAGACCATAACGGCCATCGCACCCCAAGCAACGGTGGACTCGGCCTTCAGGCCGACCCGACGAGAAGACTCAGGAGTGACAGTCTCGAGATGACACAGCAACCCCTATCGCAGATGCCCAAGCCGAGAGCCGACGCCTACGGGAATGCCCGGAAGCTGTTCCTGGTGCCGAACTACGTCTTCCCGCCCGGAATCCAGGAAGAGGGCGAGGCGATGCTGCAACGTTATTGGTCCGAAGTGCGCGACGCCGTCGGAAACCTCGAGCGCACACTCGGCCCAGTGACCCACGTCTACCATGAGATGCTGTATGAGGAAGGCGATGCGGCGATACCGTTGCTGGAAACGATGAACCCGATGGGGTGTGGATACATCCAGGCGATGGCGAGTTCGTCGGCGAATCTCGTGGCGACCGAAAACCGCGAGATGGTCAACGAGCACACCGACTGGCAGCGTGTGATGTCCATGGGCCCGTCCTCCGAGAAACTCATGACGCTGGCGATGGAAGGCTTCCAGTCCACGCTGCAAGCCCGTTACGAAAAGATCGCCGAGCGCATCCAGGAGACCTTGGGCGAAGGCGACGTCGGCGTTCTCTTCGTTCGCGAAGACCACCGCGTGCAGTTCGCCGCCGACATCCAGGTCTTCTACGTCGCGCCGCCGGCCCTCGACGCCCTGAAACGTTGGATCGACGAGCAAGTTCGCGCGATGCAACAAATGGCTGCCCAGCAAGCCGCCGAACCGGCCCCTGACGAGCCCGCCGACACTGTGCAGAGTTCCGACAGCGCAGCCGACGAGTCGTCGAACGGTGAGAACGCATCGGACGCCGGAGAGGAAGCGCCAGAGGGCGAATAGCTCTCTCGCATCGGAATCAACGAAACAGCTCGATTCTCCGCACACCTGGGTGTATTCTCCCGAGTTGACGGCTTTCCAAGTTCGAACAAAGTTCAACCCAAGGGTCGTTGCCAAAAGTGGTGAGTTTAGCGAGCGCCGACGATGTGCCGGAGTGCCAGCTGAGGTCTAAAAGAACGTGGAATTCGAGACTCTGGTCGAACGTCTGAAAACAAGTCCGCTGGTTGACGGGCTGATGCTCATGGGGTCCACGGGGCATCCCACGCAGAATCCGCACAGCGACCGTGACCTCCTCGTCGTCTTGACAGAGCGGCCGTTGTCGGTAGCGAACGGCACTGCGTTTTGCGACGGCGTGTTGGTCGACTTGGTGATAACGACGCAACAAGACATCAGAACCCTGGCGCACGCCGAGCCTGGTTCGATTTCCTTGTCAGATCCTCGATCAACCTACATCAACTGGATGCCACATGGGACCATCGTTTTGGACAGGTGCGGGCGCCTGGAGAATCTTCGTGAGAAAATCGTCCGAGGTGACATATTCGCAAGCTTCGGAGAAGGGGAGTCAATCGCCCGGGCTGACAAAGCTCTGTACAATTTGGCTCAAACCGAACGGATGCTGCACAATCCGGACGACGTTTATCAGCAAGCCATAGATCTGCGTATGGTGTATCAGCTCGCCGACCTGATGGTGGATTACTTCTTGGTTCGCGGGATGCCTTGGACAGGTGAAAAGGACGCCATTCGCTGCTGGCAGACCAGCGATCCTGACTACTTCGACCTGTTCACAGAGTGCTGTCAGGCGACAAACAAGCCCGAGCGCATCAGGTTGTACCGGCAACTCGTCGCGGCCACCATGGAGCCCGTGGGGTTTACTTGGGACGATGGGCCCATGTTCAGCATGTCGCGGCAGGCTGACATGACGCCTGAAAACTTGGATGCGGCTCGAGCGTTTTGGCAATTGTTGCTCGCGTGAGCCGAAAGGCCGGGCGGCCCGAATGATCTTGGCTAGTTGCCGATGAGTCGTTCCGAATCGCGACTTTGGTCGTCCAATGCACCGGTTCCGAGCATCGCATCACTGGGCGCTCGCTTTTTCGCAGCGGCAACGGGGAAGCGGTAGTATCATGGACCCCTGTTGAATCGACATTCGATTGTAGGAGCGCACATCCATGGAGCAGAGCACGGGAAAATTGAGAAGCCAAGAGTGGTTCGATACGCCGGAGTTGTACGGCTGGCTGCGACGAGCAGCGTTCATGGCGGAGGGGCATACCCACGACGCGTTCGAGGGCAAGCCGGTCATCGGGATCTGCAACACCTGGAGCGAACTCACGCACTGCAACTCGCACCTGCGAGGGCTAGCCGAGGCCGTGAAGCGAGGCGTGTGGCAGGCCGGCGGTTTTCCGATGGAGTTCCCCGTGATGTCGTTGGGCGAGTACAACATGCGCCCCACGACGATGCTGTTCCGCAACCTGATGAGCATGGATGTCGAAGAGTCCATCCGCGCCAACCCGCTCGACGGCGTCATCCTCCTCGGCGGGTGCGACAAGACGACCCCTGCCCTGCTCATGGGCGCCGCGAGCGCGGACGTTCCCGCGATTCTGATTACCGGCGGGCCTCAGCTCAAGGCGAACTGGCGTGGCGAAGAGCTTGGCTCCTGCACCGACTGCCGCCGCTACGAGGTCGAGCTCCGAGCCGGCCGCATCACCGAGGAAGATTGGTCCGAGCTCCAAACGTGCATCGTTCGCAGTCCCGGCCACTGCATGGTGATGGGCACCGCATCGACGATGGCATCGGTCGTCGAGGCGATGGGCATCGCGCCTCCCGGCAACGCGTCGATCCCGGCCGTGGACTCCAGGCGGTTGCGGCTCGCTGAGACGGCCGGTCGCCAAATCCTGAAACTCGTCGAAGACGACGTGCGGCCGTCGAAGATCATGACGCGCGAATCGTTCGAGAACGGCATTCGTACGCTGCACGCCATCGGCGGTTCCACAAACGCGATCATCCACTTGATGGCGATCGCGGGCCGTTTGGGCGTCGATCTCCCATTGAGGTTGTTCGACGACCTTGCGCGAACGACCCCGTTCCTCCTGAACCTAAAACCGTCGGGCGCGTACCTGATGGAGGACTTCTACTACGCCGGCGGTCTGCCAGCGCTGTTGAAGGAAATCACGCCGCTTCTCGACACGAGCCTCCCGACTGTCACCGGCCGAACGTTGGGCGAGAACATCGAAGGCGCGATCAATTACAACCCGGACCTCCTGCGTTCGATGGACCAGCCTCTGGACCCCGAAGGCGGCCTCGCGGTGGTTCGTGGCAGCCTCGCCCCAACAGGCGCGATCATCAAGCCCACGGCGGCGTCCCAGACCTTGATGACGCACCAAGGTCGCGCCCTCGTGTTCGAGGACCACGACGACCTGCTCGCCCGAATCGACGACCCTGATCTCGAGGTTCGGCCCGAGGATGTGTTGGTCATGCGCAACGGCGGCCCGATCGGAGCTCCTGGCATGCCGGAGTGGGGATTCCTGCCGTTGCCCAAGAAGATACTCGCTACCGGCGTCCGCGACATGGTTCGGCTCAGCGACGCCCGCATGAGTGGCACCGCGTTCGGCACCGTGGTCGTGCACGTCGCGCCCGAGTCTGCAGCCGGGGGCCCGCTGGGTGCCGTCCAAACCGGCGACCAGATCCTGCTCGACGTGCCGAACCGCAAGCTGGACCTGCTCGTCGAAGAACGCGAGATCAGAGCCCGCCTGGTCGGCATCCCGCCAACGCCATCTCACGACAAGCGTGGCTACCGGTGGATGTACGCTCAGCACGTCCAACAAGCCGACAAGGGCTGCGACTTCGACTTCCTCCGCTCGGATTTCTCCGGCGACTGAGGATTAAGGATTCGCGGACCGGTACCCGCAGTGGGTCGATGTGCATTGACTTAATCAACGCGGCCCGCGACCACCGAGCGCCGTAAGCCGCCGGATTACGCGACCATCGTGGCAATCCGGCCAATCGTGGCCCGTTCAGGTTGCGCCGAAACCTCGCCTGTGCGACGCTAATTTGCACGATCAAGCCACGCTCCAAATCCGTTCGCCCTGAGCCTGTCGAAGGACCATAACAAATCAACCCCGATTCAATAACGCGGATACCGTGACTACACCCAAACAACGGAATCTCCACACCCGGCCGCGCGCCCTGGAGACGTTGTTTATCTCGCCGCCAACCTGCCCCCGAAGTGAGCCGAGAACAGATCGCCAATCGCTGGCAAGAGCATGTCGACGGACACCGCGAGATGATAGTCGCCGAGGTCGACGGCGCCTCGGTCGGAACCGTCAGCTACGGCGGCGCGCGCCGCCAGCGTCCCGAGTCACTACGATGCTTCGCCCTCGATGTCGGCGAGGCATATCGCAACCGCGGCATCGGGACCGCCCTGCTGACCGCCGTCGAAGACGAGGCGCGACGACAAAGCCTGTCGAGCGTTCACCAGGAAGTCGCCGTAGAAAACACAAACGCGATTCGCCTCTACGAGCGGCTGGGCTACGCAAAAGAACCGGAGACGATCGTCGATCACTGGTTTCGGCTAACCGATGATGACGAACGGGCGTTAATGGAAGACGAGTCGTACGTGATGGCGAAGCCGCTGTGACCAACCTGCCATCCCGATGGTCGTCGCACCCTCGGCTCTGCCTGCCTCCGACAACCACGACGCTCGCGCCGGTCCCTTCAGTCCTTTGTGTCCCTTCGGTCCCTTACGGGTCGAAGATGGCCTGCTCTTTCATGTCGCTTGCGTCGAAGCTGATCTGCTCCGGCGATGATGCATGTCCGGGCAGCGACTACCCATCGGCCCCGCCTCGTATCGCTTGCGCGATTCCCTGGAACAGCTCCGCCTGCTCCTGGCGTGTTCTGCCAATCGAGATGCCTGAGTCGATGACGAGATCGTGGCCGGTTACGAAGCTGCCTTCGTCGCTAGGGAGGTAGAGGGCGCCGTTTGCTATGTCGTCCGGCAACCCCGATCTCTTCAGCGGCAGCGCCTGGTCGAAGTGTTTGATCAGGGCATCAACCGAAGCGTCGGCGTCCGACGGGCTCATGCCGAATGCGTTAGCGAAGATGGGTGTCGCGATGGCGCCTGGAGAGATGCTGTTGACGCGTATGCCGAACGACGCCAGTTCCATCGCGACGCACTTGGTGAGTTGGTTCACGGCTGCTTTGGCGGCGCTGTAGGTCGTGCCGCCGAAACCGACCCTACTCCCGGCGATGCTCGAATCGTTGATGATGCATCCGCTTCGCTGCTTCTTCATCACGGGGGCGGCGTATTTGATGCCGAGGAACACCCCGCCTACGAGCACCGAGAATCCCGCCTCGAAATCCGCCAGCGTCACGTCTTCGATTCGGCCGCCAGGTCCGCCCGACCCGGCGTTGTTGAACAGGCAGTCCAGCCGTCCGAAGCGATCGACGGCGGTGTCGATCATCGCCTTGACGTCGGCTTCTTCGGTTACGTCTGTCCGCACGAAGACGGCGCTATCGCCGAGCTTCTCCGCGAGAGCCTCGCCTTTGTCGACCGACCGCCCGGCGATGACCACTTTGGCGCCGTGCTCGACGAACACCTCCGCTGTCCGTGCCCCGATGCCGCTTGTCCCGCCAGTCACGACAGCGACTTTGCCTTCCATTCGTTTGGTCATCGTGAGCCCTCCTCCGTCGGCAGGAAGTTGCGCGCAATCGTGGGCGTGCCGGGCAACGACTAACCGGTTACAATCGCCCTGATTTCGTCGCGATCCGTTGGCGTCATCTCCCATTCGGCGGCTTTTACGTTTTGCTCGATTTCTTCGGGTTTGCGCGTGCCCACGAGCGCGACGCTAACCACTTCTTCGGCGAGCACCCATGCCAGCGCAAGCTGGGCGACGGTCATGCCTTTCGACGCGGCGACGTCTTTCAACTTATCGACTTTGCGCAAGTTTTCGAGGAACGTCTCACCCTCGAAAATCGGTTGTCCGAACGCCCGTAGGCTTCTGCGCCAGTCATCGTCCTCGAACGTCGTTTCCGGGGCCATCGCGCCCGTGAGCAGACCGTGGGCCAGCGGACCGTACGCCATGATTCCCATGCCGTTCTCGCGACAGAAAGGCATGATCTCGGCCTCGGTGCGAAAGTCGAACAGATGGTACCCGACTTGGTTGGTTACGATGTCGAATGTGTCGAGGCTCTCGCGCATCTGTTCCGGACTGAAATTGCTGACGCCGCCGTACCGGATCAGGCCGTCTCGCTGGAAGTCGCCGAACGTCTCCATCGGCTCGGAGAACGGCCGCGATTCGTCGGGCCAGTGGATCAAGTAGAGGTCGAGGTAATCGGTCTGGAGATTGTCCAGGCTTTCCTCGAGGCCACTGGTCAGGTGTTCTCGCGAGCAGTTTCGTCCGGATGCCGCGCCCGCATCCTCCCAATCGAGGCCTCCCTTGCTGACGAGCACGACTTGATCGCGTTTGTCTTTCAGAGCTCGACCGAGCAGCTTTTCGCCTTCGCCCCAGCCATACACCGCCGCGGTGTCGAACAGCGTGACGCCCATGTCGATGGCGGCGTGAATGGCGCGGATGACCTCGTTTTCGTCGAACGATCCGTAGTGGCCGCGGCCCATTGGCCACCCGCCGAAGCCGATGATCGAAGTGGATAGGTCTGAGTTGCCGAATGTGCGCTGTTTCATGAGTCTCCTCCGGTGGTTCGTAGAGTTTGCGTTCGATTGAAAGGGACGAAAGGGACCGAAAGGACGTAAGTATGTTGTTGTAGCATCATGCGTCCGCGTTGATCATGAACTGGGTCCGATGGGTCGCCACGTTGCTAACGCGGATGGGCGTTGATCAGCACCCCGGCTAGCACCGCCGTTTCGGTCCCGTAGTTGACCCAGGCGTGGTTCGTGCCCCGCTGGATGACCGTGTCGAACGGCTTCAAGTCAACTTGGCCTTCGTCAAGGAGCATCGTGACCTCGCCGCTCAGCAAGATGATGTAGTCCACCGTTAGCGTCTCGTGCATGCCGGGGTGCCGCGTTGTGTCGTGTCGAATGCGCAGAGCGTCGGCGCGTTCGGCGTCGTCCATCGTCTCCAGCCGTGCGTCGAACGCGTCGTTGCGCTCTTCGATAGACTGCAGAGTGCTCTCGGGAGCGACCCTGAAGAATCGGAACTTCGAGCCGTTGACTGAAGGCTCCAACATTACCGGGCGGTCGGCGGCGTCGCCGGGAATTGTGTTGTCCGCGGGCGTCGCGTCGGTGGCCCACATCTCAAGGAGCGTCCCTCGTGCATCGACGGGTCCGGGCGGCCCGTCCATCGCGACGATTGATCGCCCGTCTGCGTCGAACCCGGTGACCACTCGCCTGTATGTGTCAGCCATGTTTTAGCATCCTCTCCGGTGGTTGCGTCTATGCATGAATCGATTCGGCTTGGTCAATCGGTTGCCTCGTCAATCTAAACCGGGAGGCCTGCGCTCGAATAGCCGCACGCTTTGTTCGTAGGTGTACGCGGCGCGGAATACCGATGGCTCGTCAAATGGCTTGCCCGCGATCTGCAGCCCAACCGGCAAGCCCGCCGGCGTGAAGCCGCATGGCACTGAGATTGCCGGCATGCCGGTGAGGTTGTACGGTCCGGTGAAGCTGGGGACGTGTGCGGTGGTCCACGTGCTCGTGCCGTTGAAACGGGTTGGCGGGTTCGACATCGTGGGCGATGCGATCACATCGACGGTTTGAAGCACCGAGGCGAATTCGTTCTTGAGCGCCTTGCGGACTCGCTGCGCTTGAACGTAGTCGGCGCCGCTGTACAAACCGCCCATCCGGAACCTGGCCCGCACCATGTCTCCGAACAGCTCCGGCCTCTTGACCAGGTTGTTCCGGTGGTAGGCGAAGGCTTCGCTCAGCATGATCGTCTGTTGGGCGGCGCCGGCGTGCGCCAAGAGCGGGACGTCGACGTCTACCAACACGGCGCCGAGCTCCTCGAGCGTTTCCAGGGCGCTCTCCACCTGGGCAAGTACGTCTTTGTCGATGGACTCGTCGTCGGCGAAGAAAAAGTGCCTTGGCACCCCTACTGTCATGCCGGAAATGTCTTCGACCAGCGATTCCGAATAGTCTGGGACGGGAGCGCAGCTGCTGGTCGGATCTTTAGGATCGTAGCCAGCGATCGCTTGCAGCATCAGCGCCGAGTCCTCGACCGTCCATGTCAGCGGGCCGCAGTGGTCCAGCGTCCAGCTCAGGGGCAGCACCCCGAATCGGCTCACGCGGCCATAGGTTGCTTTGATGCCGACGACACTGCAATGGGACGCCGGCCCGCGGATCGATCCGCCGGTGCATGAGCCCAAAGTCCCCATCGCCAGCCCAGCCGCCGTGGCAGCCCCTGATCCGGAGCTGGAGCCGCCTGGTATATATTCGGTGTTCCAGGGATTCCGAGCCAGCGGGAAGCCGTTGCTGGGATCGGGACCTCCGAGCGCGAACTCGTGCATCGCCAGTTTGCCCAAAAGTATCGTGCCCGCTTCGGCCAACCTGGCTGTCGTGGTGGCGTCGACCGTTGGCACTCGGTTGGCCAGCACTTTCGAGCTGCCGGTTGTGCGGACGCCTTTGGTGTCGTAAAGGTCTTTGAGCGCTATCGGAATGCCGTGAAGCGGCCCGCGGTACTCTCCGCGCAGCAACTCAGCTTCGGCTTTTCGTGCATCGCTCAGCGCACTGTCAGACATCACGGTAATGTATGCTTGGAGGGGTCCGTCAAGAAGTTCGATCCGATCGAGGAACGCCCTCGTCAGCTCAACCGGAGATAGCTCGCCCTCGTGTAGAAGTTCGGCGGCTTCGCCGATGCTGAGATAGCAGAGGTCGGTGGCGTCTGACATCAGGAGGCCTCCGAACCAGAGTCCCAACCGGGCTCGAATGAGATTGCGAGATCGGCCTCTCCCAGGTCGATCGCATGGAGGGCAGTCAAGTCCGGCAGAACGCGGTTCCACATGCCTTTCAGGTCTCGAGCTTCCTCATCGGTCGGCACGATCCCCGCCCTAGCGCAGAGTACGTTGAAATCTTCCATCGACAACTCATTTAGTTCTGCCACCGCGACGCCTCCTCGTTGTCTCTACTTCGCAGCCGTCACCCGTTGTTCCGTGCGTACTTTCAGGTGATCCCTACGGCCCTTCTTCGTGATACTGCCTCGGTGAACGAGCGTCAAACGGCCGGTAGGGGTACGCGGCCAGCTTGTCTTCATCGAGCTCGATCCCGATGCCGGGTTGATCGGGCACCTGGATGTAGCCGTCTTCGACTTTGAACGGGTTGATCGCGATGTCCTCGCCGAACTCCTCGAGGTTGACGAAGTACTCGGTGATCAGGAAGTTCGGGATCGTTGCCGAGACCTGCATCGTGGCTGCAAGTCCGACCGTCGTGCTGTTGAAGTTGTGCGGAGAGACCGCGACGAAATACGGCTCAGCCATGGCGGCGATTTCCTTGAGCTCGAGGATGCCGCCAACGTTGCAGACATCGGGATTGATGATGTCCGCCGCTTGTTTCTCGAAGATCTCTCGGAACTCGAATTTGGTGTAGAGCTCTTCTCCGGTGACCACCGGGAGATTGATGTCGCGTTTGACCGCTGCCAGCGCGTCGACGTTCTCGGCCAGGATCGGCTCCTCGTACCAGAACGGGCGATATCGCTCGATCTCGCGGCCGATGCGTCGAGCGTGCATGGGAGCCAGCCTGCGGTGCATCTCGATCAGGATGTCGACGTCCCAACCGACAGCCTCGCGGACGGCTCTGACGTTTTCGATTGCGGCGTCCTCGACGTCTTTGCCGACGTAAGTCCGCCACGGTCCCGGGATCGGGTCGAGTTTCATCGCGGTGAAGCCCATCTCGACCACTTGCTGAGCTTTTTCGGCAAGTTGTTCCGGCCCCTGGCTTCCGCCGCCCCAGCCGTTGGCGTACACGCGAATCTTGCTCCGGCACGCCCCGCCGAGCAGCATGTGCACCGGCATGCCGGCCTTCTTGGCAGTGATGTCCCACATCGCGTGTTCGATGCCGCTGACAGCACACCAGAGATCCATCGCGCCTCGGCGGCCGGCGAAGTCGTCGTACACCATCTGCATGAAGTGTTTGATGTTCCTGGGATCGCGACCGATCAAGTAGCGCTTTAACTGATCGATGTGAGCAACGATCTGGAGGTCGCGGTCAGCCTGCGTGTACGACTCGCCCCAGCCGTGGATCCCCTCGTCGGTCTCGACCTTGACGAAGCAAAGGTTCTTGCCCCTGCCGGGATGGGTGAGGAAGTGTTTGACGTCAGTGATTTGCATCAATATGCTCCTTCGTGAGGTGGCGCGGTCAGCGGTCAGCATTCAGCTATCAGTTTGCGCGGTCGCTCCGTATTCGTCGGATAAATGCTGTCAGCATTTTCTTGACCTCGATGGTGTGCGATGACAATCTTTCGTGATCTTCTTGAGGGAGGTATTTCAGTTCACTGGCCAACAGCAACTGATATTCGAGCTCACTAGCCGATCCCAAAGCGATCTGAAAAAAACGCGCGAATTCAGCCTCTCCCCCTCGGCCGCAACCCTCAGCGATATTCGAAGGGATCGAGACAGCCGATCTCCGTATCTGGCTGGTCAGGCCGTATTGTTCGCTTGGAGGGAATCCAGAAGTTGACCGATACACATCCATGACCAGCTCATGGCTCTTCTGCCAAGCGCTGAGACTTCGGAAATCTCTGGGGTTGGCTTGATTCAATATCCCACTTTCGAATCATTTCCCTAAGAATTCACAGCCCGAGTCGCAAAAGACCGACAGCTGATAGCTGATGGCTGAAAGCTGACGGCCGACGGCTGACAGCCCCGCTACTGCGCCGTCCAACCGCCGTCGACTACTAGCTCGCTGCCGGTCACGAACGAGGACTCGTCCGACGCCAGATACAAGACTGAGTTCGCGATCTCGATTGGTTGGCCGTAGCGGCCCATCGGGATCGCCGCCAACATTTGACCGTACACCTCAGGATCGGCGCGTCTGGGTTCGGTCATCTTCGTGAAGATCGGACCCGGGTGCACCGAGTTGCATCGGATGGCTTCCTTCGCGTATTGAACGGCTGTGGTCTTTGTCAGCAAGCGTACAGCCGCCTTCGATGACTGATACTGGGGACTGGACATTGGCGACCCAACGATGCCCATCTGCGACGAGATGTTTACGATGGAACCGCCGCCGGCTTTCCGCAGCTCGGGGATCGCGGTTTTGATGCCGAGAAAAGTGCCTTTGGCGTTTATGTCGAGGACGCGGTCCCATTCCTCGACGGATGTGTCCTCCACGAGTCCGTATCCGCTGACGCCGGCATTGTTGACGAGAATGTTGAGTTTGCCGAATCGAGACACGGTCGCGGCGATGGCTTCCTGCCAGCTCGACTCGCTCGTGACGTCGAGCCGAACGAACATCGCTTCGCCTCCGAGCTCGACGATGTCGGCGGCGACTTGGCGACCTTCGTCCTTTAGCAGATCGCCCAACGCGATCTTGGCGCCTTCGGAGGAAAGCAAGCGGGCATGAGCCTCTCCGAGGCCCCTGGCTCCGCCGCTGATGAACGCTACTTTCCCCGCCATTCTCATGGTCTGATCCTCCGGATATTGCGATCTTCTGAAATGCGTCGCCAGTGTAGCATAGCGGCTTGTGATTTCCGATGGAGTGACAGGCGTGATCGTCCGGTTGACGTGTGTCGTTTTCGGTTGCTAGACTCGGCTCATCTTCTACTTGGGAGCGATACACAATGGCAACGGAATTCGACCTCGAAGCTCTATATTCGGAGCCCAACTTGGGTGTCCTCGCGACGGTAAATCCGGACGGCCAAGCTCACGGCATGCCGATTTGGTACTTGTACGAAAACGGCGTGTTCATCATCAGCGCCGGGAGCAAGGCTCAGAAGATCCGCAACATAGAACGACAAGGCAAGGCGACCCTGATCATCGACCGGCGACACCCGCCTTACCACGCCGCGATGATTCAGGGCCGCGCCGATCTCGGTCCTCCGCTCGATCACGAAACTCGGCTGCGGCTGGCGAGTCGTTACTTGGGCGGCGAGCGAGGCCGAGCGTACACCGCACAGTCAGACGGCTCCGATTCCGCGACGATCACGCTGCACCCGGACAAAGTGATCGAATTCAAGGGGTCCGCGGGCGACTAGCGCGAGCGCCAACCACGAGGTTCGGTTCGACGCTGAACGACGGTCGGCGCAAAGGTGGCCGTCCGGGTCGTCGCTCGAGAACGACCGCGCATAAGCCACGACGTTCCGGGTCTCGTACGAAAACGGACGCGGTGTCCGGGGCGATTTTCTCAGCTTTCGACGCGGAACGATCAGCGTGACTGGTCTGTGCCCGAAGCATGACATTATCAGATTGGAACCACGCATTTTGACGAGCGGGTACACGGAACAAGACACCGAGTCTTATTACGACAGTCAGGACTCCATATATAGCTCATTCTGGGACCCGGACGGAAGCGTGCACTGGGGCTATTTCGACGAGCACACCGGCACAGACTTCCTGGCGGCGTGCGCGAATTTGAACCGCCTCATGATCGACAAGAGCCAAATCGATGCCGGTTCGAGGGTGCTCGATCTGGGGTGCGGGAACGGCAGGACAGCGCTGATTTTGCATGACGAGCTAGGATGCGATGTGGTCGGCGTTGATTTGAGCGGTGTGCGAATCAACAACGCGTTGGACGCACTGGCGTCTCGAGGCCCTGAGGTCAGGAATAAAGTAACGTTTCGAAAAGCCTCAGCCGTCGATCTCCCTTTCGCGAACGACAGTTTCAGTCACGTTTGGAGCCAGGCGACGCTGTACCACGTTCACGACCAGGCGACCGCATTGAGGGAAGCTTACCATGTTCTGGAAGACGGCGGCGTGTTCGTCTTCGACGACCTATTCAAGCCGCAACCTAACATCGGCCCGTCGGCCCGAAAGCACGTTTACGAACGACTGTTGTTCGACACGGAATATAGCTTCGAGTCGTATCAGGCCGAGCTTCGCGACGTCGGGTTTACGGTGCTGGATGCGATTGATCTGTCCGATCACCTGAAGATGAGTTACTGGTGCGTGGCGATCATGACGCACAATCGCGGTGGCGAACAAGCCGATCATTACGCGGAGTTGTCCAAGTCGTACGAACTTTCCGCGCAAGCCGTGGTTGATCGTGAGGTCGGCTGGGGATTGTTCCTTTGCCAGAAATAGCGATGTTCGACGATGCGGCGGACGTTACGCCCGCTGACCGATCCGAATGTGAGCACGGAGAAACAACATGACCGAAGACCGAAACGTAATTCAATGGGTCTATGCATCCCAGAACGAGCAAGAGCTGCAGGAAAGATACGACGAGTGGGCCAAGTCCTACGACGCAGATCTCGAAAGAGATTTCGGGTGGTTCGGGCCGCTCCGTGCCGTCGAAGCCGCCGGGCGTTACGTCCCCAAAGACGCCCGAATTCTTGATGCCGGCGCCGGAACGGGACAGGTCGGGAAGCTGCTCTCGGAGGAAGGCTACTCCGATCTGGTCGCGATCGATCTGTCCGAGGGAATGCTGACCGAGGCGCGAAAGACGGGCGTCTACGGCGAGTACCGCCAAATGAAGATGGGCGAGTCGCTGGATTTCCCGACGGATTCCTTCGACGCCGTGACATCGGTTGGCGTGCTGACCGTCGGCCACGCACCCGCCAGCTCCTTGGACGAGCTCGTTCGCGTTACGCGGCCAGGCGGTCACATCGTCTACACGTTGCGTCCTGACTTGTTCGAGGAAGGCGAGTTCAAAGAAAAGCACGCCGAGTTGGAAGCCGCCGGAAAGTGGCGGTTGGCAGAAGTTGGCGAGCCGACTCAGATCCTTCCCAAAGGCGAACCAGACGTGTACCACCAGATTTGGGTGTTCGAAGTTACGTCCTAATCTTGGCAGCGGCTTTTGTGCCGCAGGAATCGCTGTTAAATGCAGGATGCGACCCTGGCCGCGAGTTCGGCGCACCCCAACATGGCGGTCGAGTTCCGACGGTTCGCCGCGGGCTGACGTCTGTGGATCTGGCGTAAGGCATGGTCGGTCGAGTTCTCGTTGGTTCCCACGAGACCGTTCCTCTGGTCGGATTCTGGAAGTCTCCGAAGTCCCTTTCATTTCGTCCTTATTGTGAACGTCACGTCCGCTCATGTGCAGCGCATTGCGCCTGATCAGCGAACTCGGCCCCGGCAGTTGGAACTCTATTAACCGATAATTAGCACACCATCCAGTGGAAGCCGCAATCTACCACTTGCGTGCAGTGTCTCAAAGAACGCATCGACCTTGTTGAAGTCATCGCTTGACCGGTATCGATTGCGTACCGCGATAGTGAGGTAATCGACGTTGTACATCATGCAAGCTTGGAACAGATCTTTGAGGAACTGGTAATTTGTTACTCCCCTGCCCGCTTCCACTTCCAGAACCGTGTGGGTTTCCGGATGTACGGCGTCTGCTTCAAACGATTTCTCAGGGTGCCCGTTTCTATCGAATAGGACTGGTACCGTGATTTGTCGACCGCCTTCTTGCTTTTCTCCACGTCAAATCCAAGCGCGACGAGACTTTCCCTGAGTAGCGCTAATACTTCGTAGCGCTAATACTTCATCGCTGACAAGTTCCTTGTCCGGAGATTTGATTTCTTGTTCGTGGCGAACAAACACTTCAATAAGTTCCCGCAAATGCTCAGGGATGCGGTCAGACCTGGGAAAGTATTGCCAGTTGATGGGCATCTTATTGACCTTGTTTCTCGGAGTTTTGCGTTGGTCCGCGCTGTGCCCGGTTTTTCGAGGTGGCGGCGCGACGTTTATTCTTGGTCAGGCGCGATCTCAGCGATTAGCCCCTCGGCCCAGTCGCGCAGCATGTCGTCGAGTTCGCCGCCGCATTGAGGGCATTCGGCGTCGCCGACGCGGTACCGCATGCCGCATTCGGGGCACGGTTTGATGCGGTCGAGGCTGCTGATCGCGGCTTGTATTCGCTCTTCACCGGTCATCGATCATCCCCCGCGCAGCTTTTTCAGAACCGCGAACACCTCGTCGCGATACGGCATCCCCGTGAGAGCTCCGCGCCCTCGCAATTTGAGTCCCGCCGTCACCGTGCCCAGCCGCGCCGCTTGTTCGATGCCCATACCGTTCAACATTCCGTGGAGAAAACCGCCCTTGAACGCGTCTCCAGCCGCGGTTGTGTCGACCGGACCGTCGGGTCGGTATGCTGGGACGTCGAAGACGCCTTCGTCCGACGCGACCACCGCGCCGAGCTCGCCTCGCGTCACGGCGACGACCGGAACGCCTCGAGCTCGAAAGTGCCTGATCGTCTCGTGCGCGTCATCCGTTCCCAGCAGCACGCTGGAATCGGCGGGAGCGCCGGGCAGCATGTAGTCCACGTACGGCAGGATTTCTTCCATCGCCGCTCGGGCTTCGTCGTGGCTCCAGAGTTGGTGGCGATAGTTAGGGTCGTACGACACCGCGACGCCCTGCTCCTTCGCGATCCGCGCCGCTTTGAGAACCGTCGCCCGGGCACTCGCTGAGATCGCCTGAGTGATCCCGCTGAGATGTTGGATTTTCGCTGCGCCGATGTATTCCGCATCGAGATCGTCCGGTTGCATCGTGCTGGGCGCGCTGCCCTTGCGATAGTAGACGAACTCGCGATCGCCGCCCTGCAGCAGCGCGACGAAGTGCATGGCGTTGAACCCTGGAACGGTCTTGACGGCCGTGGTGTCGATGCCCTCGCCTCGCCAAGTATTGAGCAGGTATCCCGCGAATGCGTCGTCGCCGAGTCTCGTGATGTAGCCGGTTTGCGTGCCGAGTCGTTGAGCGGCCACGAGCAGGTTGAAGCTGTCGCCTGCCAGCGAGCGAGCGAACGTGTCAGCGTCCTCGATCGGCTGATCCGAGAACAGCTCGACCATGCACTCGCCGATGCTCAGTAGATCAGGCAACGGCTAATCTTAGCCCCTGACCGGAATTGGCGTTCCGGCGGTTGTCATTTCGAGGCTGTACACCGAGGTTCGCGCCGTGAAGAGCATCGTCTTGTTGTCGGGGCCTCCCCAGGCGCAGTTGGCTGGCAACTCGGGCAATCGAATCGTGCCGATGTGGGCGCCGTCGGCGTCAAAAACCCAGTGACCGCCCGGGCCGGCGCAATACACCCTGCCCTCCACGTCCACCTTCATGCCGTCGGGAACCCCGTCGGGTTCGTCGGAAGAGAGGTCGGCGAACAGCCTGCCACCGGAAACCGAGCCATCTGCCGCGACATCGAACGCTCTGATCTCCATCGCGGCGCGCGTGTTGGCGACGTAAATAATCGATTCGTCGGGCGAGAACGCCAATCCGTTCGGAAGTTCGAAGTCGTCGATCAACAGCGACACGTCCCCGTCGGGCGACACCGAGTAGACGCCGTTGAAGTCGAGTTCGCGCTCGGGCGCCTCCAACCGACCGCCCGGGTCGGTGAAATACAAAATGCCGTCAGAGCGACCGACGACATCGTTGGGCCGATTGAGCCGCTTGCCCTCGAATCGGTCGGCCACCACGGAGAACGAGCCGTCCGGATCCCGGCGCGTGACTCGGCGATTTCCGCCCTCGCAGATAATCAAGTTTCCGTCGAGGTCGAACGTGAGGCCGTTGGATTCGCCGCTGTCCTCGCGCTCGTTCGTCGGTTGACCGCCCGGCACCAGCCGGTGGATGAGGCTGCGCCTGATGTCGACGAACAGCCAGTATCCGTCCGTATGCCAAAGCGGTCCTTCCGTGAACACGAATCCGGTCGCGAGTTGCTGAGGTTCTGAACTCGCAACGATGTCCGATAGGCTGTCGCTCATCGTCTCCTCCGAAATGCTACACTCGGATGTACTTGACCAGCCGTCTGCCCTCTCCGCCTGGCACGGGTTGCACGAAGTAGATGCTGCCCTGCGAATCGACCGCGACCCCGTGACAACTGCGGTACTCGGGTCCGCCCCAACGGGTGATCGTCTCGCCGTCAAGCGTGAGGATGCTGAAGAAGCCGCCGTTGTGTTCGGCGACGTACGCGATGTCGTCGCCGTCGACGTAGACGACCGCCGGTCCGTGGAGTTCGGCGGGCCATTGCTCCAGAAATTCGCCGTTTTGCGAAAACGCCTGAATGCGATCGTTCTCGCGGTCGGCCACGAGGACGCGGTCCCGCGAATCGATCCAGACGCCGTGCGGCAGCATGAACTGACCTGGACCGGAGCCGGGCTGGCCCCAGGACATCAGATGCTCGCCTCCGGGCGTGAATTTGTGCACCTGGCAGTTGGCGTAGCCGTCGGCCACGAATATCTCGCCGGACGGCCCGACGGCTATACCCGCCGGTAGATTAAACGGGCCACCGGGATGCGTGACTTCGCGATATCCTGCCGAGCTGAACACCGAGTTGTCGGCCCCAGTGTCCGACCGGTAGCCTTTCTTGCCGATCGACAGCAGCGGTTGGCCGGTAGGCGTGAACTTCAAGGTCTGGCCGCCGTTGCGGTCAACGATCCAGATGTTGTCCTGCCGGTCGGCGTATATAGCGTGCGGAAACGCGAAATCGGTCTCGCCCCAATCATGTATTCGTTTGCCGTCCCGGTCGAAAACGATGACTCCGCGGCTGCCGCGGTTGAAGCCGTACACGCGGTCCTGTGAGTCGACGGTCACAGCGGCCATAGGGGCGCTAAGACCTTCGGGAATCTTGGCCCAATCCGATACGACCTCGTAGACGTGTGAGCCTTCGCCGACGCGTTCTCCACTCATACTCTGACGCCTCCGCTTTTCGTTTCCATCGTGTTCATCTGAGATTGTAACCGTTTCTGGGTGAAGTCAAGTATTCGATCCTGTTGCAATGGCTTGCGAAAGTCTGACAACGACGGGCTTTTGACCGTCGCCACGAACCGCTTTCAATTCGTGTCAATGCTGCAATTTCGTTCAACGCCGTCTTAAGCTTCGCCTGGATGTTCGCTTCCTCGTGCGCATTCGAGGTCGGGCGCGTCGATGGGCACTGCTCGAAACGAGCGCATTACCTTCCGCCGAAACCCCGAGAGGACTTGTATGCCGGATTGTCGGGATTGAGTTGATTGGATCGGTTGTCACCGGTTGCCTTGTGCGCCTGATGGTTCGGGTTCATCGCGTTCGACCGCTGGTCGTCGGGAGTCGGCGCCGGAGACGCGCCGAGCGCCCCTACACCGCCCGTCTGAGGCAATGGAGAATGCGATTGATCGTTTGACTGGATTTCACCTGCCACGGGCTTCTTCTCAGCACAAATCGAGCAGGCGGCGATGTGTGGGTTGGTGTCTTTTGCCCGATCCCCTACAGACGTGAAATAGGTGATATGGCAGTCAGGGCACTAAGCCACGACTCTCTTCATCTCGCGCCTCCGATCAACTGAAGTCGCGGCGGACACCAAGCTCGCCGCGACTGCGTGTGTTCTGGGAATGCCGGTGCTTCGCTACGCGGCCCGAATCTTGTCTGGGCTGCATGCGGTCATGACGGCTCGAACCGAATCGATATCCGGCCTGGCGGCGACGACACGAACGATCGTCGTGTCGAGACCTTCGGACAGCCGCTTGAAATGGGCGGCCGCGCCGTCGGCTTTGCCGAAGTAGCCTACCGCCAGCAGAATCTCCGCCGGGAACGTCGCTGCGACTTCGTCGGCGGTTGCGCCGGCGGTTCGCATGCGATCGAGTTCGGCCAGCTCCTCGGTGTAGCCCATGCGCTCGAAGTGACCGCGATAGCCGAGTTGACGTTCGCGCTCGGTGGGCACGGTTTGGCCCAGCGCGTAATTCATCGTGGCCTTGGCCAGCGCGATCCGAGCAGCGTCAACGTCGTCGTCGACGCAGATGCGGATGTACTCGGTCATGTTGATCTCGGACGCCCGACGTCCGGCCTTTGCGGCGCCTTCGGCGACGCGCTCGCGACTCCATGCGATCTGCTCGGGAGTGCACCAGTTCAGCGACGCGCCGTCGGCGAGTTCCCCGGCAAGTTGAAGCATCTGCGGCCCCAGGGCGCCGAGGTACACGGGCGTCCGAGGCGCAGGCGAAATGCCGAGCGACATCCCGCGAAGCGTTACGGTTTCGCCTTCGTAATTGACCTCTTCGCCGTTCACCAGTCCTCGGACTATGGTCACGTAGTCGCGCATCAGCGCGAGTGTGGACAGGTTGCCCGCGCCAACCATGCGCCGAGCCTTTGGCTTGTACGATGCGCCGGAGCCGATGCCCATGACGAACTTGCCGCCGGTGATCTGGCTGACCGTTCCGCCCTCCATCGCGAACGACAGCGGCGTGCGGTACATGACCGGCGAGACGCCGATGCCGGTGCCAAGGCCAGCCGAAACCGTCGATGTCGTCGCTTGCCAACGCTGGACGCACAGGTGGAACGAATCGACTCCGTTGCCCTCAGGGGTCCATATGCTTTCATATCCTAGCTTGGCTGATTCTTCGGACAGTTCCGATTGATCTGCCCAAGTCATGCCCAGCGATGCGTCCAGTCCTATCCCGATCTCCATTGCCTCACCTCGATCTCCGTCGGTAAAGTTGCGATACGAGCGGATTATATTTCGAGCGAATGAGCGTGGCAAGTTTGGCTAAGCCGGTCAGACGAACTGAGAAGGAGTCGTCGCGTAATTTCTTGCCGCCAATCTCTGGTTGACTCGCCTGGTCGTCGTTGTTAGACTCGCCCCACCACCAGCCACGGAGCCATCCCACTTCCAATGCGTTGCCCGAGCTGCCAGCGTGATAACACCGACGATGCCGCATATTGCAACGGATGCGGCAGTCGGCTGCAGATCGTCTGCCCGAAGTGCGGGCAGGTCAACGTTGGCGACGCTTCCTTCTGCAACGGCTGCGGGACGAGCGTGGTCAGGGAAACGCCTGCACTCGCGGATTCGACCGCCCATACCGCCGAATCGCAGATCCCATCTCCCGCCAACTGGTCGTTTTCCTCTTTCGCCGCCGGCCGCCACATGGTCAAGGAATTCCTGGGCGAGGGAGCGAAAAAGAACGTCTACCTGTGCCACGACAACCTCCTCGATCGCGATGTCGCGTTTGTGTGAACGGCGGAGAGATAATGTACCAGCAGGGCGGCTCAAGAGCTGAGATGCGGCGCTTGAAAATTGTACCGCCCGTCGCCTTCAATCAGGAACGACTCAACCTGACTGAAGGTGGATTGGATGTACAAGGTGGGTACGTACCTCCGTGTTCGCAAGGCTTGTTCCGTCGATGGGATGAGCGTACGAGAGGCGG
>Ga0187833_10000217_pt1 | contig 66334 bp, 79 predicted proteins | sample ETNtaG_37_FD_167968 | JGI IMG/M metagenome (GOLD analysis project Ga0187833, IMG submission 167968) | Marine microbial and viral communities from oxygen minimum zone, Eastern Pacific Ocean - ETNP2014_SV_400_PacBio MetaG (Illumina Assembly) | ecosystem: Environmental > Aquatic > Marine > Hypoxic...
GCAAAGTAATTGACCTGCTCTCTTGGCAATAGTTCCCCCTTGTGCTATACATTCATCAACAGAATGCCCTCTGTGAAGAAGGCATTTTGAACATGGACCTCCACAATCTGTGCCTGTTTCTCCTTGGTTTTTAATTCTATCATCACAAGTGGCACATGGTTGGGTATTGCAAGCCTTAGTATCTGATCCAATACATGATTTTCCACCACAGGTAGGGGAAGGGTTGTTACATATTCTTGTTTGAGTGCCACCTCCACATGTTACAGAACAAGAACTATACTCTTCACTCCAACCACCATCAACAACTGAACCGCAATCGGAGGGAGTATTTATTGTATCACTGGTGATTGGAGCATTTTCACTTTGAAGATTTGGAGGTGTTAATGAAAGGGGAGTTAATTCTGTATCATGTTCAAAATTTACAATACCGAAATTCGGTGCTTCCGAGATGGGGAAAGTTCCAAGAGGAACACCCAAGTATACTTGAAAAGGGTGCTGGAGTTGTAAAGCTGATATATGATTAGCATCGATTGGTATAATAAACAATGCTAAAATTATGAAACATATGAATATTATCTTTTTCATAAAATTACACCCAGTTGTTTAGTTATCAATTTAATTTTCTTATGTTCAAACGTGTGTAGACTGGTCCACTATGATAAAAATAAGATGTAGGCTTTTGATGCTTAACATCTAAGCTTATAATATCATTAGCATTGAAATAACCAATATAATTAACATGACGGTCATCCCAGCTGAGCTGAGTGCTAATGTGACCATGATCAACTTCTATATTCTTTCCGTTATTTTTTAGGAAAAAATGACCATAATCGTCTATCGGGACATAGACAAGGGTACGTGCAGTGATTTGATAGTATCCTGCCTTTTTTATAGTAATTCCTTGATTGTCACTTCTTTTCTCAAAGTAGTCTTGGTTAGTATTGTATTGTTCGACATCTAGTGTGATGTTTTTAATAGTATTAGCTGCCTGATTCCTTAGATGAGCACTAGGATGTCATTGTCCCATAATCGGTGTTGCCAGGACAGAACCAGCAGATTCAATATTCCCATCCTCATCAAATTGAATATTGTCTTCTCCCTGGATTGTTAGGTGGAGTGTGCCTTTAGCATCTCCTTCTCCTCCTGTGCCATCATACCATAAGTCGTCTGTATACATATGATCTTTTGTTACATTCCATAACTGCGTCTTCTCTCCAGGAGTCATATAGCCTGGTAATTTTCTTTCAAACTCTTTCTCTTTTTGTTCTAACTCTTTTTTAGTCATTCCTAGATATTCAAATGTTAATTCCCCATCATTTTCACCAGGATAAAAACTCTCAGGAGGCTCTGCAACTCCAACGATGTCATACATTCTACCTTCTTTTAGTTTTTCTTCTAAAACTTGAGAATTAAAATATGTTGTTCTCGTGCCTGCTTTATGTCCTTGAATTATTATAGGTTCCCAACCTTTTTCACCAAAAACGAATTTTTCTTTTCCAGGAAAAGAGCCAACAGTAAGGTCTCCGATTTCTAGTGCGCTTACACTTTCCCTATATCTAGTCATATGAGCTCCGAGGTAGGCTTTTGATGCTTTGTTAAGTTCAGCTGTTGGTACGTTAGTTATCGTCTTTCTCATAATCGTATTAACTGCTTGTGCAATGTCTTGACTAGGTCCTATAAAACGATTAATCCATTGAGCTGAGGCAGAATAGGTTTCAAAATCTCCAGGTGTCATTACTTGTAGCCCAGGATACTGTTGGATAGAAATTGGTTTTTTCTTTGGTTTTACTTTTGTTACACCTAGCTGAAATCCGAATTGTTGTCTAAACCGTTGTGATCCTTTGTCCAGTTTGTTAGGTCTTCCTTGCATAAGATTGGGAGAATAATACTTTATTAATAAAAGTTTCCTTCATCGAGTATATATAGTCCAACACGGAAAATCTTATATAGAAAAGGAGGTTGGATATTCATATGGAAGAGGCTAGAATCAAAGAGGTGGACAAAGAGAATATGCACCAGGTGTTGAAAGAGTTTCCTATCCAGATTCAAAAGGGATGGCAGTTGGCTGAAAATATTAAAATCACGGATAAAATCAGTAAGATTGTTGTTGCTGGTATGGGGGGAAGTTGTCTTCCTGGAGAAATTTTGCAAAGTTATGTCGAAGATTTTTCAATTCCTATATTTCTAAATCGTGATTATTCCATTCCTGGTTTTATCGATGATGAAACGTTATTTTTTGCAATTTCCTATAGTGGGAATACTGAGGAGACGGTTGATGCTCTACGAGCTGCTAAAAAGAAGAATGCTCGAATTATTGTGGTTGCTTCTGGTGGAAAGATGAAGAAATTGGCAGAGGAAATGGAATTGACTTATATTGAAGTGCCCTCTGGATTACAACCACGATTTGCTTATGGATATTTATTTTTGATATTACTTAGGATTTTACAAAATAGTAATTTAGTTGACTCACAAGATGACTGGGTGAGTAAAACTGCAGAAGTTGTTCGTAAAGATATCTTTAAAGAACGTGCAGAAGATTTAAGTGAGAAATTATTGGATAAAATTCCCATCATATATACTTCTGATCGGATGAAGGCTGTAGCCTACAAATGGAAGATTAATTTTAATGAAAATACTAAGATACCTGCTTTTTACAATGTATTTCCAGAATTAAATCATAATGAGATGAACGGATTTGTTAATCTTAATGGAAATTATCACGTTATTATTATCAAAGATGAGAATGACCATGAACGGATTAAAAAAAGAATGGATATTTTCAAAGAGCTTGTTAAACAACGAGGTGTTGAAGTGACTGAAATTGGTCTATCTGGCCCTAATCGTTTGGCAAAGATTATGTCTGCAATCTATATTGGAGATTGGGTAAGCTTTTTCTTAGCTATTAGAAAGAAATTGGATCCAACACCTGTTAAATTAGTTGAAGATTTTAAGGGTAAATTGGTAGAATAAAAAAAGAAAAAAAATTAACCCATTTGTGAGAACATTTGGGCTGTTACTGATGTTGCTCCTGCGTTTATGTCTACAGATATTTTAACTTCTGAGTTGTCATATCCTTCACTAAAATAGGTTCCACCTTTTTTGGTAAAACCAGTTAGTGTTTTTGAGACAGTGCCTCCATCAATATCTATAGCTACTCCTACATCTTCAGGGAATAAAAGATTGAGGCTACTTGCCCCTGTTTCTATCTCTGTTTTTGTGGGGTATGTTGCAAAGATTATTGTGGATTCAGTTGCTCCAGAGGAGATGTGTAGTTCATCCACTTCTAGGTCAGTTAAGTCAATCTGAGCTTCTGCAGCTCCATAGTGGAGGTTGAGTTCAGATTTAATGCCTGGCATGAGTTCAATACTCCACTCATCAGATTTTTGACCGAATATCTTGTTTCCATGTTTGGTGATTTCAACATCCATTGTTGATCCTTCTTTTTCAAATTCAATCCTTGGATCTTCAAGGTTGTAGGTATTTATGGAATTTTCTACAAGATTACTGATGTTTCCCGCTTTTATGGTCAACTCTCCTGTTCCAAATCCTAACTCTAGTTCAATTGAATCGATAGACTCATCAAATGGGACGGTTTGGGTCAATTCCCTGTAGGGTCCTGATTCTCCCGAGATATCTACAAGTCCTTGAATACTGGCCACACAGATAAAGACAAGTGTGAGGATAATTACGGTTATCCCTAGGGCTCTTTGTTTATAGATAATGGCTATTCCTGCCAATATTAAGCCAATAGGCCAGTAGGGTAGGGCTGAAGCCATTATAGGGAAACTAATTACTCCTAATGTTTTTAATAAAAAGAGGAGTCCAAATGCAATTAAGAGTACTCCAATGATGCTTTTTCCATTTTTAGTCATTTTGCTTTCCTCCTTGAAACTAAGTAAATTCCAATTAAGATGATGATTCCTGGCCAGAGTATGGCATGGGTGATGTGTAATACATTCTTAAGCAATAGTAAGATTCCTAATGCAACAAGACCTGCCCCAAGGAGGGCAGGTTTGTTTTTTTTGTTTTTGGATAACACTTCTTCAACTTTGGACTTTTTGGTTGAAGAGTGGTTGGGGTTTTCAGGGACTAGAACCCATGCTGCTATGTAGAGAATCAATCCGACACCGTCAGCTAGTACAAGTAGAATTGCTGCTAGTCTAATCCAGATAGGATCGACATCAAAATGTTCAGCTATTCCGCCACATACTCCAGCGACCACTTTGTCGTTTTTTGATCTATACAATTTGTTTTTTGTTTCGTTTTTTTCTTGTTTCATTTTGTTTATCACCTTTTTTGTTATATCATTGTATTGGATAGATCCTTTATATACTCTCAGTAGAATTGATATGGAGGATTCCTCCCTAAACGTTTATATATAAAAAAAGATTATTACTGGTATGAGCCTACTAACTTTCCTAAATAGCCAGGTTTTTGCCACAGAAGTAGTATATAATTTTGTAATTGTTGCCATATGCTTGTATATTTCTATTAAGGCGCACAGTCTGTATGAGCTGAGTAGCCATAAGGGGATAAAATACTTTAGAAATGCTTTCGTGTTCTTTGCTTTTGGTTTTATACTTAGGTTTGTTCTTAATTGGTTAGGGGGATCGTATGGTATAGAATTTCCTTGGATTATGACCGCCATTGAGGCCTTATTTCATTATACCATGTCCATGTCTGGGTTTTATTTAGTGTTGAGCCTTATCTGGAAACGATTAACGGGAGTTGTGGAGAAAGAATACACTCTGCATTTTTTAGGAGTTGCCATAGCTATTCTCAATTTTATTGGATCAACGGATAACTTTATGTTTTTTACGATGCTAGGTATATTGGCCTATGCAATAATTATTAGTTATGGAAACTATGTTGAAGATGCAGGAAGACATTATTTTCTTCGTCTCTATTATATTGTAATGGTATTAGCTTTTGTGGGGTGGGGTGCTAATTTTCTAGCACAATTTGTTATTCCTTTCTATCCTCCCTTTAAGTGGTATGTTTATTTGATTACTTGGACTGTATTTGGGTCATTCTTTTATGGTGTAGCAAAAATACGATGAGCAAAAAAAGAGAACGGTTGGAAGTTATCTGTGATATGCTTAAATCGGTAGAGTCCCAAAAAGAGATTGGACCCACTCGGCTTTTGTATAGCTCTAATTTATCTCCCCAGATGTTTAGAGATTATAAAGAAGAGATGCTTGAGAAGGGATTTTTAGAGGAGAAGGATACAGGGAAAGGAAAAGTTGTGTTTATTTTGATGGTGAAGGGTTGTTCTTTTTTAGAAAAGTATAAAGTAATATTAGAGTTTGTTGAGAATTTTGGGTTGTAGGCTACAAATCTTTATAAATTTTTAAATTAATTAATTCTAAATGGCATTCAAATACAAAAATGAACTCTTTAAGACAGTTATTTTTGTAGCTTTGTATGTGTTACTAGGTAATGCAAGGAGTGTCCAAGAGAATCCAGTTGTTCCAGGAGCAGTAATTGCCGTTAATATGGTCGTTCCTGTCTTGGCAGGTATTTTGTATGGAAGGGGTCAAGGATTATTGGTGGGTTTTTTTGGAACGTTATTGGCTGCATTTAGTCCCATAGGGAGTGCTTTTGAGATTGCTGCCATTATTCCTCATAGTATTATGGGATTTTTGGCTGGATATTTCAAAGATAAAGCACCCACCCCTATCGTTGCTTGCACATTATTTATAGGACATTTGTTGAATATTATTATGTTTGTTTTGTTTTCTTTATTGCCTATATCCCTTGTTGCTGATGGTCAGTTTTGGATGGGATTATTGTATGAAACCTTTATTGGTATTGTTACTATCATGATTTTAAAAGGAATTATTACACTTGGGCGGGTGAAGTCATAATGGCTGCCACAACTAATACTATTGTTTGGAAAATTATAATTGCAATATTTGTGGCATTATCGGTTTTGTTTGGACTCTTTTTTTATTTTAGTGGAATTTTTGTAACAATTATTGTTGGATTTGCTCTCATATTTATTGCAGAGAAATTGATGAAAGAATACCAGAAAAGTATTGCAAAGTATCAATTTAAATTATGGTTGCGAAAGTTAGTGGGTTTTGGGCTGGTGTTATTTTGGCTTATAGTTGCATTGCTTCTTGTCGGACAGAGTGTGGGACAATTAGCTTCTGCGGTTGAGCAATTTGCAGAAGGGGAGAGTGTGACGGGTCTTTTGTTTTCTAAGGTGAAAGATAAAATTCCTGGATATATTCAACAACATGTAAGTCACGAGGAGTTTAGGAAATTTGAGCAAGGTGTCATTGGTTTTTTTAGTGGAGTGATATCACAATTATCATTTTTTGTCGCTAATGGTGTGCTCATTATTCCTTTATTATTCTATTTGTACTTTAGTCGTTGGAATCGATTGAAGAAGGATATCTATGCAGCTGTTCCTAAAGAATGGCAAGGAGGATTTTTAAGGGCTACCTCTGAGATTAGTAGACAATTGCACGATTTTTTTGCAGCTAAAGTCATTGAGAGTACGATCATTGGGGCTATCTGTTGTCTTGGATTCTATGTTGCAGGATTAAAAGGGTGGTTGATACTGGGATTGTTAGCAGGTTTTTTGAATATAGTCCCTTTTATTGGACCGATCATTGGAGCTATCCCTCCTTTGTTATTTGCAGCTTTGGATGCTCCGATTGTAGCTGCAATTGTAGTCGTTACCATATTGATTGCTCAGCTTGTTGATAATTTGTATTTAATTCCGTTTATGATTTCTTCTAAGGTGAAGATAGATAGTTTATTGAGTATTATCTTGATATTAGTAGGAGCCCAATTATTAGGCCCTATGGGGATGGTATTTGCAGTTCCTGTGTATTTGATTTATAAAATAGTTCTTAGAGAGAGTTATAGAGAATTGGTTAAGATTTATGGATGACTTTATAGAATATAGAATAGTATCTGCCCTACAAAACCTGCAAATAAAGGAATTAATAATAGCAGTTATATAAATGTTGATGGTGGTACCGCATCACATAAATCTTTAATAATACATGAGTGAATCATCTATTCATAATCAGAGGTGGTTTATATGGCAAAAGAGGAAACAAAAATTGAACAATTACATCACAAGCTTGAAGAGGCACGTGATAAAGTGGTAGCACTAGAAAAAAAGTTTGAAGGTAAAGTAGGGGAGCATCCTATTCAATCGTTAGCAATAACTTTTGGTGTAGGAGTTGCTTGTGGCGCTTTATTGTGTGCAATGGCAGGAAGAGGCTGTAATAAGTAATCATATGGGATTTTTAGATGGAATTGGAGATAGTGTGAGTAAATTTGTAGAAGGAGCACTCTCCGAAGCTGTTAAAGGTCTTGAGAAAAAAGTTGACCAACAGATTACCCATTTTAAAAAACAAATTATGAAATCTCTTTTTGAGATGGTATTTTTTCTTTTATCTTTAGTTTTTTTAGTATGGGGGGGTATTTTAATCCTTAGTAATTATTTTTTAATCGAGTATATGTTCATTGGAGCAGGATTTTTATTTTTGTATGCTGGCTTGATGGTTAGATTGATGAAGTGATTTGTCGTCTATAATAATATTTTATTCTGGATATATCTTAATTTTTGTATTGGGTGTACTTTATTCTACAATTTTTCATATTAAGGTTGATAGATTTTACGAATGTATTGAAAATATTAATGATTTTTCTTAGAACAACATAAAAAGAAGTAAATGCACCAAGTTAATATCTTGGTGGGTCTCATCCACTAGGAACTTATTGCACGAAGTATAAAAACTTTATGCATTGTAGGTAATGGCACGGTGGCAGAGCTTGGTAAATGCGCCAGGTTGATGTCTTGGTGGGTCTCATCCAAGTCCCACGCAGGTTCAAAGAACCTGCTGGTTCAGTGAATCTAGTGAGGTTGGAAAGTCCCGCTCGTGCCGCCTATAATTTTTATCATCTAAATCCTTAAATACTTTTGGAACTAAGATATTCTATGAAAATTATTTCCCTAAAATTACAAAATATTAGAAGTTATCTAGATGAAACTATTATTTTTCCAAATGGGAGTATTTTGTTAAGTGGAGATATAGGTTCTGGAAAATCTACTATCTTGTTTGCTATAGAGTTTGCTTTATTTGGGATGGCAAGAGGGGAAGGAAATGCTTTGTTAAGACAAGGTAAACATGAGGGAAGTGTTGAGTTAACGTTTGCCATCGATGACAAAGAGTATATTGTCATGAGAAAATTAAAAAGAGCTGCAAGTGTGACTCAAGATGCAGGATATATTATTACTGATGGTGTTAAGAAAGAAGGGACAGCTGTTGAGCTTAAATCTGATATTCTAGATATTTTAAATTATCCTAAGGAATTGTTGACTAAGAAGAATTTAGTGTATAGATATACGGTGTATACACCTCAAGAGTCTATGAAACAGATTTTGCTTGATAATAAAGAGTTTAGGATTGATACGCTAAGAAAAGTGTTTGGGATTGATAAATATCGATTGATTAGAGAAAACTGTGATTTAATAGCTAAAGAATTACGAGATCAAGTGAAAATATTGGTAGCGCAAACTGAGCAGTTGCCTGATAAAAAATTGCAGGTAGAACATTTACAAAAAGAAATTTCTGCTCATGATGGACGAATTTTAGAGATGCAACCCAAATTAGTGTTGGCTAAACAACAATTTGAGGAAGGACAGATAGCATTTATCAAAATGCAACAAGAAGTGCAGGCTTTGCAGATTAAAAAACAGCAATATTCTGCTGTAGATAATCAGTTAGTGGGGAAAACAGAGATGTTTACCCGTCAAGGGTTGGAGAGTGAACAATTAGTAGAAGAGGAGAAAAAATTACAGGTTGAATTGGAAGGGAAGGAAGTTATTGATGTTGCATCTCAGATCGAGGAGAAAATGAAAGAATCTCAAGTGTTGGAAGGACAACGATTTACTTTGGTGAAACACATCAATGAGGCCACTGTTAAAAAAGACCAAGCATTGCAAGTGCAACAGAAAATTAATACTTTGGCACATTGTCCCACCTGTGAACAAAATGTTTCAGCCGAGTATAAACAGAAGATACAGGATCGTGAGGGTGTAATTATCATTGATCAAGATAAAAATATTACTAAGTTTCAAGCAGATCAACAAGCCTTAATGGCCCAAGTTGAAGGGAAGCATAAAGAAATGGAATTATTGCGAGTGCAGGAAAAAGAAGTTACTCTTTTGCAACATAAAAAACAACAATTGGAAAATATAAAACTGAAGAAGGAACAATTGGTTGTGGGGAGGGAACAGATTAAACAGGAAATTGGTGCTTTGAATACTCAGAAATTAGCATTACAGAAAGAATTGAAGTTGCACAAAGATTCTGAAGAAGAGTTTAAAGTTTTGCAAGTAAAAGTTGATGGCCTTCGTCAAGTGTATCATCAACAAGAATTACAGGTTGCATCTGCTCAGAAAGAGAAAGAAGGTGTTGAACGAATGATTGCCGTTATTAGAGAAGATGTTGTAAAGATGGAGAGTTATTTGGTACAAATTGATGCTTCAAGGGAGAAAGAGGAATGGTTACGAAAGATGTTTGTTAATTTAATGAGCCAGATAGAAAAACATGTAATGGCAAAGTTGTATCATGAGTTTAATGCTTTATTTCAAGATTGGTTTAATGTCTTAATTGAGGATCAGGCATTAACGGTAGCGTTAGATGATGAATTTGGTGTTGAGATTACACAGAATGGATACCAAGTGAGTTTAGAGCATATGAGTGGAGGGGAGAAGACGAGTTGTGCACTTGCTTATCGGCTGAGCTTGAATCAAATTATTAATGATTTAATTGGTGAAGTAAAAACTAAGGATGTTTTGATATTGGATGAACCTACAGATGGATTTAGTTCTGAACAGTTGGATAAAATTAGGGATGTTTTGAATGAATTGGCTTTAGAACAAATTATTATTGTAAGTCATGAACGGAAGATAGAAAGTTTTGTAGATCATGTTATTCAAGTAAGGAAAGAAGAACACGTGAGTAGTGTTAGTTAATTTTGTTCTTTAAGATAAATATAACTCATATAACCAAATACAAATTCAAAGATATACAGGAAGAATCGTTGAAATCCTGTTACAACAGCTGCAGCTGCTAAAGGTATGCCAAAGGCTCCGTATAATCCAATCATTAAAGCTTCTACCACACCAATCCCTCCAGGAGTGAAGGTGAGGAAGTTGATTAATTCTGAAATACTATACACTACCAAGATGGGGAATATTCCTACTTGTAATCCTAAGGCTAAGAATAACAGATAGATTTGAAGAACTGCGATTGCCTTCATTATTACATCTATCAATGCGGATTTTATGAGTAGCTTCTTATCATGGAAGAAAAAATTCATCTCTTTAACAAAAAGATGGACTTCCTTGAATATGGCGGTGGCGAATGCTCTTGTGCTGTGATATTTTTTTCGAATAGAGTGAAATAATTTAAAATGGTATATGATGGCTAACACTTCATAAAGGAATTTACTTTTGTGCTCAAATTTGATAATAAGGACTGATGTTATAATTACTATGCTAATGGCTAATAGGAGAGCAAATAGTAGTGATGCAAAGAGATGCATGGGAAGATCGAAGGAAAATAGGATAAAAAAGGAGACTACTAAAATTAAAGTGTGAAGAATTGCATTTGTTGCAAAGTCAAACATCGTTGTTGACAAATTTAATGCAAAATCTTTTTTGTTAATATTGGATAGGTGGACTGCACGATAGGGTTGGCCACCACATGTTGTGCCAGGGGTGAGTTGGTTAAACAATCCTCCTGCAAGAAATATGGGAATGAGATCTAGGAATTTAACTTTTTCAATCGTATCTACAGCATATTTCCATTTGAGTACATGAAGATGATACATTATCATGTAGAGTAGAAAAACACTGACTAATGCCCAGAGGGGTGTGTTCACAATATTGGTTAGAATCTCTTGAATTCCAATCTTGTAGAATACATACAAAAGTAAAGCAGAAGCAAGTGCGATGGATATTATATTGTTGATGATAACTTTCTTTTTGACTTTGTAGCCTACTTTATGCATACTGGAAATTCGGTTTCGTATTATATAAATGTTTTCAGTTTACGTTGTACCACAAAATTTAAATAGCAAGCTATTAGAAAATGAAAGATGGAGAGGCAGAAGACTGTAGGATTATTGATTGTTGTTCTCATTTTCACATTGGCTGTTTTATTGGATTTTAATGCTGTTGTGCCTGAAGTAGCACCTGTTGTTGAAACACCAGCAGTTATTGAAGAACCTCCAGAGGTATTAGACCTTGAACCAACTCAGCCTGAAAAAAGAGTAGTCATTCAGATTGTCACTAATAGATTAGAGCCTAAAGTCGTTACTGTTGAGCCAGGCACCATGGTGGTGTGGATAAATAAAGATAATCGTGCACATAAGTTAGTTTCTAAGGATAGAAGTTTTATTAGTGAAAGGATGGTTCCTGATGAAGCATTTAGTACGGTATTTAATGAAGTGGGGACGTATGAATATTTTGATGCAAGTTTTAAGTTTATTCAAGGTAAAGTTATTGTGAGTGAAGAGAAAGACAGTTTCTTGGCAGTTACTGGAGGGGTTGTAGCTTCTCTTGGAATTAGTTTTAGAAAATTCTTTGGATTAGATTAAGATTCTGTATCTGAACTTCTGAGTAGTCTCGTAACTTTTTCTACAGGTATTGTATATTTTTCTCCTGCATGAATTATAGGGTCTTTGTTATTGTCCACTTCTAATTTATGTGCTTCTTTAACATAATTTACTAATGCATCATCTTCCCAATATCGAAATTCTCTTCCTGCTCTACGGATTAAACTGATGACACCCTCTCCGTTTTGTGCAATTACTTGTTTTGTTGTATACAATTCTCCATCAACTTTAGCATAGAGTGTTTGGTTATGCCATTTTTCAAAGGGTGCTCTCTCATATTTGGTTTTATTGGGACGTAAAGTAGGGTCTACCCATTCCACGTAAAGATCAGCAGCTTTTTGGATTTCTTTTGGACGTTTATCTAATTCATTATGTATTGAATTGGAAATTAAGAATGCACATCCAGAGTAGAAAACTAAATTGATATATTGAATGCAATGATCAAATAAACTCTTAGAGGGATCCCTATAGAATGGATTCAGGAATTGCTTGAAAGGAACTTTTTTCTTTGGATTCATACATATACTAGAGTATATATTTGATTTATAAAATTATGTATGTGTTAGAAAGAATTACGCTTTTACAACGATTAATTTCTTAACTTTAGCTTCAGGATTTCTTAAATTTTTGATTGTGTATTCTTTAAAGCCTAATTTTTCAGCATGAGCTTTAGCAGATTCTTCAGATTTGAAAGATTTTGCTCTTTTCTTTCTAGGAGAACGTTTATTCTGAAGTTCTTTTCCTCTTCGTTGATTTAGTCTATTACTCATAGTATATATGATTCTGAGGTTGTATTTAAAGCTTTTGCCACCAATATCTTTATATATAGGTATTGATAGAAATCATATAGGTGCATTTATGGAAAAAAGAGCTATTCTTCTTTTATTAGCGATTATCTTATTAGCTGGCTCTGTATCTGCGCTTACGTTTGAAAGTTCTTTAACACCTATTCGTAATAGTATTTTGCTCAATGAGACGGCTGAGTTTGAGTTGACCTTACGAAATGATCTTCCTACTATTGAGAATTTTATTATTTTTACAACACAAGTTGAATGGGATTTAGCATCTGTAGAAGAAGGGGGCAGGAATCCAAGGATGTATCCTGAAACCAGTCGTATTATAACTCTTAAAGTAAAACCAACAAGTTACATCACACCAGGATATTTTAATGTACTTATCAGTATTAAAAATGTAGATACGGGAGAATTACGAACGGTTCCTGCAAATGTTGAGATTAAGAGTACCTCTGGAGCTTCAGGAAGATATTTGCCTGGAGTGCGAACTGAAGTGCATGTAAGTCCTAATGTTGATCCACGGGAAGAGTTTCCTATTCGAATAAATTTAATTAATCAAAATCCACTTAATATTTCTGCTTTAAGCTTAGAGTTACGAAGTAATATTATTCAGAAAACCTACGCTACTAAATTGGATCCTTTGGAGACAAAAACTGTTAATTTTAATATTAAGATTGATCCGTTAACACCTCCACAAGATGATATTTTGTATACACGAGTTATTGTGGGACCTCATAAATTTGAACCCGTACCTCAAGCGTTTACTATTATTGCTTATGGAGCTGTTAAGGAAAATATTGAAACCAAAAGAGGATTTTTCCAGACTACTAAAGTTGTTGTTTTAGAAAATGAAGGAAATGCTTTTCAGGATTATACCTATAGAATTCCTGCAGGCCTCATTAGTAATATTTTTACTCGATCCAGTCCTCGAGGGACAAAAGTGTTATTTGATGGTAAAAAGCATCTTGCTTGGGAGACTCAGATTGGTCCTGGAGAGAGTTCTGAATTAAGAATTATGACTAATTATCAGTATTTGATTATTGCTTTGGTTCTGGTTCTGTTATCTTTGGTGGGTTATTATATTTACAGAAGTCCTTTACTCATTGAGAAATCAGCTGTGATTTTAGGTAGAAAACATGGTGGGATTAGCATGATGAGTGTACGGATGAATGTTGTGAATCGTTCAAAATACAATGTACATGATGTGAAAATCACCGATAGATTGCCTAATTTAGTTGACTTGAAAAAGGAGTTTGAAGAAGGTACTTTACGTCCTAGTTCTATCCTGAAGCATGATAAGAAAGGAACCATCATGAAATGGCATGTTGCCACTTTAGAGCCTGGAGAGGAGAGAATTATCCATTACAAGGTTGTTACACGACTTAGTATTCTTGGTAGTTTAACATTACCTGTTACTGTTGCTCGGTTTAAGTATGGAGAGAATGGCCGAGAGAGAGTAGTTGGCAGTAATAGATTGAATATTAGAGCTTAAGTTCTTGGACAGACTGAATACATACCCTCTTCAACTGTCTGTTTGTGGTCTCGATTACTAAACGTTAATTGATCTAATACATTGAGTACATCTCCATGTAGTAAAAATGATTTAGCAGCAGCTTGCGGAGAATGGTTTATTTTTCTGTTTGTAAATGCTCCAGACCACATTTTTACTTCTCCTTTTTCTGTTATACAGTAATTAGTTTTATTGCATAAACCTGCAAAGTAAATTGGAGAATTAGCTGTATGACCTAGAAGTATTCCTAATTTGAAATATGTTTGGTCCTTTTCAGTTTCACTAGCACCTCTGAGAAATGGAATCAATTCTCTTTTTCTATTTTGTCTTATTCTATATTTATTCCCTCCAATTACTGCATACCCCATCGCTGGAATTCCTATGCCCATAAATCCTGGTAGCATATAGGGTAATTCCTCCTCCCATGATTGATATTTAGGAAGCAATCTCCAGTCAAATTGTTCAGTATTTTTATCTTCAGATCTTAATAGATACATGGGGATTTGGTAGGTGTGTCCTTCAAACTCAATGGATTCGATACTTTTTTCTTTAATTGGGTGTTCTTCTTCAAACCTTTCTCTAAGTTCTATTCGATCTACAATTGCTTCTGGAGGAATATTAATATCACTAGGGACTATTGTACTATCATCTATTGTATCCACAAATCCAAAAAAAATTCTACTAAGTGTTTCTAACATACAAATAATGAGTATATAGCTCTTTAAAAATATATGTTTTAGTATATAGGTTTACAGTCCGAGAACTTCGTCAATTTCTTTAGCAATTCCTTTTAATTCTTCTGTGGTTTTGTTAATATCTTTCTGGAGTTCTGTAATTAAGATCTGGAGGTTTTCTACTCTCATTATGTATTTACCGTTTTTATTGATAACAATACCAGCGTCTATAAGTTTGTGTAGATGGTGGACAACAGTACCTCTTGTTAATTTTAGTTTGGTTGCTAAATCGTCACTGGAGATGGGAATTTTTCTTTTTGCAGCTTTTAATAATTCTAGGAAAAGTCTAAATGTAGATTTATCTTTATCTCTTAAGTTGAATAAACCTAATGATGACCCTAGCCATTGTAATTGTTCATTAAGATCCTTAGCTTCAGGTCTATTTCTTTTAATTATTGTTATTTTTTGAAATGATTTTATGATCATAGAGGTGATTAATTGTTTATTTGTTATTAATGTTTTGATTTTGGGATTTTTTTTGTTAATAACATTTATATAATGGTATTCTAGAAAAGATGATATGAAAATTGGTGTGTTTGGTGCTGAAGCGTGGGATAAACCTTTTTTGAAGAAACATTTGAAAAAGCATTCTTTAGTGTTTTCTCACGAAGGATTAAATGAATTAACAGTCGATGAATTTAAGAATATTGAAGTTGCCTGTGTATTTGTAGGATCCCATGTAACGTCTAAAGTTATATCTAAGTTGAAAAAATTAAAGTTTATTGCTACAAGAAGTACAGGGTTTGATCATATAGATCTGAAAGCATGTGGTAAGCGGAAGATTAAGGTTGCCAATGTTCCTTTCTATGGAGAGAATACCGTCGCTGAGCATGCGTTTGCTTTGTTATTGAATTTATCTCGTAATGTCCATAAAAGTTATATCAATACCATTTCTGATAATTATACTTGGGATGGATTGATGGGTTTTGATCTTAAAGGGAAAACACTAGGAGTTTTAGGTGCAGGACATATCGGATTACATATTATCCGGATAGCCGAAGGGTTTGGGATGAAAGTGCTTGCTTTTGACGTTAATCCTAATAATTTTCTTTCTGAGGAGATGAATTTTGAATATCGAGATACTGTTGAAGAGGTTCTGAAAGAATCTGATATTGTAACCTTACATATGCCTTCATTACCTTCTACACATCATATTATTAACGCTAGGCGGATTTCATTGATGAAGAAAGGTGCGATTATATTGAATACCGCTCGAGGAGAATTGATTGATACTAATGCTCTGTATAATGCTCTGAAATCTGGGAAATTGGGTGGGGCTGGGTTGGATGTTATCGAGGGTGAAGATTTGATTAAGATGGATCCTACGTTGTTGAAAAAAGAGAAGGCTGAACGGTTGGTTTTATTACATAAAGAACATAAGTTATTTCATCTTCCTAATGTTGTTTTTACCCCTCATATTGCGTTCTTTTCACAAGAGGCTATTGATCGAATTTTACAAGCTACAGTGGATAATATTGAAGCATTTAGTTCTAAGAAAGAATTGATTAATGAAGTAAAGTTATAGAATTATTTCGTATTTTTGATGAATAGTATATTGGTAAATTTATATAAGAACCAATTTTCTATACAGCTATGAGAGACTACATTAAAAGGTCATTTTATCAAGGTATTGGGTCAGTAGACCATGCAGTAGGTGCTACTCTTGATCAATTTTATGATCCTGATTCTGCTACTCGGAGGACTATTCGAGCAATTCCTTTGGCTTTAGCGATTGCATGTCTGACGTATATGGTAAGACAAAGTTATTCTCCTACACATAACTCCAAAGTTAAATCTGTTTCTCCTATAAAACAAGAGAAGAAAGAAACTCCTAAAAGAGAAAGGGGACCTAGAATTAGGTATGCTTAGTTACTACACCTGTATTTTCATCAATTTCTACACTGTCTCCATCTTTTAATGAAGTAGTTGCGTTTCCACAACCTACTATACATGGTTTGTTCATTTCTCTTGCAACTATTGCAGCGTGAGAGGTAATTCCACCTTCATCGGTGATGAAAGCAATTGCTTTTTTCATGGCTGGGATGTATTCAGGATTTTTTTCAAATTCTTTAAGAAAATATACTTCAGCTTTTTCTAATGTGTTTTCTGTACAAAATGAACTGAACCAGCCATCTTTTCCTTCTCCTTTTGTTTCTATGAATATATGTAGGTCCTCTTGAATCCATTCTCTGAGTCCGATTAAGGCGGAAACTCCATAGAATAGGGAGTATTCACGCTTCCAAGCTAATTCTAACATAGAATGGGTAATATAATTAGTTATTTAATAGTTTAGTTATTTGTATTTTCTATTTGCACCATATTTGAATAATTTCTCTAAGTTATCTTGTTCAACAATCATTTGTCCGAGATCAGTTACCATATCCCCCCCCATTGCTTTGATGAGATTTTCTCCGAGTGGATTTTTAACTTCAATCCCTGTTGGATCTGATTTAGCAGCAAGATCACCAGGATTGTTTTTTACTGATTCCATTTTGTAACCATCATGTAACACTCTTAATTCATTAATATAATCAGGACCGTCTACTATAACATAATTTACTACTTTATGACCAATGTGTAGCTGGACTCCTTTGAATACATCTTCTCCTTCTTTTACACGTTCAAAATATACTTCAAAATCTTTATAGGTATCTTCAAATTCAATTCCAAAATTTGATTCCCTCTTTCCTTTTACTATCTTACTTCCTATGGGTAACCATGATAATGCATGAGGGCCTAGATCTGCTTTGACTATTTCATATATATCTTCGAGTTTACCGACTGAGCTCCACCAAGCTTTTACCCGATGAGAATTTCTATATGTTTCTAGTACCTCAGTACCCGGCATTTGTTCTCTTATAAGTGCTACAGGGAGTTCAAGCCCAATATCATGATATTGGGTACCTGCTTGAATTTCTTTTAAAAAATCGGAAACAACAAGCCCTCCTGTTGGTGAGCCAGATGGCTTTTCCAGGATAGTAGGAGCTCGAAGTGCACAATCTTTAAGATATTCACATTGAACAGCATAGGGTACTGCAGATGTAATGAGTTTGATATCATCATGTCTTAGTTCTTGAAATAGATGTTCTAAGTCATTAGGTTTTTTGACAGTATGTCCACTAATTGAAGGGTATTCAAAATCAAAGGTGGAAACAGTTTTACCAAATCTATCCATTGTACTTTGATAGGATTCAGGAGAGGTTGTTGTAAATGCAATATGGTCTGGAGCTAATCGTGGGTGTGTTTTACTTAGTTTTGCAATATTTACAAGATGATGGTATCCAAATCCACTTGCTCCAAGAACGATTACAGTTGTGTCCATAGGCGATATGATTATCTTACAGTTTAAAAGTAATTATATTGTAGAAACTATATTTCGACAAATTCAACATGATCCATATTTTTGAATTTAGTGTCTGAGGTGAGAAATTTTATTCCAAGAGTTTTTGCCATTTCATATCCGATACAATCTGTGTAGGATAACTTGTCTTTTTTTCTATGGAGTTTTAGATAGGATGCTTTTTCTATACTTTTTACGGTTAGAGGGGTAATAAACTGTAACCAAAAGAACATACACCTTCGAGCAAACTCTTTTTTATTCGTTTTTATAAATAAATGATGGAGTTCCTGGACATTTTGCTCAGTAGTGAAAATAATATCATCTGTATATTTCTTGTAATTTTTTTCACCCCTCATAATACCTGCTAAAGCACATGTATCGCCTAGATACTTAATCATACCCTTCATCGATGATGGCATTGATTTCCTCCATACTCATTCCATCGTTTGGAATAGTGCCAAACACATCTCTTAAGGTTAGATCTTTTTTTCTGATGAACACTTCGATTGGTTCATCTTCTTTTATGTGTTCTGCTTCAATAATTTTTTTAGGGATGGTAACTCCATAGGAATTTCCCCATTGTCTTGGTTTTGCTGTGAAAGTTTGCATTGTTATCACCTTATGTATGTATAATTTAATTATATTTAATAGTTTCTATTAATTTTTTTATTTTCTATATGGTAATATTATTGAATTACTTGTTTTTAGAGTATAATTACGAAACCTTTATATATAAGTACGTTTATCTAAGGTAAACGGTTGATTTAAGGTAAACAAGACCTAAAATCACTAAAAGGGTGCTCGGAGCGAAAAAATGAGAGATGTATTTAATGAAATGGAAAAAATGCAGTATATGCTAGAAAGAGCATTTAATGAAGGGTATGGACAAACACATGTTGCTCCTACTAAACAATGTATGCCTGCAAGATCAGCTTTGGCTGATATGAATCAAACAGATACTGCAGTTAAAGCTAACTTTGAAATGCCAGGTGTCAATAAAAAAGACATTAAAATTAATGTCACAGACAAGGCAATTGAAGTGAAAGCTTATAAATCTGATATTAAAGATATTAAAACTAACGATAAAGAAACTAAAAGCTGTAAAAGTATAAAATTTTACAGAAGATTAGCATTACCTGCTCGGGTTAATCCTGATATGGTAACTGCTAAGTATGAAAACGGCATCCTCCGTGTCGAAATGCCTAAAGCAGAAATTGCTAAACGGAAAGAAATTGCAATTGAGTAACTATTAATTTGACGACAATAAGCCCACCACCACTACTACTGGCTCACACAGTGAGCAGTAGTGATGGTGGGAATTGAGTCTTATTATTTGACAGAACTGGGCGTTGCCTTTACATTTCCACTTAATGGGTGGAAATGTAGATAGGCAGGTGCTCTGTGAGCACCACCAAGCCCAGTTGTGTCTTATGTTACTCAAATTGAATTGAATTGAATTAACACAACTATTAAAAACACAAACTTACCGTAATAAACCTTGGGTTTTGAGCACCTCTTTTCCTGGGGTTTATTACTTATGATACTATGACAGAAAAAAAATCAAAAGCGGAAAAGAAAGTCAAGAAGGAATCTAAAGACGACAAGATTGCTGAATTGACTGAGACTTTGCAGAGATTGCAAGCCGATTTTGAAAACTATAAAAAACAATGTGATAAATCAGCTCAGCAACATCAGATGATGTTTGTTGCAGATATGATGAGTAAATTATTACCTAATATCGATCACTTTCAACTTGCATTAGAACAAAAAAGTAATAGTGAAGAATTCCATAAGGGAATTGAGATGATCTATGCTGAATTGTTTGGCTTAATGGAAGGATATGGATTACGGCCGATTGAGGCTGTTGGAAAAGATTTTGATCCGTATTATCATGAAGTTATGTTACAAGAAGAATCAGATAAGCCTGGAAAGGTATTGGATGAGATCCAGAAAGGATATATGCTTGGTGATAAAGTATTACGATTAAGTAAAGTCAAAGTCGGAAAAGAAAAGAAAAAGAAGTAAGAATTTGTTCAAAACCGAAGACTTTACATAATAATGAGGTAAAAAAAGAGTATGGTTGTAAAAGACGTGTGGATACACAAAAAAACACCAGAAGCAGAGATCTTTAAGATGGCTCCTGCGTGTGCTTGCGATAAATGCTCAAGCGCATGTGAGATGGGATCTGGATTCCTCGCTGATGGTGATTTAGATAAAATATCCAAGCATCTTAATATGACTAAAGACGATGTTAAGAAGAAATATCTTGAACAGCGTGAGATGTACAACAAAGTCATGTGGCGACCTAAACAGGAGAAAGGCGACAAACCCTATGGGGAATGTGTCTTTTTCGAGAAGGGAGTTGGATGCAAAGTGCACCAAGTCAAACCTTTACACTGTAAAATTGCTATGAGCTGCAAAGGATATGGAGAGCAACTCAACACATGGTTCTATCTGAATCATGTGGTTGAACGAAGTGATCCCGAAGCAATACGACAATGGGCTGTATATCTCGAATCACATCCTACCATTCCCGGAGGGGAATTGAAGGATTTAGTGCCTGATAATCAAAAATTACAGAAAATACTGAGCTATGAAATGCTCAGATAGGCTAGTGCCTAATAATCAAATGAAGACAAACTTACCCAACACAGGAAAACAGAAAATGTATCTCAAAGCTGAGGCTTTGTTACGATATCTTCTCGGAAGAGATGATAAACTAGATACTCTGATTATGTGTAAGGGTGGTCAGGTTGACTTAGTAACCAGCGATCAATCACTGTATGAAGCTTTGGGATGCATTGTTGCAGATGATAAGTTTCACATTAATAGATTGGTGAAAATGCTGGAAGTGGTTGACGTGGTAAGCTACGTTACCGGAATGAAACAAGAAAGAAAAATATTGAAGGAAGAAAGAGTAAAAGAATTAAGAGATCTTTTACCGAATCACACTCAAGATTCAAAAGAGGTAGAAAAGTCGAGGGAGAAAGAAAATGACAAAGAATGAAAGTAAAAAGGAAACAAAGACAGAAACAAAGACTGATGCTAAAGCAAATACAAAGAAAGAAAAGATTATCGGAATAGATCTTGGTACGAGTAATTCTGCTGCTGCTGTATTACAAGGTGGAAAGCCAACTATTATTCCAAGTGCAGAAGGAACAACTCAATATGGAAAAGCATTTCCATCCGTTGTTGCTTTCAACAAAGATGGAGCACTTTTAGTAGGAGAACCAGCTCGAAGACAAGCTGTTTCTAATCCGAAAGGAACTATCCAAGCTGCAAAGCGAAAGATGGGTACAGACTTTAAGTATAAAATTAACGATAAAGAATATACACCACAACAAATCAGTGCTTATTTGTTACAAAAAATTAAAAAGGATGCTGAAGAATTTCTGGGTGAAAAAGTTGAGAAGGCAGTTATTACTGTTCCGGCTTATTTTGATGATAATCAAAGACAAGCTACTAAGGATGCAGGAAGTATTGCTGGACTCGAAGTTGTTCGAATTATTAACGAACCTACTGCTGCTTCATTGGCCTTTGGTCTTGATAAAGCAGATAAAGAATTAAAAATCTTAGTTTTCGATTTAGGTGGTGGAACATTAGATGTTACTATCATGGAATTCGGAGATGGAGTGTTTGAAGTTAAATCTACATCAGGAGATACTCAACTGGGTGGAACTGATATGGATAAGGAATTAGTAGATCATATTGTTGCTGAATTCAAGAAAGCTGAAGGTGTTGATCTGACTGAAGATGACAATGCTATGGAGCGTATTAGAGAAGCTGCAGAGAAGGCTAAGATTGAATTAAGTACAACTATGGAAACTGATGTTAATTTGCCATTTATCGCACAAAGTGATGATGGACCAAAAAACTTGAGTATTCCTTTAACTCGTGCAAAATTAGAGAGTCTTGTTGGAGATATTGTTGAGAAATGTAGACACCCATTAGAACAAGCAATCAAGGATGCTGGAATTACTTCAAGCGAGATTGATAAAATTGTTATGGTCGGTGGACCTACAAGAATGCCAGTTATTCAGAAGTTTGTCGAAGAAGTTGTTGGCAAAAAGTCTGAAAGGGGAATTGATCCTATGGAATGTGTAGCTCAAGGAGCTTCCATACAAGCTGGAGTTTTAGCAGGAGAAGTTAAAGATATTTTGTTATTGGATGTTACTCCACTAACTTTAGGTATTGAAACTCTAGGTGGTGTTACCACTGAGCTTATTGCTCGTAATACTACTATTCCTACTAAGAAGAGTAAGGTTTTCTCAACTGCTGCTGATAATCAGCCAGCGGTAACTATCCATGTCTTACAAGGAGAGAGACCTATGGCAGCTGACAACAAATCCTTAGGAAACTTTGATTTGGTTGGATTACCACCAGCTCCTAGAGGGGTTCCTCAAATTGAGGTTACATTTGACATTGATGCAAATGGAATCGTTCATGTTAAGGCAAAAGATCTGGGTACTGAAAAAGAACAAAGTATTAAGATTACTGCGTCCGATAAATTAAGTGATGCAGATGTCGAAAAGATGAAGAAAGAGGCTGAAGACCATGCTGACGAAGATAAGAAGAAGCGTGAAGAGATTGAAACCATCAATCAAGCGGATGCTTTAGTCTTTAGCTCTGAGAAAATGTTCAAAGACTTTGAAGGTAAGGTGGACAAAAAGCAAATTGAGACTGTGAAAGGTAAAATCATGGAACTCAAAGAGCTTATGAAGCCTGAGAAGAAAGATGTCTCTGCAGTGAAGAAGAAAATGGACGAAGTCAATGAAATTGTCCAGAAAATGAGTACAGAAATGTATGAAAAAGCTGCAGCACAACAACAGAAAGCTCAAGGAGCTCCTGCTGGAGATCCTAAAGCTAAAGGCAACGAAGAGAAAGTTGTCGATGCCGAAGTTGTAGACGATAAAAAGGATGAGAAGAAGAAATAATTTTTTCTTCACTTTATTATGAACATACCTACAAAAGAGGAGTGTTATGCACTGTTGGAGAAATATAAAGCTCCTATCTCTATTGTAGACCATGTCACAGCGGTTGCTAAAGTCGGTAGACAGTTAGCAGAAGCTTTTGTTGCAAAAGGTCAAGATGTTAATGTTGAAGCAGTAGAGGCTGCTTGTTTGTTACATGATGTTCTGAAATGTGTTGATTTTAACAATTATAACAATTTTAATGAAGAAGAACAAGCTTTTTATCAAGATTTAATTGAAAAGTTTGGAAAAGGTCATCCTGAGGCAGCTGAAAAAATGCTTACTGAAGAGGGATATCCTGAAATTGGATTGATTGTTAGGAGTCATGGTCTTGAATCTATTGGCGAGGCTAATGGACCTATTTCAACAGCACAGAAGATTGTCTTTTATGCTGATAAACGGGCAAAGTATGCAACTATCCCATTGGAAAAAAGATTTTCAGAGTGGAAAAAGAAATATAGTGAAAAGGATGATTCACGTGATACTGAATATTGGGCAGAGAAAGAAAAATTAACGATAGCACTGGAAGAAGATCTTTTTGAACAACTTGATATTTCACCAGGTGATCTTAAATGAGTGAGAAAGATTACTATGAAACATTAGGTATTTCTAAAGATGCTTCTAAAGGAGAGATTAAGAAAGCCTATAAGAAAATGGCTAAGAAATATCATCCTGATTTGAATAAAGATAATCCCAATGCTTCTGAAAAGTTTAAAGAAGTGAATGAGGCTGCATCTGTTTTGGGAGATGATCAGAAAAGACAACAGTATGATCAATATGGCAGTACAGGAGAACAACCTGGAATGGGTGGATTCGATTTTAGCAATATGAATCAAGGTGGAAACTTTGATTTTGGTGATATTTTTGATAGTTTCTTTGGTGGGGGAGGACCCCATCGAGTGCAACGAGAAGGTGTACAAAGAGGAGCTTCTCTACGATTTGATTTAGAGATTACCTTAGAGGAAGCTGCAGAAGGTGTTACTAAGAAAATTATTGTTCCACGATTGTCTACTTGTAAGAAATGCAGTGGAAAAGGTGTAGAAAAAGAAGCTGATAAAGAACAATGTGGAAATTGTCAAGGCCATGGTGTTGAGAAAAGAGTACGAAGAACACCGTTTGGTATGTTTTCAACAACAACAAGCTGTAGTCATTGTGGTGGCGCTGGAGAGATTATTAAGAATCCTTGTGACACTTGTGATGGAACGGGAAGGGTTGAAGAACGAAAGGAATTAGAGATTAAGATTCCTGCAGGTGTAGAAGATATTATGAAACTACGAGTACAAGGAGAAGGAGAAGCTGGAGTGAAAGGCGGACCTCCTGGAGATTTATTTGTTGTTGTTCATATTTCAGCTCATGAATTGTTTGAGCGACATGATAATGATTTGTATATGGAAATTCCACTTACTTTTACACAAGCTGCGCTTGGTGATGAAGTAAAAGTTCCTACATTAGAAGGGACTGCTAAGTTGAAGATTCCAGCAGGAACTCAGACAGAGACTATATTTAATATGAAAGGAAAAGGATTACCTTCTTTACATGGATATGGCACAGGAAGTCAGAAAGTGAAAGTTGTTGTTAAGATTCCTGATAAGTTAAGTCGTAAAGAGAAAGAGCTTTGTAAAGAATTAGATAAAGAATTTAGAAAAGAGAAAGGTTTCTTAGAGAGATTGTTGGGTTAAACCGTACAGCCGCCTTCTACGCATTCTGAATTAGGGTCACCATTTAATGAAGAACATCTATAGGCTTTCTCTACTAACGTATTCCCTAAACATTGATATTCAATGACTTCATATCTAGAATTACAATAATCAGTTAATGATTCTTGAAAACCCATATTTTTTGTAATGAATGCAGTTCCTTTCCCGTAGGGATTATCTCCACTATCGGTATCTAAACAGGTTTCTGCATATCTTGTAACTAATTTATACGCTTGACCAGAAACAGTTGCTGGAGGTGTAAAAAACGCTCCAGCCGCTGCCAAAATTAAAATAGCAATTGCAACAACGTGCAGTTGCTTCATTGACATGCTCCGTTAAGGCATCCGTTTGCACATCTTATTGTTTGTTCAAGAAGAAAATTCCCTGTACATGAAAATTCCCTAAGAAATTTGTTTGATATACAATAATCTTCTACGGTTGATGTTAATCCACTATTCTTTGTAACTTTGACCATACTGTAGGTGTTGAGGTCAAAACCACCATCACCTTCATCACACGTTTCGATAAATCTTGTTGTTTCTGTTGCAACTGCACCAGAAGGACTTGGAAGTGCAGGATTAATTAAAACTACACCCACTAATAATATTGCGAATGCCACAATTGCATGTTCTTTTTTCATAAGTATCACCTACGGTATTTTGGATTTAGTGATATATAAACGTTATTGTTATCTATAGTGCATTACATTTATTAATGATTAATTTGAGTACTAAGGTATGGTATATGTTTCAACTGCTTGTTTAGGTGGACAGAATGGTAAACATTTTGAGAGAAACTTCTACACTGTTTTTAATAAATATGTTAAGGCAGGTATTGATCACATCGAACTAGGTAGTTGCCATAATTATATTAAAGATTTAAAGCCATTATTCAAAGCTCAAAAGGAACATAGTCTTAATTTTATTGTGCATACTTTCTTTCCACCGTTAAAGGAACAGATGTGGGTCAATATTGCATCGCAAACTGCAAAGATTCATAAAATGTCTATGAAGATTGTTTATACTGCAATTGATTTTTGTAGAAAGACCGATACGCCGATTTATACAATGCACCCTGGGTTTCTTGCAGATGTTAAAGGAAAGTATGATGTGAGTGCAACAAATGCTCCGCATGACTATGAGGTGGGATGGAATACCTTCACACAATCAATACAGAAGATTGCAGATAGAGCTCAGAAGTATGGGATAAAAATTGGGGTGGAGACTCAGTTTAATACGAAAGGATATATGCTTGGAAGTAAACCTGAAGAGTTTACTCGATTGTTTAAAGAAGTGAAGAATAAAAATCTAGGAATATTATTTGATTTTGGTCATAGTTATGGTAATATGCATTTGTATAAGATGACTCCAAAAGAGTATATTACTCCTTTACTGAAGAAGATCTTTGCATTTCATATCCATAAAGGGTTTAATCGAGATGCACATGCAAAAGTTCCTAATTTGAAGTTCTTTTCTGATTTTCCTAAAGGATATTTTAAGAAAAAGTTCTTGACTTGTGAAGTGAATAGGTTGGATATGAAAGGTATTTTGCAACAGAGAAAGTTGTTGGAAGGGTTAAAAGCATAGATTTTTAAATGGCTTCTAAGTTTTATTTCTTATGGATACTACAAAAATACAAGGAAATGATTTAAGTCAATTGTGTACATTATTAGGTAGAGAGTCTTTTCCCATATATCAAATTAATTTTGTGGATGGTAGGTTTCGAGTTGTTGGTCAAGCTTCTTCATTTGATGTTCAGAATATCGAATATGAAAAAAAACATGCATTACATTATCCATGTGATATAACTGTTCATATAGATCCTGTGGGAAATAATCATCTTCCAAGTCAATTAGCTATTCCAAAAAAATTTATGCACGGAAATCGTAGTACTTCATTTTATTCTAGTTGTTTTCCAATGAGAGTACATGGCATGGATGGGACAGACAGTGGAATCTGGTTAAGACGAGATCATGAAATGGACGAGTATACGCCGAATAATGCACATTGGTATCTCTTGGGTGCAACAACTCCACTAGTTACATTATTAGGTGGTTTAGTGGAGTCTCGTAAGAAAATGGAGAGTTCAGTTCCTTCTGAAACACAAGATTGGTTGAAATTGGATGTAATGAATGTCCCTTTGTCAAGACTAATTTCTTGTAATAGGGCTCAAAATTATGTGGATGCTTTTCTCAAATATGGTGGAAATGGTAATGGCACTGATACGAGTACACCTTCTGAATCTTCATCAAGTACATTAATCTATCAATCGGGGAGTGGTTTTAAGCGTCCCTTACCAAGGCACACTTACTAGTACCACAAGCACAAGACAACCACCCCTAGAGTATTTAAAGGGTTAATTCTAAGAAAGTGTTATGATAACACAATCATTTCAACTGTTAAAAGGTGTGCAGAGGAAAACAGAATCCAACTTTAGAGACCAAGGTATTACAGATTGGAATGATTTTATTACTGCATCATCTGTTAAAGGTATCTCTCCAAATAGAAAATCCTACTACAATAGAAAGCTCCTGGAAGCGAAGAAAGCACTCTTTGAAGATAAGCTTAGTTACTTTGTCCAGCACCTCCCAACATCTGAACATTGGCGCTTCTGGGAGCTCTACAAAGATGAATGTGTCTATCTTGATATAGAAACAGATGGGATTGATAGATACAATGATATTACAGTTGTGGGGTTGTATGATGGGACTCATACCAAATTAATGATCAAAGATATTAATTTAGATTTTAAGGCATTAAAAGAAGAATTGAAAAAATATAAGTTATTAGTTACCTTTAATGGGACTGTTTTTGATGTCCCTTTTCTTGAAAAAAGATATCCTGGAGTTATTCCTAACATTCCTCATTTAGACTTACGCTTTGCGTGTGATAAAGTGGGATTGAATGGTGGATTAAAGGAGGTGGAAAACAAATTAGGCATTAGACGAAATAAAATTGTAGAGGGACTCTACGGAGGTGATGCATTGGCCCTATGGCGTATTTATAAAAATACAGGAGATGAATATTATCTTAATTTGTTGATTGAATACAATGAAGAAGATATTATCAATCTTAAACGGATTGCAAGTGTGGTGGTTGATACATTAAAAAAAGGAATATAAAAAAATTAGTCAGCGTCAGAATCTCCTTCATCTTTGGAAATTTTTTCAACTTTTGGAGTTGATTTACTGTCCATAGATAAGGGTCCAGAACCAAAGTGAATAATCAGAAGCAATCCACCAATTACAGCTAGATTTTTTGTGAAGTGAGCCATTTGTTCAGGATCTCCAATATTCCTATGGAAAACAATAGTCGCTATCAATAAGAATACTGCTAAGATGGCTGCACCCCATTCAGCTTTATATCCTACTAATACTGAAAGTCCACCAATAATTTCGATTGCAATTCCAATTACTAAGAATACAGATGCTGCTGGAAATCCAACAGAGGTCATCCAACCTGCTGTTTGGTCGAATGCCATGAGTTTAAAGAGTGCACCGGGTATAAACACCAGTGCGATTAATATCCTTGCTATAAGTGGTAATGCTTTTGTCATAATTATCCCTCCGAATGATACTTATTGGTAATACTGTTATTTAAGGATTATTGTTGTGAAAGCTAGTCACACCAAAGCTATTTAAACCTTCTAGCTACTCTAATAGACATGATAAAAGAGAAGAAAAAAGAGAATACACCAAAGCAGTTAGATAATATACTGCACCCGTTGGTGAAAAAGTGGTTCTTTAGTAGATTTAAAGCCTATTCTCTTCCTCAATTATATGGTGTTATGGAAATTCATTCTCGTAATAATATCTTAGTGAGTGCTCCTACTGGAGCTACTAAGACACTTACTGGTTTCTTAAGTATTCTCAACGAATTGGTTGATTCTGCAGAGAAAGGAATACTTGAAGAAAAGATTTATGCAATCTATATTTCTCCTTTGAAGGCATTGAATAATGATATTCAAAAGAATTTAATTGAACCGTTAGAAGAGATGGAGAAAATTGCAGGGAAAAAGCTAGGAATTAAAGTAGGTGTGAGAACAGGAGATACGACCCCCTATGAACGGGCAAAGATGGCCAAGAATCCCCCCCATATTTTGATTACAACGCCAGAGAGCATGGCGATAATGATTACTACAATAAAATTCAGAGAGTATATGCGAGGTGTTCAGTGGTGTATCATTGATGAAATTCACGCTTTAGCTGAAAACAAACGAGGAGTCCATCTTTCTTTGACACTGGAACGATTGCAATTATTATCTCCTGGATTATGTCGAGTAGGATTATCGGCTACTGTGGCCCCTTTAGATGATATTGCACAGTTTTTAGTGGGAACTAATAGAGATTGTTTGTTAATCGATGTACAGTTTATCAAAGATTTAGATTTACAAGTAATGAGCCCAGTAAAAGATATGATTAATGTGAGCCATGAAGATCTTCATAAGGAATTGTATAAGATGATTGATGGTTTGATTCAAAAACATAAAACTACTTTAATTTTTACAAATACACGAAGTGCTACAGAAAGAGTTGTCCATCATCTGAGAGAGAAGTTTCCTAAAAATTATACTGAAGATTTAGCAACAGGAGCTTCTAATGAACCTACTGGTATTGGAGCACACCATGGGAGTTTAAGTAAAGAGCATAGAATTATGATTGAGGAGAATTTACGAAAAGGAAAGCTCAAATGTGTTGTGTGTAGTACTTCTTTAGAATTAGGGATTGATATTGGTTACATTGATTTGGTCATATTGCTTAGTAGTCCTAAGTCAGTTGCACGAGCATTACAAAGAGTAGGTCGTGCAGGACATCAATTGCATGCAAAAGCTAAAGGAAGATTGATTGTGATGGGGAGAGACGATCTTGTTGAGTGTAGTGTGTTGTTAAAGTCAGCTATGGAGAAGAAGATTGATAGAATTCATATTCCAACGAATTGTTTAGATGTGTTAGCTCAACAAATAGATGGAATTGCTATTTCTGATATTACTCATGTTCCCGATTTGTATAAAATGATTAAAGAGAGCTATTGTTATCGAACTTTAATTAAAAAAGATTTCTTGGCAGTTATAGATTATTTGGCAGGTGAGTATGTTTCTTTAGAGGATCGATATATTTATGCAAAGATTTGGCATGATAAAGATACTAAAATGATTGGTAAAAAAGGAAAGATGGGACGAGTTATTTTTATGACTAATGTGGGTACGATTCCTGATTCAACAGGTGTTTTGGTAAAAGTGGGAACTCAGACGGTTGGGATGATTGAAGAAGCTTTTCTAGAACGGTTGAGACCCGGAGATGTCTTTGTTTTAGGAGGGGCAGTGTATCAGTTTAAGTTTGCAAGAGGGATGGTAGCTCAAGTTTCCTCTAGCGCTAACCGTCCGCCTACTGTACCATCTTGGTTTTCAGAGATGTTGCCTCTCAGTTTTGATTTAGCTATGAATATTGGGAAGTTTCGTAGGTTAGTTAAAGAGAAATTCATGGCAGGCCAGAGTAAAAAAGAGATTATGGATTGGATGCATGAGTATCTTTATGTAGATTCAAAAGCTGCTCAGGCTTTGTATACGTATTTCAAAGAACAAACATTATTTTTAGAAATTCCTACTGATAAAAAAATTATTGTTGAAGTCTATAATGATGGAAAACAAACCTATTATTTGTTTCATACTCTCTTTGGACGTCGGGTGAATGATTGTTTAAGTCGTTCTATTGCTTTTGCTATCCATAGGATGGAACATCATGATGTGGAGATTGGAATTAATGATAATGGATTTTATATTACCAGTCCTAAACGGATAAAGGTGATGAAGGCGTTTAAGATTTTGAAAAGTTCAAAGTTGGATTTGGTGTTAGAGAAAGCTTTGGAGAAATCTGAGGTGTTACGGAGACGATTTAGACAGTGTGCAGGCCGATCTTTGATGATTTTGAGAAATTATAAAGGTCGGACTAAGAATGTCGGTAGACAACAAGTAAGCAGTCAGATTTTGTTGAGTGCAGTTCGACGAATATCTGAGGATTTTCCTATTCTTAAAGAAGCTAAACGAGAAGTGTTGGAGGATTTAATGGATATTGAGCATACCAAAGAGGTTTTGAAAGGTATTGAAGATAAAAGAATTAAAGTTGAAGAGGTTGTTACCGATTTACCCAGTCCTTTTGCTTTTAGTCTTATTAGTCAAGGGATAGCTGATGTGCTACGATTAGAAGAGAAACATGAATTCTTGAAGAGGATGCATAATTCTGTATTGGCAAAAATTGCTTTGAAGGGTAAGGGTAAAGAGGAACTTGAAGATTTAGAATATTTTAACTATGAAAAAGAATGGGATAAAGCTGCTGAGCTGAAAAGTGATAAAAAAGATATTGCTAAAAGGGAGTTGAAGATGAAAGTATGGAATCTGAAGAAAACTCCGAGATGGGTGAAGGCAGAATTAGTTGACGTTATTGATGGTTTACAAGATGAGCTTAGTGATAGATTTAAATTAGATTTTGATAGATATAAGAAAGAAGTTAAAGCGAATTGGGAGAAAGATGTGTATAGTTTTGTTATTCAGAATGTTTGATTAATTATTTGGCAAGTTTGATTGTTCGCATATCTTGATCAGCAAGTGCTGTTATGTAAATTGTTTTTAACAGATAGGAAATGCTCCAGCTGGTCCCCACACCTTAATATAAGGTATTATATCATTAGCTCTCATCCGGAGAAAATCAAATCTATCAGGAAATTTGATAGCCTTAGCATAAGAGGCCCTTCCTTCTTGAGGTGTGAGTGTAGGGTTGCCATTTTCTATTGCCAACATTGCTTGATATAGTGCATTGGCAACAGGTCCTGCAATTTTTCTGAGTGTTTTGTAAGTAACGTTCGCTTCTTCCTTTGTGAGGTGCACTTGGGTTTGATGTAGTATTTTGCCTTTATCTAATTGTGGTGAGAGTTGAAGAACTGAAAGGTCAATATATTTTTGCTCACTAAGAGTACCATCTGCAATTTGATGTTCGATTGGACATCCTCCCCTGTATTTAGGAACTGCTGATGGATGAATACCGATGCAGTCGAACTCTCTAATTGCTTTTTGAGATAATTGCTCGAACATATTGGTGACAACGATATCCACATTGAAATCTCTTAGTTCAAGGTGTATATCTCTAGATCCTGAGTTTCGGTGATCGATATTATACTTATCACAAATATCCGAAATTTGATCCTTGTGATTAGACCTTGCCATAGCTACATAGACTTTATTATTTAGAAGATGTTGTAGTGTTACTGCTCCAAAAGCACCCGTTCCTAAAAAGGCTACAGTTGACTCTAATTTTTCCTTTTCTCTTTTAGGTCTTGAGAATTTTAGTGGATCAAATCTAGAACGAAGGGGTGCTGATAAGATTAATGGAAGCATTAACAAACTTAGATGTAGTTCTATATAAATATTATTGTATTCGTGTTGTAATTTAGAATAAATTACTTATTGATTTTTCTATCATGTGGCCATATTGTGAACCTAGATAGAGTATATCTGGCAATCTCTCTTGGATAGCTTTTCCTAAGAAATACAGTCCAGTACAGGAGGTAACATGATGCGCAGCCATTGCACTAATAGATCTCCAGTCCTTTTTTTCTGCTACTTTTCTTCTTGATTCTTTTTTAGAATTTTTAGATCTAGATGCAAATGTAATTGCACCTACTCCTGGAACTAAGTCAATTGCATTAAAGGGTAAATCTTTTGTAACAACATAATTTACTGCATTCACTACGGCATGCTCAGTTTGAGTATTGCTTCCACCATATAATGGGATTTTTCTTGCAATAAGACTTCCAATATCTGTAAAGATAAGTTTGGGAAGTTTGTCTTCTCTATTTGCCATATATGTTTCAACAGAGAATGCAAAATTGCCTATAATCGGCATTGTTGATGTTGCTAAAGCTTTAAGTGGCACATGTTTTCCTTGTATGAGATTTTGAGCACAACGTAATCCAGTATAGGCAAGTCTTTCTACTGACCCAGAAATTGCTAAACCTATTGTCATTTGAAGTGGAGAGATATAACCTGCTAGGGCTAGTGCAGGAATTCCTACGAAACTTAATACTTGTTCAAAGGGTTTTATGGCAAGCATGGTTGCTTGATCTCCAATGTATTCTGCAGTGGAATATTTTTCAATTTCGTCTTCCAAACTTTTTGTATCTTCTTCATTCAATCTGTTACTCCAAAATTTTACCATATTGTTAATCCACTTTTCTCCTAATTCTTGTTTGAATTTTCTAGAGAAAATAGCTTTTGCTAGGAATTGTGCAGGTTTAGTGACATAGTTTAATCCTTTTGAAATATATACTGAAGGTGCTTTTATGATCCAGAGTGATGGATGGTTATTGTAGAATTCAGCAGTTTTTTCTGAAATATTTCCTTGGAGGAGCATATCATGAATACCTTTTTCTACTCTTGTATGAGCTTTCCAGTTAATATAATGTGTGGTGAGTAAGTTCACTTCATTTTTAAAATTTTCATAACCTCCTGATCCTAAAAATTTTCTTAAGTCTTTTTCATTATTGGAGATAAATGATCTTAATTTTGTATGATCCATATTATCAAAATTTAATTCTCCAGTTTTTAGTGTGGTATATATTGTTCTGAGGCTTCCTGTTGCGTAAGGAGGAACCCCTGATTCTAGATCAATCCATGTCCACCTTTTATCGCCATTTTCTCCTGGTGTAAATAGAAAATTATTTTGTCCTGTTGGGTTCCAAGCTCCTGCTTGCCAATCAAGGCCGTAAAATCCAGATTCTCTAAGATGATCTATAAGTCTGGTTCTTTTATGGGTGAGATCTTCTACTTCATCTTCAAGTCCTAGAGGAGTGTTAAACCTTGGATATCTTCCATCAATAAATTCTGTTTCGATATAATGAGCTTTTTTTTCTTCATCGTATCCATCAGATAATGCTCGAGATACCCTTAATTTTCCATGTGTCCAAAAATTACATAAATCATCTAATACATTTCTTCTATGTCTTGCTGTTTTTACTGCGTCTACGTTTGAACGATAATCTAAAGGATTACCATATACAATAGAATTTGCAACACTTGCTAGTTTTGAGCCAACAAAGTATTTAACGGCATTTCCTTCTTCATTCTTGTATACAACTGCAGATCTACCCCTACCTAATTCAATCATACAGTTGGGAGTCTTGGGCGGTTTTTAAAACCTTCTCAAAACACTTTTTAAACCAGAATGAGTATAATTGTGGACTAGTTTTCATATCTTGGACAATTTCTTCAGGATTAGCCCATTTAAAGTCTTCCCCTTCTTCTGGGTTCATAATAACGTCTCCGTTATAGGTTCCCATAAAGACATGGAGAAATTCATGTTCGCTAATACCATTGTCAAAATTACATTGATAGATAGTTTCGTGTGATTTGTGTAGAGCCGTATCAAAGCCCATCTCTTCTTCTAGGCGTCTATGGATAGCTTCATTGAGTTTTTCTTCCACTCTCGGATGTGAGCAACAGGTATTACTCCATAATCCTCCAGAGTGATATTTACCTTTTGCTCTTTTTTGGAGAAGAATTTCTCCTTTTTCGTTGAAAATGTAGATTGAGAATGCTCTATGGAGAGCGTTATCTTGATGTGCTTTTAGTTTTTCAGCAGTGCCTATTTGATTATCGTTTCTGTCTACTAGGATTATTGTTTCTGACATTTGTGTTTGAATATTGAATTTGTTTTTAAGTTTTGTGGAATAAGTTGTTTTTGATTGAGGTAGATTTATATAGGGGCCTCAGATTTGGATGTTTATGGCTAATGAATTAGTTTTTGCAAAACCAGATAGATCTTGTGATATAGCTAATAGATTGAAGGTTACGTTTGGTGACCGGATTTCTTTAGCTGATATTTCGATTGAAGTTATGTCCGCTCGAGTGAACGAAGGCAGAGATCCTGTCCAAATTCAAGAATCAGTAATTGGTTTATTACATCGATCTGGTTATCGGGATAATGATTATGAACTGGTTAAAAATAGATATTCTACTTAATCAATTACTTGTCCATTTCCATCTACTATCCATTTGTAAGAAGTTAATGCTTTCATATCTATAGGTCCTTTATTATTTTGAGTGGAAACTCCTAAACTAGGACCTAATCCAAAGCCTTTAGCAGAATTGCATCGAGTGGATGCATTTTTGAAGATACATGAAGATTCAATGTTATGAAAAAATGCTTTAATGTTTTCATCATCTTCTGATAATATAGATTCTGTGTGTTGATTTCCGTATTCATTAATGAAAGCAATAGCTTCCTGAACATCTGCAACTTGTTTTACACATACCGTGTTATTCTTTGCAGCTTTTTTATAATCAGCTTCTGTTGCTTCGTCTATTTCAAGCCATTTTTTAGTTTCTGGACACCCTTTTAATGTAATTTCCATATCTTTAAGTTTATTTTGGACAATCGGAAGAAAAGATTCAGCCATATCTTTATGGACTAAAAGATTTTCCATAGAACTATCATCATTTTCTTTTTTAGCATCAGCTATTGTTTCTACAGCTACATAGGGATCTGCTTCACTATCGACATAGATAGAGTTATTTCCTGCATGTCCTGCTAACACATTGGAAAATTCATCTTTTACTTTTTCTACAAAGGTAATACTTCCTTGAGGGATTACAATGTCTGCATCAGTCTCTTCTTCTACTAATTGGATATCTAGAGCAACGTTTTCATGAGCCAAAGCTTCTGTAACGCAGGTGTAGAAGGCTTCTGCTGTATTTAGTATGGACTTTTCTGGCATAATGTGTAATGAGTTTCCTGTTTTAATACACATAGCAGCTGCTGATGCAACTAATTGAGGTGCCGACTCTATCTTTAGCAGAACGGTTCCAATAGGGGTTCTTATTTTTCTTGCTATCATTCCATTTTTTGTAGTCCTTTGATGGATTATTTTGTTAATAGGATCGGGAAGGTTTATGAGTTCTTTTATACTATCTGTGAGAGCATTATGTTGATCTTCTTGGAGATTATCAATACCATCCTTGCCTTCACCAATTTTAATCTGAGATTTTTGTGATTTTAGATTCTCTACTAGTCGTATAAGAACCAATTCTATCTCACTTGAAGAAAGATCTTTAATGGATTTTAAAGATTTAGGGGCAATATCCTCAACTTCTTTGAGTTCTTTTATTTCGATGTCAGGTTTGTCCAATTTCTGTTCCATTTCTTGAGGGAACAAAACGACCTTTAAAAGTTTAGTTGTTTTAGAAACCTATATAATTGGTTATGTATTCTAGGAATCTATGAAGATTGCACCCAATATAGAGATGTTAGGATTAGGGATGAAAGTATATGACACATTGGTATTGTCAGATCTCCATATCGGTTATGAAGAAGCTTTGAATAAAGGTGGTGTGATGATTCCTCGTTTTCAATTTGACGAAATTATGAAAGAGTTAGAAGATTTAGTAAAAAAAGCAGGAAATTTAAGACGTATTGTCATTAATGGCGATCTTAAACATGAATTTGGGACGATTTCTAATCAAGAGTGGAGACATACTTTGAAAGTATTGGATTTTTTGAGTTCTCAAGCAGAAGTAATCTTAGTGCAAGGAAATCATGATACCATTTTAGGTCCTATTGCTCAGAAAAGAGAGATTCTTGTTGTGGATCATTTTATCGATAGAGATGTGATGTATGTCCATGGAAATAAGATTGTAGATATTCCTGATGAAGTAAATACTTTAGTAATTGGTCATGAACATCCTGCTGTTCGGATTGGAGACAATTCTCGTTCAGAATTGTTTAAATGTTATCTTGTTGGGAAGTATAAAGATAAAAAACTCATTGTTTTGCCGAGTTTTCATTTTGTTACAGAAGGTCATGATATGCTAAAAGAGAAAGTGTTGAGTCCTTATCTTAAACAAGATATTTCTGATTTCAAGGTTATTGTTGTTGGTGATGAAATGATGAATTTTGGTGAATTAAGTAGTTTGGCACAAAACTAAATACTATAAATTACCATCCCATTCTTCATAGAACTGTTTAAGAAAATCTTCCATAGCATTGTGTCTATTATTTGCCATGAATTTTCCAGTCTTGGTATTCATCCTCTCTTTGAGCAAAAGCAGTTTTTCATAAAAATGGTTGATTGACGAAGATTCATGATTTTTATATTCTTCTTTTGTCATTCCTAGTTTAGGTTTAATTTCTGGATTGTATATTTCTCTATTTTTATATCCTCCAAAATTAAAAACTCTTGCTATTCCTATTGCTCCTAGTGCGTCTAGCCTATCTGCGTCTTGTACAATATCCAACTCATTTGATTTAAATTTTTGATCAAAATTACCACCTTTAAAAGAAATATTATTTATTATTTGTATAACATGTTGATTGATATCTGGTGCTATCTGTAATGATTCTAAGAAATCCTTTGCTTTTTTAGGTCCAATTGTTTCATCCCCATCATGAAATTTTGAGTCAGCTATATCATGGAGCAATGCCCCAAGTTCTACAACTAACATATCTGCATTTTCTTTTTCTGCTATATGTTTTGATGTTTTCCAAACTCTATGTACATGCCACCAATCATGTCCACTTTCTGTACCAAATAATGTTTTTTTTACAAATTCTACTGTTTTTCCTATAATTTCATCGTTATCCATGATGTGTAAAATAAACTTAAATTAATAAATCTATTGCTTACATTATTATTTGCCAATAATATTTGCAAAATAATCTAACCAAATTTTAGAATTCTTATACAATTTATCTCTTCTCAATGTGTGAATTTGTCCAGGTTTAACAATTGGATCTTTTTGAAGTTCATTGAGTGATGTTAAAACACCCGATTGTGTCAAAAATAGTCCAGGGCCGGGGAATGATCCATATACAAAATTAGGCGGATGACCATTACATATTAAATTGATATATTTTCCTTCCCCTATTTCATATCTATTAATATTTGCAGTTGAACCTACTAGCTTAAAGTTTGTAGGATCAAATCCTAACTCATCATCAGGTGATGTTGCTGTTGCAATATACACATTGTTTCTAAGAGTGGGAAAGTCACTTTCTGTTATTGCATTATTTCCCGTTGCTGAAAAGATTATATCGCAATGGGCTAACACTTGATCTTTAGTTGCTAATGGAAAATTTTCGTTTGTTCTCATTTGTGCCATATGCAAAGGATCTCGATCATGACAAAACATTTGTACACGATTTCCATGTAAAGTATGTACAATACTCTTTCCAATTTTACCTAACCCAATAACTCCTGCATAATCCATATATAGACAAGAAAAAGATGTTTCAGATTTTAGAATACTTTCAGTTGCTTGGACAATTTCAGTTCCGATATTTGTATCTTCTGTTTCTTTTAATGGACTTCGAGCAACTGAATAGACGGGACATTTTATTTCTTGAACTACTTTTTCATATTTTTTATGTCCATTTTCTGTATCTTCTACTATCCCTACAAGTGTTTTTGATTGGCTTGTTTGAGAAAGACTTGGAGCTGAGGCAGCAAAATAACCGCCAATATCTAAAATTACATATTTACTTGTTGAAACTACATCTTGAACATATGCTAAAGCAACTTGATTATCTAATAATTGAACTTTGTCAATTCCATCAGATATAGGTATTCCTTCTTTTTCTAATTCATCGATAATATCTGTTTGTTGATTGATTCCTTTTGGTATAAATCCTGCAATATTGTATCCTTTTTTTTTGTAATGCTCTACAAAGTGGAATTTTATCAGCAACCAAATGGGCAACTACAATTACAGATAAGTCTTGATCTTTATTTTCATGCAATATGCTATCATGAAAACTTTCTACTTTTTCTGCGTATTCTTTTGAAAACAATACCATTTTTTCACCCAATCTATGTTTACTTTAGTAATTCTTATTTGTGAATCGTTTATTTGCGATGGAATTAAGGGGTGTATAAATCTTTATAAAGTTATCTCTTTAGAGTAGTGAATTTATTGATACGATACAATTCCCAGATAATCATTTACCTTAAAGAGGTCGTTTAATTTAACAATCTTTAAATATCACCTATGGTTGATAGATATCTATGAAGGGGGCACTTACAATAATTATATTAAGTATTGTTATCTTTACTGCTTGTAGTTCTACTGGTCAACATGACGAATTAGCACAATGTTTGGCTGATAATGGAGTTAGAATGTATGGAACTTATTGGTGTCCACATTGTCAAGAACAGAAAGCAGATTTTGGCAAGAGTTGGAGATTGGTGCCGTATGTTGAATGTGCTACCTCAGATGGTGGTCAAACTCGAATTTGTGAAGATGAAGGTATCGAAGGGTATCCAACTTGGGTATTTCCTGATGGTACGAGACAGAGTGGAAAACTTTCTTTTGAAACGTTGAGGAATCTTGGTGGTTGTTAATGCGTAAAGGTTACAAAATTATTCTATTGTCCCTCATTTTTGGTGCTCTTTCAGGAGTGCTAGCTTCTCTTGTAATGATTAATTATTACGTTCCTGATGAAGGTCATTTGATTAAAGAGTGGTATAAGGCAGAAGTTGCCGTAAGTGTAAGTCCTCATGGATTACGTAAGCATATGGCAAAAGGTGATGATACTTTCGTTATTGTTGATTTACGGAGTGATGAAGAATATAATGAGGAACATATTGTGACTGCGATTAATATTCCTGCTTACAAAGATCCAGATACATCAGCATATGGTGATGTAGAGAGAATTGTGAGTTCTTTTGCAAAGTTAAAAGCAGAAAATCCTGGAAAAGATATTATTGTATATTGTTATTCAATTCCTTGCATGACAGGACGGAAGATTGGTAAAATGTTATCTGAATTTGATATTTATGTTCAACATCTTGGCGTAGGGTGGAATGAATGGAGATATGATTGGGAGAGTTGGAATCATCATCATGAATGGGAGACAACCGATGTCATGGATTATATTGCAACAGGAAGTGAACCTGGAGCTATTGAAGGGGTGACCAAATCAACTGCGTGTCCTATCGACAACGAATTTGGTTGTTAGTTTTGTTAGGTCTTTCTAATATTGTTAATGCTCATATAGCTGGAGAAGCAGGTCTTGATGATATTCTACATGGATTAACTACAGGAAGATTCTGGGTTAGTTTTTTAGTTGCTGTAGTTATTGTGAGTATATATTGTTGGTTATGTAAGAAGTATGGTTAGGTTGTTAGGTTTTTGGATGCAGGAATTCTTGCGCTTGACCTCAGAATATATGCACCACCTTGTTGATCGTATTCTTCTTTTAATGTCTCATATATTTTGTCCACTTTACCTTCGGTTAATTTAAAGAATAATCTCATACCTAGATATCTCATAGTTTTTTCAATAGCTAATCTCCATGTTTCTTGATTAAAAAATTGTGAAAACCTGTTTACTAATGAGTCATGTTTTGCTATTTGATCATCTATTGCAAGTTTATTGTGGCTTAATTCTGGATAGTTTTCTCTAAGTTCATCTTCGGCAATTCGTTCACGGGCTCGTTGCTTTATGACTACTGCAAGAGAACCCACATTGTAATGAATTACAGCATTATTTGCTACTTTAAATTCTCCAGGGCTATGGATCATATATAGCCATCCATCTTCTGCAAAAATATTTGATGGCATTTCTTTGAAATCATAACTGTCCATTTTTTCAAGTAATCTATCTTTTCTTGTAGCGTATATAGATCCTGCGAGATGAAGTTGATTTGTGCCACCATACATAAAGGCAGCACACTTTGAAGATAGAGATCCAGAAAAATCTGTAGCTCTGGCTCTTCCCCCTACTGTTATAATGTTATCATCAAATGCATTAATGATATTTTCTAATGCCCATTGTTGAGGTGCAATATCTGCATCAAGAAAAAATAAGGTATTGTATTTGGCATTTTGTACTAATGTGTTCCAAGCATTTGGTTTTCCAGGTCGATCATCTGTTAGTAATTTTACTCTCTTATCTGTTCTACTCCAACTTTGTACTACTTTTTCAGTATCGTCTTCACACGCATTGGCACATACAAGAATTTCATCCACTAGTGTTTGCGATAGACTTGTTAAGTATTCTAATGGGATTTTAATCGTTTTTTCTTCATTATATGCTGCTATACAAGCGGATGCAGGAATCATACTTATTGGAATTGGGCATTCATTCTTAAATCTTTACATTCTATATCATTACTTCTTAGTAAGGATTAATACATACATTTAAAAAAGAGATTAGATTTAGGATTTTTATGATACCAAGTCAATTTAAACAAAACACTATCAAGTCTTTTAAGTATGTTCGAGATGATATGGAACAATTAAGAGAACATGTGAGAACGCTTACTATTAACTATAATTATACCGTTCAAAGATTACTTTCTCTAGAGAAAGCTTATGCTCGATTACGAAATGAGCAGAAAGTTGAAGTTCCTGTTAAAACAGAAGTTTTTGTGGCTTCAGCTAAAGGGGATAAGTATCATAAAACAAATTGTCCTTTTGCTAAGAACATAAAGTTTCCAAGAAGATTTGAAACAGGTGTGGAAGCAAGTAATCAAGGATTTAGTTCTTGTAGTTGTGTTATTTAATTTCTTTACATACCTATATTTACACAATAATGAAAAGTTTATTATATACACTCCTATTTTGAAACTATAATGTCATTAAAACCAAAGCAATCAGGGAAAACAGGATTAGAGATTGTGGAAAAGGAATTTCCTGATCAGAAGCAACAGATAGTTGCAGCTAGAGTGAATGGAGAGATAGTTGATTTATCCAGAACTATCCCTAAAGATGCAACAGTTGAGTTAATCACCGTAGATGAACCTGAAGGGTTAGAGGTATTTAGACATTCATCAGCCCACTTACTCGCAGAAGCGATCATGCAACTCTATCCTAAGGCTAAATTAACCATTGGACCTGTTGTGGAAGAAGGATTCTACTATGATGTCGATATGGATACTATCCAACCTGAAGATTTCAAAGCTATCGAAAGAAAGATGTATGAAATCAGAAAGAAAAATGAAGTAATCGAAAGAAAAGAAATTACTTTAGATGAAGCTCAAGAGATGTTTAAAGATAACAAATACAAATTAGAACTCATCAAAGAACATGGTGGAGATGATCAAGGAGACAGTAAAAAGGGTGGAAAACTAACCATTTACCAACAAGGAGAATTTTTTGATCTTTGCAGAGGACCACATCTTCCACGATTAGGATTAATCAAAGCCTTTAAACTTACAAAAGCAGCGGGAGCGTATTGGAGGGCAGATGCTAAGAATAAACAGTTACAAAGAATCTATGGAATAAGTTTTCCAGAGAAAGAACAATTGAAAGAATATGTTAAGAATCTTGAAGAAGCTGAGAAAAGAGATCATAGAAAACTGGGACAACAATTAGATTTGTTTAGTTTTAATGATATTAGTCCTGGATCTCCCTTCTTTCATCCTAAAGGGGCTTTGATTTATATCGAATTACAAAACTATCTTCGAAGTTTATACAAGGATTGGGGATATAGTGAAGTGATTACTCCTTTAATTTATGATAAATCTTTATGGGAGCAATCAGGACACTGGAAAAACTATCAAGAGAATATGTTTTTGTTAAAGATGGATGGAAAGGAAGCTTCTTTGAAACCGATGAATTGTCCTTCACATATTTTGATCTATAAATCGCAAACAAGAAGTTATAATGATCTTCCTTTACGATTAACTGATTTTGCACCGTTACATAGAAATGAACTTCGAGGCACTTTAGGGGGATTAACTCGAGTGAGAAAGTTTTCACAAGATGATTGTCACGTTTTTTGTACTCCTAAACAGATAAAGGAAGAGATTAAAAGTCATATTGAACACGTTCGGTTTATCTATGAAAAGATTTTTGGATTTGAATTTAGTGTTGAATTAAGCACCCGTCCTGAAAAAAGTATGGGTTCTAAGGAACAATGGGATGAAGCAGAGGAGTCTTTGAAGAAAGCTCTAGAGACTGCAAAGTGCAAGTACACTCTAAACGAAGGAGATGGTGCATTCTATGGACCTAAGATTGACTTTCATATTAAAGATTGTTTGGGAAGAAGTTGGCAATGTGCTACTGAACAATTAGATTTTCAGATGCCAGATAACTTTGATATTCAATATGAAGGTGATGATGGTAAAAGACATCGAGCTGTCATGCTTCATAGAACCGTACTGGGAAGTATGGAACGATTTATGGCTATCCTTATTGAACATTTTACAGGTAAGTTTCCTTTATGGTTAAGTCCCGTACAGGTACGAGTGGTAACAGTGAGTAATAAATTCGATTCTTTTGCTGAAGATGTCGTTAAAAAACTTGAAGAACATGATATTCGAGTTGATTTTGATAATAGTCCTAATCCTCTTCCTAAGAAAGTACGGAATGCTCAGTTGGAAAAGATTCCATTAGTAATAACTATTGGTGAAAAAGAAGTGACTGAGCAAGTATTGGCTGTTCGAACTTTGGATGGAAAGGTGAGTTATGGAATGAAAATTCCAGACTTTATTCAAATGGTGTTTGCACATATATCTGGAAAAGCAATAGAAATTGGATTGTAATTAACTTACTTTAGGAGGTTTTGTCACATTCTTAGCTGAAGATGTACTATTTTCTGTTGTATGTCCTGTATTCCAGACAACAAAGGTACCTGCAATTTTATCATGTAGTCCTTGTTTTCTTGCGTCCCATGCAATCATAAAATGACCAATGAATAATAGTATAGTGCTTAATATTTTTGCAAAGTATCGTATGACTGCTTTACCTATTCCAATATAAGAACCGTCTTCTTTGACAATTTTCATTCCTAAGATTAATTTTCCAGGAGTTCCCCCTAGCATTCCATCCATATAGATAACGAGTACAACAACGGCAATCTGCATAATGCCTGATGCGAGTTCCCAACCTATGAGTAAACTTGCTATTAAAGCAATTAGAGAACCACCAAGACCGAATATAAGTGAATCGAGAATTGAAGCTCCCACTCGAGACCAAAATCCTGCATATTTATCGTTTTGCATGGTAATATTATAGAACTAATTCTATAAATAGTTATTGGTGATCTATGATTGTCTCCTTCCAAATCTTCGTCTGTTATTTCCTTTATTCTTACCTTTATATCCACCTGAAGAGGGACCTTTGTATCCACCACGGCCTTTAGGTCTTCTTCCTCTAGAGAATCTTCCCCCTCTTGGTGGAGGTTTAGCAGCCTGTCCCGTTGCATTCTTAGCAGCTTCTGAGTGAAATTCGTGATCAAGAACCTCTATTTTTTGTTTAATTAATCTTTCAATATCTCTAAGATAGTTTCTTTCATCAGCTGCACAAAATGAATAAGCTGTTCCTTCTGCTCCTGCTCTTGCAGTTCGTCCAATTCTGTGGACATAGCTTGGAGCTTCATTGGGAAGCTCAAAATTTATTACGTGAGAAATGTTATCAATATCAATCCCTCTTGCTGCAATATCTGTTGCAACTAATACTTTTGTTCTTCCTGATTTAAAATCTCTAATTGCTTTGGTTCTTGCAGCTTGAGATTTATTTCCATGAATGGCATCGGCTGCTATTCCATTTCTACTGAGGAAGATAGCTAATTTGTTTGCTTTATGTTTAGTTCTCGTAAAAACTAATACACTGGTAAGGTGTTTTTGATTCAGTAATTTTAACAATAATTTTTCTTTTGAGTGGGAGTCTACAAAAAGAATCTTTTGCTCTATAAGTTCAACTGTAGTTGCTTGAGAAGCTACTTGAACATGGATTGGATTTTTTAAGAGACTTCCAGCCAATTTGTTAATCGGTGGTGACATGGTTGCTGAAAAGAATAATGTCTGTTTTTTATCTGGTAATGTTGCGATTAATTTTTTAATATCATCAATAAATCCCATATCTAACATTCTGTCTGCTTCATCTAATACAAAAAATTCAACATCGCTTAATTTTAATCGTCTTTGATTCATAAGGTCTAAGAGTCTACCGGGAGTTGCTACTAAAATATCTACCCCTCTTTGTAGAGCTTTAACTTGAGGACCTTGTCCTACTCCCCCAAATACTACGGTATGCTTAAATTTTAGAAATTCACCATATTCCCGAAAACTTTCTCCAATTTGAGCTGCAAGTTCTCTTGTTGGTGCAAGAACAAGCACTTTTATTTTTCTAGGATAATTTTCTTTTAATCTTTGTAAAATAGGAAGAATAAATGCAGCAGTTTTACCCGTACCTGTTTTTGCAATACCAATAACATCTCGACCTTCTAGTGCATCAGGAATGGATTTAGCTTGAATAGGTGTTGGAATGATATATCCTTGTTTCTCTACAGCTCTAAAGAGCTCTGGCATGAGCTTCAATTCTTTGAATGTTTTCTCCTCAGTCATAGTATTATGAGGTATTAGGTTGCTTATAAAGCTACCTTTCTTGTATCTATTTCATAATCTTGATTTTGCAGTATGTAAATACTCATCTTCTCTAAAAAAATTAAGTTACACCTTGTGTGTTGGAGTGATGCTACTGGGCCCAGCGCTATATTAAATTGTCCTTCTTGATGCTGAAGGACAATTTAAGCGCTGCATTGGCGCCAGTAACATCACAAACACAGTTGGTGTAACTATCCCTGTAAGAGTAAGATTTATATATCATAATCTCAGAATTAAGGTATTATTAGTGTAAAACCAATGGTTAAAAAGGGGATTTTAGTAGTATTGGTAGTAATTTTGCTTAGTGTAGTAGTTTCTGCTATTAGTTTACCTGAATCTCCTGCAATTCCTGGAACTGAGGGAAGTACTGCAACTGTTGAAACGAACACTCCTGAGCCTATAACAGAGACAGATGTTATTTTAGAACCAAGTGTAAATAGAAAGGTTACTGGTGGTATTGTAAAAGTATTTATTGAAAATGCAGAATCTTTTATTTTAACTGAAAAATTGTCTTCTGGGATGAGTGCTTCAGCTATTTCTCATGATGGTGTATTTAATCCTACTTCAAGAGAGATTAAATGGGTAATTTTAGAAGCCCCTAGTAGTGAAATTTCTTATGTTGTTACAGGCGCTGGAGAAGTTCAAGGACAGTTAACTACTGTAGGAAATCCTCCAAGTATTATTACCATTCCTTCTGAAACTATTGGGACCCCCGTTGAACCCGATCAAAATGATTTTAGTGGTTTTACTGATGATTTACAAGATACCAGTATACCTGATGCTTTTCCAAGTATTCCTACTCCTACTAGTGTGCAACAACCTGTTCAATCAATTCCTGTTGTGAGTCAACCTGCTGTTCAACAACCAATTCCTCAACCATCAAGTTTTGGTCAGGCAACTACCGTTCCTTTAACACAAAGTGATACTGCTGGACTAGATAGTGATATTCGGGATGAGTTTGATACCGAAACCTTACCCAGTACTATCAGTGATGAAGAAAAGAATGTTTTATTTTTAAAGGAGACTCAAGCTTTGGCTAATAAAACCAAGAAATCCCATACAGGACCTATTATCTTTTTTATGTTGCTTATTGCCTTATTAGCTGGGGGGTCATCTTACTATTTTATTATGGAGAAAGTGCATGGAAATATTCCTCATCAACATTTTCATCATGAACATAGAAGAAATAAAGAGGCTAGCGCTCAACCAAAGAATCACAATCAAATGATTTATTTGTTAAGTTACTATATTTCTACCAATTTGAAGAATGGGTTTGCCATTAACCAATTATACCCTATGATGAGAGCTCAGGGGTATTCTGAGGCCGTTATTAAGCAAGCATATCAGATGGCCATGAAGAAGTGGAGTTAGAAACAGCATAATTTATAAACGTCAATACGTCCTCTCATTCTATGGTATTAGAAAAATTAGGATCTTCGTTAAAAGATACTTTATCGAAAATAGCTAAGAGTATGTTTGTAGATGAAAAACTCTTGAATGAGTTAGTCAAAGACATACAGAAAGCTCTTCTTCAAGCAGATGTTAATGTTCAATTAGTGTTTACTTTATCTAAACAGATTAAAGAGAGAGGACTTAAAGAAGAGCCTCCAAAAGGATTAGATAAGAAAGAACATCTTATCAATATTGTCTATGAAGAATTAACCAACTTTGTGGGTGGAGAAAAGAAAGAACTCTCATTTAACAAGAAAAAACCTTTCAAAATTATGATGGTAGGATTATTTGGTCAAGGAAAAACTACCACTTCAGGAAAACTTGCTAATTATTACGCTAAAAGAGGATTCAAAGTTGCCATGATTGGATTGGATACATTCCGACCTGCAGCTATGGAGCAGGTTGAGCAATTAGGAAAGCAAATTAACGTTCCTGTTTTTGTTAATAAAAATGAAAAGGATGCTGTTACAGTATACAAAGAGTTTGAAGCTGAATATGTTAACTATGATGTCCTTATTGTAGATACAGCTGGACGAGATGCATTAGATGATGAATTAGTTACGGAAATAACTGGTATAACTGAAGTTGTTCAACCTGATGAAAAATTCTTAGTGATGAGTGCAGATGTGGGGCAAGCTGCCCAAGTGCAAGCTGAGGAGTTCCATAAGACATGTGGAGTAACCGGAGTTATTGTTACACGTATGGATGGAACTGCTAAAGCTGGTGGGGCGTTAAGTGCATGTGCTGTTACTGAGTCACCTATTATCTTCTTAGGAATTGGTGAAAAGGTAAACGATCTAGAACCGTTTAACCCTGCTGGATTTATTGGACGATTACTTGGTATGGGAGATCTTGAGGCTTTGTTAGATAAAGCTAAAGAAGCTATCTCAGAAGAGGACGCAGCAGATCTTGGGAAGAAATTGTTAAAAGGTGAATTTAACCTTATTGATTTGTATGAACAGATGGCTGCTATGAGAAAAATGGGTCCTTTGAATAAAATCGTTGAGATGGTTCCTGGTTTTTCTCAATTGAAGATGCCCAAGGAAATGTTAGAAGGTCAAGATGTTAAACTTGATAAGTGGAGATTTATGTTGAACAGTATGACTCGAGAAGAGTTGGAAGATCCTGAAATTATTACCTCTCAAAGGGTAGATAGAATTGCCAAAGGTTCTGGTTGTTCTACTAAGGAGATGAGGGAATTGATTAAACAATATAGACAGAGTAAAAAGATGTTGAAGATGATGAAAGGTGGCGACCCTGAGAAGATGATGAAGAAATTAGGTGGCATGCAACAGAAAGGTATGGGTAAGGTTAAGTTTTAAGTTTCTTTATTTAATATGTTTTGATTGAATACATACACCATTTCTTTGCATCGTTTATCTAATTTTATGATGTTTTGATGAAGAGTTAATCAATACTAAACTTTCTTTTACAGGATGGTCATATTTTCCTTCCATAAATTCAATTATTGATGTGGTAAAATCATCCAATGTGAAATTAACTCCATCGGAAGGGTCTAGGATTTCTAAGGGTTGGTAACCTCTTTTATGTGCAGTAAGAGCATTTTCTTCTAAAGCTAAAATGGGATAATCTGGATTATAGTCTAAATGACGAATCGATCTCTGAACCACTCCACTATTGGATTGAATATGTCTTCCCAAAATGTGCCTTAAGGATCTTTTTCGTAGGTTGATATCAAACCAATAGAGATCTTTCTGAGGTGGAGGATCTTCTGGAATAGCCAATACTGCAGTATCATGAGTTGATATTCGAATACTGCAGTGTACTGGTCGACCCTGTTCTACATCTTCTTTTATTGAATCAAAATACTCAGTCTGTCTAGATCCTGAAAAAACATCAAAGATCGTTTCTACTTGTGGGGTACTGGCCCAAAGTGCTTGATCATATGTTGGAGATAGAGCATACACCGTTGCTGGAAGAATTTTGCCTATAAATGGGTGCTCTTGCATATCTATAGGAATTATTCTCCATTAATAAATTTTCACATTCTATTTAAGTAGTAAATAAGAAATTCGTTACATTAACTTAGTAATGGACATCTTACCATCGGCAGCTTTGATAACTAGATCTTGCTTTTCATCGAATTTAGTCAATCTTGTTACGATTTCTGGCAATAGTATTCTGTTTCCACGCATGTCAACATTGGTAATTATTTGTTTAACGGTAGGATTAGCTTCATCTCTGATACCTAGTTGACCTAATACAGAAGATTTTTCTTTGGCTAATCCTTTATTTGCAATTTGTTCTGATCTCATAAACATATATTTAGCCATTTCATCGGCAACATCAATTTTAGTTGCATCGGTAATTCCTTGGAGTCCAGGAGAGAGGTTTACTTCTATTACTTTACATCCTGAGGGACTTTCTAACATGTCCACACCACAGATATCTAAATTGAGAGCCTTAGCTGATTCTACAGCCGTTTTTTGGGCGTTATAATCAAGTATAACAGACTCACCTTTACCACCGGCGTGGATATTTGATCGGGATTCGCCAGAAGCTGCTTTTCTTTTCATTCCAGCAACCACTTTATCTCCTACTACAATCGCTCGTATATCGACACCAGCGGTGTCTACGAACTCTTGGATGATAAATGGTTGTCTGAGTGAGTCTAAGGTATCTAACATAGATGAGGCTGCTGCAAAGGTATCTGCAAACATCACACCTTTTCCTTGTGTTCCATGTGGCAACTTCATGATAATAGGATAGTTAATTTTATCTAACAAATTCTTAGCTGCTTTAGAACTGGAAACAATGTATGTTGTAGGCATGGGTACTTTTGCTTCTTGCAATTTTAATTGTGTCAATAATTTATGATGTCCATCGGTAAATGCAGAGGGTGAAATGGGCATGTATGTTCTTCCCCAATAGGCTGTTGTTAATGATTGTAACAATTCAGCGTATCTGAATGAACCTTTAATATAAGCACAGTCAAATGCTTTCAGTGGTTCACCGTTGTATAATACTTCAGCTTTATCTCCTGAAACATTCACTTCGATAAACCGAATATCGATCATTTCTACTTTAGAAAAGTATTTTCTCATTGCTTCAGCTAACATATCTGAACTCTTGCTTCCTAGGCTAAAAATAGCCGCTGTTAGTGTGTTGTTCATTTTTTTATTTTAGTAGGTTTGTGATGCAACAAAGGATCGATCAAGAATCCTCTTTTGAGGATGTTTTGTCCTATCAATGCTTTGTATTTCATCTTTGATCTATCTGCAATGTTGAATAAAAAATTAAATGTTCTTCCTTTCAGTTTTACACGTGCTTTGATGAAAGGCCTTTGTTTTGCCCCTGAAGCAGACTTGACTTCATCATACTTAATAATGGGACCTAGGCTTAATTTATCTGCTAAGGCTTTATCTATGGATGATGTAACAGCTCCTGTATCAATTCTGGCAAGAACTTGTAGTTCTTGTTTTGGTCCAATCATAGTAACTGTTTCATCTAATCCTATGACTGTTTTGTCTTTTGGAACCATGCTACTAAGTGACTTTGGCTATTATATAAGTGTTTTGGTGCTGTGGCAGAAGGGTTAAAATGGCAGAATTTACGTCTTTTAGAAGCTATATAGTCTTAAACAATTTACTCACTTTTTCAGTTCCAATACTAATAACTAAAGTTGCCAGTTTAGGTCCTCTTTCTCGGTTGAGTAAAACTTTATATCCTGCTTGGAACAATTCTTTAGGTGAAAGTTCCATATCTTTGCAAATGTTAAAAAATTCAGCATACAATGATTCCTCATTAAAAGATTCTTTGTGGAGTGCATCAGCAATTCTGTGGAGTGCTTCTTTTTGTTTATCTTCTAATTGTAAGTTTGGAGGAAGTTCCTCTTGTACAGAGAATTTTTGGTTATCTGGGACGTAGGTATCTAAATACTTTTGTGCATATTTTATTCGTTCTAATATTTCCTTCTTCTTTTCTTTCTTCCAATGATTAGTTTTTTCTAATACGTTAATGATATCTTTTTCTTTCTTGAAAACTTGTGCTACCATCATAGCATGTGAGAAACTCATCTTTAAAGGCACTCTGGGTTTGTCTAATGCAGTAACGGCAAACAATCTTTTATGATGTGCAATTTCTTTTTTGTTGTCAAGTTTTTTCTCACCGGTTTGGATTCTTGCCATATCATCGAATTCATCATACATTCTGGGAAGATCTTGCCAGCTAAAACTCCGTGTTTTCATTATTTTTTTATTATAAAACATTCTAAGCATTTCTGGAGGGGCAACTTGGATCCAATCCTTAGGGTAGATGACATTCCCTAATGATGCTGACATTTTTTCATTGTCAATCATTAAATGTTCATAAAAAATAGGTTCTGGTTGAGGAAATTTGAGTACTTTTTCAGCTATCTCTCCATTAATCCAGAATGCTGATCCAGGAACTTGATATTCTTTTCCAGCACCTTCAGCTACCACATTCCACATGGCCCACTCTGCAGCCCATTCAGATTTCCACATCAGTTTTCCGTTTCCTTTCATAGGGTCAGAAATACCTTTGTGACCACATCCTGTTGCGGTTGTTGTTTCAAATTTGTAATCTTGGCATACATAGTGGAACAATCCGTCTTGGACATCTGTTAACTTTGTAGTTGATAATTTTCCACACTTATCACAAATCGGTCTCCAAGGACTCCAATCTAATTGTTTTTCTTTTCTAAATTTATTCTGGATGTCCCTTGTTAATTCTGTTTGTTTGACTATTTTTTTTATGAAGGGTTTAAACGTTCCTTTAAGATATTCTTCTCTTGTAGAGTAGACTTTCATCTTTGTGGAGACAAAGTCATGGATCACTTTAAGATATTCTTCTCTGTGATGATCAGCATAGGATTTATGACACCCTTCTGGGTCTGGAATATCTGTTACAGGCATTCCTAGGTATTTTTTATAGGATGCTGGAACGCCTTTAGGGACTTTTCTAAAAGGATCCATATCTTCTGCTACCCAGATGAGTCTTGCTTTCTTTCCAGCGTCTTTTAGTGCTCTATAGACAGATTCTGATCTGATGGTGTCTGATAATCTTCCTATATGGAGGACTCCACTTAGTGAAGCTGATGTTTTTACGGTGTATTCTTTAGGTTGTTTTATTTTATCATCTGTGTAGAAGAATTTCTTTCTATTAATGATAGAAGATGCTATTTGATCCGCCCAAAACAGTTCATCTGACATACTTTATATGATGAGAAGGGGTTATTTAAAGGTTATTGTTAACTACATTCAACACTTAAAGCATCTACTTGTTTTTGAAGAAGGGTGATTGTGTCTTTTGCAACATTCATTTTTTTGGTTAATTCGTCTACTTGAGTTTCTAACTCTGTTTTTTGAGCACCAGATGCTGATTCATGTGCATTCAATTTGCCAATCATATCTGATTTAAAGCTTGTTAAATCATTTTTTGCATTATTTAATTCTGTAACTTGGTTGTTGTAAGCATCACAGGTTGTGGATCCAGATGGAGTGGGTGTATCAGCAACAACTTCTTCTTGAGCTTCTTCAACAGCTTCTACTGCCACAGAACTTCCTGTTATAGAAGTTTGAGATACTCCAGAACTACATGCTACTAATAGAAAACAGAGAATTGCCAAACCTGCTACAAGTTTCATGTATACTGTTTTTTGAATTTTGGATTTATAAAACTTTCGTGGGAAGTTTTATACTTGCAAACTTGTTTGCTTTGTATAAGTTTTGTTGTTTTTAAGGCAACACTTAATAATACGAGGTGAATAGCATTAGTATGGCAAAAGTACTTGTAACAGGAACATATGACATCGTCCATCCTGGACATTTGTATTTCTTTAATCAAGCTAAGAAGTATGGTGATGAGTTAATTATTTTAGTGGGTAGAAGTGATACGGTTCAGTCTATCAAAGGGAAAGAACCGATGCATACTGCTGAACAGAGAAAGAAACAGTTGGAGATGGCAAAAGTTGCTTCTAAAGTAATAGTGGGAGATAAGGAAGATAAATTTAAAGTGTTGAATGATGAAAAGCCAGACTTTGTGTGTTTAGGATATGACCAAACTGCATTTACAGATACGTTGGAAGAAGAAATTAAGAAAAGAGGATTACAAACGAAAGTTATTCGATGTGAATCTTACAAACCTGATATTTATAAAACGAGTAAGTTTATAGAAGTTTAATGTAAAGTTCTAATTCATCTGGTACGCATACTCCTTTGTCCAATATCAGATTACCCAGTTCATTGTTGCTGCCTTTATTTTCTTGACGGGTAATTCTTGATATTTCCCTTCGGCTTCGAATTGCCCCCACAACATCTAAAATATGAAATGAGTAGGGGGAATCTATAGTTCCTTCAAGAGCTGCTTCAAAATGTTTAACCGCTAAACTTGTATTGCCTAATGTGTTGTACATATTTCCTAATGTTTCATGCACATATGATGGGATAATGCCTGTATCAGACATATCCTCCAATTCACCTACCACTTCATAAGTTTCAGTTTGCTGGGTAAGTGATCTCGCATATAAACAAAAAGTATGGAAAATGTCCATTACACAATTCTCGCCATCTCTTTCAGGTTCTCCTGCCAATTTATTTCCTGCTGATAGCATCTCAAATGCTAATTTGTATTTATGGACTGCTTTTAATGATCTGGCGTAATCCAAGTGGATATTCATTTTGTCTTGTTGGGTAAATCGTGGAGAATCTAAATCTTCTGCAATGATTGCCTGATACTCTTGATTTGCAGCAAGGTAATTTTCAGATTGAAGATATAAATTTGCCAGTATTGCATGATTATAGAGGGATGTATCTCCCAAATGGAATATATCTTCCATATCGCCTATGGCAAGATCTATTCTCCATGCTAAACTAAAAGCCTCAATTCTCATTTCGAGAGATCTTATTTTTTCTTGGAGTGTACTATCTTTGCTTATAATTCCTTTTGTTACAGTCCAGGCTGTAGTTTCTGCTTGTTCTAATCGATCATCTAGATCTTTGAAATGAGTACCATTGCTCGGAATAATTGAGAGTCCAATTGCCATACATAGACAACTTTGACTTTGTTTAAATATTCTTGTATTATTTTAGGTAGAATGTATGAAATTAGAACTGAAAAAACAATATAAAGAAACCAACAGCTACCATAATACCATAATAGGTTCTATTCCATCTCAATATCTTTATTCCATCGAAGTTACCGAAAGGAATCATATTAAACAATCCTAACCAGCCATTGATTAGTAATCCATATCTAGCAAGGCTTTGAAGAAACGGTGTAAATGCTACGAAGCTTACTAATAGAAACAGAAAAGCGAGTATGTAATTGGTAATGGGACCAGCGGCTGAAATTATTCCATTTCTTTCTTTGGTTACATGGCCTGAGATCATTACAGCCCCTGGAGCAGCAAATATAATGCCTGTGAATGATAATAAAACTGCCAAGAATAACATTTGATCGTTTGCCCTAAATTCAGCCCAGCAGCCATATCTTTGTGCTACAAACTTATGTGCTAATTCATGGAGAAGAAAACCTACGCCAACGGTTAACCCAGATAATAACACTGCAGTGAGAAAACCTTTCCCTAATCCATTCATAGCTATAGCAAAGGCTGCAGATATTGCTAACCATGCTTTAATAAGATCACGTTGCTCTATATGTGAAGTTTTAATGTTCATTTGAAAAAAATATTGCCCAGAATTAGATAGCTTGGGGCAACTTCCGTTTCTTTACACGGACGAAAGTTAACCCATCCCTAAATTCAACTTGTCTGTGAATAAAATGATTTTCGTTTTGTTTTATTACATCAATTCTGACTGGCTGAATAAAGACACCCCCAACAAGCTCTCCATCTTTCCTACAAGATTGCGATAGTATACTAGTTCATTTTTTGATTTATATATCTTTGCTCTTTGAGTTTACAAATTTGTATATTGATGTATTGATAGTGTATGTTGAATTGTAAAAGAGAAGAATTTTATTTGAAGTACAGATCCATTATTCTATCTTGAACTTTTGTTGGAAATTCAACAATTCTGTAACACCCATCAGCTGCACTGGAACCACCTGAGCCATCAAATTTTTCTGCCACTTCTTTCGCAATCTCATCTATTGATCTTGAATCTGAAAAGGATTTCATGGCTAGAAGTAAACCAGAGGTTAATTGAGATTTTGCATGTTTTATAGGTGCAGGCAGGGGTGTGTATGAGGGGACAGTTTCATTGATTTCTGATTGGCCAATCTGGTACCACCCAAGGAGTAATTGGCTATTGTCATCAGATTCTGCTGTTCGACCTCCAACACGACCCTCTCGAAAAATTTGCTTGGTAAGTACTGCTGATATGTTGTGCATTTATAGAGGTATTTTATTGTTCTTTATCAAAGTATCTCCTATGTACTCTTAACTATAGAAAAGCATAAAAACAATGTAATAAGGCTTCATGCATGAATGACGTAGCTTTTGTGCATTGGTTAAAGGCACAAGGATTGTTTCCTTATGTAGAAAAATATTACCCTGCATTTAAGAAGATCTTCTCAGAATGTTTAAAATTGAAGAAAGAAACCGTTATGGTAGTCTTTGATGAAGGATATCCTACAAGAAGATGTTCTGCCATTCTAGCAGGCTGTTATATCCTTGCCATGAAACGATTGGGAATTACGTTTCAATTAGTTAAACAATCGCCGAAATTTGCTGGAGAGCAAGCGGATGACATTACAGTTGATAAAATGTTTAACTACCCTAGTGGTAATATTCTTATTTTGTGTTTGAGTGGAAAATTAGGAAGTATGAAACACTTAGGTAAGAGTTTTCGTAAGTATATTTCCGATAATAGTCATAGATTTGTATCTACATCCGGATTACGTGACTTAGAGACTAAGTATTTTGCGAAATTAGTTGCGAGTATAGATGTAGACTATGAAGAGATTAAACGAAGAGGAAAGGAACTCAAAAGAAAGATAGATTATGCAAATGAAATGCATATCCTCACTGATGCTGGAACTAATCTTCGAATTGATATACAAGGGAAACAGGCCATTAGTAATGATGGGAAATATTCTATCAAAGGAGGAAACATCCCTACAGGGGAAGTCTATTTAGCTCCTAGGGGGAAACATGTTGAGGGTAAGATTGTATTAGATGGAACTATAAGGCACAGAGAAGGAACTACATTAGTTAAAAAACCCGTTGTGCTTACGGTAAAGGAAGGAGAAGTTATCAAGATTGAAGGTGGAGAGGAAGCTAAGTTATTGGAACGAACCTTTCAAGAAGTTGAATCTCGTGCTAAGTATCCTTGGGGTATTCGTCGTGTTGGTGAAATAGGTATTGGAATCAATAAAGGTGCCTCTTTAATCCCTGTTACGATTGTTTCTGAGAAGACGTTAGGGACTGCACACGTAGGTATTGGGAGTAACGCTTGGTTTGGCGGTACAGTCTATGCTATTTCGCATTTTGACCAAGTGTATAAAAATCCTAGAATATATTTAGATAAGAAGAAAATAGATTATTAGAGTTTAGCAAACATCCTTTCTAACGAATCAAGATCTTCATGTATACTTTTTAACAATTTAGCCTTCTCTCTGCTAATCTCTTTTAATTTCTCTTTTACTTTTTTGTTCTCGGAATTTTTCATATTAATAGGGTATTGGAGCTAGCTGTATTTAATTCTTTCTATTACTTCATCGAGTTCCTGCTTTTGTTTATCTATTCGGGTTAATTTTCTCTTAAGATGCTGGAATGTTTTCAAAAAAGATTTTCTCTGATTATCCATTAACATCTCATAGCCAATAATGTAAATAATTGGTAGAATTATTATCTCCAAAGCAAGCCATAATTCTTTGTATGTTGGATCAACGTATGTGAGTGTAGTAAGCACTATAGCAAAGGAAGTCGCAAATAAAATCAATGCATATTTTGATTTCATAATTTAAGATATCTTTCAAAGTTAATAAACTCTTGTGAATACCTTTATATATTTTGAAATCGGAAAATCTTCATGCCACTCACAATTCTTAAGAAATTAATTTCTTTTAATACTGAGAATCTTCCAGGGGATGAATATCAAGTTGTTGCCTATCTTTCTGAGCTGTTTTCGAAACATAATATTACATTTAAGAAGTATACAAAAGAAAAAGGTCGAGAGAATATTGTGGCTGAAATTGGCTCTGGTAAACCACGTTTACTAGTTGCCTGTCATGCTGATACGGTGCCCGCTGGAGAGGGTTGGGATAGTGATCCTTTTGTTGCTACGGTGAAGAATGGCAGGGTGTATGGCAGGGGTGTTGTTGATGATAAAGGACCACTTGCTGCACTTGTTAAAGCTGCTATTTCAATAAAGAATGATGAGAAGAAATTAAAAGGAACTTTGGTAGTAGGTTGTTTTGCAGATGAAGAGAAAGGCTCCGATTTAGGATTAAAATGGTTAGTCAATTCTGGAAAAGTGAAAGCTGATTTTGCTATCATGCCAGATATTGGCGACAATATGAAATCTATTGATGTTGCAGAGAAAGGTGTGTTGCAATTAGGGTTAGTAAGCAAAGGAAAGGTGGCCCACGGTTCTTGGCCAAAAGATGGGGTCAATGCTATTACCAATTTGATGGAAGTGTTAACCGTTGTAAAAGATTATACCTTCTCTCAGAAAAAGCATTCTCTGTTGAGTAAATGTACTCTGAATATTGGACAGATTGAAGGGGGGAATGCTCCTAATATGGTGCCGAGTTCATGTGTTGCTGTTTTAGATATTAGATATTTGCCATCTCAAACTCCAGCTGGAATTATTGAAGAGGTTGAAAAGATTATTTCTCAGGTGAAGAATAAGTCTCTCAATGTTAAAGTTGAAGTGATTAATCAATTAGAAGCAACTGAATTGAATGGGAATAATACGTTGATTAGTACCATTCAGAAAGTTGTAAAGAAAGAATTAGGGTTTAAGCCTAAATGTATTGGATTGAATGGTGCAACCGATGCTAAAGCATTTATTTTGAAAGGAATTCCTGCAGTAGGTTGGAGTTGCGGAGATCATGATCAAATGCATGTTCCTAATGAAAGTATTTCTGTTAAAGAGTTAGAACAGTTTTCTCATGTGTTGGAGAAGGTTGTTAAGGAGTTCTTGAGTTGATTATTTATGGAGTAGTGGGGGTCGAATATGTCTAGGCATATAATCTTCATTATTGCTCCTAGCGTGAACTTCTCTATTTGAGCTGTGCGCTGTTGCACAGTCTAAACGTACTAAATCATTCCATATTTGTAATTCTCTATGATTATATTCAGTGCTAGACCCATATCCTTGTTCCATTTGGAATAATTCTCTTACATTATTTTCAATCCTGTCTATTAATGTGATTATTGTTTCTGGTGTTTCTGGACTATATAGAGTTTCAAAGCTTTCACTAGGGATTCCCATACTTGCCAGTGTCATCTGTAGTTCTTCATCACATTCATAGGGAAGTAAATTTCGTCTCCCTAATTCAGCTTTTAGATCGATATCCATAATTTAGGGTGTTTGAGGTCTTTTTTTAGGGTGTTTGAGGTCTTTTATAAAGTTATGTAGGATTTTCATTTTAAGGCATTTTTTTGCCTTTCTTCTCCACCACCACAATCTTTAAAACCCCTTAGATTCTAAAAAGAGTATGAAAACAGGTATTTCTATCCGTCATGATATGGGTGAAGGTTGGATTATTAAGAATTCAAAACAATTAGTTAACTTTCTTAAGAAGTTTAAAAAAATAGATTTTTTTGAGATACAATGTCAATATCCTATGCCCTTAAACTTAATGGATGACATCCATCGACTGAAGAAATACGTTGCTAAACGAGATTTGAAAGTAGGGCTTAACTTTCCAATCCAATGGCACGACAGATGGAAGATGAGAAAAAGCTTTGAAGAAGTGCAAGATACTATACTGAATTTTGCAAATGAGCTTAATGCTGACTATGTAAATATCCATCCAGAGTCTCTAGCGTACTTTACAGAGAAAGATGCTAAAGTAGACATTGCTAAACAGTTAACGTTGTTACAGTCTAAAACAAATGCCAATATTATTGTTATGAATGGTCATAGTGTGTTTCAAACTCCAGAAGATATGAATTATTTTGCAAAAGATGGAGTAAAAATGTGTTTAGACGTCTGTCATATCTTTCAGGGTGGGATGGAGTATAATGAATTCAGAGATCAATTGCAAGCTTTCAAAGATAATATATTTATGTTTAGATTGAGTGACTTTGGTGAAAGACCCCACATGCAATTAGGTTTTGGAAAGGTTCCTTACTCTAAGATTATGAGAAACGTTCGAGAGTTTGAACCTTTTGTTGTCTTAGATCCTGTGTTGTCTGTTGAAAATGAATTAATATTTAGAAATCCTAAGTATGCACTTGAGAGATCGTTAGATTATTTAAAAAATAATTGTTAATTAGTACCATTCAAAGAAATATGTGGGTGATTGTTGTGTGCATTATTTCCTTTGGTTGAATATTTACAACCTTTGTATCCTATCGTCATTCTGACACCATACTCTTCTGCATTTCTATTTGCAAACTGTATGATTTGATCAAAAATAGTTTTACTTCTCTTATTTTTTGGATTAAATACAATTCTTTCTTCATCTTTATCCATTAAAAATACATCGATACCTAATCCCTTTACGTGATCAGTATGTTTTATGCTTTTAGTATGTCCTTTTCCTGCATTAAATTCTAGCCAGACATCGCCAATCTTTTGTTGTCTGCAGTAATCTGCTAATGCAAATGCGAATCGTTTAGTTTGTGGTAAAACTTTAGAGTATCTCGCAGCAGAGGGAACTTTTAATCCATTGTATTTTCCAACTTGTACAGCTCCCGTACCATTATAGTGAAATTCATCATGTTTTCCTTTACCTGTACTTCCTTTTTGATCTTTATAGTTAGCAAATTTTGAATGATGTGGATGATCTCCACCAAGTGTATCATACCAGATTAATGGCACATCTCCTTTGGATGCATCAATAACTCTTGTTGATAGATTATCTTTATTAGCAGTATAATTCCATACAGGCTCTGGCCTTCTTGGAGGTGCCTTTTTAGGTGCTGGATTTTTTATCGTTTTAGATTCAGGTATTTGTATAACTTGACCTGGAAAGATGAGGTGTTTGTTTTCGTGAGTAATTTTAGGATCTTCATTAACTATATCTTCTACTGAGACTTTTTTACTATTGGCAATTTTACTCAAACTATCTCCTTCCTTTACTGTATAAGGAGCTCCAAAAGCTGTAGCTGTTAGGAAGTATGCTGCCATAGCTGTAGTTAGTAATCTTCTCATGTATGTATACTTAGAATTACCCTATATAAACCTTATGGTTTTAGTTACTCTTGGGTGGTGAATGTATTATTTGCAGTATAGAAGTTAATTATTGTTCAGGGAAATGTCATCCTTACAATATTTCCTACAGAGTATGTAGTATTGTACAATAGACTGAGAAACCAAGACTAATACCTCCATTTTTAAGAGATCTAACTACTCGATTCCTTTGTGGAGGATTAATTTTTTCTTGTGTATTATATGGTCCATTTACTTCTTGAGGAACCTGTCCATCAATGACTGAGAGTGCTGTCTGGCTGGCATGGATCCAGTATGCAATTTTATCGAGTGAGGGAGGAGCATTGTTGTTGTGTCCTGAAAGTCCATATGTAAATCCAACTAATCCAACTGCTATATAAGCAACTGATTTGGGGATCCAGAATCCATTTCCACCAGAAATACTCCGTCCAATTTTCTCTAGACTCTGGCTGCTGATTAGAGGTTTCCTCCAGTGTTCAAATGTATCTTGCCTAAGTCTAAAATATTGGGCCATACTCATAATTATTAACTCATTACATTTAAATTTTAGCCAAATTCAGTTGCTGAATGCATTATGTTTGTATTTTAGGAATTAAGATCAGTAATGGCAGCAATATATTTATATACACCGAAAATATATATTCGGTATGGAACTGAAACAAGTAATCGTTGTACGGCAGGATTTAGATATGCCTAAAGGGAAGTTGGCAGCCCAGGTTGCTCATGCTTCCGTAGGAGCTATTAATCGTGCAAATAAAGCGAAGCAAAAGAACTGGATGCAGCAAGGGATGAAGAAAGTAGTTCTAGCAGTTGATTCTGAAGCAGAATTAAAGTCATTATTAAAAAAAGCGAATGCTGCTAAATTACCTACAGATTTAATCACTGATGCAGGGAGGACCTTCTTAGCTCCCGGGACGGTAACCTGCTTAGGAATTGGCCCGGATGATGAAAAAAGGATTGACAAAGTTACAGGGAAGTTAGCTACATTATAATGTATTATTTCATCGAATTCTCTATACAAAATACATCTATCACCGAAAACTTTAAATACAATCCACAAATCTTCCTACTCTAAGAAGAGAGATGAAACAGAACATACATACAATGAATAAAGTGAATACAGTCGATGTTTCTAAGCTGAGTGCTATACTCTACTTCCGGAGGGAGTGAAATTACTGAATTTGTAAATCAACTACTAACTACAGAGAAAAAGGCTAAGGAGATTATCTCTCACGCCGAAAAAGAAAAAGAAAAGAAGATTTCTCATGCTAAAGAAAAAGCTTTAGCAGATATTACTGCACAAAAAAAGGGCCTAAAAGAAGCACAAGATGCTCATGTTGCAGAAGAGATGAATCATATTAACGAAGAAAAAACAAAGATAACTCAACAATATACAGGCCAAATACAGCAAATACAGACTAAAGCTGAAAAGAAAATGGATAAGGCAGTTGAGCTGGTTCTTGATAACGTGTTACAACGATGATTAGTGTAGAAAAGATGAACAAAATACGTGTAGTAGCTCCTAAGAGCAAGAGCTATGCAGTTATCGATACTTTGTACAAATTACATGCTTTACATCTCAAAAAATATAAAGAATTGAAAGGAACAGAGCAGGGAGCTCCCCTTCAATCAGCTGAAGAGTTATCAGCTTCATTAATTAAACTACGAAATTTACTTACTTCTTTCGACTTACAATCTAGGAAAGATTTTGAACCGATTCCCTTTTCTAGAGCTTCCTTTACTAAAAAATTAGAGGAAATCTATACCTCTTCTACTACTCTTACTAAAGACATAGCAGAAAAAGAGGCAGATTTAGTCAAAGAACAAAAAACACTCTCCATTGTTCAAGGATTGAGTAAATTAGGTGTTGATGTTAAGTCTCTTGATTCATTAACACTTACTTCGGTTGATGTGGGAATGATTCCAGCAGATGCTGATCTTTCAGGATTACAAGATCATGGTTATAAAGTTGTGACTTTGAATGGTGAACAATTGATTGCCGTAGTAAGTGCAGCCAATACAGATATTGAAGAACAATTATCTGGAATTGGTTTTGTTGCTCTTGATCTAGCTAACTATGCAGATGTTGTTGAACAAAAAGTAGTTCTTCAAGTGGGAAAATTAAAAAAACAATTAGAACAATTTGATAAATCTTATCTAGAATTGAAAATTCAAAATAAATCATTTTTAGTACGACATGAAAAGGTTGTAGAAGAGGAGATTCGAAAGGCTGAATTGCCCCTAGACTTTTCCATAACAGATCAATCTATTATCATTACAGGATTTGTTCCTAAAAAAGAGGTAGAAAATGTTACAAAAGGGTTGGAAGCAGCTACCAATAGTGCAGTTGATGTTGAAATACTAGACATCGATCTTCACCATGAAGATGTACCTGTTAAATTAAACAATCCTAATCCTGTTAAGAATTTTGAAGTATTAATGAGATTATATGAACTTCCTAAATATATAGAGATGGATCCGAGTATCCTTCTGTTTATTACATTCCCTTTTTTCTTCGGCTACATGCTTGGAGATGTGGGATATGGAATTGCAACTTTTATGATTTTTTACGGAGTTAAGAAAAAATTCCCAGACACGAGACAATTCATGAACGTTTTAATGATTGCTTCATTGGTGACGATAGCCTTTGGAGGGGTCTACGGAGAGTATCTCGGATTTGAGTATGTCTCGGAGGCTACCGGAGAAGCTTGGTGTGAAAAAGGAATCTGTTTTCATAAGGAACTCTTAGAACATCACGGACATGAAGAAATAGTCTATAGTTTTCCACGATTGATACAGAGAAGTCATGATAGTGTCAGTATAGGTGGGATGGACCTCTTGAGTGTACTCTTTATAGGTATTCTTATCGGTGCTGTGCATGTAAACATAGGACTTTTAGTTGGATTTTTTAACAAATTAAAGGCACATGGATTGAAACATGCTATCTTTGAAAAATTTAGTTGGTTTGTGATGCAAGCTGGAGTTGTTCTCATTATTACCAGTTTACTTGGAGTAACTCGAATTAGGGTCTGGGTAGGAGCCGGAGTATTTTTTTTAAGCGCAGTAATGCTCTACATTGGGGAAGGTCCTCAAGGAATTATTGAAATTCCAGCAATCTTTTCAAATATGTTAAGTTATGTGCGATTGGGAGCAGTAGGACTTGCTAGTCTTGGATTAGCATTAGTAGTAAACGAAGAACTTGCTTTGCCATTAATGGCAAAAGGAGGTGTCTGGATACTATTAGGAATAACAGTCATGATCATTGGGCATTTAATTAATATTGCCCTTGGTGTGCTTGGACCGTTTTTACACGGGATCAGGCTCCACTATGTGGAGTTCTTCTCCAAATTTTTTTCTGGAGGAGGACAAGAATATGAGCCTTTTGGCTTAAACGATACGGAGGTATAAAAAAATGGCAGGAATTGAAACAGGAATTATAGGAGTAGCAGCATCGGTGGCTATCGCTTCAACTGCTTTTGCAGCAGCTTGGGCTGAGCAGAAGATTGGAGTTGCAGCAGTAGGTGCAATGGCTGAGAATGAGAAATTATTCGGAAAAGGCCTTATCTTAACCGTTATTCCAGAGACAATTGTTATCTTTGGACTAGTTGTAGCTATCCTAATAATTGGAATGGCGTAAGAATATGGCAATAGAAGATGTGAAGCAACAGCTTCTTAGTGAAGCTGAGGCTAAAGCAAAGAAAATTGTGGCGGAAGCTGACACACAGGTAGAGGCATCTACAAAACAGATAGAGGAAGAGGTCAAAACCTATGAATCTCATCTGCAAAAACAGAATGAAGACATGCTCACTTTGCATAAGCGAAAAGAGCTGGCTCAAGCTGAGTTTGATGGTAAGAAATTACTGTTAGATGCTAAAAAAGAACTTGTGGATCAGACGATGGAAAAAGTTCAACACATGTTAGAACAACTTCCTCCTGCAAAACGAAAAAAACTCAATGAAGCTCTTCTCAAAGAAGCTTCCAAGGAGATTACCGTTAAACAGGTAATTTTGGCAAAAAAAGACCTTAGGACTGTCTCAAAAGCAGGAATCAAAAAGATTACTGGAGACATTACTGGAGGACTCATTGCTGAAACTGCTGATGGTAAAATCTTGGTAGACTTAAGTGTGGAGAGTATGTTGGAGCAGATTCGGGCAGAGAAGCTACAAGAAGTGAGTGAGGTGCTCTTTGGTGAGTAAATTACGACTGGGATTTTATCCCTACACGTATGCAAGGATTGCAGTAATGAAGGGAGCTTTGATCAAGCAAGAGCAATGGGCTCAACTGCTTAAGATGGGACCTAATGAGTTACTGCGTTGGATGCAAGATTCAGGGTATAAACCTGAGATTGACGACCTGGGTGTAGAGAAAAGGGATCTTACCCAGTTGGAGATGGCATTGACCAAGAATTTTATGCGAACGTTAACAAAACTGCATAGAATTTCAGATGAAAAGGTACAGCAGGTGCTCAAAGTCTATGTCAAACGATATGATCTTGATAATTTCAAGACGATTATACGTGGCAAGATGACTCATGTAGCATCTGATGAACTGAGATCATTATTGGTTCCTAGCATAAACCACACCCTAGAGTATTTTGATGAGTTGTTGGCAATGGATAATGTCGAACAGATTTTGAAAGCACTTCCCTATGAAGTTGCTGGAGATGATTTGTTTGCCATTGAAAATGCACTTGATCGAGCTCACTTTGAAGAGTTGTCACATCTGATTGAAAGAATCAGAGGACAGGGAGCTCCTATGAGGGCTTTTTTACAAGCTGAGTTAGACAATATGAACATCAAATTGATTCTTCGACTCAAAAAGGAAGAGTTTGAAGATGAGGATATTCGAAAGTATCTCATTTCACCGAGTACAAAAATGTTAGAACTCGTAGATGAAAAAGATATTGCTAGTATCATTGCAAAACTGAGAAAAGAAAAGCATGTGGTGATTGAAGGTGACAATCCTGAACTTGCTGACTTGGAGATTGATTTGGATACGGCCTTGTTAAAAAAAGAACGACTCTTGATGCATCAACATCCTTTGACGGTAAGCGTCATCTTAGGATTTATGTTGGCAAAAGAGATTGAAGTCAAAAATTTGAAGGTGTTAATTAAAGGAAAAATGTTAGGATTGGAGGAACAGTATTTAGAAAAACTGTTGGTTGTACAATGAAAGAATTAGGAGTATTAGGTGGAAGTGAATTTACACTAGGTTTTCGATTAACCGGTATCAAAAAAGTAATTGAATTTAAAGATGAAAAAGATGCCAACGCAATGATGGCAGATAAAACAATAGGAGTGGTAATAATGGATCAGAAAAGTTTTGATAGTTTATCAGATTTCAAAAAAGAGGAAGTGACCAATAACAATGAACCAGTATTTGTTGTTGTGTCCGATCAACCGCAAGACGAGTTGAGAAATATGATTATAAGGAGTATCGGGGTTGACCTGATGCAGGAAGGGTGATTATAATGGCAAAAGCTAAACAAAGTAAAACAAAGGAAAGTGAAAAAGGAGTACTCTATAGGATCGCAGGACCGGTTGTAGTTGCAAAAGGTCTTTCTGCTCGAATGTATGATGTCATGCGTGTGGGCAATGAACGACTTATGGGAGAAGTTATCAAGATTGAAGGAGAGTTAATTACGATCCAAGTCTATGAAGATACTTCAGGAATCAAGCCAGGAGAACCGGTTGAAAACACAGGAGAACAACTCTCTGTTGAATTAGGTCCTGGATTGTTAACCAGTATCTATGATGGAATTCAACGACCTCTGGAAGTATTACAACAACAAATGGGTGATTTCATTGCTCGTGGTGTTGATGCTCCAGGATTAGACCCCGATAAAAAATGGGAGTTTAAACCAACAGCAAAAAATGGAGAAAAAGTTGAAGGTGGACATGTTTTAGGTGAAGTTGAGGAGACAGAAGGATTTACCCATAAAATTATGGTACCTCCTCATATGGAAGGTGAAATTAAAGATATCAAATCAGGAAGTTTTACGATAGATGAGCCTATCTGTGTTTTAAAAAGTGGCGAAAAAATTGCCATGAAACAACGATGGCCTGTTAGAAATCCAAGACCTTCCAAAGAGAAATTGGCTCCTACTGAACCTCTTATTACAGGACAGAGAGTCTTTGACGTTTTTTTCCCGCTTGCTAAGGGTGGAACTGCAGCTATTCCTGGACCGTTTGGTGCTGGAAAGACGGTTGCACAACAACAACTAGCAAAATGGTGCGATGCAGATGTCATTGTCTATGTAGGTTGCGGAGAACGAGGAAACGAGATGACTGAAGTATTAAGTGAATTTCCTCATCTTAAAGATCCAAAAACTGGAAAACCTTTGATGAATAGAACTGTATTAATTGCAAATACATCGAACATGCCAGTGGCTGCTCGAGAAGCGAGCTGTTATACAGGAGTTACTATTGCAGAATATTTCAGAGATATGGGATATTCGGTAGCTATCATGGCCGATAGTACATCACGATGGGCTGAAGCTATGAGAGAGATTTCTTCACGTCTTGA